>OGXL01001534.1_pt1 | contig 18876 bp, 9 predicted proteins | sample 1576311 | NCBI WGS metagenome assembly OGXL01 (sample SAMEA3541564, study PRJEB24748) | human gut metagenome | biome: human gut; feature: human-associated habitat; material: faeces | place: China | collected 2012 | reverse complement strand
TTTAATGTTACCTGTTCATCACCTGTGTCCTGCACCGGTTGAGTTCCGCAACCACTGAGCAGCATAGTAGCTGCTGCAGTGGCTGCAATGATTCTTTTTACATACTTCATAATTTTTCCACTCCTTCTTGTTTTATTTTTTATCTAAATATTACTACCAATTTTGGTGACCACCAGTATGAATTTATAAGCACACGGTCGCCCTCTCTTAAATCTGATGCCGAAGAATTGTATATTTCTCCGTCACTGCTGTCATAACGATAAGTTGTTGAATTAATAAGCATTGACTGATATTGTTCTGCACCGTTACGGTCAACATATTTTACAATAGCCGTTCTTCCGTTATCGGCAACCGATATAACATCAGCAATCATATTTCCGTTTAGCTGAATGTTATCGCCGTCTATTCTTATCGGACCTATATCGTCCACTCTGACAATAACTCTAAGCATTTCAACTTTATCGTTTGATGTTGTATATTCAATAATATCACCGTGTTTTAAATCTTCTACTTTTATGTTTGAATAATCAACACGGTCTTTCCAGTTTGTTGTCGGTTGGTCATATATTATATGATCACCGGCAAACACGCTTTGTCCGCCTACAAATTGAATTAATGTACCAACTTCGTCATCTTCGTTGACCGCCGTACATATTTCATCAATTATGCAAGGTGTACTGTATTTACCTTCACTTGCCGTATTACTTACGACTGCTCCCAATGCTCCGCCCGGGCCTGCGTCATACAGATACAACGGTGCCGGCAAAGACATATCTGTTGTAGACAGCTTTGTTTCAATTTTATATGCCTTTTCATTATCCTTATCCATAGGAACCATAAATCGAATTGTCTTTCCGTTTACGAAATTGTATGGTTTGTTTTCGGCCATATTTTTATAAAAACGCAATCCGCTTTCCACTCCTGCACTGTTCTTCGGATGAGCATTTAATACAAATTCTTCATCACTGGCAACATAATATGTTTCAGAAGTTTTATTTACTGCCGTTTTTATATTCTTTATGTAGCCGTTATCATCGGTTTTACAGATAATAAGTTGGTTTACACTTCCGTCCGGGCTTGTTGTTTTCAACATTTCCGGAACATCGGCTTTGTCAACTCTCTTATCATTGAATGTAATTTTCTTATCCAATGTATACGTTTCAAATGTTCCGTCTTTCATAAACAGTCTTATTTCACCTGTCGCAGGACCCGGTTCATAATAACAATTAACTACATACGCATAATTCTTTGATGTTCCAGAAACCGCATATGCCGCAAGTTGATTGAAATAATCAATGTAAAATACGCCTTCATTACCGACTGTCGGCTCATATGTACCGCTTTGACCTTCGTCAAGTCTTGAAATATATTCATTTGTAAAAACGTATTCCGTTCCGTCTTCAAGTACGGCATAATGCTTAGTACCTTTATTATAAAGTTTTGTTGCCTTGCCTGTTACTTGATTATTTGAAATCAAAATCTCGGCACTTAGGTTGCCTATTGTATTTTTACTCATAGCAATCGACAGAATACTTCCTGTTGAAATGCTTGAAAAATCAGCCTCTTTACCCTCTGCAAAATATTTTGCATTTATATTACTTCCGCTGCTTAAATCAAGTGAACCTTTATCATATTTAAAATATAAAAGGCTGTCTGTCGCAATAGCTTTATCAACAATAAATGTTTCATAATCTTCGATTATAACGGTATCGTATGTACTTCCGCCATTGTTACTGATTAAACGTACATATCCGTTATCGGCTTGAAGATCTGCGTCTGATACAACATCAAGTTTTTTGCCGTTATAGATAAATGTTGCATTATCAGAAATTTTTGCTTTCTTGATTTTGTTGTTATCATAATATTCAAATTTTTCTTTTGACATATTTTCTGCAATATCTTCCGATTTTACTTCAATCATTTCGGATTTTTTATCGGCAACTACGTGCATAATATAGTATCCGCTATCGTCAGCCTTATAGTAAGCCGTTACTTTCATTCCTAAATATTGAGAAAAATCAATTCCGTTTGTTTCAAAAATTTCATTGTCAATTTTTACGTTGTTTTCTTCATATTCATCATCAGCACTGTATAGTGATGTATTCCCGTATGCTCCGACTATTCCGGTATAGCGGTAAATGTTAAGTGCATAACCCATATATTCTTCGTTGTTATCCGAAGAAACAACCGAATTGTTTTCATAACCTGTTATTACACGATATTTCTTACCTTCCAACACGTTTTGAATCATCACTGCCGCATCGGTGTAGTTGACTTCTTCATTTACAGCACCGCTTACACCTTTTAGAATGTCGTTTGATACAGCGGTAGCATAATATCCGCTTGGATATCCGCCTTGCTGTTCTGCCCACTCACTGTAACCGGTAATCGAAATCATTACCTTAACAGCCTCGCCAAGTGTAAGTACTGCGTCAGGCTTAAATTCAGCCTGTCCGTAACCCATCATTATTCCGCGTTCATACAACAATTCGATACTTGCTGCCGCGTCATTATCAGGTAACACATCAGAGAAAATTCGGCGAGGAGCATTTGTTAGGGAGGACTCCACGCCCATAACTCTGACAATTATTTTAGCAAATTCAGCTCTTGTTATTGCATTTGAGGCATTTTCTTCTGTAATGTCGGTGTATATTTTCAAATCATTCATCAGCGAAATAGCCTCTGACTGTTTTTCACTAAGGCTGCCCTCTGCCCATACACAGTTTACAGAAAATATTAAACATAGAGTGAATATGAAAATGCTTATCCATTTCTTCATATATTTTATTATCTCCTTTCGCAGTTTTTTGTGTCATAAAAATCATTCCGCAGCAGGATGAAGTTTATCATAGACACGTTTAATCATTACTGCCGCCTGTGCCCTCGTCGCAGGTTGCTTTGGAGCAAACAATTCGTCAGTTATTCCATAAATAAATCCCATATCCGCCGCCTCGACAATGTAATCATATGCCCAATAACTTATATCATCAAGGTCATTGAAGTACAATGATTTACCTTTTTCTAATTTTGTATTTGTCTTGCTGTTATATGCCGCAACAATAACTCTTGCAATTTCTTCGCGTGTAATATCGGCATTCGGTTTAAATAAGCCGTCATATCCGCTCATATAATCGTTACTTCTTACTGTCTGAACATATCCCGAATACCAATCGTCACTTACTACATCAAAGAAACTGTTTTCATATTTGGTTGTATCCAACCCCATAGCTTTGCTAATCATCGTTGCAAATTCTGCTCTTGACACTCTGTCTTCCGGTCTGAATTTATCGTTTTCATCACCGTTGACAATTCCGAGTTCTGCCATATATTCAACATCTTCTCTTGCCCAATGATTTTTCATATCTTTAAAACGAAGAAGATATGTGTCCAACTCGTCTTCTGTCTTTTCAATTTCATTCTTATCTTGCGGCGGAATAGCAACTGTACCGGTATCAGTTTTTACATCTGCCGGTGAGGTTGATTTGCTTGGAGATGAGCTTCCTCCGCCGCCACCGCCGCCACCGCCGCCGGAATTACCTCCCGACGATGGATTAATGCTGTTAAGCTTGTCTAAAAGTTCTTCTCGTATCGGCAAATCATAAAATGCCAAAACAAGTTTTTTAGCGTCGTTTATGTTTGTCGATGATTTACTGTAAACAGCTTTATTTACTGCACTTGATACCTTATTAAGTTCAAGTGTAATTTCAAAGACTTTGAGTTGCTTTATCTGCAATTCACCGTTATACTCAAGATATATTTTATCTTCAAATGAACTCTTTTGTTTTCTGTAATCATATGAGGCTTTTATATCCTGATAGTCACCTGTTGCTGTTACTTCTGCGATTGTACCGCCTTTTTCTGATACAAGTCTTATTTTACTGTCCTTTGTAGCTTTAACTTTTGCAACAAAGCCGTAACTGCTGTCATTTGTTAAAGTCAGAACTTGATATGCTCCTGTACCCGATGAATTTAAAACGTTTTCTTCATTGTCTTTAATAATACTTAAAACCGTATTATCTTTAGGGAACCATCCCTGTACGGTATCTTCTGTTAAATCACCGTTAATGCAAAGATTATCAGCCTTTTTTACAACAAGTTCATATTTGACTTCTGTTGACGCCGCATTCTTTTTTGATACACCTGTAATTGTAACTTTTTTATCTTCTCTGCTCGGTCGAATAACAGTTCCGTCTGTTTTGATTATGTCTTCATTACTGCTACGCCAAGAAATTGTACTTCCAAATGTGCCTTTTGTAATAAGATTAAGATTTTCCGTTACAGGTACTGACGTATCTATTTTAAATTCCGATAAATCTTCTTTTGCCATTCTTAGGTCGCTGTATTGAAGTTTAACGTCTTTTTGCACCGAGATTTCAGTATTTTGAGAATCGGTTGCTTTGATTGAAATAACGCCTAAAACGGCTTTACTGTCTACAGTTAATTCGCCTGTCGTTTCATTGATTGAAACGCCTTCCATGCTTTCAATTTCTTTCGGTTCAACGCTCCAGTTTGTTTTTCTTCCGACCATTTCTTTGTTTATTTGGTCATATAGTTTTGCCGAATATGTAAATGTTTCTTTTGCATTATCCGGAATAAATATCGAATCGGGTGCCTCAACAAATTCTATCTTATCTGCAGCACGTTTCGTAATATTTATTGTCTTTTCTTGAGCATTTTGCGGTTTTACCTTAGACGATGCTTTTATAACAAGCTCACCTGCCTGCGTATCTTTATCAACCGTAAAAGTATTTGTTTTCTCATTGAATTTAACACCGTCAGGCATTGATACAACTGCTATTTCCGCATTTCTGTTCATTTTCTGTCCGTCTGTACCGATAACTGTTGCAGTATATGTATACTGTTCATTATCTTCGCCGTCAAGAGGTATTGCCATTTTGTCATTTCCCTCTATTTCTATATGATCTTCATCGACAACAGTTACTGTAAAATCTTTTGTTTTTCCTTTTTCTGTAGTTGCACGATATTTTATTTCGTGTCCGCCTACCGTTTTGCTGTCTATTACTAACTGAGCACTTGAATCGCTTACCGATTCAGATATTACGCCATCTGGCAAATCAGATACTAATTCAAATTTTTCAATATTATCATTTGAAATTTCACCTTTATAGTCATAATGTACAGGCTCTAATGTTTCCGAATACATACCCGATTCGGGAATTTCAAATCTTGTATCTTCAAGGACTATATCATCTCTTGCCACATCATAATATACCCACTTATCATCTTCGTTCACAAGCATAAACAACTTCGTCTTTGACGCTACGAGGAACATACCGTCGTTTATTGCACTTATTGAACGAATTTCTTCATTTGACTCTGAACCATTGCCCGATTCCGCAATCACCCACGGTACATCAACGGTAAGTGACGAACTGTCATTCGGAGCGATTAAAATTTTACCCGAAGCAGTACCGAGAACCACGTTATCACTGTTTACTCCGACAGAGGTAAATTTTTCAGTGTTATCTGTTCCGTCAGACAATTTCATTGCCGAAAAATTATTATACTTTGTCGTTTCGTCATTCACCAAAATTCTTAATACGGCAGTTCCGTTTATCATAACCCAACCGTTAAATCCTTCGACATATTCCATATCGTAAGGCTGTGCCGAAATATTTGATGTCAATGTAGTCTTTGTACCCTCTGCGTCGAAATACCATATTTTGTACTGGTCGCCTACCGCATATCTCATAGGGTCACTTGGTGTTAAACCTATAGTTTTAGCAACTGCACTTTTGTCAACCAACTTGAATGCTGTTGAGTCACTGCTTATAGGCGGAGTGTCGTCAATGCTGTTATAAACCTTGACTACTCCTCCTGCCGCAAGAGCCAATGTCTGACCGTTTGTTGCAACCGTTGTATTTGAACCGACCATACTTTCATTTGTCGATTCGCTCCAAGTTGTACCGTCATCTGAAATAAAAATTTTATTATTCGCCGCAAGTACAAACTTTTGTTCTTTCTCCCACCATACAACTACTTGTCTTGTATTAGGATTACCGAAATGTTTTGCCTGTGACAATGTTTTTTTCAAAGTCCAGTCACTGCCGTTATCTGAAACATATATTTGTGCCGGTGTTGTTCCCGAGCTTAAATCTTTTGCAACTGCTACATAAATACCTAATTCGGGACTGTAACAAGTATCTACAAAAGTGTATGTTCCCGATATTGAATCAGCCATAACAGGTGTTACAGAAACTATGCTAAACAGCATTATTAAAGAAATCAGTGCTGATAGTATTTTTTTCAATTATACTCACCCTTTCTATTTTTTTACTCCCACACTTTCGTCTTTTAAAAGACCGATATTTTCAAAATCAATCTTAGGTAAATCAGGATTTTCCTTATAGACGCTACTGTCTTCCTTTATTGTGAAATCTCCTCCGCTATAATTAACAAATCCCGGATCAGACTTTGTAATAATATTACCGGCCGCCTCTACCAATCGGTCATTTGCGAAAAATCCTTGTGAAGCAGGATTGCCGTTTAGTGTACTTAGCGGCAATTTAATATTTACAATTAAATTATTATTAAACTTATTTGCATTTTCATATGCCGCAAAATGATGTTTAAAGAAGTCAGCCACTTCCGGATTGCTTTCCGAATATTTCGGACTGTATATCTGCCACTGTGCATATATTCCTTTTACGCTGTCTGACTGCACATCCCATTTAGCGTCCGGATTATATGTATGAGAACCTTCATATGTACCTGACGTATCTATAAATATATTACCGTTTACAACGTTATCAATTCCTTGTGCACATACACCTCTGATTCCGTTTGCATTTTGATAACCTATATTATAGAATACATTTTCAAGTACCTGTAATCCGTTACCGTTGTTATCGGTACGAATACCTGCAACGTTCATTTGCTTTTCGGTAAATGTCTGCTGTCCCAAATCGTGTATAAAGTTTCTTCTGATAACAACATTTCTTTCCCAAGGATACTGATATACATTCAAATAAATAGCATCCATATCGTGGAACTCTTTAACTGCGTCATATATGTTATTACACTCAATCGTATGATTAGGTCCGTATATAATAACTGCCGAATGCGGCATATCGTGAACCTCATTATGACTTACTGTTGTTCCTACGGAACGATAACCGACAAGTATACCTGCCTGATAAGAACGTTCTATTTGAGCGGCTTTGTAAATATGGTTATTTTCTACAACATTTCCGCTTGAGATGATATTGTCATAATCACCGCCGCTTATGCTGATACCCGTACTGCCAATATCGTGGATTAAACTGTTCTTCACAGTACATTCCGTACCGCTCAGATATACACCGTTTGTTCCCGTATCTGCTATTTCACAATTTTCAACCGTAATATTTTTTGCGTCTTTTATACGGATAACTCCGGCTCTTGACGATTCCATTTTCAGATTCTTAAATGTTACATTGCTTACATTTGTACCCGAAATAAGATTTTCACTTAATTGCGATAACCAAATATCCGAATTTTCGTTAAATCCGTCTTTCGGATATAAGTACAACATTTTTGTATTTCTGTCGATATAATATTCACCCGGTTGGTCAAGTTCTTCAAATATATTTTCGTATCTTATAAAATGCTTTGAATAATAGCTTGTAACCGAACCTTCTTTTAATGTGATTTGTCCCGGCTCTATTTTTTCTATCGGGAAGTAACCGTAGAAATAGTTTGGTCCTAAGACACCTGAAGTATATATTTCATTGATATTTGTTTTCCACTTAGTAGGACGGTCATAATCAATTTTATAAACCGCACCTTCCAAAACTCCTTTTTTACTTCTTGCACCACTTCTTACTATATCGGTTGTACCTACCCAATCACTGTTAGGCCATCTTGCAAGCTGCATTCTGTCACTGTCAATGTATAATTCAGCTTGCGGTATCACATCGGCTGAAATTCCGTAACCACGTCTTGAAAGTTGACCTAAATCTTCAATACCCATTTTTCCGAGGTCTAATTCCAATACTTTATCTGATACCGTTTTATCAAGAAGTTTTGACGCCATATCCGATGAAATCTTCTTAAATTCATTATACGGCAACTTTGTTCCGCCTGTAATTCTTGCAACTTCTCCCGGATACGAAGAATATGTAACAGGATTATTTTCTGTTCCCGAATCATTAGAACCAAGTTCTAACGATTTATCAAGTACATAATCCCCTCCGCGAAGGTAAACTGTTATTCCGCCGTCAGGATAATTTCCGGAAGATATAATTTCACGGACTTTATCTCTCGCTTTTTCAAGTGTTTTTAACGGTGAGTCAATCGTACCGTCATTTTCATCATTTCCAGTATTTGCAACATAAATTATATTTTTCAAAATAGGATTATCAATAATTCCGCCGTTATTATCGGTAAAGTTACCGACTTTAATCATTCGGCTTATTATAACACACGCCTCTGCTCTTGTGGTATAGCGTTCACTTCTGAAACTGTTATCTTCATAACCGTAAAGCAAATGCTTTGAATATGCCGCAAGTACATATTCTTTGTCTTTGTTATAAATATCGTAATAATCCGAAATGCGTGAAATCAACTCGTTTCGTTCATTTCCGCTAACTTCATCAGCACCTATAGCCCTAACGCATATCTTGGCAATCTCGCACCTTTTTATAGGACGATTATATTTGTCAAATTCATCTTTATAGATTAACTGTTTTTGCAATGCTTTTTCAATATAAGGTGCTGACCAGTTTTGAGGCTGAGGTGTAACCTCTATATCCATTGCGGCTATAACCATTTTTATAAATTCATCAACATTTACATTGCTGTCAGGTCGGAAAGCAAGATTATCGCCCTCTACAATCTTTTTATCTGTCAATTCATTTATAAATCTTAATGCCCAATGACCGCTTACATCTGTATAATCTGCAAATACAGATGTTGCCCCAAGCTGAATAAATATAATTGTTGCTAACATTATAGCAATCTTTTTCACAGCTAGTCCTCCCATATAAATTACTGTATTCCAAACGAACTCATTTCAAATTTCGGAAGCCCTTCAACAAGTAATGTTGCCGACGATGAAAGTTCCAAATTACCGTTATCATATGATACAAAACCTGGATCTGACGTTGAAACATAATTCCCCGACGCCGCTGTCAGCATTTGCGAACCTCTGAATCCTTCCTCATTTTGTGTACCGTTAAAGTTACTTAGCGGTATTGCTATGTTTATTATCATATTATTTTTAAATTCATTTGTTTTCGACATATTCGGATGTTCATAAAAATAATTATACAGTTCCGGAAATTGTTTACCGTAAACAGGCAAATAATTTTCCATTTGCTTTTTCAAATCAGCGACTTTTGCACCGTTAATTGTATTTGCAACCTCAACACCGGAACTGTTTATTATCGTATTGGGATATAAAGTACCGTCATCGGCAGTTTCAATTTCTTTGTATTGAAGTGTGTTGAAATATGCCTCATTGCAATCCACGAACAAATTATTGAAAATTCTGTTTCGTGTGCCTTCCGCAGTTATTGCTCCGATGCCGTTGTTTCCGTTGCCGTTGCCACCGTCACCGATATTATAGAACAAATTCTCATATATATTAAGTCCGCATCCACGATTATCTGTACGAATTGCTCTTACATTAATCTGGTGTCTTCCATTCATTGAACTTTTGCCTATATCGTGAAAATAATTATTATGAATTTTATTACCTCGTTCCCAAGGATAATTTGAATTGTTGCAATACAGAGCGTCCATATCGCTGAATTCCGTAACAAGATTATCAAATTCATTACCGTAAATATCGTTATTTACACCGTAGAATATCATTCCGGCATGCGGGCCGTTATGTATATGATTGTTTGCTGCGGTTGCACCCACACATCTGTATCCGAAGTCTATACCTGTCTTGTAGCTTCTTTCAAGTCTGGCAAAGTTATAAATATCGTTGTTTGACACAACAATGTTACTTGGTGAAAGCGTCTGATAATTTCCGCAACTTACAAATAAAATTCCGTCTTGTCCTACATCATGTATTTTACAATCACTGATTGTTATATCGGTTGAAGCATCAAAACGTATTCCGTTTTCGCCGAAACTGTTAATTTCACAATTAATGAATTTTATATTGCTGTTATTCTTACCCGTTATCGCCGAACCGCGTCCGCCTTTGAATATAAGATTTTCAAAAACTATATTCTTGCTGTTCACTATTCTGAACATAGAGTTAGGAGCTTTTCCGCTTACATCCAATGTCGGTGTTGACATTGTGATTGTAAGTACGGAATCTTTTGGTGCATCCTCGGGTGGATAAAAATATAACATTCCGCTTTGTCTGTCAATGTAATATTCACCCGGTTCATCAAGTTCTTCCGGTACATTTTCAAATCTGTAATACGGCTCTGTATAGTATTTTTCCAAAGCACCTCTGCTTAAATAAACACGTTTTTCCTCCGAATCAAATCTGCTTACAGGATAATAATCAAATTCATAATTAGGTCCTATTGTTCCCGATAACCAAGCTTGCTCAGGTTTGCTCCATTGTGACGGACGGTCGTAATTCACTTTAAAGCTACATCCATTTGCAATTCCCGACTTTGTTCTTTTTCCGTATTCGTTAGTATCTGTCGGTTTTATCAGCCCTGTATATTCACCGTTCGGCCACCCTGCAAGCTTTTGAACTTCACCGTTAAGGCTTAATTCTGCCTGAGCCTCTTTTTCATCGGAAATAAGGTGTCCTCTTAATGAAATTTCTCCAAAATCCTCAATTTGTGCATCTTTTAGATTATATTGCAAGACACTTCCTGCATTTGGTTTATCAATAATTGCATTTGTAAAATCCGAATCGGCAATGTTCATAGCCGAAAGAGGAATATCAACACCTGCATTTATTGTAACCTTTTCATCTTGATATGCACTTATTTTAAGTAAAGAATCATCTTTTTGAGAATTTATAATCTTTATCGTGTTTGTTACACTGTAAGTACCTTCACGCAACAATATTTCAATTAATTTATCGGAATCTTCTCTCATCTCATTTGCAACGTCCATTGCTTTTTCCAACGTTCTGAGAGGTTCTTCCTCACTTCCGTCCCCACTGTCGTCACCGACAGTGGAAACGAAAATCTTTTGACCGTCCATTAATTGAAAGGGATTGATGCTGCTGCTCGAGGTACCATATTATTTAAGTTATCCCAAAGCATAACCTTTCCTGTGGCTGCACCTGCTGTTGTAAACTTATTAGGATATACTGATTGGTTTGCTTTTGTAATTTCGGTATCTTGTTTTACCGCAACGCTTATAAGCTTACCGTCACTGTCATATGCCGCAAAGATTACTGCATATTTACCGCTTGGCGCATTTACTACCGCTTTACCGTTTTCATATCTTATACTGTAACCTGACGGATCAGGTGTCGGTTCTTCGGTTGGTGCCGTAGTCGGTGTTGCTGTCGGTTTTGTCGGATCATCAGTCGGAGCCACTGTTGGCTTAATCGGATTTTCCGTTGGTGCCGCTGTTGGCTTAACCGGATTTTCCGTTGGTGCTGTTGTTGGTGAAACAGTTGGCTTAATTGGTTTGTCTGTCGGTGTCGAATTAACTACCTTACCATTATACCACTTTGTATTACCAAGAGCAACAAAAGTATCTTCATCTGTAAATTCGATATTTCTTAACGGTTCTGATATTTTATCTTCTGCCGCAATCGAAATTTCTTCCCACTTTGTTTCAGCCGTTACGGCCACGTTATCTGTTTTATATAACTTACCGTTTTCGGTTCCTACTACTATATATTTGTCACTTGCCCCTACACCGACAATTTTTTCGCCGTCAGCAACAGTAATTTTTGCAATATTTTTTGAATCGGTTACTGCATACAATTTTTCCGAACCGTCTACCATAAAATATTGGTCTGCCTTTTCTGCATATAGTGCGTCATAAGGAGCATTTTCTGTCATTGTACCTGCATTGTTATTCTTTAATGTCCAAGTGTATTTTGGTGATGTCGCTTGGAAACTCAAATCATATGCTTTATACCTGTCACATATGAACATTGCAACATTACCTTCACTGTCTGCCGGTTTTGCAACCGCTACTTGTGCATAATATCCTGACGATTTAGGAATTACATATTTGTTATTTGCAAATTGTTTAGTCTGTAAATCAGCCGTTGCGTTAGCTGAATCTTGTCCGCCGAATGCAAGTTGATTACCGGATGTTGTCAGCATTGTATTTGTAGTCCAATGCAATGCTGTATTTTCTGTCCAAGTCACACCGTCTGTTGATGTGTATGTACTTGCCGCACCGTGAGCTACAAAAATATTATTTGCTTTCCAATATACTAACTGTTGTTGTGAAATTTTGTTACTTGAGATTGTTGCTTTTTCTGCTAACGGTTGATTTTCACTTACCTTCCACGTTTTACCGCCGTCTTTTGAATAACAAAGCTGAGCTATTGTTCTGCTCTCATCCTTTGCCATTGCAACAAGATTATTTCCGTTAGACGCAATATCTATAAAACTGTAACCTTCCGGTAAAAGTTCATCATTAGGCTCTTCCGTCGGTTCAATCGTTGGTGTTGCTGTCGGCACTGTTGTCGGTGTTACCTCCGGTTTATCCGTTGGATTTACTGTCGGTGTTACCTCCGGTTTGTCTGTCGGATTTATTGTCGGTGTTACTTTTGGTTCATCCGTTGGCTTTGCTGTTGGTGTTGCTGTCGGTTCAATCGTTGGTGTTGCCGTTGGTACCTCCGTTGGTTCAATCGTCGGTGTTGCCGTCGGTTCTTCTGTTGGTGCCTCCGTAGGTTCAACTATGCTTTTTACAACTTCACCTGTATATGCTTTTGTTGTACCTAAAGCAACAAAGTTATTTTCATCTATAAATTTAATGTTTTTCAATGGTTCTGCTGTTCCGTCGTCATATGATGTCGGTATTTCGTCCCATGCTGTCTCTGTTGTCAATACAGTGTTATTTGTTTTATACAACTTGCCGTTTTCGGTTCCTACCAATATATAATCTTCATTTGTACCGACTCCGACTACTTTTTCACCGTCGGCTACAGTAATTTTTGAGATATTCTTTGAATCTTTTATTGCATATAATTTTTCTGAACCGTCTACGATAAGATATTGACCTGCCTCTTGTGAATATGTTGCATCATAAGGAGCATTTGTTGTTATAGAGCCTTGGTTATTGTTCTGCATTGTCCAAGTGTATTTTGGAGATGTAGTTTGAAAACTTAAATCATATGATTTATATTGATTACATACAAACATTGATATATTTCCATCTTCAGCAGCCGGTTTTGCGACTGCTACCATTGCAAAAAAACCTGATGAATTAGGAATTGTATATTTGTTATTTGCAAATTGCTTTGCTGTTAAATCAGCCGTTGCATTTGCGGAATCTTGTCCGCCGAATACAAGTTGATCTCCCGATACATCAATCATTGTATTTGTAGTCCAATGCAAATTCTTATTTTCAACCCACACAATACCGTCTTCCGAAGTATATGTGCTTGCCGCACCGTGAGCCACAAAAATATTATTTGCTTTCCAATATACTAATTGTTGTTGTGAATTTTTATTACTCGAAATCGTTGCCGCTGAATTCAGCGGTTGATTTTGACAAGGCTGCCATGTAACGCCGTTATCTGTTGAATAGAAAAGCCTGCCTAATGCTCTTGCTGTATTTTTCGTTAATGCTACAAGCGTTGTGCCGTTTGAAGTAATGTCAATAAATTCATATCCGTTCAAATTTGTAACTGTTGCTTCCGTCAAATTACTTTCGGCTTTCACATTTTCTGCCGCAATATTCATTACGTGCATACTGCTGAAAGCCAATGCCACTGACATTATAAGTGAAACTACTTTTTTCTTCATAATTAATACTCCCTTCTGATTTAACTTTATACCACCCGTTTAATTAAGTTCCTATTAGCCTTTTACCGCTCCGACTGTAAGACCTTTTGCAAAGTATTTCTGGAAGAATGGGAAAATGATAAGCATAGGACCTGCCGCAACCATACACATTGCAAAACGAATTGTTACTGACGGCAGATTTGATAAATCAAGATCCACTCCCGCTACAGGAGAACTTTCCGCCATATTCTTTACAAATTCTGCCTCACGCAATATTTTCTGCAATAAATATTGAAGTGAATACAAATTGCTTGATTTAATATAGATAAGTGCCGTGTTCCAGTCATTCCATCTTGAAAGAAGAGTCAACAATGATATTGTCGCTATTACTGGCTTTGAAAGCGGCATAACAATCTTAAAGAATGTCTGTAATTCACTCGCACCGTCAATCTTAGCCGATTCCATAAGTGCCTGCGGCAGTCCTTGGAAAAAGCTCCTTATAACTATAACATGAAACGCGTTTACAAGACAAGGTAATATATACACCCAAATTGTATCACCAAGATGTAGGTATCTTGTTATCCAAATATATGTCGGAATAAGTCCGCCCGAAAACAACATTGTAAAGAATATAAAGAATGTTGCTATCTTTTTATATTTGTAATTCGGTCTTGAAAGCGGATATGCAAGCATTGCCATTACCACTACTCCCAAAACTGTTGCAACTATCGAATAAATAATTGTCACCTTATATGAATCCAAAAGTTGCTGTGGATTTCTGAATACATATTTATATGCCTCTGTCGAAAATACTGACGGGATTAATTTATATCCCTCCGAGAGCAATGTCTGTTCATCCGAAAACGATGCTGAAATAATTAATACAAACGGAAGTATGAATACTAATGATCCCAGACAAAACATTATGTTGATAATTATGTTCGGAATTCTTTTGCTTTTTTTCATTTTCTTCACCCTCCTTTAGAATAACGAATTTTCCGGCGAAATCTTTTTAACAACTAAGTTCGTTGCTATTACCATAACCAAACCAACTGCCGATTGGAACAAACCAACCGCTGTAGTAATACCTATATCACTGCCGGTTCTCAATCCTCGATAAACGTATGTATCAATTATATCGGTTGTCGGATAAAGAAGTCCGACATCTCTCGGTATTGTATAGAACAAACCGAAGTCACCTTTTATTATGTGTCCTACGTCCAATATTGTAAGTGTTACCATAAGCGGTACAAGTGACGGAATTGTGATGTATAGAATTTGTTTAAATCTTCCCGCACCGTCAATCTGCGCCGCCTCAAAAAGTTGTTCGTCAATTCCCATAAGTGCCGCATAGTACATAATTGATTTTAATCCGACTGTTTTCCAAACATTGATTATCGGCAAAATGAATATCCAGTATTTCGGTTCCGAATACCATTGAAGTCCTTCACCGCCGAAGAAGCGGATTATCTTGTTTAAGATACCCATGCTCGGTTCAAGCAAAATGTATGTTATGTAACCTACAATTACCCATGAAAGAAAATGTGGCAGTATCATGCTTGTTTGATAGAATTTTAATGCTTTTCTGCTGCGTACTTCATAAAGAAGAATGGCAATCGTCACTGCCGCGATTAAACCAATAACTATAAACAGTATACCGTATCCTACCGTATTTCTTCCTATTCTCCAAGCATCCTGTGATTCAAAGAAGAATTTGAAGTTTTGGAATCCAACCCATTTACTTTTAAAAATTCCTAAGTTATTTCTGTAATCTTTAAATGCAATTATTATACCCAACATCGGTACGTATGCAAATACCAGCAACAGAACTATTCCCGGTATCATTAATGCGGAGAGTTCTGCATTATCACGGAAGTCTTTCCAGCGATTCTTTTTTCTTACTGTATTTGCGTTTTCTTTCGGTTTCGACTTTACCTTAATCATTTCATCACCCTCTGTTTCTTTTTTATTTAATTATATTTTATCTGACTCCTGTTCATATTTCAAGTGCAAAAAGTTTACTTTGTGTTAATATTTTGACCTCTTAATTGTGCAATGTGAATATCATTACATTTTATTTATATCTTTAATTAGCTATTTATACATACATTTTTATATTTTGTGCTTGAATAATTCAATTCTATATGTTACAATCATCTACGAAGAAATATGAAAGACAGAAAAGAGGATTTTTATGTTCAGTGTAATAGTTGTTGACGATGAAATGATGATTCGCACAAGTATATCCACATTCATAAATAACTGTGACGTTGGTTTTGAGGTCGTCGGAACTTTCCGTGACGGCAGTGACGCGATTAAATATCTTGAAGAAAACAATGTTGATTTAGTTATCTCTGATATAAGAATGGTACAGGTTTCGGGTATTGACCTTGCTCAATATATTTACGAAAACAAACCTTGGACGCAAGTTATTTTACTTAGCGGATATGCAGATTTTGAATATGCCAAAGCGGCTATTAAATACAACGTCAAAGAATACATAACAAAGCCGACTGATTTTGAAAATCTTAAAAATTCACTTATCAATATGAAGAATTTATTGACAGAACAAAAAAACAACAATATTAATTTTTTCTTTGATAACATTATGCACCTGTATGCAGAGATTGTTTCGATAAATTTGGCTGATGCCAAAGAAACGCTTTGCACTTTATTAGACGAAAATACGCACAAGAACGAAAGACTCGGTCAATATGCTTTCAATATATTTGAAATAATCATTGATAAGCTCTACGCTAATCTTAATATCAGAATATCAACCGAAAACGATGATTTTAATGACTTTCCCGATATTACAGATAATCAAAAGGTATATGATTTTTCAATAAAAATGCTTGAAAATATTATAAAACAACTTTCTGCAAAAAACAAAAAGACAGACAACATAGTTGTTGACAAACTTATTCAATTTATCAATGATAATTTTTCAAAGAATATCTCATTGCAAGACGCAGCCGAAAGCGTATTTTTTAATCCTGCATATTGCAGCAGATTTTTTAAAGAACAAACAGGTGAAAATTTCAGTAACTACCTGCTTAAAGTCCGTATGGAACACGCAGTTAAATTACTGAAAGAGAACAAAAAAATCAACGACATAAGCAAAGAATGCGGATACCAAAGTCCGGGATATTTCACACGAGTATTTAAAGATTACTATAATTGTACGCCAAGCGAATATTTACATAACGCATAATTAAATCGAAAGGAATATATTGGTTATGAACAAGATAAAAAACATATGGTTTAATATCAGACATTTTAAATTTAACAGTATATTTCTGCGTACATTTCTGTTTATAACAGTATTGACTGTTATACCGTTTATAGTGCTTAGCATTATGTTTTATTCAAATACTTTGAAAAATATTCGCGAAGAGATTACTTTGGAAAACTCTTATATATTTGATAATTCGGTTAATATTATCGACCGAACATTAATGGAAGTCGATACTTTAACCAGTTCTCTTGCAAGTAACGAAAGTACACAGTTGTATACAATAAACAATGTCAGCACCGATTCATTTAAAACAATCTCACGACTTGCTAAAACCTTGCCTATTATCTATCGATACATTGATTCTATTTACATATATTCAGAGCAGACTGATACTGTAATTATGGATAATAACAGTATTCCGTTGTCCGATTTGAGCGATACTGATTGGATAAACGCTTATCGTGCGGTCACATCACCTAAAGGCACGATAATTCCAAGAAGTAAAAATAACGTATATCCGCAACTTATCACGATTATTAAGCCTATATATGTTGCCGACGAGAAAAAAGGCGCAATTATTATGAACATAAACGCGCAAAGCATTTATAATTCAATGCTTTATCAACAATATAAAGACGGCAGATTGTTTTTTCTTGTAAATGCCGATAATAAAATTATCATTTCAAGTGAATTATCATACTTTAATACTTATCCTGACGATATTGGTTTAAATACACTTACGATAGAATCTAATCCGAAAAACAGTGTATACGAAATTAATGACAAAAATTATGTTGTGCTATCCGGTGACAGTACAATATCGGATTATAAGTATATAAGTGCATATCCTCTTGAACTTTACGAGCATAAGTTATCAACTATGAAATTGCAAATTATCGGTATTTTACTTTTGCTTATGATTATTATTTTCATACTTGCTTATGTTGCGTCTGTCAGAAGTTACAGTCCGCTTAATGAAATTATTTCATTCCTTGATAATTCACAGCCTCCTGCCGACAGTATTGAGGAAGAAGATAAAAACGAACTTATGTATATAATAAACAGCATACAGACGCATATCAACGACAAGACAAAAATGGCTGAAATTTTAGAAGAACGTATGAAACTTCTGAGGAAATCACAATACGATATGCTCCAAACACAGATTAATCCGCATTTTCTTTACAATACGCTTGAAACAATTAATTGGATGGCTTATAATATGTCCAATTCAGAAAATCCGGTATCTAAATCACTAATTAATCTTGCAAGCTTTTTCAGAAATACACTCACTTCCGGTTATTTTGTTTCTATCGAAAACGAAATAAAATACACCAAAGAATACGTTAATATTCTTGCACTGCGTTACGGTGATTTGTTTGATATAGAATGGGATATTGACGAATCGATTTTATCATATACGATTATAAAAATCTGTTTGCAACCTATTATTGAAAATGCCGTTTATCACGGAATAAAGCAGAAAAATGATAAAGGCTTAATAAAAATCAAAGGCTTGTGTGACGACAACAATATTATCCTCATAGTCAGTGATGACGGTGTCGGAATTGAAAAAGACGCTCTTGATGAATTAAATAAAACTCTTTCCGAGACATCTTTTACAAACGAAAAATCGCATATAGGCCTTTCAAATGTAAATCAAAGAATTAAAATTATATTCGGTGACAGCTACGGAATACACGTTGAATCAACAGTCGGTGTCGGTACTGATGTGTACGTAACTATTCCTAAAAAAGAACAATAAAATCACAGGCAAGCCTATTTTACGGCTTG
>OGXL01001532.1_pt1 | contig 18887 bp, 20 predicted proteins | sample 1576311 | NCBI WGS metagenome assembly OGXL01 (sample SAMEA3541564, study PRJEB24748) | human gut metagenome | biome: human gut; feature: human-associated habitat; material: faeces | place: China | collected 2012 | reverse complement strand
CCGCGACCCCGACCTTGGCAAGGTCGTACTCTACCAACTGAGCCACTGTCGCATTTCTCTGTTCTGTTTTCTCAGAACAAAAATTACTATACTATATGTTTGGGGAAATGTCAACAACATTTTTGAAAAAATTATTTTTCTGGAGTACTGCCCTAAAGTGTGCTATACTTTACCCCGTGAAACAAAAGAAGGGAGAGAAGGTATGAAGACACAAAAGACAATCAGGGCAGCACTCCTTGGGTTTGGAACAGTGGGAGGAGGCGTGTACAAGCTCCTCGTGAGAAGGAAAGACGAGCTGGCGGACAAGACAGGGGCATCCCTGGAGATAGGCGCTGTCCTTGTCCACAATATCCATAAAAAGAGAGAGGGCGTGGATCCGGCTCTGCTGACGGACGATTTTGAGAAAATTGTAAATGATCCTTCCATCGCCATTGTGATCGAAGTCATGGGAGGCATAGAGCCGGCCAGGACCATGATCCTGCGGGCACTGCAGTCCGGGAAAAATGTGGTGACGGCAAACAAGGATCTGATAGCGGTGCATGGCGGCGAGCTGTTGGCGGCAGCGAAGGAAAACGGTGTGGACCTTCTCTTTGAGGCGGCAGTGGCCGGCGGTATTCCTATCATCCGGCCTCTGAAGCAGTGCCTGGCAGGCAATGAGCTCTCCGATGTGGTGGGGATCGTCAATGGGACGACGAACTATATCCTGACCAAAATGTTTGAGGAGAACAAAGACTTTGATGAGGCCCTCCAGAAGGCAAAAGAGCTGGGGTATGCGGAGGCAGATCCCACGGCGGATATCGAGGGGCTGGACGCAGGGCGGAAAGTGGCAATCCTGGCCTCCACAGCCTTTCACTCCCCTGTAGTTTTTGACGATGTGTATACTGAGGGGATTACAAAGATTTCATCTAGCGACATCAAGTATGCAAAGGAATTTGACTGTGTCATTAAACTGCTGGGAATTGCCAGAGAAAGACAGGGACAGATCGAGGCATACGTCTGCCCCATGCTCCTGCCAGGGGACCATCCTCTTGCCACAGTCAGAGGATCATTCAATGCGGTGTTTGTGCACGGCGACGCAGTGGATGACGTTATGTTCTACGGGCGCGGAGCCGGCGAATTCCCCACGGCCAGCGCGGTGGCAGGTGATGTTCTTGATGTGATGAGGAACATGGAGTATGGATGTACAGGGAGGATCGGATGCGGGTGCTACCGCTCTGTGCCTGTGAAACAATTCAGGGATGTGAAAAATAAATTCTTTATCCGCATGCAGGTGACCAACCGCCCCGGAGTACTGGCATCTATCGCTGGAGAGTTGGGAAGACACAAGGTGAGCATCTCCAAAGTGGTGCAGAAGGTGATCACAAAGGGTAGTGCGGAGCTGGTCATTGTCACAGAGGATGTAAAAGAGTACCATATGAGTGAGGCTCTGGAGGACCTGAAAAGGCTGGAGGCGGTGCAGGAGATCAGCAGCGTGATCCGCAGCTACTAGAAGGGGGCGGAGCCGGAGAGACTGACTAGGGCAAACTTTTCCCGTGCAAACTTTCCCCGTGGCATTGCTCTGGCGGAGAAAGTGTGTTACAATGAGCCGGTAAACAATAGAACAGACGAAGCAGAGTAGGAAGATGTGCGTTAAGTGCCGGATGGACGGGGAGTTGCCAGCCGGACGAAAAGCAAGAATGCTTGCGGTGCATATTCCGCATCCCGCTGCTACACATAGACAGAAAATGCCTGCTTATGGGTAGCTTTAAGGACTACTTCGAAAGGAGGTATTTTTTATGAAAAAAATGAGACAGATGTTTGCGGACTCTCTCGGAGAGCTGCAGGATGTGAGAAAACTTTCGGTTATGGCTATGATGCTGGCCCTGGCTGTGGTGTTGGGCTTTTACGCCACTGTGCAGGTGGGGGATTTCCTGAAGATCGGCTTTGCCTTTATCCCCAATGAGCTGACAGGCATGCTTTTTGGGCCTGCGGCAGGAGGGCTGCTGGCCGCTCTGGCAGACATTGCCAAGTATCTTGTAAAGCCAGTGGGGGCCTTCTTCCCCGGATTTACAGTGAGTGCACTGCTGGGCGGCGTGATCTACGGGGTAGTGCTCTATAAAAGGCCTCTCAGCCTGAAGAGAGTCATTGTGGCCAACACGCTGGTGACGGTGTTTGTCAATCTGCTCCTGAATACATACTGGCTGACCGTGCTCTACGGCAGTGCTTTCGGGGCGCTTCTGCCGGCCAGGATCCTGAAGGAGGCCATTCTTCTTCCCATAGATATCCTGCTCTACTACGCCATTGCCAGAGTGCTGGGGCGTGCGAGAGCGTTTCATGGACTGCAGGGAGCTGCGAAATAGTGAAAGGATGATCGTATGCAGGAAAAACTCCCCCTTGGTTTTCTGTTTAAACAGATCAACAATGTATATGAAAAAGAGGTCAATAACAGCCTGCGCACTCTTGGGATCACAGCGTCCCAGTGTGCGGTGCTGGATTATCTGTTCCACAGCCGGAAGGAGGAAATCAACCAGAAGGATGTGGAGCGTGCCCTCAGCCTGAAAAATCCGACTGTGACAGGACTGCTGAAGCGGCTGGACGAGAAGGGGTATATCCTCATCGTTCCAAGTACAAAAGACAAGCGCTGCAAAAATATTTATCTGACAGAGAAAGCCTACGATATCCGCAGAAGGATGGAAGCAGACCGCAAAAAGGTCGATAAGAGGCTGACTATCGGCATGACAAAAAAAGAAGTGCAGGCATTGCGAAAGATGCTGGACAAAGTGCTCTATAATGTGGCTGATCCTTAGGGGATGCAGCCACTTTTTTATTGCCCGGAATGAAGGGCCCCCGGGACGTGTGGATTCTTCTGAAAAGAGGTGAATGAGAAAACTTATCAACAAAGATATTGAAAACCATTTTCAACTGTGCTATAGTAACAAAAAGCAAATGATAATCAATTTCAAAAAAGGAGGAACCAATGCCAGTTGAAGTGATCTCATATCTCTTATCAGAAAGTGACAGGGAGAGAAAGCTCCAGTCACAGCTTGTATTGCAGTGCGCCCCTTTTCTGAAGGGGATCAAGGCCTCTGCCATTACAAATCTGCCCGCACATGACGGAAAGATGCTGAAAAAACTACTGGCGGGGACGGGGATATCTTACAAGGTGCTTGCCGTAAGAAAAGACAGATGCCTTGTATTCCTGTACAGGAAGGTCAGTTTTGAACGGCATATAAGCCGCAGGGAAAATGTGGATTTTCTTGCGGATTTTGGATACCGGGAGGGATCTGCTGAAAAACTGCTGGAGAGACTGGCAGACAGGATCGGCATGTATGCCGGACGGGAGACGGTCTTTCCTCACGAGATCGGCGTTTTCCTGGATTACCCTCTGGCCGATGTGGAAGGTTTTATCCGAAATGACGGAAAAGATTATCTGCTGTCAGGTTACTGGAAAGTGTATCACGATCCGGACGGGGCGCAGGCATTGTTCCGGGCCTATGATCATGCCAGGGACTGTGCGGTGCGGGAGCTTCTCCAGGGGAGAAAGATGCGTGAGATTGCCGTACAGGCAGCCTGATTTATTTCTGAAAAAAGGAGGATACAAGAATATGAGCATAGCAGTTGTATATTGGAGTGGAACAGGAAACACACAGGCCATGGCGGAGGCTGTTGCCAGGGGGATTGTGGAAGGCGGAGCAGAGGCTGAGCTTCTGCCAGTCGACCAGGCAGATCCGGCAAAGATAGCGGCAGAGGATGCATTTGCCCTGGGATGCCCTTCTATGGGGGCGGAAGAGCTGGAAGAACTGGAGATGGAGCCTTTTGTACAGGCCTTAGAGGGACTGGTTTCCGGGAAGAAGATCCTTCTCTTTGGTTCCTACGGCTGGGGTGACGGCGAATGGATGCGCACCTGGGAAGACAGGATGAAAGCAGCCGGAGCAGAGCTTGTCGGCGGACAGGGTGTGATCGCAAACGAGGCGCCTGATAAGGAGGCGCTGGAGGCCTGCGAAAAAGCCGGGGAAACTCTGGCGAACGCGGCACAATAACGGCACTTAGAATGGAAGAGGCACCCATAACCGGGAGAAAGGAGCGCGGGCATGAGCGTTGTCATCATAGGCGGAAATGAGCGGATGGAATGTCAGTACAAAGAGATATGCAGGAAATATAAATGTAAGGCAAAGGTGTTTACAAGGATGGCCGGCAATCTGAAGACACAGATCGGGCAGCCGGATCTGATCATCCTGTTCACGTCCACTGTGGCGCACAAGATGGTTCACTGTGCCCTCAAAGAAGCAGAGCGCTATGATGTGCGGGTGGAGAGATCACACAGCAGCAGCGCCAGCGCCCTGGATGGCATTCTGAAAGAGTGCTTCGGCTAGTTAAGGATCTGGCGCAGGGAACCAATGGTTGAACAAGAAGTCCTGAACTGCTATAATATTCATAGCGCCCGAAAAAAGTAGCCTGGCAAACAGGCGAAAAAATCAGGGCAGATAACGGAGGATGATATGAGTTACGCAGATCAGGTATTTATTCATATGTGCCGGGATATCATAGACAACGGCACCAGCACAGAAGGGGAGAAGGTGCGCCCCGTGTGGGAGGACGGAACACCGGCTTACACAGTCAAGAAGTTTGGCGTGGTAAACAGATATGACCTGTCAAAGGAGTTCCCGGCTCTCACCCTGCGCCGGACAGCCATCAAGAGCTGCACGGACGAGCTTTTGTGGATCTGGCAGAGAAAATCCAACAATATCCACGATCTCCACTCCCACATCTGGGACAGCTGGGCTGACGAGAACGGGTCTATCGGGAAAGCCTACGGCTATCAGATGCAGGTGAAACATCAGTATAAGGAGGGGATGATGGACCAGGTGGACCGGGTGATCTATGACCTGAAACACAACCCATACAGCAGGCGCATCATGACAAACATGTACGTGCATCAGGATCTCCATGAGATGGGTCTTTATCCATGTGCCTACAGCATGACCTTCAACGTGACCAAGGAAAAGGACAGTAACAGACTCACGCTGAACGGGATTCTGAACCAGCGCTCCCAGGATGTGCTGACGGCAAACAACTGGAATGTGTGCCAGTATGCAGTGCTTCTGCATATGCTGGCTCAGGTCTGTGATATGCAGGTGGGAGAGCTGGTCCACGTGATCGCAGACGCCCACATTTACGACCGCCACATCCCCATGGTGGAGGAACTGATTGCCAGGGAACCCCTTCCGGCGCCCGGATTCTGGCTCAATCCGGAGGTCAAAGACTTCTACGACTTTACACCGGAGGATGTGAAGCTCATCGATTATCAGACACATGAGCAGATCAAAAATATACCGGTGGCTATCTAAAACAGGGGAGAAAATAGGGAGGATGCTATGAATCTGATCGTAAATGTAGATAAAAACTGGGCCATTGGCAAGGATAACAAACTCCTTGTCAGCATTCCCCAGGATATGAAATTTTTTCGGGAGACAACCACAGGAAAAATAGTGGTCATGGGGAGAAAGACGCTGGAGAGCTTTCCGGGAGGGCAGCCCCTGAAGAACCGGACCAACATTGTGCTCACCACAGATCCCGACTATAAGGCGGGGGATGCTGTCATCGTCCACTCTATGGAAGAGCTTATGGAAGAACTGAAAAAATATGCCAGGAAGGATATTTTTGTCATCGGAGGGGAGAGCATCTACAGAAGCCTTCTTCCTTGGTGCAGGAAGGCCTATGTGACCAGGACGGATCATGCCTATGACGCGGATACATGGTTCCCGGATCTGGATGTGGACCCGGAGTGGAAGATGACCAAGACAAGTGACGAGCAGACCTATTTTGATCTGGAGTATTATTTTACTGTCTATGAAAGGATCGCCGGGGGAAAATGAGGATCTTGAGCGTTACCGCACAGAAGCCGGACAGTACCGGGAGCGGGGTCTATCTTACAGAGGTGGTGCGGGAGCTGGGCCGCGAGGGACATGTGCAGGCGGTCCTTGCCGGGGTATATCGGGAAGATGAGGTCCGCCTTCCCGGAGGCGTGGACTTCTTTCCTGTATACTTCCGGTCAGAGGAACTGCCCTTTGCCATCCCCGGGATGTCTGACAAGATGCCCTACGAGAGCACGGTCTACAGTACTATGGATGACCGGATGGTCCGCGTCTATATGGAGGTTTTCCGCCGTAAGATCAAAGAGGCGGTGGAGTCTTTTCATCCGGATCTGATCCTTTGCCATCATCTGTACCTTGTCACAGCCCTTGTGCGGGACTGTGCGCGTGAGATTCCTGTATACGGTTTCTGTCACAACACGGATCTGCGGCAGATGAAAAAACATGATCTCCAGAGAGATTTTATCTGTGAGCACATGAGAGAGCTGGACGGCATTTTTGCCCTCCACCAGGCGCAGAAAGAAGAGATCCTGGAGATGTACAAAGTGGAGGAGAGCCGGGTGCACATAGCGGGAACAGGCTACAATGACCGCATTTTTTTCAGGAAAGCAGACAGAGCAATGGAAGAAGAAAAGACGAATGATGGCGGGACATCACACCCTGTTCGCCTTGCGTTTGCGGGGAAGGTGAGCCAGGAAAAGGGAGTGGCAAGCCTGATCCGCAGCCTGGCCCTGGTGGAGACAGGAGGAAGAGAGCTGCAGCTTACGCTGGCCGGAGGGAATGGAGACGAGGGTGAGCTGGGCAGGATACGCACTCTGGCGGAGGCGTGTCCCTGTCCGGTCATTTTTGCCGGCAGGCTGCCCCAGGAAAAGCTGGCGGATGTGTACAATGAAAGCGATGTCTTTGTGCTGCCGTCTTTCTATGAGGGACTGCCCCTCACTGTCATGGAGGCGCTTGCCTGCGGCTGCAAGGTGGTGGTGACAGACCTGCCGGGAATCCGCCCTTTCATGGAAACCTATGTGTCTCACGCACCTGTCTTCTATGTAGAGCCTCCCCGGATGAGGCGGGGGGCCGAGCCCTGCCCGGAGGATCTGCCTGTCTTTGAGAGGAAGCTGGCAGAGAAGATCGGAGAAAGCATCTGCGCGGAGCAGGTGCACGGACCGGATCTGGACCGGATTTCATGGAAAGCAGTCTGCGGGAGAATCCTGGAGGCGGCAGCTGGCAGCGAAAGCGGCAAATCATTCAGAACAAATTGATCTGCATGGGCAGAGGAGAGGAGGACGGGCGTGTTTATCGACCTGCATATGCACGAGATGCGCAATTCCGGAGACAGCTTTCTTGCACTGGAGGAAATCGTTGAGATTGCGAAGAAAAAAGGATTGGATGCTATCTGTATTACGGATCACGACAACATGGATATACGGGAATTTGCAAGGGAGTATTCCCGGAAGATCGGCTTCCCCATTTTCGTGGGGATCGAGTTTTACTCCCTGCAGGGGGATATCATCGCCTACGGCATCGATGACTATCCAAGAGAGCGGATCAGCGCCCAGGCATTTATCGACCTTGTCAGGGAACAGGGCGGAGTCTGTTACAGCGCCCACCCTTTCCGCAACAACAGGAGGGGGATGGAGGAGCATCTGGACGAGGTGACAGGCCTGTCCGGCATCGAGGTGCTGAACGGCAGCACCCACCGGGATGCCTGTCTGACAGCGGCGTCCTACGCAAAAAAGCTGAACCTGATACCTGTGGGAGCCAGCGACTGCCATGTGCCGGAGAAGGTGGGAGTCTGTGCCACGTATTTCCCCATGGAAATCCGGTCTGAGGAGGATCTTGTACAGGCTTTTAAGACCGGCGGCATGAAGCCGGCTTACTATGAGAACGGGGCGTACCACATCGTGGATATGGATGCCCCGGAGGCAGACTTTCCGGATGAAGTGTGGATGAAAAAAGAATAAAAAAGTCAGTTGACAATTGACAGGTATATCAACTATAATAAGAGAAATTATCTGAATAAATGCAATGACAAGGAGGAGTACATAGATACCGGAAGCCAAGAGAGAAGATGGATGGTGGAAATCTTCGTGATGGATGTATGGAAGTAGCCTTCGAGCAGTGGACCGAACCCGGGCAGAATGTTCTGTGTAACTGCAGTATACAGAGTCCCCCGGCAGTAGACTCCAACGGTATTCCCCCGTTATGGGAAACAGTATCGGAGCGCTGTATGCTTATGTGTGCAGAGAGGTTCCCGTACTGACAGAGTGCAGAGGTACAGATCTCTGAATTTAGGTGGTAACACGGATGAATATTCGCCCTAAGCTTTATGGCTTAGGGTTTCTTTATTCTCTAACCCGTGTTTATGACGGTCATTAAGGAGGTAAAGTATGAAGAAAATTTCTGGAAACAAACTGCTTGTAAAAGCGCTGAAGGAGGAGGGGGTAGACACCATCTTTGGCTACCCCGGCGCCTGTACTATTGATATCAGCGATGAGCTCTATAAACAGGATTACACCAAGGTGATCCTGCCGCGGCAGGAAGTGGCTCTTGTTCATGAGGCGGATGCCTATGCCCGCTCCACCGGAAAAGTAGGGGTCTGTCTGGTGACCAGCGGACCTGGCGCCACCAACCTGGTGACAGGTCTTGCCACGGCCAACTATGACAGTGTCCCCCTTGTGTGTTTTACCGGACAGGTGGCAAGGCATCTCATAGGAAATGACGCCTTCCAGGAAGTTGACATTGTAGGCATTACAAGGAGCATCACAAAGTACGGTGTCACTGTGCGCGACAGAGAAGATCTGGGACGGATCATCAAAGAGGCCTTCTACATTGCCAGAACAGGACGCCCGGGCCCGGTGCTTGTGGATCTGCCAAAAGATGTGATGGGAGAGCTGGGCAGCGCCGAGTATCCCGCCACAGTGAATATAAGAGGCTACAAGCCGAATACCCATGTGCACATTGGGCAGCTCAAGAGGGCCATCAAAATGCTCTCCAAGGCGGAGAGACCTCTCTTCCTGGCAGGAGGCGGCGTCAACATCGCCCATGCGGGGGAGGCCTTCACAGAGCTGGTGGAGAAGACCAGTGTTCCTGTCGTGACTACGGTCATGGGGAGGGGCGCCATCCCCACAAATCATCCGCTTTTTGTGGGAAACCTTGGCATGCACGGAGCCTATGCAGCCAACATGGCAGTAAATGAGTGTGATCTTCTCTTCTCCATTGGAACAAGATTTAACGACAGGATCACAGGAAAACTCCACTCCTTTGCACCCAAGGCTAAAATCGTGCATATTGATATAGATACATCCGCCATCTCCAGAAATGTACAGGTTGACATTCCCATTGTGGCTGACGCCAAGGAGGCTGTGGATAAGATGCTGGAGTACGTGGAGCCCTGCCAGACGGAAGACTGGCAGAAGGCGATCAGCGGGTGGAAGGAGGAGCATCCTCTGACTATGAAGAAAAAACCTGTGATGACGCCCAAGGATATCCTGGATGTCATCAATGAGATGTTCGAGGAAGCGATCGTCGTGACGGACGTGGGACAGCACCAGATGTTTACTTCTCAGTTTCTGGAGATGACCCCGAAGAAACAGCTCCTTATGTCCGGCGGACTGGGGACCATGGGGTATGGCCTTCCCGGAGCGATTGGCGCCAAGATCGGCAATCCGGACAAAACCGTGATTTCCATATCCGGTGACGGCGGCATGCAGATGAATATTCAGGAGATAGCCACGGCTGTGCTTGAGGAACTTCCTATTATAAGCTGTGTGTTCAACAACAGCGTGCTGGGCATGGTTCGCCAGTGGCAGAAGCTCTTCTACGGCAAGCGCTATTCCATGACATGCCTGCGGTCCGGGGCAGCCTGCCGGGGAAAATGCGGCGAGGTGGAGTGTCCGCCCTACACGCCTGATTTTGTGAAGCTGGCGGAGAGCTACGGGGCCAAAGGCATCCGGGTGACGAAGAAAGAAGAGATCCGCCCTGCTTTCGAAGAGGCGGCCAGGAGCAAAAAGACCCCCTATATCATTGAGTTCCTCATTGACCCGGAGGATCTGGTGTACCCCATGATCCAGCCCGGCGGCACATTAAAAGAAATGATCATGGACTGCTAGAAAGGAGAGAAGGAATATGAGCAACGGAATGAAGAAAAGATGGATATCCCTGTATGTGGAGAATCAGGTAGGTGTTCTCTCCAAGATCTCAGGACTTTTCTCCGGAAAGTCCTACAACATGGACAGCCTCACTGTGGGGACAACGGAAGACCCCACGGTGTCCAGGATGACCATCGCCACAGTCAGCGACGACGAGACCTTTGAGCAGATCAAAAAACAGCTCAACCGGCTGGTGGAGGTCATCAAGGTCATCGATTTTACAGACATTTTTGTCCGAATGAAGGAGATCCTGTACGTGAAGGTGAAAAACTGCAGCGCTGAGGACAAGGTGGAGGCTTTTCAGATCGCGGAGACCTTCAAGGCCAAGGTCATTGACTACGGAAAAGACAGCCTTCTTCTGGAATTTGTACAGACGGCCACCAAAAATGATGCGGTGATCAAGCTCATGAAGGAGGAGTTCAAGAGCATTGAAGTAGTGCGCGGTGGAAGCGTGGGGATCGAGTCCATCAGCATGATGGAGAGGTAGTCAGTGGAGACGGTCAGCGGACGGCGGGAAGCTGCCTCTCAAATTGATGACAAAAAAACAGAGCGCACTCTTGAATTTTGCGGATGACCGTACTATAATGAAAAAAGATCAAGAAGATAAGCATTGACCAATAAAACACAGAACGGGGGAATAATCCATGGAAAAAAAGAATATCGACTGGTCTAATCTTGGATTTGCTTACATGCAGACCGATAAGAGATACGTTTCCAATTATAAGGATGGAGCATGGGATGAAGGTACACTGACATCTGACGCTAATATCGTGCTCAACGAATGTGCCTGTGTTCTTCAGTACGCGCAGACATGTTTCGAGGGACTGAAAGCCTACACGACGGAGGATGGACACATCGTTACTTTCCGCCCGGATCTGAATGCACAGAGAATGGCTGCTTCTGCTAAGAGACTGGAGATGCCGGCATTTCCGGAGGATCGCTTTGTGGATGCGGTCCACAAGGTAGTGGAAGCGAATGCAGCCTATGTTCCGCCGTATGGCTCAGGGGCTACGCTCTATATCCGGCCGTACATGTTCGGTTCCAACTCTGTTATCGGCGTAAAACCGGCAGAGGAGTACCAGTTCCGTGTATTCACCACACCGGTAGGCCCCTACTTCAAGGGCGGCGCTAAGCCGATCACTATCCGGGTATGTGACTACGACAGGGCAGCTCCCCACGGCACAGGTCATGTAAAGGCAGGTCTGAACTACGCCATGAGCCTGTACGCTATCGTTGACGCCCATGAGAAGGGATTTGACGAGAACATGTACCTTGATTCCGCCACAAGGACCAAGGTGGAGGAGACAGGAGGAGCCAACTTCCTCTTTGTGACAAAAGACAATACAGTGGTCACACCTAAGTCCCCCACGATCCTGCCTTCCATCACAAGACGTTCTCTTCTCTATGTGGCTGAGCACTACCTTGGACTGAAGACAGAGGAGAGGGAAGTCTACATGGATGAGGTGAAAGATTTTGCAGAGTGCGGTCTGTGCGGTACAGCGGCAGTCATCTCTCCGGTTGGAAAGATCGTGGATCACGACAAGGAGATCTGCTTCCCCAGCGGTATGGAGAAGATGGGCCCCACGATCCAGAAGCTGTACGATACACTGACAGGCATCCAGATGGGACACATTGAGGCTCCGGAAGGCTGGATCCACAAGATCTGCTAAGAGATTTCCTGAAAGATAATACGGATAATAAAAAACACTGTGAAGACGTAAGTCTTGCGCAGTGTTTTTTTGAATTACTTAATATCCTTCTTCCGAAAGTTGGCTGCCCCGACAAGAGTGGGCACAAGCAGGAAGCAAACTCCCACCAGGGCGGCTCGCAGGAGCGTATTCCTGTCAGGATTCTGGGTGAGGGCTGTCATGCACATGTCCGGCAGGTAGTCTGACAGGGTGACTGTCCTGCCGAGAAAATGGTGGATAAGCATCTCCCCTAAGGTGACCACGAGGGAAGTGAATTCCAGAAAGCAGATGTTGGCAGCCAGAGAGCCCCCGTTTTGCCGAATCAGAAAACTGAACATGACAAAGAGGGACACGTAGGAGGCGCCCAGAAGCAGTTCCAGAGCTCCTTTCAGCAGCAGCTGGGAAGCATAGGAGCCGGATACATCCCCAAAGCCCCAAAGAGCCGTGGCGGTCATGGTGGCAGCCAGGACAAACACCAGGGTGAAGAGGACGGAGGCCAGGATGCCTACAAACAGTTTGGACAGATAGATCTTCAGTCGGCTGTAATTTCGGGAGGCGATAATCTTGACAGTCCCGTTGTTGAATTCGCTCCCGACAAAGAGCGAGATGAGGACAGCCATAAGCAGCGTGGTGTTTCCCGCAAAGAAGGTCAGCATCTGGCTTGAGGTGCTGAGCTGGTCGTGACCTGTGGGAATGCCCTCCACGGACACATTCATGCCTGCGTCGTCCAGGGCGGCCTGCTCCTGGGAGAGCTGGGCTTCTATGGAGTCTCCGGCCAGTTTGTAGGTGAAATCCAGAAGGCAGACAGTGCCGACAGCCAGGAGAATATTGATGATCAGCAGGATCCAGAAATATTTTGCCTTTTTCAGTTTGAAAATGTCGCTTCTTATCAAATTTAACATGCCTGTTTACCTCCGATCCTGCTTAAAAAGTAGTCTTCCAGGTCAATCTCCTGGCGGCCGTTTCCTGTGCACCTTCGCCATAGGTCTTCTTCGGTGAACTCATCGATCAGCTTCCCGTGGTGGATGATACCGTACCGTGTGGCGAATTTGGATAGCTCGCCCAGGATGTGGCTGGATACGAGGACCGTAATGCCTCTTTCCTGGTTCAGTTTCAGAATCAGGTCCCGGACTTCCTTCATGCCTTCTGGGTCCAGACCGTTGGTGGGCTCATCCAGGATGAGAAGCTCCGGGTCGCCGATGAGCGCAATGGCGATGGCCAGGCGCTGCTTCATGCCAAGAGAGAAGTTCCGGCACTTTTTCTTTCCTGTGTGGGACAGGCCAACCAGTTCAAGCAGATACTCCGCATGGGAGAAATCATGGAGTCCCTGGAGCTTGGAGAAAGCGATAATGTTTTCATATGCGGTCATGCCGGGGTAAAAGGCCGGTGCTTCTATGACAGTGCCGATCCTGCGGCGCCCTTCCAGCAGACTGCCGCTGCCAAAGAGACGGATGCTGCCGTCGCTGGGGGTGGCAAGACCGGTCACCATGCGGATGAGCGTTGTCTTTCCGGCTCCGTTTTTTCCGATAAATCCGTAGATGTCCCCCTTGTATATGGTCATGGACAGATTTTCTACAACGGCTCGGTGGCCGTAGCGTTTTGTGAGGTGGTTTGTCTTTAAGATCACTTGTTCCATGTGTGTGCCTCCTTTGCAGATTTGTATTAATGTATTACTTGCATAGTACAATAATATGACAAGGCGAATGAAATGTCAAGCATGGCTTGCCTTTTTTTTCGTATGCAGTTAAACTTAGTTCTGGATAAAGACGGCTCTGTAGAGGGCAGGCCGCCGCTTCGCAGGGAGATAGGATACGTTTATGACAGATCAATATGGAAGATCGATCAACTATATGAGAATTTCGGTGACGGACCGCTGCAATCTTCGCTGTGTCTACTGCATGCCGGCGGAGGGAGTAGAGCAGATTTCCCACAGTGAGATCCTCACCTACCAGGAGATCACGCGCATTGCCCGGATTGCCGCCGGGCTGGGGATCACAAGGATCAAGCTGACAGGAGGGGAACCTCTTGTGAGAAGGGAGCTGCACAGTCTGGTGTCCATGCTGACGGCGCTGGATCAGGTGGAGGAGGTGACGCTGACCACCAATGGGATCCTTCTGGGAGAGCAGATTGCACAGCTGGCGGCAGCAGGAATCCAGGCTGTGAACATCAGCCTGGATACGCTGGACCGGGAACAGTACCGTGCTATTACAAGGCGAGACGGGCTGGAGAAGGTACTTGCCAGCCTGGAGAAAATGAAAGAATTTCCCCGGATACGGGTAAAGCTCAACTGTGTGCCCCTTGCGGGAGACAGCCAGGAGCAGTGGTGCAGCCTGGCAAAGCTTGCAAAAGACCGGGAGATAGATGTGCGTTTTATCGAGATGATGCCGGTGGGCCTGGGGAAAAATTTCCCTTTGTGCAGCCAGGAGGAGGTACTTCGGAGCCTGCGGGATACATTTGGATCGGAAAAGAAGGCAGACAGCAGGGAGGCTCCGGCGGGGAATGGCCCTGCCTCTTACGTGACCTTTGAGGGATTCCGGGGAAGGATCGGGTTTATCAGCGCCCTTTCTCACAAGTTCTGCGGCGAGTGCAACCGGGTCAGGCTGAGTGCGGAGGGGTTTTTAAAGCCCTGTCTTCAGTACGCGGAAGGGACAGATCTGCGGCGGCTCCTGCGGCAGGGGGCGTCTGACCAGGAGATCCGATCGGCGATCCGGCAGACGGTCTGGGAGAAGCCGACCTGCCACCAGTTTGGCCGGGCCGCGGAAGAGGGAACAGAGCAGAAGAATATGAACAGGATCGGAGGATGAGAAGTTGAGCAGACTTTTGGAGATATGTATCAGCAAAGAGCGGGGGACGGTCAAAACTCCTGTGAGAGAGGCGGTCCTCAGAGAGGACTGGGGAATTGAGGGAGATGCCCACGCAGGAAACTGGCACCGCCAGGTTAGCCTTCTCTCTTTTGAAAAGATCGAGGATTTCCGCAGGAGGGGAGCGGAGGTAGATCCGGGAGCCTTCGGGGAAAACCTCATTATAGAAGGGATGGACCTGCGGGCGCTTCCGGTGGGAACCCGCCTTATGGTGGGCAGTGAGGCTGTCCTGGAGCTGACCCAGATCGGAAAAGAGTGCCACAGCCACTGTGAGATCTACAGGCGCATGGGGGACTGCATCATGCCCCGGGAGGGGGTGTTTGCCCAGGTGATAAAGGGGGGGCGCATCCAAAAGGGAGACCAGGTGCAAGCAGAGATGTCTGCGTCGGACCTTCCTTTTACCGCGGCTGTGATCACCCTCAGCGACAAGGGAGCCAAGGGGGAACGGGAGGACAGGAGCGGCCCGCTGGTGGCGGAGATGCTGACGCAGGCGGGCTATGAGGTCAAAGAGCAGCTGCTCCTGGCCGATGGTGTGGAACCTCTGAAGAGCCAGCTCATCCGTCTGGCTGACCAGCGGCAGGTCCATGTGATCTTTACCACAGGGGGCACCGGCTTTTCGCCCAGGGACCTGACACCGGAAGCCACCATCGCTGCCTGCGACCGGATGGCTGACGGGATCGCGCAGGCCATACGGAACTATTCCATGTCCATCACCCCAAGGGCTATGTTCAGCCGGGCTGTGTCCGGCATCCGCGGCGGGACGTTGATCGTCAATCTCCCTGGCAGCCCCAAGGCGGTGAGAGAGGCGCTGGACTATCTTCTTCCTCATTTGGACCATGGATTGGAGATCCTGAGGGGGACGGCCCGGGAATGTGCCCGCGATCACGAAAAATAAAGAGAAAATTCCCGCTTGTCTTTAGCGGCAGATGAGAGTAAACTGATGCTAGAAAGACAGCCCGGGCAGGGCAGGAGGAGAGAGAGATGAAGATTTACGACACAGTAAAAAAGGAAGACGTGGAGATCGCTGATTACAAGGAACTTATCAAGATCATGCAGGATGGACGCCAGGTGGATCTGTACTTGAAGGAGAAAAAGTCGGATGAGGACGGGTACATGACCTGGGATGTGGAGCACTGGTCCAGCATTGCCCCCAAGCGCTTTATCCGCTGCTATTCCCTGGAGGGAAGAGTATTGGGAGAGTCTACCGGACACAATATCTATGATCTGGACAATGCTTTTAAGCCTGAGGAGGCTGCAAAGATCGAACTGAGCTAAAAGAGCGTGCAGAAAGCGGACGTGCAAAGAGAAGATCCCGGAGAAGAGAAAATGGTTCCGGGGTCTTCTTTTTCACTCTTGTGAAGCTGGAGAAGACGATGTGACCCGGAGCACTTTCTGCATATCCTCCGGCAGAGGAGCAGTGAATTCCATAGGTTCCCCGGTCATGGGATGGGGAAAGGACAGCCGGTGGGAGTGGAGAGCCTGCCGGCTGATGTGCGTCATATCCGGATTGTAGAGGTAGTCTCCAATGAGAGGATAGCCCAGATACTGCATGTGGACCCGGATCTGGTGGGTGCGGCCGGTTTCCAGCTTCAGTTTTACAAGGCTGTGGGGGCCGTAGTGCCCCAGCGTCTCATAGTGAGTGACCGCCTCCTCCCCCTTTTCAAAATCCACTATCCGCTCGATGATGGAGGTGCCCTTGCGGGCTAAAGGGGCACAGATGGTGCCGGCGGAGGGGGATACGTGTCCGGATACAATGGCCAGATACTCCCGCTCCAGGATCTTTTCTGCTGTCATGGTGGAGAGAATGCCGGCGCTGACCAGGTGCTTTGCCACCACAGTCAGGCCGGAGGTATCCCGATCCAGCCGGTTGGAGCAGCGGAAGATGAAGGGTTTGCCCTGCTCTTTGTAGTACCATGCAAGGGCATTTGCCATGGAATTGGTGTAGTTGTTCATGGAGGGGTGTATGGGCATGCCTGCCGCCTTGTTGATGACGATGATATCTTCATCTTCATATACGATATCCAGGGGCAGATGTATGGGCGGTATTTTCCCGGAGACTCCGGTCTCGTGGATCTGGACTCTCAGGGTGTCTCCTGTCTGTACCTGTCCGCGCATATAAGTATGTACACCGTTTACAAGGATGCTCTGGGGCATCCTTTTTATGACAGAAAGATTCTGACGGGAGTAGCCCTTTCGCCTGAGAACCTGTTCCACCCGTAGGCCGTCTTCTTCTTTTCCTATTATATAGTCGATGGTTCTGTCCATTTTTGTCCTTCCTTTCAGGCAGAATCTGGCCGCATGGGCCAGGTCAGAACTAGAGTATAGCATATAAAATAAGAATTTTCATAAATTTCACGTAAAGTGTAAAAAATTTATAAATCCTGTTGACAAACAAAAACCAGAGTGATACATTAGTAACCGTAGAGATTAGCACTCGTACCAAATGAGTGCTAACAATAAAAAAGGAGGCAGCCAGGATGCAGGTCAGAGACAGACTGGGTGAGAGAAAACTGAAAATTCTTCATGCGATCATCCAGAACTACCTGGAGACAGGGGAGCCGGTAGGTTCCAGGACCATTTCCAAGTACACGGACCTGAATTTGAGCTCTGCGACGATCCGAAATGAGATGGCGGATCTGGAAGAGCTGGGATATATCCTGCAGCCCCATACATCAGCGGGAAGGATCCCTTCTGACAAGGGATACCGCCTATATGTGGATATGCTGATGGAGGAGAAGGAACAGGAGCTTAATGAGATGCAGGAGCAGATGCTGGACAAAGCAGACAAGATGGATCAGCTCCTGAAGCAGGCCGCAAGAGTTCTGGCGGCGAACACCAACTATGCGACCATGGTTTCCACTCCCATGAACAGCGCCAACAAGCTGAAATTCATTCAGCTCTCCCAGGTGGACGATGAGCAGATCATTGCGGTGATCGTGCTTGGAGGAAATGTTATCAAGAACAAGATCATCAATGTAGATGAGCCGCTTGGCAATGAAAATCTTCTGAAGCTGAACATGCTGCTCAATACCACACTGAACGGTATGTCCATTGAGGAGATCAACCTGGGACTGATAGCAAGGCTGAAGGAACAGGCGGGCATTCACAGCGCGGTGATCAGCGATGTGCTCGATGCGGTGGCAGATGCCATCCAGTTAGATGAAGACATGCAGATCTACACCAGCGGGGCCACGAATATTTTCAAATATCCGGAGCTCAGCGACAAGAAGAGCGCACAGGAGATCATCAGTGCCTTTGAGGAAAAGCAGCAGCTCACAGAGCTGGTTACCCAGACTCTTTCCCAGGAAGACAACACAGGCATCCAGGTGTATATCGGAGACGAGACACCGGTGCAGACCATGAAAGACTGCAGTGTCGTCACAGCTACGTATGAATTGGGGGACGGCATGAAGGGAACGATAGGTATCATCGGCCCGAAGCGTATGGATTACGAACATGTGTTAAAATCGCTGAAACACCTGCAGGGTGAGTTGGATGCGATTTTCCATAATAAAGAATAAGAAAGGTGGATGGACCCTTGGAAGAAAATAAAAACAGCAAAGAAGTAAATCAGGAAAAAAGCCAGGAAGATATGGTAAAAGAGGCTGTGGAAGAGGCCAAGAAGACCGCTGCCCAGCAGGAAGATCAGGGCGAAGGCGGCGAATCCTCCGCAGAAGACGCGGAGAAAGCTGAGAAAGACAGCACAGAGAGCCCGAAAGAGGATGACGAGGAAGTTTCCTCCGAGGAGGAAAAGACCGAGGGAAAGAAATTTTTTGGCAGAAAGAAGAAAGATAAAAAAGATGAGAAGATCGAGGAGCTGACAGATAAGCTCACAAGACAGATGGCTGAGTTTGATAACTTCCGCAAGCGTACAGAGAGGGAGAAATCCCAGATGTATGAAGTTGGAGCGAAAGATATCATAGAGAAGATCCTCCCCGTTGTGGACAGCTTCGAGAGAGGGCTGGATGCAGTGAAAGAGGAGGAGAAGGACCACCCCTTCATGCAGGGCATGGATAAGGTGTACAAACAGATGATGACCACACTGGCAGAGATTGGCGTCAAGCCGATCGAGGCAGTGGGACAGGAATTCAACCCGGATTTCCACAATGCAGTGATGCATGTGGAGGATGACAGCTTTGGTGAGAACATTGTGGCTGAAGAATTCCAGAAAGGTTACATGTACCGTGACAGTGTTGTGAGACACAGCATGGTGAAGGTGGCCAACTAAAAAGCAAACAACGAAATTTAAAATATAACAGGAGGAATTAATCATGGGAAAAATCATTGGTATTGACTTAGGTACAACAAACAGCTGTGTAGCCGTTATGGAAGGTGGACAGC
>OGXL01001529.1_pt1 | contig 18903 bp, 13 predicted proteins | sample 1576311 | NCBI WGS metagenome assembly OGXL01 (sample SAMEA3541564, study PRJEB24748) | human gut metagenome | biome: human gut; feature: human-associated habitat; material: faeces | place: China | collected 2012 | reverse complement strand
GTAGCAAATGTTCTGCCAGTTTCACCATATAGTCCAGCCCGCCGGCTGCTTGCATACAGGAGGCAGCGGAAATGACGGCGGCAATCATCAACATAACGTCGATAGGTGGTGCGGTGGGTTGTAAACCAAAAACGAACGTGAGTATTCCCAATCCTACTCCTCCCATGACACCGAGTCCGATGCCTCCCAAACGTGCGCCAATAATAATGGCTGTCAGAACAAATGCTAATTGTAATATCATTGGTTGTTGTTTTATAAGTTCCTAACAAAGATAAAGGATTTATCTTCGTTTTTTCTCTGTTTCTAAGATAAACAACAAAAAAGTTATTGAATAGTTTTTGCATATTTATTAAAACAATAACATCTCTGGCTGGTTATTATATCAACTAACGAATGTGTTATTGTTATAAAACAACCGATATGGAACAGAAATTATCAAAAAAAACTCGTACAGAGAGCGACTTGATAGGTAGTCGTGAAGTGCCGGAAAGTGCATTGTATGGAGTACAGACACTCCGTGGTATTGAAAACTTTCGCATCAGCAAGTTTCATTTGAATGAGTATCCCCTGTTTATTCAGGCATTGGCCATCACTAAAATGGGAGCTGCCGTTGCCAACCGTGAACTGGATTTATTGACTGAGGAACAGACGGATGCCATACTGAAGGCTTGTAAAGAAATACTGGAAGGAAAACATCATGACCAATTCCCTGTAGATATGATACAGGGTGGAGCCGGAACCACCACCAATATGAATGCCAATGAAGTGATTGCCAACCGTGCACTGGAACTGATGGGACATGCACGCGGAGAGTATCACTACTGCTCGCCTAACGATCACGTCAATCGTTCGCAATCTACCAATGATGCGTATCCTACAGCCATTCACATTGGTCTGTATTATACCCATCTTAAATTGGTGAAACACTTTGCAACACTGATCGAGGCTTTCCGAAAGAAAGGAGCGGAGTTTGCACACATCATCAAGATGGGACGTACCCAACTGGAAGATGCCGTACCGATGACACTAGGACAAACCTTTAATGGATTCGCAAGTATTTTGGAACATGAACTGAAGAATCTCGATTTTGCCGCACAGGATTTTCTGACGGTCAACATGGGTGCGACAGCCATCGGAACCGGAATTACCGCCGAACCGGAATATGCGGAAAAGTGCATTGCTGCCCTGCGCAAGATTACAGGACTGGATATCAAACTGGCAGATGACCTGATAGGTGCTACTTCGGATACTTCCTGCATGGTAGGATATTCTTCGGCCATGCGGCGTGTAGCTGTCAAGATGAATAAGATCTGTAATGATCTGAGGCTATTGGCTTCCGGTCCTCGTTGCGGACTGGGAGAAATCAATTTGCCTGCCATGCAGCCGGGCTCTTCCATTATGCCGGGAAAGGTGAATCCTGTCATTCCGGAAGTCATGAATCAGGTCTCTTATAAAGTGATTGGAAACGACCTTTGTGTAGCTATGAGTGGAGAGGCTGCACAGATGGAACTGAATGCGATGGAACCTGTCATGGCACAATGCTGTTTTGAATCTGCGGACTTGTTGATGAATGGTTTTGATACATTACGTACCTTATGTATTGATGGTATTACAGCCAATGAAGAAAAATGCCGTCGGGATGTACACAACAGTATCGGAGTAGTGACCGCACTGAATCCCGTAATTGGGTATAAACATTCTACCAAGATAGCGAAGGAAGCCCTGGAAACGGGCAAAGGAGTGTATGAACTGGTGCTGGAACATAACATTCTTTCCAAAGAAGACCTGGATACGATTTTAAAACCGGAGAATATGATAAAACCAGTGAAGCTGGATATTCATCCGAATCATTGATTTATACCTGTTGAAGGAAAAAGAGAGCTATATCCTAAGTGATATCAGTTCTCTTTTTCTATTAAATAATTTTATATGGGAATAATTGCCAATTCATCCGGTAAAATGGTTATTGATAGTCTGCCGGAAAGGGACGACCTTTGCAGTGTCAATGAAAGACGTTAATAAGATGATTTCTAACTAACTAAAGATATTTGGATATGAATGCATTTGATGTTATTATTATCGGTTTCGGCAAAGGCGGGAAGACCCTTGCGGCAGAGTTCGCGAAACGTGGACAAAAAGTGGCTGTTGTAGAACGTTCTGATAAAATGTACGGAGGTACGTGTATCAATATCGGCTGTATCCCGACTAAGACACTGGTACATCAGGCGAAGATAGCTTCCGGCATGAAAGGACTTACATTCCTCGAAAAGAGAGAATTTTACCGGAATGCTGTTTCTGTGAAAGACTCGGTTACGGGTGCGCTGCGAAATAAAAACTATCATAATCTGGCTGATAACCCTCATGTGACCGTTTACACCGGATTCGGCTCTTTTGTATCTTCGGATACGGTATCTGTCCGCACTGCGGCGGAAGAGTTACTGTTGACAGCTAAGCAAATCATTATTAATACAGGAGCGGAAACGGTCATTCCATCCATTGACGGCATAGCGGACAATCCTTTTGTTTATACCAGCACTTCCATTATGGAACTCACGGATCTTCCGTGTCATCTTGTGATTGTCGGCGGTGGTTATATCGGACTGGAATTTGCATCCATGTATGCTTCCTTTGGCTCTCAGGTGACAGTACTTGAAAGTTATCCGGAATTGATTGCGCGCGAAGACCGTGATATTGCTGCCAGCGTCAAGGAAACATTGGAGAAGAAAGGCATTGTTTTCCGGATGAACGCCAAGGTGCAGTCCGTAAACCATACATCAGAAAAAGCGATCGTTGCTTTCACGGACTTGCAAACGAACGAGGCATTTGAATTGGAGGCCGATGCTGTGCTGTTGGCTACAGGACGCAGACCAAATACGCAAGGTCTTCATCTGGAAGCTGCCGGAGTAGAGGTGGATGCACGTGGAGCCATTATTGTAGATGAATATCTGAAAACAACGAATCCCGCTATCCGTGCGGTGGGTGATGTGAAAGGTGGTTTGCAGTTTACGTATATCTCATTGGATGACTATCGGATTATCAGAGATGACTTATTCGGAGACGCGGAGCGGAAGACAAGTGACCGTAATCCGGTCAGCTATTCCGTATTTATTGACCCGCCTTTGGCTCGCGTCGGTCTGAATGAAGAGGAAGCACGCAAGCAGAATCTCGATATTATCGTGAAGAAATTGCCCGTTATGGCGATACCGAGAGCTAAGACTTTGGGAGAAACAGACGGGCTGTTAAAGGCGATTATTGACAAGAAGACAGGACTGATTTTGGGATGTATGCTGTTTGCACCCGATTCAAGCGAGGTGATAAACACTGTTGCACTCGCTATGAAGACAGAACAGGACTATACTTTCCTTCGCGACTTCATTTTTACTCATCCCAGCATGAGCGAAGCATTAAATGATTTGTTTGCGTAGTAGCATTTTTCCATATACTCGTAAAAAAAATAAAATAAATAAAGGAAACAAATTGATCATGTCTGTTTTTTAGTATATTCGTGAAAAGTAGTATATACATACAAAGCAAAACTAAAAGAATACAAATTAAAAACAGTGATTATGAAAAACAAACCTTTTGAGAATTTTGACTTTATAGACTTCTGGGATGATGATGAATATGCTATGAATGAATATATTGGCGCACCTCCTACAGAAAAGATGATAGAAGAAACAGAACGTGAACTGGGATACAAACTCCCCGAATCTTATATTTGGCTGATGAAGCAGCATAACGGTGGAATACCTTTCAATGTTTGTTTTCCTTGCGACGAACCTACCAGTTGGGCGGACGATCATGTGGCTATCACCGGCATTATGGGAGTCGATAAGGATAAGATTTATTCTCTTTGCGGACAGCTCGGCAGCCGTTTCATGATTGAAGAATGGGGGTATCCGGACATTGGAGTGGCTATCTGCGACTGTCCTTCTGCGGGACATGATATGATTTTCCTTGATTATCGGGAGTGTGGTCCGCAGGGCGAACCGAAAGTCGTTCATGTCGATCAGGAAGATGATTATTATGTTACTTTCCTTGCCGATAACTTTGAAGAATTTATTCGGGGACTTGTCAACGAAGAAGTCTTTGATACGTCGGAAGAAGATGAAAGAATGGAGCTGGAAAAAGTTCGGAACGCAGCTTTCTCACCGCTCTTGTCCGATTTGTGCGCAAAGTGTGATCATCCCGTGGATACGGAGCGATGGATTCGGAAGATATCGGAAGAGATAGTAACCGATAAAGGATTCTTTGCGCTTCATGCCGACGAACGTTCTTATCTGCTTTACGACATCCAGTTGTGGCTTTACACCAACGTTTATCCCGATACGACGGAAGAAGATTACCTGTCTGCTTATAAAAAGATAATAGCGCTGGACGGTGAGTTCAGTACGGGAGGATATGCTTCGGACTTTGTTACCGATTGGCTGACACGACGCAAGGAGAGCGGTATGGTTACGTGTAATGACGGTATTCTTTCGATGGCAGCGGGAACTAAGGAGGCCTTGCTGGCAAATCGGGAGTTGATTTCGAACAAAGAGCAATAATTTGTGTTTATTTATTATAAATATATATCTTTGTCCCGAATTATAAACACGTAGATTTATGAAAAAGATTTTTGGTGCTTTAATGATTGCCGTATGTATCGGTATGGCGATGCCTGCCCAGGCACAATTACATTTTGGTGTAAAGGGTGGTTTAAACTTGTCTAAAGCAAGCTTTTCTGATGTGAAAGAAAACTTTAAAAAGGATAATTTTACAGGTTTCTTTATCGGTCCGATGGCGGAATTCAATATTCCGGTTGTGGGATTAGGAGTCGATGCGTCTTTGCTTTTTGCTCAAAGAGGTATAAAAATCTCTGATGGAGGTGAAGAAGCTACTGTCAAGCAGAATGGCTTGGATATTCCGGTCAATTTGAAATATAACATCGGTCTGGGAAGTCTGGTAGGTCTTTATGTGGCTGCCGGTCCTGATTTTTACTTTGATTTTGCCGGTAATAAGACAATAGACGGAGTAAAAACCGATAAAAAGAAAGCTGAAGTCGGTATCAATGTCGGTGCAGGTGTGAAGTTGCTGAATCATCTGCAAGTAGGAGCTAATTATAATATTCCGTTGGGCAAGACTGCCAGCTTTGAAGACATTGAAGGCTCATACAAAACCAAGACTTGGCAAGTATCCGTTGCTTATATTTTCTAAGCCATCCGTTACATTCAATCATACAAAGAAAGAGCTTCCGATAAAGGAGGCTCTTTTTTTATTCAAGGTATTTTGTTTAAGGTACTGGTCTGTGAACCTGAATCTATTTTATCAGATTCCGGTGTGCAGACTATTTTTCTTATCAGTGTTCCCTCTTCCTCTTTTAAATCCCCATTTTTTTATTGTACTTTTGTGCTTGCAATGAAAAAGTATGTAGATGTCATATTACCATTACCGCTTCCGAAGTACTTTACCTATTCCCTGCCGGATGAATGTGCGGAAGAGGTTGAGATTGGATGCCGTGTGATAGTTCCTTTCGGACGGAAGAAATTTTATACAGCTATCGTTCGTAATGTTCATTATTGTGCTCCGACGGAGTATGAGGTGAAGGATATATCTGCATTGCTGGATGCTTCTCCTATTTTATTGTCCACTCAATTTAAGTTTTGGGAGTGGCTGGCGGATTACTATCTCTGTACACAAGGGGATGTTTATAAAGCGGCACTTCCTTCCGGCTTGAAGTTGGAGAGTGAAACGATTGTAGAATATAATCCCGATTTTGAGGCGGATGCACCATTATCGGAAAGAGAGCAGCGTATTCTTGATTTGCTTTCAGTAGATTCTCAGCAATGTGTCACGAAACTGGAGAAGGAGAGTGGCATGAAAAATATCCTCACAGTCATCAAATCTCTGCTGGATAAAGAAGCCATCTTTGTGAAAGAGGAATTGCGCCGTACTTACAAGCCGAAAACGGAGGCAAGAGTACGATTAGCCGGTTCTGCTGATGAAAAGCGGCTTCATATCTTATTTGATATCCTGTCCCGTGCTCCGAAGCAGTTGGCGTTGCTGATGAAATATGTCGAGTGTTCGGGAATCCTTGGAAGAGAAACGCCGAAAGAAGTTTCGAAAAAAGAGCTGTTGCAACGTGCAGGGGTGTCTCCTTCTATTCTGAATGGCTTGGTGGAGAAAAAGATATTTGAGATTTACTTTCATGAAGTCGGCCGGCTGAATCAGGAAGTGAAGGAGGTCGTAGAGTTGAATGCCTTGAACGAGTTTCAGCAGCGGGCGCACGATGAGATCGTGCAATCCTTTCAGGAAAAAAATGTCTGCCTGCTTCATGGAGTTACATCCAGTGGGAAGACAGAAGTATACATTCATCTGATAGAAGAAACGATTCGTCAAGGGAAACAAGTATTGTATCTCTTGCCTGAAATAGCATTAACCACTCAAATCACAGAGCGCCTGCAACGGGTATTCGGTTCTCGTTTGGGGATTTATCATTCCAAGTTTCCGGATGCCGAGCGGGTAGAGATATGGCGGAAGCAACTGGGAGAAAAAGGATATGATATCATCCTTGGAGTCCGTTCTTCCGTATTTCTTCCTTTCCGCGATCTGGGCCTGGTGATTGTAGACGAAGAGCATGAGAACACCTATAAGCAACAAGACCCTGCTCCCCGCTATCATGCACGGAATGCGGCTATCGTACTGGCTGCCATGTATGGAGCAAAAACGCTTCTCGGCACTGCTACCCCCTCCATAGAAACATGGCAGAACGCAAGGAACGGAAAATATGGATTTGTACAACTGAAAGAACGATATAAAGAAATTCAGTTGCCGGAGATTATTCCGGTGGATATCAAAGAGCTGCATCGCAAGAGGCGGATGGTCGGACAGTTCTCGCCGTTACTGATACAATATATGAAAGAAGCACTGGAACAGAAAGAACAAGTCATTCTCTTCCAGAACCGTCGCGGATTTGCACCGATGATAGAATGCCGTACTTGCGGCTGGGTGCCGAAATGTAAGAACTGCGATGTGAGTCTGACTTATCATAAAGGTATCAACCAACTGACCTGCCACTATTGCGGCTATACCTATCAACTGCCGAAGTCCTGTCCCGCCTGTGAAGGAACAGAACTGGTCAATCGTGGCTTTGGTACGGAAAAGATTGAAGATGATATCAAAGTCCTTTTCCCGGAAGCGGCTGTTGCCCGAATGGATTTAGACACTACCCGTACCCGCGCTGCCTACGAGAAGATTATCGCCGATTTTGAACAGGGAAAGACGGATATACTGATCGGTACGCAAATGGTATCGAAAGGTCTGGACTTTGATCATGTAAGTATAGTGGGCATCTTGAATGCGGACACCATGCTCAATTATCCGGATTTCCGTTCTTACGAACGTGCTTTCCAACTGATGGCGCAAGTAGCAGGACGAGCCGGGCGTAAGAATAAACGCGGGCGGGTGGTACTGCAAACGAAAAGCATTGATCACCCCATTATCCATCAGGTTATCGGTAATAACTATGAAGAAATGGTAGACGGTCAACTCGCTGAACGACAAATGTTTCATTATCCCCCTTACTATCGGTTGGTGTATGTCTATCTGAAAAACCATAATGAAGCATTGCTGGACCAGATGGCTGCGGTCATGGCAGAGAAATTAAGAACCGTGTTCGGAAACCGGGTATTGGGACCGGACAAACCTCCCGTTGCTCGTATCCAGACATTATTCATCAAAAAGATAGTGCTGAAGATCGAACAGAATGCCCCGATGGGACGTGCGCGGGAATTGCTACAACGTATCCAGAAAGATATGCTGGAGGATGAACGCTATAAATCCTTGATTGTCTATTATGATGTAGACCCCATGTAGCACTCGATACAGACCTAATATTTTTCTTATAATAACCTTTATAAATTAACTAACCATGAAACGACTTACGATTTATTGCTTAACATGTCTTATTGGTGTGAGTCCTCTTTTTGCCCAGCAAGGAGTGACTCAGTGTGGAACCCCTACGGGGCAACCGAAATTTCCAATAGAAACTTATCAGGAACTGCCCGACCCTTCCTCCCCCTCTGATAAAGACTGGGCAGCAGTTACCAACCCTCAGATTTCCTGGGGAACTATTGACACCCGCTATGCGAAGCATCGGCTTCCTCAGCTGAAAAAACAGCAGCTTACCACTTTAAAAGGCTGGCGTGGCGAACGTGTAAATGCGCAGGCTGTTGTCTGGACCGGCACTGAGGTGAAAGATCTGAACTTCAGCTTTACCGATTTTAAAGATAAAAAAGGAAATAGCCTTTCGGATGAGGCGTTTAAAGCCGGTTTCATCCGTTATGTAATGACCGATGAACTGAATAAAGATGGCAGAGGCGCATGCGGTCACCGTCAAGCAGTGGATTACGATTCGTTGTTGGTAGCCGACCCGATTGATACGAACTTGAAATCAATGTCTGTTCCGGCACGTACTGTTCAACCTATCTGGGTGCAATGCTGGATTCCTCAATCGGCTACTCCCGGAACCTACAAGGGTGCCTTGCTGATAAAAGACGGTTCCCGTCTGTTGCAGCAGCTTAATCTCGAAATCCTTGTTTCTTCCCGTGAGCTTCCTGCACCGTCCGAATGGGCTTATCATCTGGATTTGTGGCAGAGTCCGTTTGCCGTAGCCCGTTATTATCAGGTTCCCTTGTGGAGTCAGGAGCATCTGGATGCTATGCGCCCGCTGATGAAAATGCTGGCGGATGCCGGTCAAAAGATTATCACAGCCACTTTGACACATAAACCTTGGAACGGTCAGACTGAAGATTATTTCGAGACAATGGTAACATGGATGAAACGTGCCGACGGCACTTGGGCTTTCGACTATACGGTTTTTGATCGCTGGGTAGAGTTTATGATGAGTGTCGGTATCAATCAGCAGATTAACTGTTATTCTATGGTTCCCTGGGAATTATCTTTCCAGTATTTTGATCAGGCAACAAATTCATTGAAATTTGTGAGGACAGCACCGGGAGAACCTGCTTATGAAGAAATGTGGGTTGCGATGCTTACTTCTTTTTCCAAGCATCTGAGAGAAAAGGGATGGTTTGATATTTGTGCGATTGCGATGGATGAGCGTCCGATGGATGTCATGCAGAAAACGTTGAAAGTAATCCGCAAGGCAGATCCGGAGTTTAAAGTTTCACTGGCCGGTAATTATCATGCTGAGATAGAGCCGGACTTGTACGATTATTGCATTGTTATCGGACAGAACTTCCCGGAAGAAGTACGTCTCCGCCGTGCGGCCGAGAATAAACGTACCACCTATTATACTTGTTGTACGGAAGCACATCCCAATACATTCACTTTCTCCGATCCTGCTGAGGCTGCATGGATGAGTTTCTATTCTTCGAAGAAGCATCTGGACGGCTATCTGCGTTGGGCATACAATAGCTGGCCTTTGGAGCCGTTGCTCGATTCACGTTTCCGCACGTGGGCGGCTGGAGATACTTATCTTGTGTATCCGGGAGCCCGTAGCTGTATCCGTTTCGAACGTCTGATCGAAGGTATTCAGGCACATGAGAAAATAACGATTCTTCGTCAGGAATTTGAGAAGAAGGGAAATAAAGCCGGATTAAAGAAGATAGAGAAAATGCTGGCTCCGTTCAAATTGGGTGATATGCCGGAAATACCAGCAGCCGTTACCGTAAACCGGGCCAATCAGATACTTAATTCGTTTTGATAATAGAAACGAATGAAGCCTGTCAATTATTAAACGTAAATTATGAAGAAAATATTATTTGTCTGCCTCGGAAATATCTGCCGTAGCTCTACGGCGGAAGGAGTAATGCTTCACCTGATCAAAGAAGCCGGACTGGAAAAAGAATTTGTGATTGATTCCGCCGGAATCCTGTCTTATCATCAAGGCGAATTGCCGGATAGCCGGATGCGTGCACACGCTGCCCGTCGGGGCTATCAACTGGTTCATCGCTCCCGTCCGGTGCGGACAGAGGACTTTTATAATTTTGATTTGATTATTGGCATGGACGACCGTAACATAGATGATCTGAAAGAAAAAGCTCCTTCTACGGAAGAGTGGAAAAAGATTCATCGTATGACGGAGTACTGTACCCGCATTCCCGCCGACCATGTCCCCGACCCCTACTATGGAGGGGCCGAAGGATTTGAATATGTGCTGGATGTACTCGAAGACGCTTGCGCTGGTCTGCTTACTTCTTTAACTCAGGATAACTGATCCGTGTGTGATAAGCGATCTTCAGTTTTTCTTTGAATACCGTCTTGATGGTCGCAATGTCCTTGAAAGTGATAGGGCATTCTTTGAAATAACCTTCAGCAACTTGGGAGTCTATAATTTTGTCGACCAGGTTGCTGATAGTTTCTTCCGTATATTCCGGCAGACTGCGTGACGCTGCTTCAACAGCATCCGCCATCATCAGAATAGCTGTCTCCTTTGAGAAAGGATTAGGACCCGGATAGGTGAACAGTTCTTCATTCGGTTCCTCGTCGGGGTGCTCGTTCTTCCATGAGATATAGAAGAACTTCGTTTTCCCCCGTCCATGATGGGTGCTGATAAAGTCTTTGATTACTTTCGGCAGATTATGCTTGTCCGCCAGTTTTAATCCGTCTGTCACGTGACTGATCACGACCTGGGCACTTTGCTCGTAATTCAGATTCTTATGAGGATTGACGCCTCCTGACTGATTTTCCGTAAAGAAAGCGGGATTCTCCATCTTACCGATATCATGATACAAAGCTCCGGTACGTACTAATTGACTTTTCGCTCCGATACGGATCGCTGCCTCTGCCGCCAGATTGGCTACCTGCATAGAGTGCTGGAAAGTTCCGGGCACTGTTTCGGACATCTGCCGGAGAAGATCACTGTTGATATTGGAAAGTTCGACCAAAGTCACATTAGAGGTAAAGCCGAACGTCTTTTCCAGCAGGAACAGTAACGGATAAGTAAACAGCAGCAGAATACCATTAATAATGAAATAGGTATACATCCGTGCATTCAACTTCGAGAAGTCATTGGCAAGTCCGTTCTCGGTCATTAGCTCGAATGCGAAGTAAATAGCCGCATAAGTCAGTATCACCAACAAGGCCGTGCGGAAGAGTTGTGACCTCTGTGAAAGCTCCCTTAAACTGAAAATGGCAACTAATCCGGCAGCCAACTGCGTCAGAATGAACTCATGCGGAAAACGCAGGGATATAGAGCAGATTAATATTGTAATGACATGCGTCAGGAAGGCAGTCCGTGAATCGAGGAAAACCCGTATGATGATGGGCAGCATCGCATACGGAATCATATATACATTAAATATATTATGTGATACCATGAAAGCTGTTACTACACTATAAAATACAATCAGTGTAAACAGTAACGACAGGCTGCCTTTGCGCTCATAATAATCTTTTCGGAACAGGTCGAGATAGAGCATAAAGCAAAGCATCAGCATACCGACAAACAAAATCTGCCCGCCAAGAATCAAGCGGCTCTGATCAATGGATTCACTTCGCTTGATAGACTCTTTGCGTAATGATTCCAGAATATTGTACGTTTCCGGGCTGATGATTTCTCCACGGTCTATAATTTTCTGTCCGCTGACGACTAATCCGTTGGCCCAGGAATAGTTGTTCAGCATTTCCTCTTTGGCGGTCTGTGTCCGTTGCTGGTCGAATGTGAGATTGGGAGTGATGTATTCGTTTAATGAACATTGTCTCAGAATCTCACGGTTGAAGTGGGTCGTATCTGCGGAAAGCAAGTACTCATAAGCTTTTTTGACCGTATATATATGATCGGTAGGCTTGGAGTTGGCGAGCTTATCGTCGATGATCATGATTGCCGAAGTACTGTCCTTGTGGAGTTCTTGTATGTTTTCTGTCGAAACGATGCCCTCTCCGTATATTTCTTTTAATGTCCGTTCGATGTATCGCAGATAATCTACGGAAGGAAGTATACCTTTCAGGTGAGTATGGTAATTCTCTTTCAGCTTGGCGATTGCGTCTTTCTCTACTTGTTTGTCAAGCAGATAATAAGGTTGGAAGGAAGCCAGCAGACTATCCTGTTCCCGGTTCACCACTGCGTCGTCTTTATAGATCGGAAAGTCAAAAGTGGCTATCAGCTGCCCGTACTTCCAGGGCTTGTTTATGTCAAACTGATAGTTGAATTTTCCGTCACGTGGCAGGAAATAGACAATCAGTGTCACTGTCGCTACAAACAGCAATGATTTATATAATATATCTCTTCTTGAGAACCTCTTTTTCTTCTTCATATGTTCCATACGCATTGAAATTTTTGCGAAAAGTACAAAAAAAAACAATAGTGTGGAAAAAAAGGTTTAATTTTGCCACGATTTACCTATACTAACCCAAATTATGGCAGAAAGAAAAGTAAGAGTTCGTTTTGCTCCGAGTCCTACGGGAGCATTGCACATCGGTGGTGTGCGTACAGCTTTGTATAATTATCTATTTGCGCGTCAACACGGCGGAGACCTCATTTTCCGTATTGAAGATACTGACTCCAACCGGTTCGTGCCGGGAGCGGAAGAGTATATACTTGAGTCATTCAAGTGGTTGGGTATCCACTTTGACGAAGGAGTGAGCTTCGGTGGAGAACACGGCCCGTACCGTCAGTCCGAACGTCGTGAAATCTATAAGAAATACGTGCAGATTTTGTTGGATAATGACAAGGCATACATCGCTTTTGATACTCCCGAGGAACTGGACGCTAAACGTGCGGAAATTGCTAACTTCCAATATGATGCATCTACCCGCGGGATGATGCGCAATTCTCTGACAATGTCGAAAGAAGAAGTGGACGCATTGATTGCTGAAGGAAAGCAATATGTGGTTCGCTTTAAGATCGAGCCGAACGAGGATGTTCACGTGAATGACTTGATTCGTGGCGAAGTCGTTATTAATTCATCTATTCTGGATGACAAGGTGCTTTATAAGTCGGCTGACGAACTGCCTACTTATCATCTCGCAAACATTGTGGATGACCATTTGATGGAAGTGTCTCATGTAATCCGTGGCGAAGAATGGTTGCCTTCGGCACCGCTGCACGTACTTTTGTACCGTGCATTCGGCTGGGAAGACACGATGCCGGAATTTGCCCACTTGCCTTTGCTGTTGAAGCCGGAAGGAAACGGTAAACTAAGCAAGCGTGACGGCGACCGTTTGGGATTCCCTGTATTCCCGTTGGAATGGCGTCCGGAATCGGGAGAAGTGTCTTCCGGATATCGTGAATCGGGTTATTTGCCCGAAGCGGTGATTAACTTCCTGGCTTTGTTGGGATGGAATCCGGGCAACGATCAGGAAGTGATGTCTATGGACGAGATGATAAAACTGTTCGACATTCATCGTTGCAGCAAGTCCGGAGCTAAATTCGACTATAAAAAAGGTATTTGGTTCAATCATCAGTATATCCAGCTTAAACCGAATGAAGAAATTGCCGAACTGTTTTTGCCTGTGCTGAAAGAGCATGGGGTAGAGGCTCCTTTCGAGAAGGTCGTTACGGTAGTCGGCATGATGAAAGACCGTGTAAGTTTTATCAAGGAACTGTGGGATGTATGTAGCTTCTTCTTTGTAGCTCCTGCTGAATATGACGAAAAGACAGTGAAGAAACGCTGGAAAGAAGACTCGGCAAAATGTATGACTGAGTTGGCGGAAGTAATTGCCGGCATCGAGGATTTCAGCATTGAAGGTCAGGAGAAAGTAGTGATGGACTGGATTGCTGAAAAAGGTTACCATACAGGTAATATAATGAATGCTTTCCGTCTGACACTGGTAGGCGAAGGTAAAGGTCCGCATATGTTCGATATTTCCTGGGTGTTGGGCAAGGAAGAGACATTGGCTCGTATGAAGCGCGCCGTAGAGGTACTTAAATAATTAGGATTTGTAAATTATGCTTTACAATCTGGCAATAGTTATTTATGACCTTTTGGTTCATTTTGCTGCTCCGTTCAGCCGTAAGCCCCGAAAAATGATGAAAGGGCATTGGGTAGTGTATGAACTTCTACGACAGCAAGTGGAGAAAGGGGAGCAGTATATTTGGTTTCACGCTGCTTCGCTTGGCGAGTTTGAACAAGGGCGTCCATTAATAGAAATGATCAGGGAAAAATATCCCGATTATAAGATATTGCTTACATTTTTCTCTCCGTCCGGTTACGAAGTGCGCAAGCATTACCGGGGAGCGGACATTGTCTGCTATCTGCCGTTTGATAAACCGCGGAATGTGAAGAAGTTCCTGGATATCGCAAACCCGTGCATGGCATTCTTTATCAAGTACGAATTTTGGAAGAATTACCTGGATGAGCTTCATAAGCGTCGCATCCCGGTGTATAGTGTTTCTTCCATTTTCCGTCGCGATCAGATATTCTTTAAATGGTATGGTGGGACTTATCGTAATGTGCTGAAGGATTTCGATCATTTGTTTGTGCAGAATGAGGCTTCCAAACGCTATTTGTCGAAGATTGGCATTAGTCGTGTGACAGTGGTGGGAGATACCCGTTTCGACCGTGTGTTGCAGATTCGGGAAGAGGCCAAAGACCTTCCGTTGGTGAAAATGTTTAAAGGAGACAATGCCTTTACGTTTGTGGCAGGCAGTTCTTGGGGACCGGATGAAGATTTATTTCTGGAGTACTTCAACACCCATCCGGAAATGAAGTTGATCATCGCTCCGCATGTGATTGATGAAAATCATCTGGTGGAGATTATCAGTAAACTGAAACGTCCTTATGTACGCTATACTCGTGCTGACGAAAAGAATGTACTGAAAGTTGATTGCTTGATTATCGATTGCTTCGGACTGTTATCTTCTATTTACCGCTATGGAGAAGTGGCTTATATCGGAGGTGGTTTTGGCGTCGGTATTCATAATACGCTGGAAGCTGCTGTATATGGCATCCCTGTTATCTTCGGACCGAAATATCAGAAGTTTATGGAAGCAATCCGGTTGCTCGAAGCTAAAGGCGCATACTCTATTAAAGACTATAACGAGTTGAAAACCTTGTTGGACCGTTTCCGGACAGATGACGTTTTCATGCGTGAGACCGGCGCGAATGCCGGTTATTATGTGACCAGTAATGCCGGAGCTACGGAGAAGATTATGCACATGATTAACTTTTAGAGATGGATAAAGTTGCTTCAAGTCTTCAGAATAAATAATTTGAAATAGATAAATGGAGCGGCTTCATTAATGAACTGAAGTTTGATATAAAGAATATAGATCCCCTTATTTTAGAACTCCTGTTGTGGACGAAGCTAAAATAGGGGATCTTTTTATGAATCTATTTTTTCTTTATTTATACCATTGGGAATACATCAGGTAATTGTGAGCGATTTTTTGGTTTAGTTCCTTTGCCTGTTCCGGGTCTACCTTCTTGATAAATTTAGCCGGTACCCCTCCCCAGATACTTCCGGGTTCGATCACTGTATTGCTCAAGACCAAAGAACCGGCGGCAACGATGGCCCCTTCGCCTATTACGGCATGATCCAGTATAGTAGATCCCATCCCGATAAGTGCATAATCTTTGACGGTTGCTCCGTGAATCGTCACATTATGTCCTACGGAAACATGATCACCAATTTCGATGGTTGACTTCTCGTATAAAGTATGTAGCACGCTTCCATCCTGAATATTGACTCCATTACCTATCCGTATGGAATTAACGTCACCGCGCAATACTGTACAAAACCAGATGCTACAGTCATTTCCTATTTTTACATCTCCTATGATGGTTGCATTATCTGCGAGAAAACAGTTCTCTCCAATTTCGGGGGTAAAGCCCCGCACTGATTTGATTAAAGCCATAAATTATATTGTTTCTAATGATGTTTTTATTGAATATGATTGGGGATTGTTCGACACCCGGGTCTCGTGATGTCTGACACCCGGATCTCAGACTGCCTGACACCCGGGTGTTAAGCAGCCTGACATCCGGGTGTCAGACAAAAGCTGTTTTAAATAGCTTTTGTTGCTTCTAGCAGCCATTTCTTTTCTTCTTCGTTCAGACTTGGAGAAAGTTTTTTGTAAACGGTTTGATGGTAGTCATTGAACCACTTGACTTCTTCTGCTGTCAGCATTTCTTTGATGATACCTTTTTTGCAAATCGGGCATAGGGTGATCGTCTCAAATTTGAAATATTCTCCGAACATGCCTTCCTTATCTTTGCAGACCAATGTCAGATTCTCGGTGCGTATCCCGTGGCTGCCTGCCTTATAAACACCAGGTTCATTGGATGTAACCATACCGGGTTGCAGCACAATGGGATTTTCGTTCATACGGATACTTTGCGGACCTTCGTGTACGCTCAGAAAATGTCCTACGCCATGTCCGGTACCATGAAGGAAGTTCATGCCATGACTCCAGATAGGCATACGGGCCAATACATCGAGTTGGGCGCCGCGTGTTCCGGCTGGGAATTTAGCCATTGCCAATGCAATATGGCCTTTTAATATTAAGGTATAGTCTGTTTTTTCTTCCTCCGTCAGTTCGCCTAATGCAATGGTACGGGTGATGTCAGTTGTTCCATCCAGATACTGCGCTCCCGAATCTAACAGCAAGAAACCTTTAGACTGAAGCGTGACATCACTCTCCTCCGTTGCGGAATAGTGTACGATTGCTCCATGCTCTTTATATCCGGCGATTGTGTCAAAACTTTCTCCCATATACAAAGGTTGGGCTGCTCTGAACTCATGCAGCTTCCGGTCTACGCTCAGTTCGGTCTCTTTGCCCGAAAGCACTGATGCTTCCAGCCATTTGAGAAACTTGACAAGCGCCACGCCATCCCGCTGCATTGCGTGATGGATGCCGGCAATCTCCTGCTCATTGCGAATGGCTTTCAGTAATGTCACAGGAGATTCTCCACGAACGACCTTACATGCTGGATTGATAGCCGAATAAATCGCATAGTTCGTTTTCTTTGGGTCGATAAGTATGTTTTCTCCTGCAAAAGAATTCAGGAAAGATTCAGCTTCGTCATATTTTCTCAGGCTGACTTGCTGCTCTTGCAAGTATTCATTTACCTCTTGGGTAATCTTTTCCGGCGAAATGAAGTAGACTACTTCATCTTGAGTAACCAGTAGATAACTTACTATAACCGGATTGCAATGCACATCACTTCCTCTCAGATTGAGAGTCCATGCTATTTCGTCCAGACTGGATAAAAATAAAGCAAAGATGCCTTTCTTTTTCAGCTCGGTACGAATGGCGGCAACTTTTTCTCCACAACTTTTTCCTGCATATTTAACATCGTAGATAAAAGCCGGAGCATCAGGCATGGATGGACGGTCCTTCCAAATGTTTTTCAGTGGATCGCCAAACAGATTGACCTGTAACTGATAGGGGGCAAGATCTTCTTTCATTTGTTCCACCTGTTGCACGGAAAACATTTTCCCATCAATACTCACAGATTCTCCCGGCTTTAGATTCTGACAGAGGAACTTTGTGATACTAGGAGTTTCCGGCAGCATCTCTTTATATAATGTAATGCCGCTGCCTTCCAGTTCCTTTTCCGCTTGCAGGAAATAACGGGAATCTGTCCATAGTCCGGCTTTATCCATTAAGATGACGGCTGTTCCGGCGGAACCCGTGAAACCGGAAATCCATTCACGGGACATCCAATAAGGAGCTACATACTCACTCAGGTGAGGATCGGTGCTGGGAATGATGAACGCTTTGATATTGTTAGGGCGGAATGTCATCCGTAGTGCGTGTATACGCTCTTTTATGCTCTGCTTCATACCTTATTATGTTATTTATAGACATATTTATGAGTCTCAAAGGTACTAACTTTTCGCGGTTAATGATTTGTTTATGAATAGTTTTTGAGAAATATTTGCCGAAAGTTTTGTGAATAAAGAAAGTATGTGTAATTTTGCGGCGCAATTTGACTGCGGAATTTTTTTAATCATAACATATTAATAATAACAAAATGATTGTAGTACCTGTAAAAGAAGGCGAAAACATTGAAAAAGCGCTGAAGAAGTTTAAAAGAAAATTTGAGAAAACTGGCATCGTGAAAGAATTATACCTCCATAGGGACATATGCCCGAATGGAAATTCCTTCCGGCACATACTCTTCTGAGACAAGTTCTCCCTTATTTCGCACAAGCTGCAATACGCCTGCCTGCGCATAGGGAATGACCCGTTCGATATAGATCTTATCTTCTCTTAACATTTCCTGCAGCACATCTTTTACTGCATCCAGTCCGGCATTTTCTGCTGCAGAAATCTGAAGAACATGATCCGCACGGAAATCCTGCAGCGGATCATCATCGGTTCTGATATCGATCTTATTAAAAAGTGTCAGAATTTTTTTATTTTTAACGCCAAGATGATCGAGTGTCTCATAGACGATATACATCTGCTTGTCACGCTGCGGATTGGAAGCATCCACTACATGAATAATATAGTCCGCATATTTGGCTTCTTCCAGTGTACTTTTAAATGCCTCAATCAGATGATGTGGCAGTTTCCGTATAAAACCTACCGTATCCGTCAGCAGCACCTGCTGGTGTCCTTCCAGTTCCAGCATCCGCGTCGTCGGGTCCAGTGTTGCAAACAGTTTATCCTCCTCTAAAACCTCTGCGTCCGTCAGATGATTCAGGAGGGTGGATTTTCCGGCATTCGTGTATCCGACAATTGCCATAACCGGAACTGCATTGCGCTCTCTTTTTGCTCTGGCAATTTCGCGGTGTTTGACCACTTCTTTTAATTCCCGATTGAGCTGTGCAATCCGGTCATTGATCAGACGGCGGTCAATCTCAAGCTTTTTTTCTCCCGGTCCACGGGTACCGATTCCACCACCCAGACGGGACATGGATGCACCCATACCAGTCAGACGGGACATGCGGTATTTCAGCTGTGCCAATTCTACCTGAATTTTCCCTTCGCCGGAAATTGCCCGTCCGGCA
>OGXL01001521.1_pt1 | contig 18935 bp, 18 predicted proteins | sample 1576311 | NCBI WGS metagenome assembly OGXL01 (sample SAMEA3541564, study PRJEB24748) | human gut metagenome | biome: human gut; feature: human-associated habitat; material: faeces | place: China | collected 2012 | reverse complement strand
CCTGGTAACAGGAGGGGCACATGTAAACCCCATCCGAAGCAAGACCGGAACGAGACAATGCGGCGGCCCGCCGCGTCTCAGGTTGGTCGCTTGAGCCTGCCGGCAACGGCAGGCCTAGATAGATGATTACCCAACGACATAACCCGGCTTATCGTCATGCCTGGTTTCACACAATTACGACAATTGTTAATTTCGGACGTAATACTTTTAAAAAGTATTACGTCCGAAATTTATATAACTGGTGTGTTATTGTGCAAGAATGATGAAAAACTTTATGAATTGAGGTGAGCCTGTGCGTCTTCGAGAGAGGAATAGCCATATTCCTGCACCATGAGTGTGTCTGATTTTTCAACTACATTCACTCTCTTTTGCGCACAGGAAGTCAGATATTCCAGATAGAGCTGCAGTGTTTCGACAGAGTAAGTCTGAAGCTCTCCCCGGAGATAGGTTTCGGCGGATGTGTCCCATTTCGTGTCCTCGTTGGAGTGAAGGCGGCGGCCCCGGGCAGAAAGTGCTGGGTAATGTTCTGCGTATTCTTCCAGCCACACCATGAGAAGAGAGAGGATCTCTTCTGTGATCTCCTCGGCCTGGCTGGTAAGAGCGGGGAGAAAAGGTTCCAGCCGGCGGTATTCTTCCGGGTCTGTGCTTGCCATCATGCGGGCGTATTTCTCTGTAATCAGGTTGCGCCCCTGGGATTTGGCAGTATCGAGATCTGTTTGATAGCTGGAAAGTACCTTCTCCGGCCACATGGCAAATTGACAGTGCCGCATAATGCGGAAGGTATTCCAGTCGTCCTGGCAGGCGGCCCGCCCGCCTTCGTTGTGGACATGCTGGAACAGTTCCCACTCTGTCTCGATCAACTTCTGTATCCGTGTTTCTTTTTGTGTTTCAGATAGCATAGCGATCCCCTTTCTTTAAAATGTTTTATGTTTGTCACCTGATCTTACGGCTCATCCTGTCAGGATGTGAAGGCTTCTCAGATAACTGGACTGTATCCGCCCATACAGCTCAATGCCCTGTGCCTCCAGATATGTCTCATCCAGGGTAGTCAGGCCCTGCGCCTTCCACTGGTTCACGATCTCTTTGCAGAAGTCTTCTATGAGAATAGTGTTATCCGGAGAAAGAGGGTCCTCCGCCATCCTGAGGAGAGCGGATTTGTGGATCTCCGGGAAAGGAAGCTGTGAAAAACTGCGGAACATCTACTTGTAGTAGGGTGTGTAATGCCGGTTCAGCAGATGGACCATGGAAATGGCGGCCCGTATGAATTCCTGCAGAGCAAGAAAAGCAGCACCGCTGTCTTTTCGCTTCAGAGACCGGGGATAATTGTACTGTCCGGACTGAGCCATAGTGACTGCCCGTGCAGCCAGTTTTTTCCAGCGGATCTCCTCCGGATAAAAAGCCAGGTATCTGTTTCTTATGCTGGTGAAGGTACCGCAGGCATCCTCGAAGACCTGGCCGTTGACTGCCTGGGCAAGCAAGTGCTCCGGAATGCGCATCCACTGACGCTCATCCGCCGGAAGACCGGGGCACCCGGTGAATTTCCGATAAAAATCTTTGATCTTCATAATACCCACACGGTTTTGCCCCTGGGGCATAACTTTTCTGGGAGAAAATCCCAGATACTGTTTGGGAAGAGAGTCGTAGACACTCTGCATCCTGCTGCCCCAGCGGCTGTACACCTGTTCAGGAAGCCAGAGGCAGAAAGAAGGGCCGTAGTCGTGATCTCTGGAGTAGTCGTCGTCATACCCGAAACATTCGGATCCCTCACCGGCAAGACCGGCGGCTGCCTCTGCCATGGCTTCCGGGAACCGCTCTGCCAGAGCAGGGCGGCCAACTTCAAAGTAGTAATGCATGGCTAGTTCCAGTCCGTTCATAGATTTCCTCCTTTTTCTATATCTGCTTGGAGTTTAGTGAAAATGCTTTCTGCTTCCTGACGAAGAGCGCTGGCCTCATCGGGATGTCCGTTTTTGTCCAGCACCAGTGCCAGATTCTGGCTCATAATGGCATAGGAGCGGTTTTTCCCGAAAAAGGATTCCATGACAGCAAGGGCCTGGCCAAGATAGACGGCGGCGGAGTCATAATCTTTCCGGGCGCAGCAGACATCTCCCCAGACAGAGAGGAGAGAAGCAAAGTGGGGGTCCCGGCCTCCGGCAGCCTCAAACAGCTCCTTTCCCCTCTCTAAATGTTTCTCCGCCTGCCGGATTTGTCCCACATGGCAGTACAGACTGGCTAGATTTGTATGGGTGGAGGCCTGCTCGGAAGTGGTGCCGGGCAGTGCTTCTAAAATAGACAGGGCCCGGAGAAGGTGAGGGAGCGCTTCCTGCTGCTTCCCCTGCTCCAGATAGACCAGGCTCAGGTTGTTGTGAAGGCCGGCAATACGATAGTCTTTCTCAGGCAGATTTTTCTCCAGTACACAGAGGGCTTCCAGATAGAGAGCAGCTGCCTGGTCAGGCTTGCCGGCTGTGCGGTAGATATTGGCGCCGTTCATTAAGGTGGTGGCATGGGGGACCGTGCCCTCCATGCCTTTTTCCGCGAAAAGCTGGCAGGTGCTCTGAAAATACCGGAGTGCCTCTGCGTATTTCCCTAATTCCCTGTACAGGCCAATGAGCTCGTTGGACAGTGTGATCCAGAGTTTCCATTCCCCGGACTGGTCGGCCAGATCCAGTTGCGTCAGTAGAAACGCTTCCAGATCGCGGGGATCCCCGGATGCATAGAGAGCATCCAGCTGTTTGATGATCGTCTCTCTTTCCATATATTTTACCATTCCTTTTAAAAGAGCCCTCCGGACGTTCTGGTTCGTCCGGGGGGCTTGCCTGTCATGACCCGGTCTTTATCTGGGTCTTCTTTCATATTTTTCTTCGCAGTACATGCACCGGTAGATTTCTTTATCCGGATCAGTCAGGACAAATACATGATCCAGCTCCTGCTCAATGGAAGTGATACACCGGGGATTTTTGCACTTGATCACATTCTTGATCTTCTTGGGCAGATGAAGCGCTTTTTTCTCGATGATCTGCTCGTCCTTGATGATGTTGATGGTGATGTTGTGATCAATGAACCCCAGGATGTCCAGGTCCATAAAGTCTATGGGACATTCGATCTTCATGATGTCCTTCTTCCCCATCTTGCTGCTCTTGGCGTTCTTGATGATGGCCACGCAGCAGTCCAGCTGATCCAGGTGGAGATATTTGTAGATGTCCATACTGCGGCCTGCCTGGATGTGGTCCAGCACAAAGCCCTCGGAAATGCGTCCGACATTCAATGTATTCTTAACCATGTTTCTTCCTCCTACACTTCAATTTCCAGCAATGTCAAAATGAGAGCCATGCGGACATAGACACCGTACTGCATCTGTTTGAAATAGGCGGCTCTCGGGTCGGAGTCCACCTCCGTGGAGATCTCGTTGACGCGGGGCAGCGGATGGAGCACGTACATGTCATCCTTGGCCAGCTTCATTTTCTTTGCGTCCAGGATGTAGAAGTCCTTCATGCGCACATAGTCTTCCTCGTTGAAGAAACGCTCTTTCTGCACGCGGGTCATGTAGAGCAGATCCAGGTTCGGGATGGCCTCCTCCAGGCGGACAACCTCCTCGTAGGGAACCTGGTTCTTCTCCAGCACATCGTGGCGGATATATCCTGGCAGTCTCAGCTCCTCCGGTGAGATGAGGACAAATTTCATGCCCGGATAGCGCACCAGGGCGTGGATCAGGGAGTGGACTGTGCGTCCGAATTTCAGGTCTCCGCACAGACCGATGGTCATATTGCCCAGATGCCCTTTAAGGGACCGGATCGTCATCAGGTCCGTCAGTGTCTGGGTGGGGTGCTGATGCCCTCCGTCTCCTGCGTTGATGACCGGGATGGAAGAGTGCTGGCAGGCAACCATGGGAGCCCCTTCTTTTGGGTGACGCATAGCGCAGATATCCGCATAGCAGGAGATGGTGCGGATGGTGTCAGATACACTTTCCCCTTTTGCGGCGGAACTGGAGTCAGCGGAAGAAAATCCCATGACGCTGCCTCCCAGGTTCAGCATAGCTGCCTCGTGGCTTAAACGTGTTCTCGTGCTTGGCTCGTAGAACAGGGTGGCAAGCTTTTTCCCGTCACAGGCGTGGGCATATTTCTTCGGATCTGCCTCAATGTCCCCTGCCAGGTCCAGCAATTTATCCAGCTCCTCCACTGAAAAGTCAAGTGGACTCATTAAATGTCTCATAAAAACCTCCTTCGTGTCTTGCACCTCTGTCTGAGGTATTGTGTAGAATTAACGGTAAGTCAGAAGTTCATCTACGCTTTTTCGTTTCGGCGCCTCGGGAGCAATGTCCGGATAACCCATTGCGATCAGTGCCCCAAGTTCACGGTCAGCGGGAAGGCCAAGAAGCTCTTCGATACCATCCTCGTCAAAAATCCCCATGATCACTGTGCCAAGGCCTACTTCATGGGCAGCCAGACACAAGGTCTGACAGGCGGCGCCCACGTCAAACATTTGCCAGCGGTCTTTCTTCTTCGTGGAGAAAGAACCGTCCCTCTCAAAGCCGCTGCGTCCTTTGATAAAAGTGACGGCCAGAAGGAGCGGTGCCTGACGGATAATATGACTGTTGAATGACGGGGTGAAATTATCGGCAATTTTTGCGAGAATAGAAGAATCTTCGATAGCGATATAGCGAGTGATCTGACTGTTTTTCCAGGAAGGAGAATAGGATGCCGCCTGGATTACTGATTCAAGAAGCTGGTGTTCCACGGGATCCGGTTTGAATTTGCGGATGCTTCTTCTGCTAAAAACGCAATCTATGGTGTTCATATTGTTCGCCCTCCTTTTAGATCAATTCACCGTACCTACATCATATAATAAATGCCAAAGTTTTTCAACGTCTGACGTGGATTTTGACGTGGACTTGTATTATAATACCTTTTAGTATGTGTGCAAAAGGAGACAGAAGAAATGGCAGAATTAGAGGAACTGAGAGAACATCTGGCGCAGATCGACAGCCAGATCGCGGAATTGTACAAGAGCCGTGTGCAGGTGTGCGAAAAGATCGGCGATATCAAGATAGATGCAGGAAAGAAAGTGTTTGACAAAAAGCGGGAGAAGGACCAGCTCGCCAGGATCACCCGGAATGTGGAGGATGAGTTTCTCCGGCTGGGACTGACGGAGCTTTTTGAGCAGCTCATGTCTCAGAGCCGAAAAATGCAGTACCAGATGCTGACTAAGAAGGGAGCGCTTGGAAGGCTGCCCTTTATCGGAGTGGACAAGCTGGATTACGAGCAGTCCCGGATCGTCTTTCAGGGGACAGACGGCGCCTACTCCCAGGCAGCCATGCACGCTTATTTTGGAAAGGATATAAACAGCTTCCATGTGCAGACCTTTCGTGACGCCATGGAGGCCATAGAGGAGGGTTCTGCGGATTTTGCGGTCCTCCCCATTGAAAATTCATCAGCGGGAGTGGTGAGTGAGGTCTATGACCTGCTTGTGGAATTTGAAAATTATATCGTGGGGGAGATCATCCTCCCCATCGACCATGCTCTTGCAAGCGTGGGGGGAGCGTCCCTGGACACGATAAAGACGGTCTACTCCCATCCCCAGGCGCTGATGCAGAGCTCCAAATATCTGGATGAGCAGCCGGGATGGCAGCGGATCAGCGCACCCAACACAGCGGTAGCGGCAAAAAAGGTGCTGGAGGACGGGGATATCACTCAGGCGGCCATCTGCAGTGAGCATGCGGCTCAGATATACGGACTGAAGATACTGGACCGTAAGATAAACTACAATGACAACAACTCCACCCGGTTTATCATTGTGACGAACCAGAAGATTTTCCTGAAGGACGCGAAAAAGATCAGCATCTGCTTTGAGGTGGACCACTCCAGTGGTTCTCTCTATCACCTGCTGGCCCATTTTACCTACAATAACCTGAATATGACAAAGATCGAGTCCCGTCCGGTGGAGGGAAGGACCTGGGAGTACCGTTTCTTTGTGGACTTTGAAGGAAACATGGGGGAGGGCGCCGTGAAAAATGCCATCCGGGGCCTGCGGGAAGAGTCCAAGAGCCTGAAAATACTTGGAAACTACTGATCTGAAGGGAGAAACAATATGAGAGTACACGAACTGATCATCTATAAAAATCTGGAGCAGGAACAGATCTTAAATGACATGACGTTCCTGATGGAAAACTACAACAATGAATATTACAACGAGGAGGACCTGAAAAGCCTTCTCTTTGCGTGCACAGGCAGCATACTGGAGCTCTGTGTGGACCACGGCTTTGAGGGGAATCTCTGGCACGATTACCTGACCTTTCTCCTGGCAAACGATGAGAACGCCTACAGCACTTCCTGCGAGATCGTGGGAGAGACAGGGGGAAGCATCAATAAGGTGGCCCTCCACGACTTCTCTATCTTCAAGGAGCTGTTTGACTACGACTTCTCCGCGATGGAGGCAGGGCTTGGCGTGGACTGCGTCTCCATGATCCTGGACTACACAGGATCTGGCACCCACGGCAGTGTGTTCAACGGCCGTATCCGGGACCGGATCTGCGCTCTGGCGAAAAGCCTGGGGCAGACAAAGGACGCGGAGGAGTTCAAGGCTTCCGTGACTCAGTTCTACAAGGAGTTCGGCGTAGGCAAGCTGGGCCTTCACAAGGCTTTCCGGGTGGCCCACGACGAGGAGGGCGTCCACATTGTGCCTATCACAAAGATCGCCCATGTACAGCTTGACGAGCTGGTGGGGTATGAGAGCGCCAAGAAAAAACTCATTGACAACACAGAGGCCTTTGTGAAGGGGCGCCGGGCCAACAACTGCCTTCTCTTCGGGGACGCGGGAACCGGGAAATCCTCCTCCATCAAGGCTATCCTCAATAAATACTATGACCAGGGCCTTAGGATGATCGAGGTGTACAAGCATCAGTTCCAGGACCTCAACGATGTCATCGCCCAGATCAAGAACCGGAACTATAAATTTATCATCTACATGGACGACCTTTCCTTCGAGGAGTTTGAAATTGAATACAAATACCTGAAGGCGGTCATCGAGGGCGGACTGGAGAGAAAGCCGGACAATGTGCTCATCTACGCCACCTCCAACCGCCGCCATCTGATCCGGGAGAGCTTCCGGGACAAGGAGGAGAGAGACGAAGAGCTGCACACAAACGACACGGTGCAGGAGAAACTTTCCCTTGTGGCAAGGTTCGGTGTCACCATATATTTTGGAAAACCGGCCAAGAAAGAATTCCAGGAGATCGTCCGTCAGCTGGCAAAGAGAAACGGCATAGAGATGGACGAAGAAAAGCTCCTTCTGGAAGCCAACCGCTGGGAGCTGAACCACGGCGGCATGTCCGGGCGGACAGCTCAGCAGTTCATAGACTATCTGCTTGGGATGGAAACGTAGTCCTGCTGATCTGACCACTGATCCTGTTAATATGTTGCAGATAAAGAAGTGCGGATGAACTGATGTCAGTTCGTCCGCACTTCTTCAATTCCGCTGATATCCGAGTCAATGACAAGCGAGTAGTTTGTGTGGTAGATGACAAAGCCTGGCTTTCCGCCGCCGGGCTTTTTCACATGTTTCTTTTCAATGTAGTCGATCTCGACTTTATCGTTTCCGCGGCTCTTTGAGTAGTAGGCAGCCAGCCGGCCGGCCTCCTCAAAGGTGCGGTCCGGCAGCTCATCCCCGCCGGATTTCACGATGACGTGGGAGCCGGGCACCTTCTTTGCGTGGAACCACCAGTCGTTGCCGGAGGCAAAGTGGAAGGTCAGCTCCTCGTTCTGCAGATTGTTTTTTCCTACATACATATGATAGCCGTCGCTGGAGATGTAGTGGAAGGGGCGGCTTGTGATGCGCACCTTCTGCTTTGTGCTGCGGCGGCGGATATAACCGGTCTGGGTCAGCTCCTCCTTGATCTGTACCAGGTCCTCCTCGGCCCGGGCGATGTCCAGGGCGTTGCTGATGGACTCCAGGTACTGGATGTCATCCCGGGTCTCCTGTATGAGCTGGCTCAAAGCCTCGAAGGTCCGCTTCTGTTTGTTGTATTTTGCAAAATAGCGCTGGGCATTCTCGCCGGCTGTGAGATGTTCATCCAGGGGGATGGTGACTTCCTCGTTGGTGTAGTAATTGAGAGCAGTCAGCTTTTTCGCGCCGGGCTCCAGGCCGTAGCCGTAGGTGTTGATCAGCTCCCCGTAGACTTTAAATTTATCCCGGCCCTCCGTGTCCTTAAGCTGCCTGGACTGCAGGTCGTATTTTTTTCGGTTCCTCTCCAGGGCCGTCTGGACAACGTGGCGCAGATCCGCAGACTTCTGGCGGATACGGGTCAGTGTCTCCCGGGAGGAATAGTAGGTGCGGATCACCTGGGAGATGGAAGAAAGTTCTTCCCTTCTGTAATTGGAGAAATGATTCAAGGGCAGGGCGGAAAATTCCTTCGGTTCCGTGCCGTCGTAATAGATGGCAGGAGAGAAAGAGCCCAGACGCACCTGTTCCATATAGTAGCTGAACTGCCGGTGGAGATGGATGAGCATGTCTCCAGAGAGGTCCTCCGCTGTCATCCGGGATTCCAGGGCGGCCAGATAACAGATCTCCTCCGCCACTACCGGGCTGATGCCGGTAAAGCTGGTATAGATGGCCTTTGAGATGGGGCCTCCTTTTTCCTTCAGCGCCTGGATGAAATCTTCTTGTGTCACAGTCAGCGGATCCAGCTTGTGCATGGTATCCGGTATAAAATATTCCCGCCCCGGGAGCACCTCCCGGACAGAGCTTGTCTGGGCAGATATATGTTTGATGCTGTCGATGATGCGGCCGTCGTCATCGCAGAAGATAATGTTACTGTGTTTTCCCATCAGCTCCACCACAAGCGTCTTTTGACAAAGATCTCCCATCTCATCCAGATGCTCGATGTCAAAGCGGATGATGCGCTCCATCTTTGGCTGATGGATGCCCACGATGCGCCCGCTGCCGATGTGCTTGCGCAGCAGCATGCAAAAGCCCGGAGCCTGCATGGGGCTCGTCTTGTTTTCGTCAGTGAGATATATAAGAGGAAGAGAGGCGCTGGCGCAGATGCATAGCCGCCTCTGTCCTGCGGGAGTCTTGACTGTCAGGAGAAGCTCATCTGCCTCCGGCTGAGCGATCTTGCTGATCCGCCCGCCTTCCAGAGCCTCCTTTAATTCTTTTGTCACAGCTGCGATCGTAATTCCGTCAAAAGCCATATAGATACAATCCTTTCTATTTTAAGTGTCCACAGTGCCAAGTGTTCACAGGACCAAGTGTTCACAGTATACCACAGAAAGGGGGTTTTGCAAAGTTGACGGAGGAGGGGAAATGAATTATAATAATGCAGTATCAAAAAGCGAAAAAGAGGTTGCCAAAATGATAAAGAGTATGACAGGCTTCGGGCGGTGTGAATTTGCTGACGGAGAGCGGAAATTTACAGTGGAGATGAAGGGTGTCAACCACCGCTACCTGGATGTCAACATCCGCATGCCCAAGAAGCTGAATTTTTTTGAGACATCTATCCGCAGTCTTTTAAAGCAGTCTGTCTCCAGAGGCAAGGTGGATATTTTTATTACCTACGAGGACCTGTCTGAGGGGCAGGCAGTGCTGAAATACAATGCGTCTCTGGCAAAGGAGTATATGGAAAGGCTCAGGGAGATGGAGGAACAGTTCGGTCTGGACAATGATGTCCGTGTGTCCACGCTGTCCCGGTATCCGGAGGTCCTCACTATGGAGGAGCAGGCCCTGGATGAAGAGGAGATATGGAACTGCCTGAAAAAAGCTATAGAGGGGGCCATCGCCCAGTTCGTGGAGACTCGGACCCTTGAGGGGGAGAACCTCCGCAGAGACATCATTGACAAGCTGGACGGCATGATGGAGCTGGTGGACTTTATCGAAGTCAGGTCTCCGCAGATCATTGCCGAGTACAGAGAAAAGCTGGAGGAGAAGGTGAAGGAGCTCCTTCAGGACACCCAGATCGATGACAGCCGCATCGCTGCAGAGGTCGTGATCTTTGCTGACAAGATCTGTACTGACGAGGAAGTGGTCCGGCTGAAGAGCCACATCAGCCATATGAAGGACGTGCTTCTCTCCGATGAGGCGGGTATAGGAAGAAAACTGGATTTTATCGCTCAGGAGATGAACAGGGAGGCAAATACCATCCTGTCCAAGGCAAACGACCTGGAAGTCTCCAACAGAGGCATTGACCTGAAGACAGAGATCGAGAAGGTCAGAGAACAGATACAGAACATAGAATAGAAAAGCGGGGACATGAACATGAGCAAGCAAAAAGGAATTCTCACCGTCCTGTCCGGTTTCTCCGGAGCAGGGAAAGGGACTGTGCTTAGAAGGCTTCTTGAGAAGTATGACAATTATGCGCTCTCCATCTCAGCAACCACAAGAGGACCCAGAGAGGGAGAGGAGAACGGCAGGGAATATTTTTTCAAAACGCGGGAAGAATTTGAAAAAATGATTGCGAAAGACGAACTGATAGAGTATGCTATGTACGTGAATAATTACTATGGCACGCCCAAAGCGTACGTGCAGGAGCAGCTCGCAGAGGGAAAAGATGTGATCCTGGAGATCGAGGTCCAGGGCGCTCTGAAGGTGAAGGAGAAATTTCCCGACACGCCTCTCATCTTTATCACGCCTCCCACCGCAGGTGAGCTGAAAAGAAGGCTGACAGACAGAGGAACAGAAAGTCCCGAAGTGGTGGAGGAGAGGATGAAGACAGCGGCAAAGGAAGCCCGCTTCATGGAGTCCTACGACTACATCATCCTCAATGAGAGAGACCGGCTGGAAGAGTGCGTGGAGGCAGTCCACGGGGTGATCCTGGCGGAGCACGAGAAGAGTACGCGTAATCAGGCATTTATTGATCATATGAAAGAAGAGTTGAAAGGAGAATAAGAATATGCTGCATCCATCATACACGGATCTGATGAAAGTAGTGAACAAAGACGTGGAGGAGGGCGAGACAAAGGTTGTCAACAGCCGTTATTCCATCGTCATGGCAACAGCAAAGAGAGCCAGACAGCTGATCGACGGCGATGTGCCTCTGGTAAAGACCAAGGACGGCGAGAAGCCCCTTTCCATCGCTATCGATGAACTGAACAGCGGTAAGATCACGATCATTGCAGAGGACTCTGAAGAATAAGCAGACGAAAACGATAAGGCAGATGCTTTTACAAGGTATCTGCCTTTCTGACTGAAAGGAGAAAAAGCTATGAATGTGCTTTTTATTTCACTGGGCTGTGATAAAAATCTGGTGGACTCAGAGGTTATGATCGGCCTGCTGGCAGACAAGGGCTACCAGATGACGGACGATGAGACCCAGGCTGATGTGATCGTCATCAACACCTGCTGTTTCATCCACGATGCCAAGGAGGAGAGCATCCAGACCATCCTGGAGATGGCGGAATACAAAAAGACAGGCGCCCTGAAGGCGCTCATTGTCACCGGCTGCCTGGCCCAGAGATACCAGGAAGAGATCCTGGAGGAAATACCGGAAGTGGACGAAGTGCTGGGAACCACATCTTACGACAAGATCGTGGATGCCATACAGGAGGCACTGGAGGGAAAAAGCGGCGTCCGGATCGAGGACATCGACGCCCTGCCCCTGCCTGATACCAAGCGGCTTGTGACCACAGGCGGACATTTTGCCTACCTGAAGATCGCGGAGGGCTGCGACAAGCACTGCACCTACTGTATCATACCGAAGATCCGGGGCAACTACCGCAGCGTTCCCATGGAGCGGCTTGTGAAGGAGGCCAGGGACCTGGCGGAAGACGGCGTGAAGGAGCTGATCCTGGTGGCCCAGGAGACCACTATCTACGGGACTGACCTATACGGGGAGAAATCCCTGCACCGGCTTTTGCGGGAGCTGTGCAAAATCGATGGCATCCGGTGGATCCGGATCCTCTACTGCTACCCGGAGGAGATCGACGATCACCTCATCCAGGTCATGAAGGAGGAGCCCAAGATCTGCCACTATCTGGATCTTCCCATCCAGCATGCCAGCACAGAGATCCTGCGCAGGATGGGACGGCGCACTTCAAGGGAGGACCTGGAGGAGATCATCGGGAAGCTGAGAAGAGAGATCCCGGACATTGCCATCCGCACCACCCTCATCACTGGATTCCCCGGGGAGACAAAGGAACAGCATGAAGAGCTGATGGACTTTGTGGATCAGATGGAATTTGACCGCCTTGGCGTCTTTACCTACTCACCGGAGGAGGGGACCCCGGCAGCCCAGATGGAAGACCAGATCCCGGAGGAAGTAAAAGAAGACCGGCAGGCAGAGCTGATGGAGCTTCAGCAGGAGATCGCCTTTGACCTGGCAGAAGACATGATCGGCCGGGAAGTGCTGGTTATGATCGAGGGAAAGGTAGCCGATGAGAACGCCTACGTGGGCAGAACCTACAAGGATGCGCCGAACGTGGATGGGCTGATCTTTGTAAATACAGATGAGGAACTGATGTCCGGCGATTTTGCCAGGGTGAAAGTCACAGGGGCAGCAGAATACGATTTGATAGGAGAGTTGATGTAAGATGAATTTGCCAAACAAACTGACCGTACTGCGGGTAATCATGGTACCATTTTTTGTATTTTTCATGCTGACGGATTTCGCCGGGGATGCCAGCAAATGGATCGCTCTTGTGATCTTCTGCGCTGCCAGTCTCACGGACATGCTGGACGGAAAGATTGCCAGAGCCAGGAACCTGGTGACAAACTTCGGAAAATTCATGGATCCTCTGGCAGATAAACTCCTTGTGTGCTCTGCCATGATCTGCCTGATCCCCTCCGGACAGCTTCCGGCCTGGGTTGTGATCGTCATCATTGCCAGGGAATTCATTATCAGCGGTTTCCGCCTTGTGGCAGCTGACAGCGGTATTGTCATCGCGGCCAGCTACTGGGGGAAATTCAAGACCGTGTCCCAGATGTTCATGGTGATCGTGCTGATCGCTGATCTGGGTGGTGTGTTTGACACCATCGGCACTGTGCTGATCTGGATCGCGCTGATCCTGACAGTGATCTCTCTGATTGATTATATTGCGAAAAACGTGGAAGTGCTGACAAAGGGAGGAATGTAGGATGACCGTTGAGCTGATATCAGTCGGTACGGAGATACTTCTTGGAAATATTGTAAATACAAACGCCGCCTATCTGGCAGAGAAGATCGCCCTTCTGGGACTTTCCTGCTACCACCAGAGCGCGGTGGGAGACAATGAGGAGCGTCTGGAGGACGCCATCCGGCTGGCCCTTTCCAGATCAGACATTGTGATCCTAAGCGGCGGCCTTGGACCCACTAAGGATGACCTGACAAAAGAGGTGACGGCAAAAGTGTTCGGGAGAGAGCTCTATGAGGATGCCCACTCCAAAGAGCGGATCCAGGCCTATTTTGACAGGAGGAGAGCCCAGGGCCGGGAGATCACGGCCAACAACTGGAAGCAGGCCCTTGTCCCGGAGGGAGCCATTGTGGTGGACAACTACAACGGCACAGCGCCGGGCATCATCCTGGAGGATAAGGAAAATAGGAAGACAGCCATCCTGCTGCCGGGACCTCCCAATGAGATCCGGCCCATGTTTGAGCGGGACATAGCGCCCTATCTGAATAAACTGCAGCCGGAGGGCATCTACTCAAAAATGGTGAAGATCTGTTCCATCGGCGAGAGCCAGGCAGAGACTATGGTGGCAGATCTGATGGATGCCCAGAGCAACCCCACTCTTGCGCCCTATGCCAAGACAGGTGAGGTGCATTTCCGGGTGACTGCCAAGGCAGCTGACGAGGAGACAGCCTGCAGGCTCATGGAGCCCATGCTTCAGGAGCTTAAGAAGCGGTTTGGGGATTACATCTATACCATGGACGAGGAAGTGACTCTGGAAGAGGCAGTTGTGGACATGCTTCGGGAGAGACAGATGACAGTTACTACGGCCGAGTCCTGCACAGGGGGACTGCTGGCCGGAAGGATCATGAATGTCCCCGGCGCTTCCAGCGTTTACAGGGAGGGGTATATCACCTACTCTAATGAAGCAAAAGAAAAGCTCCTAGGCGTAGAGCACCAGACGCTGGAGACCGTTGGGGCGGTGAGCCCGGAGACGGCGGAACAGATGGCCAGGGGCGCAGCACGCCAGGCAGGGGCGGACGCGGCCCTGGCTGTCACCGGCATTGCAGGGCCGGACGGAGGAACGCCGGAGAAGCCGGTGGGTCTTGTGTACATTGGGTGCTGTGTGCAGGGAAGGATCCGGGTGGAAGAATTCCACTTTACCGGAAACCGCAGCAAGAACCGCGACTACGCTGTCGTCAGGGCACTGACCCTGCTGCGGGAAGAGCTTCTCCGGGATCAGACACAGGCAGAGATACGATAGAAGAAGGAGGAAGATCCTATGATCATACGCAGACTGGAAGGACAGGAGGTACTGGATGCGCTCCATCTTGTGTGGGAAGTGTTTGCACAGGATGTGGCGCCTCTGTATACAGCAGAGGGTGTGGCTTCTTTTCAGGATTTCATCAGATATCCAAACATAGAGAAAAAGATGCAGGCAGAAGGGCTGGCTCTGTTCGGCGCCTTTGAGGGGCCACAGATGCTGGGAGCAGGGGGAATTCTGCCCACAGGACATATCGCCCTTCTCTTTGTGAGGCGGGGATACCAGCACAGAGGGATTGGGAAAGCCCTTTTGATGGAGATGTGTTCTTTCGCAGTCCAGGTGTACGGCGTGCAGAAATTTACTGTCAACGCCTCTCCGGGAGCGGTGGATGCCTACCGGCACATGGGGATGCATGACACGGCGCCGGAGCAGAATGCAGGCGGGATGCGCTTTATTCCTATGGAGATGTGGGCTGCATCTGTCCCTATCAGGAAGAAGAGGGGAAAAGGCATGTATATCGCCGGTGCGGTGGGAGCTCTGTGTCTTGTGCTGACCTTTGTGGTAGGCGCTGCCATTACCAGGGAACTGGACTACGCAGCCGAGAACGGCGTGGACGGATACCTGGAGGACGGCGGCCAGTGGGGAGAGGACGGCTCCTCTATCGAGGACTGGTATGATGAATTCTACGGGGATTATGGGCAGGATGACAGCGAACCTCAGGAAGAGTCAGGCATAGACGCCATTCCGGAGTATGTGAATGAGGACTGCGGTTATGAGGTGACAGAGGACAATTATACCTACACGGCGGATAACACCAGCAGTACGACGATCCAGTTCGAGGTCTATTATCCCCAGGTGGACGGCCTGGATGCAGCTGTGCAGGAGAGCGTGAACGCTGCGCTTCAGGACTGCGCCCTGGCTTCTGTGGACAAGCTTTACCTGGACCCTTCCGATGAGATGAAGGAGAAGGTGCTGGGGGAGGAGTACCCGGTGCTGGCCAGCTTTGTGGAATATAAAGTGACCTATCAGAGTCAGTCCCTCTTAAGTGTTGTGTTCCAGGATTACAGCTACGAGGGAAGCGAGAGTGATTATCACGTGGCTCTGCGCTGTGTCAATATCAACCTGCAGGACGGGACTCTCTACGAGGTGAAAGATATTGTCAGCCTGGACGACCATTTTGTCTCTGCGTGGGCAGAAGGCATGCGGGACGAGGCAGATGATGACACGCTTCTGTCCGAACTGAACACAGAAGACATGAAGGCTGTCCTGGGCGGAGATACGAAAGACGGCGTCTACGAGCCGGAATTTTTCGTGGATGCAGAAGGCCTGGAGATCGGCCTGTCCTTCCACTATCCGGCGGACAGCCAGGAGGACAGAGGCTATGCCTGGGTGACAGCCCCCTTTGAATTTGATGAGATAGCAGCCTTTGTCTCAGACAGCAGTTTCTGGACACTGGTCCGGTAGAATAGAGTTTCTGAAAATATAGGAGAAGATTTGTAAATGAAAGCATTGGTTATCGCAGAAAAGCCGTCGGTGGCAAGAGATATCGCCAGAGTGTTAAAGTGCGGGAAAAATATTTCCGGAGCCATTGAGGGCGGACAGTACATCGTCACCTGGGGGCTTGGGCATCTTGTAACCCTGGCAGATCCGGAGGACTATGATCCCAAGTATAAGGCCTGGAAGCTGGATGATCTTCCCCTGATGCCCAAGGAATTTAAGCTGGAAGTGATCCGCCAGAGCCAGAAACAGTATCAGGCCGTCAAAGCCCAGATCCACAGGAAGGATGTGGGGGAGATCATCATCGCCACAGATGCTGGCCGGGAGGGCGAGCTGGTGGCCAGGCTGATCCTTGCTAAGGCGGGCAGCAAAAAGCCCATCAAAAGACTCTGGATCTCCTCCGTCACAGACAAGGCTATCCGGGAGGGATTTGCCCATCTGCGGAACGGCCATGACTATGACCCGCTCTACGACGCTGCTCTGTGCCGTGCGGAGGCGGACTGGCTTGTGGGGATCAACGCCACGCGGGCGCTGACCTGCAAGTATAACGCCCAGCTCTCCTGCGGCAGGGTCCAGACCCCCACCCTGGCCATTGTGGCAAAAAGAGAGGAGCAGATCCGTAGCTTTGTCCCCCAGACATACTATGGCATGCGGGCGGCCGCAAAGGGACTCACTCTTGTGTGGAAAGATGGGAAGTCGGGGAGCACAAGAACCTTTGACAGAGGAAAGATCCAGAACCTGAAAAAGGAACTGGAAGGGGAGGAGGCAGTGATCCGGGAAGTGAAAGCGTCCAGGAAAAAGACATACGCGCCTCTTCTCTATGATCTGACAGAACTCCAGAAGGACGCCTACAAAAAGTTTGGCTTCTCCCCCAAGGAGACACTGAACATCATGCAGCGGCTCTATGAGAACCACAAGGTGCTGACCTATCCCAGGACAGACTCCCGATATATCAGCAGCGATATTGTGCCTACCATAAAAGACAGGCTCGGCGCCTGCGCTGTAGGTCCCTACCGGAAGCTGGCCGCAAAGGTGATGCGTGTCCAGGTGAGTCCAAAGGCCTCCTTTGTGAATGATAAAAAGGTGTCCGACCACCACGCTATTATTCCCACAGAGCAGTATGTGGAGCTGACCCACATGACAAACGAAGAGAGAAAGATCTACGATCTGGTGGTAAGAAGATTCCTGGCTGTCCTCTATCCCCCGGCAGAGTATGAGGAGATCCAGCTTACTGCCTCTGTCGGGAGAGAAGACTTCACTGCCAAAGGAAAACATATGCTGAAAGAAGGATGGCGGGAAGTCTATGACTCTGACCAGGAGGAAGAGGAAGATGACGAGGAGGATGTAAGAAGCCAGGCACTTCCGAAGCTGGAGAAGGGAAGCCGGATCAGCGGCCTTCACCTTACTGTCACCGAGGGCCGGACAAAGCCCCCTGCCAGATTTAATGAGGGCACCCTTCTGGCGGCGATGGAGAACCCGGCAGCCTACATGGAAAGCCATGACAAAAAGGCGGCAAAGACGCTGGGAGAGACCGGCGGCCTGGGGACTGTGGCTACAAGGGCGGACATCATGGACAAGCTGTTCGGCAGTTTCCTCCTTGAGAAGCGGGGAAATGAGATCTATCTCACCTCCAAGGCAAAACAGCTTTTAGAGCTGGTTCCTGCGGACCTGAAAAAGCCGGAGCTCACAGCTGACTGGGAGATGAAGCTCTCCCGTATTGCGGAAGGAAAGCTGAAGCGGACTGCCTTTATGCACGATATCCGGGATTACGCCGGGGCAGTCACAGAGGAGATCCGCACCGGCACAGGAACCTTCCGCCACGACAATCTGACCAACACCAAATGCCCGGTCTGCGGCAAGCGGATGCTGAAGGTGAAGGGAAAGAACGCGGAGATGCTGGTGTGTCAGGACAGAGAGTGCGGCCACCGGGAGACCATTGCCCGCACCTCCAACGCACGGTGTCCAAACTGCCACAAGAAGATGATGCTCAAAGGGCAGGGAGACGGGCAGGTCTTTGTCTGCTCCTGCGGATACAAGGAGAAGCTGTCCGCCTTCAAAGAGCGCAGAAAGAAAGAGGGGGCAGGCGTCAGCAAGCGGGATGTCCGGAAATATCTGGACAGGCAGAAGGACGAACCTGTCAACACGGCATTTGCGGATGCCCTCGCAGGCATAAAGCTGGACCAGTAGAAAAATTGCTGAAACCAGATTGACGAATGTCGAAAATTATGAGAAAATGATTTTAGGTATGGGTTAAATATATAACGACCCTGCAAATAATCCGTACATGCAGCCAAGGGCATGTACGCATATCGAAAGGAGTTTTAAAATGATTTATTCACATGAAGTAGAAATGATGTGTCCGGTAGCTCAGGGTGCAAATCACGGACCGGCTCCGATCCCGGAAGAAGCAAAATGGGTACAGGCTAAAGAGATCAAAGACATTTCCGGATTTACACACGGTGTGGGCTGGTGTGCGCCTCAGCAGGGAGCATGCAAGCTGACACTGAATGTAAAAGACGGTATCATCCAGGAGGCTCTTGTTGAGACACTGGGATGTTCCGGAATGACTCACTCCGCAGCTATGGCTTCCGAGATCCTGCCTGGAAAGACAATTCTTGAGGCACTGAACACAGACCTTGTCTGTGACGCTATCAACACAGCCATGAGAGAGCTCTTCCTCCAGATCGTTTATGGAAGAACACAGAGTGCGTTCTCTGAGAACGGCCTTGCTATCGGAGCAGGACTGGAAGACCTCGGAAAAGGACTTCGTTCACAGGTTGGAACTATGTATGGTACATTAGCCAAAGGTCCCCGTTACCTTGAGATGGCAGAGGGATATGTAACAGGTATCGCTCTTGACGAGAACGATGAGATCATCGGATACCAGTTCGTAAACCTTGGAAAACTGACAGACTTTATCAAAAACGGCGATACACCGAACGATGCCTGGGAGAAGGCAAAAGGCCAGTACGGACGTGTGGATGACGCTGTGAAGATCATCGATCCGCGCAAAGAGTAATAGCAGGTTGTCGCAGAGAATAAAGGTAATAATTCAGGAGGATACATAAATGGCTTTATTTGAATCATATGAAAGAAGAATTGATAAA
>OGXL01001515.1_pt1 | contig 18971 bp, 12 predicted proteins | sample 1576311 | NCBI WGS metagenome assembly OGXL01 (sample SAMEA3541564, study PRJEB24748) | human gut metagenome | biome: human gut; feature: human-associated habitat; material: faeces | place: China | collected 2012 | reverse complement strand
CACCCATTCGCGGACGGAAGAAGAGATGAAATAATCGTCCGGCTCATTCGCCCGGGAAGCAGAGCCTTAGGCCCCTTTTGGAAGGGGTGGCGGAGACTTTCGGACCCAGGGCCGGGGGAAAGGACATGACCCTGGAGTGCGTCCTGCCTCCGGAGGAAGTCCTGTGCCGGTACGACAGAAAGTGGACCGCGGAGGCGCTGGGCAATGTGGTGGACAATGCCATCAAGTATGCGCCTGCAGGTTCCCGGGTGAGGATCCGTGTCCGGGAGTTTGAATTCTACGTCTGCATCCAGGTGGAAGACCAGGGACCGGGCATCCCGGAGGAGGAGAGAGCCCGGATCTTTGGCAGGTTCTGCCGGGGCGGACAGGTGCAGCAGGAGGAGGGCGTCGGCATCGGCCTCTACCTGGCAAGACAGATCCTGGAGCGGCAGGACGGCTATATCAGGGTCAGCTCCCGGGAGGGGGAGGGAAGCTGCTTTGGGCTTTATCTTCCCCGGAAAGATTAAATCTGTCAATTGTGTAAGATTTGGGAAAGAATGTGGAAAGATTGATGTTATATAGTGGTCTTATAGAAAAACGGTTCTATAGGGCCACTCCTTTATTGGGCGTCCGCAGATATGCTGCCGGCAGCGCAGAAGGCAAAGGGCCCGGCAGGACCGTCAGCGAGGAGGTAATGCATATGAGTATATTGAAGACCAGTCAGTTGAAAAAATATTACGGCAGCGGCGACACGTTGGTGAAGGCCCTGGACGGGGTGGACCTGTCTGTGGAGCTGGGAGAGTTTGTGGCTATTGTGGGCACCTCCGGCAGCGGAAAATCCACCCTGCTGCACATGCTGGGAGGACTGGACCGGCCCACGGCGGGGAAAGTGTGGGTGGACGGCAAGGACATCTCAAAGCTGAAAGATGAGGAGCTGACCATCTTCCGGCGCAGGAAGATCGGGTTTGTGTTCCAGAGCTACAACCTTGTCCCGGTGCTGAATGTGTATGAAAACATCGTGCTGCCGGTGGAACTGGACGGCAACAGGCCGGACAAAGCGTTTGTGGAGGATATCGTCGATGTCCTGGGGCTTGGGACCAAGAAGTTCAGCCTGCCCTCCCAGCTCTCCGGCGGGCAGCAGCAGAGGGTGGCCATCGCCCGGGCACTGGCGGCAAAGCCGGCCATCCTTTTGGCCGACGAACCTACCGGCAATCTGGACTCTGTCACAAGCCAGGACGTTTTAAGCCTTCTGAAGGTCACCAGCAGCCGCTTCGGGCAGACGGTGGTGATGATCACCCACAACGAGGAGATCGCCCAGATGGCGGACCGGATCGTACGCATTGAGGACGGGCGTATCCGTAGCGCGGCCGGGCAGTCCGGGGCAGGGCAGCCTGCGGCAGGCGGCACGGAAAGGAGCGCGGCTGGAAGGAGAAAAGGCGGTGAGGCAGATGCGTAAGGTGAAAAATAAAAAGGTCATACGCAACCTGGCGGACAAGAGTTTTAAGGCCAGCCGCACCCGGAACATGATCGCTGTGCTGGCTATAGCCCTGACCGCCATGCTTTTTACGGCTCTTTTTACTATTGGACTGGGGACACTGGAGAATTTCCAGCGGGCTACCATGCGCCAGTCCGGAGGCGACAGCCACGGCGTTATAAAAGATGTGACCATGGAGCAGTATGAGAAGCTTAAGGACCACTCCCTCATCAAGGAGAGCGCGGCCTGCGAGATCCTCTCGGACGGTGTGCTGAATCCGGAATTTTTAAAGAGACACGTGGAGCTCTGGTATGTGCCGGAGTATCATTATCCCCACCGGTTTATTAGCATTAAGGAAGGAACGGCGCCTGTAAAGGCGGACGAGGTGCTGGTGGATGATATGACATTGCAGCTTCTGGGACTGCCGGAGGAGACAGGACAGCAGATCACCCTCTCTTTGCAGCTGGGGCAGGTGGATCCCCAGGTGGTGGAGCGTACCTTTACTGTCACAGGTATTCTGCAGTCCGACCCGGCATTGAATGTGGGATTTGTTATCGCATCGGAGAACTATCTTACAGAATATGCCCAGGAGCTCAAAGGATCCCGGGATGAGAACGGGAATGTCATGGGAAGCGGCGCCGGAAATATCCAGATGGATGTGAATTTTTCCAACTCCTGGGGTATACAGAAGAAGCTGGACCAGGTTATCACGGAGAGCGGCTTTTCTGTGACAGAGGGAGATCCCGATTACCTGGCAAGCAACGCCAACTGGGCGTACATCTCTGACGGGACAGAGAGTGATCCCGTTGCCATGGCGGCTGTGGGGGCAGGCCTTTTCATTATCCTTCTGACCGGGTATCTCATTATATACAATGTGTTTCAGATTTCCGTTATCAAGGATATACGGTATTATGGTCTTTTAAAGACCATAGGGACCACAGGCCCCCAGGTGGAAAGGATCGTGGGGCGGCAGGCCTGGCGCCTGGCAGCGGCGGGGATCCCTCTGGGCCTGCTCTTAGGGTTTGTCATCGGGAAATGGATCGTGCCTCTGGTGCTGGCCCGCAGCTCCTATGCAGGAGGAGAGGTGGAAGTGTCCCTGAATCCTCTCATCTTCCTGGGTGCCATCCTGTTCAGCCTTGCCACTGTGTGGATTTCCACAAGGAAACCGGCCAGGATCGCAGGACGGGTGTCACCGGTGGAGGCTGTGCGGTACACGGAAGGAGCGGGAGGAAAAAAGAGAGAGAAACGTTCCACAGACGGCGGGAAGATCTGGCGGATGGTTTTGTCCAACCTTGGGAGAAGCAAAGGAAAGACAGTGATCATCATAGCCTCCTTGTCCCTGTCGGTGGTGCTGCTTAATACGGTCTTTAACATTTCGGGTTCGTTTTCCATGGATAAGTTTCTGCAGAAGTATGTGGTGTCGGATTTCCTGATCGCGAACGCCAGGTATTTCAACTATGAATACTATGGCATGGCAGAGGAAGTCCAGGAGAAAAATCTTACAGAGTCCTTCATAGAGGCCTGCCAAGAGCAGGATGGCTTTGAGAAAGGCGGGCGTATCTACATGACGTGGGAGATAGCCCTGGACCCGGAGAGTTATAAACCCACAGAACATGTGCTGGAAGATAAGAACGGAGACCTCTACTATATGCGGGGCAGCACCAAAGAACCATACTGGAAGGATGAAAACGGAAATTATCTGACTGCTTTTTATGGTATGGAGGACTATCCTCTTGAGAAGGTGGAGCCTGTGGAGGGGGAGACGGATCCTGCTGTTATCAAAGAAAAGCTGGTTACCGGAAAGTATGTGCTGGGCCAGGTGGATGTGGACGACAACGGGAAGGTTTTAAAAGATCGGATCCGCTACCACGCCGGGGATCAGATCACCCTTGTCATGGAAGACGGGGAGGAGCGGCAGTTCGAGATCCTGTCCCTTATCAAGGAGAATACCCGGCTGACGAACAGAAATGGAGCGAATTTTGCCTTTTACACTACGGAGGATGTGTTTAAGGAGATGGCATCACCTCAGTTTCTTATGAGTTATCTCTTTGACGTGGAGGATGACAAGGAGGCGGCTTTTGAAGAGTTTGTGGACAATTATACCACAAGCCAGGAGCCTCTTATGAACTACGAGTCAAAGCAGAGGTGGGTAAGTGAATTTCTCAGTCTGAACATGCTGTTCACTCTGGTGGGCGGCGTGCTGACCCTGGTGGTAGGCGTCATCGGCGTCCTCAACTTTGTCAACTCCATTCTCACAGGCATTGTCACCAGGAAGCGGGAACTGGCCATGATGGAGGCCATCGGCATGACAAGGCGGCAGCTTGTCCGGATGCTCATGCTGGAGGGGATCTATTACGCCGGTATTACCATCCTCGTCTCCCTGGCGGCAGGCAGTCTTCTCTCCATGACCCTGGTGCGGGCACTGGCGGATGGCATGTGGTTCATGGACTACCACTTTGTGCTGTGGCCCATGCTGCCTGTGTTCCCGATCCTTCTCCTTCTGGGAATTCTGGTGCCTTACCTGGCCTATCTGCCCCAGAGGAAGGAGAGTGTGGTCAGCGTCATCAGCCGGGAGGCGTAGACAGGATCTTTTTTAAGTGTTGAAAAATCTTTCCGAAAGTTTTACGATAGAGAAAGACAATGTGCAGCAGACTCTGGCAGGATGAAGAAAGGAGAGCGGGAAATGGGCTTTTGGAAGAAGATGGCAGATGAGCTCAAAGAGGGGTTCGACATCGGCAAAAGGATTGTGCAGATTAATAATAAGATGCAGAAAGCCGGGACCACGGCCGTCCTGACGGACGAGGAGAGACAGTTTTATCTCGCCAACGAGAAGATGTCCCCGGAGGAGTACCTGGCAAAATATCAGGAAAAGCAGGCGCGCATAGCGGAAAAGCAGAGGATCAGCGCACTGAAACAACAGGAGACCCAGTACCACATCGGGGGCCTGAACTTCAGAAGAGGAGGAAACGGGCTCTACTACTTCGGGGACGTATTTGTGGAGAACGCCGCCTGCTGGGCCCTGGTCAGCTTTATATGGGGAGGCCCGCATTATGAGACGTTCACAACGACGACGGGCACGACCCGTCCCAAGGGAAAACTGACAGGCGCTATCATCGGCGGGGCCGTCGCTGGCTTTGACGGCGCTTTTGTGGGGGCGCTGAGCGGAACCCACAGGCACACAGACCTGAAGACGACAGTGCAGCAGGTGGAGAAGGACACAGTGGCCTACCTTGTGTTTGAGTCTGTGCGCACGGGAGAGCGGGTGCAGAAGCAGATCCGCTGCAACACGAAGATCGCAGGTCAGGTGGGAAAACTGATGGGGTAGATGTCCCGCGACGCAAGTAGGAGGGCCGCCAGGTGAGCAGCATATGGAAGTACAAATATTTTGTGGATGTGATCGAGAGCAAGAGCTTTACAAAAGCCGGAAATATGAACTATGTCTCCCAGACTGCCATCAGCCAGAACATCTCCTCCCTACAGCTGCAGCGTGCAGAAGGAGGAGGAGAAATGGCTGGAGAAGGACTTTGAGATACGGATGTACTATCCCACCAGCTGTGACAAGAAAAACGTACACAGGTTCATGAAGATGTTAAAGGAGAAGATGGAGAGCTGAATAGACAGGTACAGAGCAAAGAGACAAAGATATGGCATGTCCCGGGTGGGACATGCCATCAACTTTGTTTGTCCTGTCCTATGAAAGTATGTTTGCTTTTTACTGTGCTTTTCTGCGGCGGATCACGATGACAGCAGTGGCAGAACCTGCCGCTGCCAGTGCCAGAAGCAGATACAGTGTGTAATTGCTGCCGTCTCCGGTCCTTGCCGCTTTCTTTCCGGAAGTGCTCTGCCCGCCTGTCTGGCTATCGGCTGTGCCGGGCTTTTGATCCTCGCCGCCTGTCCCTGGTTTCTGCCCGTCATCCGGGTTCTGGTCATCGCCGTCTCCGGGCTTTTGTCCGTCATCCGGGTTTTCTGTGCCGGGATCATAGGCTGTGTTGGCGGAAGCGCCGTAGACGGCGACTGTGCCGGACACCTCGCATGCAGCCACCAGATAAGCGTTTCCGTCCCAGCTCTCGCCCGCCGGGATGAAGCACAGCCCCTCCGGCGAGTTGTCGCCTGCGATATCCTCGCTGTAGTCTCTGGAATTGATGTAGTTTGCAAAGCTGATGTGTGCCGGGTCTGTGATGTCGTAGACCATCACGCCGCCGACTCTCTCAAGTCCCACGAACGCATAGGTTTTCTCTCCGACAGTTCCGAGTGTCACGCTCTCGGACTCGGGTCCCTTCTTTCCGGAGCGGTCATCGATCGACTTATCGTCGTTGGAGCAGTTGAAGTTCTCCGGTACATAAATCGCTGTCTTTGCCTCGAAGTCGCTGCCGCTGTCAAACACCTCGGTCAGGCCGTTTCCGTCCGCCTCGTATACGGTGAAGGAGCGTCCGCCGAACAGGTAATCCAGGTTTGCATCCAGCCCGTCGTAATCACTGCTGTCGAAGAATACCACCTTCCCTGTCAGGCCGCTGTTCTCCGCCGTGATCTTTCCTGTCGGGGAGGTTTGGCCGTCCTTGAAATCTCTCTCGTCTTCGTTGAGATAGTCGCCCCACTCTCTGGAGTCCCCCTCGTTTGCCGTTACAACATAGTCCGTGCCGTCCACAGAGTAAAGCGCAATGCTGTCCGGCATGCGGATACCCCGCAGGGATTCGTAGGTCTTCGGATTATAAGCCTCATCTTTTTTATCAATGTCAACTGCTACAGTGCTGTAGTCTTCATAGCCTGCGGAGTAGATGCCTGTCACTTTCAGGCTGTTCAGGTCGATGGCTGCGATGGCGTTGGCCTCCTGCAGCGTCACGTATGCCGTGCTGTTTCCCGCTGCGATATACTCCGGCTCCAGGTCTGCTGACGGAACAGATCCCTTCTTCAGCACGATCCCCGCATCTGTGAGAGCCTGTCTTGCCTCCGCACTGTCATATGCCTCAAATCCGACGTTCACTGCCTTGCCGTCCGCAAGAGAGATCACCGTTACGGTTCCTGCCGGATCTGTCGCGTCTCCTTCGTATCCTTTCCTCGGCTCGCCCTCGTTCGCTGTCAGCACCCTGCTGTCATCCGGCGTAAATGTCACCATATCCGGCTGGGCGCCTGTCTCATAGGCTTTTTCAAATGTAAGGGTTCCGTCCTCATTGCAGGTGAAGAGCGCCACGCGGCCGCTGTCCGCATATCCTTCGGCCTGGATCGCAGCCGCAAGCTTTGTACCGTCAGCGGAGACCGCCACGGAAGTCATGTCACCGTATGTAAAGCCCTCGCACTCTGCCTCGATCATGGATTTTACATCGATGTCATTGCCGTCCAGCAGATCCACGGTCTCACCTGATGCCAGTGTCTTCATGGGGATGGCGGTCAGATTGCCGGTCTGTCCGTTGACAGCGTAGGCCCATCCGGTTGCCGTATTGTAGTCCACGATCTCCATGACGCCGCCGTCCGCGTTGGACATCCTTGCGTCATAGCGGGCTTCCTGGGTCAGGTTCAGGGATGCGGAAGTCTTTCCGTTCTCGGCGCCTGCCGTTTTTGCTCCGCCGTCTGCGTTCTTCGTCACGCTGAAGGAGTCGATGAGCTCGCTGTCCGGAGAGGTGCTGTCTCCGGCCAGGTTGTATACATGGACGGAAATCTCATTCCCTGTCACATCGAATACAGCGTAGCTGGGGCTGTACTCCTGGTTCCACTCCTGGTTGCCGATGGGGAGCTTGCCCTTCAGATATTCCTGGGAACCTGTCGTTCCGTCCGCAAGGACCGGATAGTCCGCATTGTTCGCTTTGTCGACGGAAGCGAAGGGAGTGTAGTACTGCATGTCGGAGCAGCAGTTGCCGGTCAGGTAGATGGTGCCGTCCGGATCGTGATAGCTGTCCAGGCGCTCCGCATTCCTTTGGCCGTCCTTGAGCACGTAGCTTCTGGAGTAGACGTGGTCGTGTCCGCCCAGGACAAAATCTACGTCAAACTCGTCCATCACCTTTTCGAAGCCTGCGTCCACGTAGTTCTCAATGTCAGAGTCCGCCGCATGCTTGGCCACGGTCTGGGTGGATTTGTGATGCGTTACGATCAGCCACTGATACTGGCCTGCGTATTCGCTGACGGCTGCGTTCATGGTGGTGCGGAAGTTGTCCACCATGGCCTCAGCCTCGGAGTTATCTTTAGCTGCGCTGGGCACACTGGCGTTTCCTGCATTCTCCTCATCATTCCCTCCCGGATAAGCGCCTGTGTTCAGGGTGACGAAGAGCACATTGTCATAGAGATAATAGTAGTTGCCCTTTGTCTCCATCTCCCGGCGCTCCGCAAAGTCATACTGCCCCTCTGCATTTGGGGTTACGCCGTTGGACTCGGAGCTGTTTGCGATCTCATCCGCCGTCGCCTGGATATAGTTGCCGTGGCTCTGGCTTGTGCCGTTGTTCTGTCCCCGGAACGTGGTCTTTACCTGGGCGAGCGCGCCGTTCTCATCCACGCCTGCCACAGACATCTCGTTGGGCAGATTGAAGTGGTCCTCGAACATGTAATGGCGGTCGTGGTTGCCCACTGCCGGCGCATAAGCGATGGACGACATCTCCTCCGGGGCGAAGAAGGCGGCGTACTCGCTGGATTTGCCCCAGCTCTGATCCTCCACCTGATCCCCGGCGGATACTACAAGGCTGACGCCCTCTGACGCCAGTTTCTCCATCATGGTCGCCCAGCCGGTCTGGTTTGTGCCATCTGAAGAGTTCCAGCCCTGGTCATCATGAGACTGATCTTCTTTGATCTGCGGGTCGCTGGTGAAGCCGAATTTGAAGCTGTCGGCCGCCGGTGTAGTGTAGGTGTGTGCCTCAGACCAGGTCTGACCATTGTCATAGGAGATCTGATACGTATATTCTGTGCCTGCGGCCAGCCCTGTGACCGTAGCCTCACAGACCATCTTTCCGGTGTCGGTGTACTTGTTTCCATCTACCTTTGTGGGGGTCGTAAGTTCACGTACGGTTGCATCTACCGTCATGCCACCGAATTTTACCTGTGCCTTTTCTGTCCCATCCGGCGCATACCAGTTCAGGTTCACGGAAGTGCTGGTCTCCCCCGGCTGGAGAGTCAGGTATTCTACCGTGTTGCCGCTATTTGCGGCCGATGTTTGGAGTGTATTTGCGCCTGTGGCTGGAGAGGCTGTAGTCTCCTGTGTACGTTCTGTTCTTTCTTCAGGAACGGTCTCGTCTGCTTCGGATGTTTCCACATCCATGCCTTCGGTTTCCGCCGCGTCCTGTGCGGTGCTGCCGTTTTCCGTTGCCTCCGCATCTGTCTTGGCGGTCTCCGCGTCCGGGGTGACGGTCTCGTCTGCCTGGACATTTTCCTCGGCCAGGACGGATACCGGAGCGCCCTGTGCGCAGAGCATGGCGGCTGCCAGCGTGATGGCGGCGCCTTTGTGCCATTTTCTTCTCATAGAATTTTTCCCTCCTTTTTCGGATACAAAATTTCCAGAGTTACTATACATGACGAATATTAAGTCGGGATGGGAGTTTGCGAAAAAATGCGTAAAATCTGCGTAAACAAACGCCTGGACGAAGGAACTGAGACGCAAAACAGCTCACTTAACCTGAAATTTACGTAGATTTTGCCCGGAGTTGATAGAGCAAATGCATAAAATAAAGGAAAGAATGACTATGGCAGAGATAACCCTGGATACGTTGAGAAAGCAGAGAGGACAGGCGGCGGATGTGCCAGCGGAGGAGACGCCGGACACCCTCAAGGAGCAGATCACTTTGCTCACGCCGGATGAGAGACGCAAGGTGGAGGAGCTGAAGGAGCAGATCGATCTGACGGATTCCCAGATGCTGATGCAGTACGGTGCCGGAGCGAAGCAGAACATCGCGGATTTTTCTGAGAATATCCTGGATAACGTCCGCGCAAAGGATACGGGATATGTGGGTGAGCTGATGACCGGGCTTATCGCCAATGTGGAGGGACTGGACTTTGACTCCCTGGAGAAAGAGGGCGGGATCATGGGCATTTTTAAGAAGGCGGAGTCCAAAGTGAAGAAATTCCTCATGCAGTACGAGAAGCTGGAAGTCCAGGTGGACAGGATTGAGGGCAAACTGGAGGAGGCCCGGATGGAGATGCTCAAAGACATCGGCATGCTGGATGCTATGTATGAGAAAAACCTGTCCTACTTCCGGCAGCTTCAGCTCTACATTGCGGCCGGAGAGGAGAAGCTGCAGGAGTTGCGGGAACAGACGCTTCCCTCCCTGCGGGCCGAGGCCGAGAGGAGCGGCGATCCCATGAACGCCCAGATCGTTCGGGACTTTGAGGACACGGTGAACCAGTTTGAGAAGAAGATCCATGATCTGAAGACAAGCCGGACCATCGCCATCCAGACGGCCCCGCAGCTCCGGCTTGTACAGAACAATGACAAGCTTCTGGCTGACAAGATCCAGACGGCGATCCAGGAGACTATCCCCCTGTGGAAGAGCCAGATGGTCATGGCGCTGGGACTGTACCGGCAGCAGGAGGCTCTGAAGCTGCAGCGAAATATTACCGATACGACGAACCAGCTCCTTTTGCAGAACTCGGAGAAGCTCAGGCAGAACACCCTGGACGTGGCGAGGGAGTCAGAGCGGAGCATCGTGGATATCGCGACGCTGAGGAAGGCAAACGAGAACCTGATCAGCACCATGAGCGAGGCGGTCCGCATCCAGCAGGAGGGCCGCAGGAAACGGCAGGAGGCGGAGGCGGAGCTGGAGAAGCTGGAGCACGACATACGGGCGTTGCTTCTGGGACATCCCGGAGCTGATGCAAGATAAGACAAAGGCGGATCCTATACAGCAGGATCCGTCTTTTTTTTGGCTGTGTCTGTTGAGCTCCTCACCACCAGGCTGGCGTGGAGCAGCAGAGTGCCGATGGCCACATGGTTCATCAGGCTCTCCAGGGCATAATACCCACTTTTCCCAAGCTGTACCCGCTCCTGGCGCACGGTGGTGAGGGGCGGGGAGGTATAGGCACAGATGGGAAGGTCGTCAAAGCCGATGATGCTTACATCGGCTGGGACACGAAGGCCCATCTGCTGGCACTGTACAAGAGCTGCGTTGGCAATCTGATCGTGGCTGCAGATGACGGCTGTAACACCCAGCTTTAAAAGACGGGGCAGGTGTTTCTCCATGCACTGGGAGATGTAGTAGGAAGCCCCGGCATAGGTGGGATCCGTCTTCAGACCATTCTGGCGGAGGGCTGCAAAGAAGGCTTTGTGCCGCACCTGCATGATGTGGGAACCAAGAGCGTGGCTTAAGTACCCGATCTTCTTGTGTCCCAGCTTCTTCAGGTGGGCCACAGCCAGCTCCATGCCCTCGTTGTTGTCAACTCCCACGTAGGCGATGTGGGGATTGGCCATGACGTAGTTGTCGTAGAGGACAGTGGGAGTGTGGCTTGTGTGGAAATCTTTCATCCAGGGATCGCTTAAGGAAAATCCCAGAACAAAAGAGCCCAGGTAATCGTTCTTCAGCATGAAGGCGTCATAGGAGGAGCTTTTCTGCAGCTTTTCTGTCACCGGGACGATATCTACGGTATAGCCGGCCGGCTCGGCCATCTGCCGGAAGCCCAGGATGATCTCGTAGCCGAACTGGTGGGGTTCCTGGTATTCCATATTCTCTATAAGGATGCAGAGCTTCCGGATGCCGCCGGGGCGGCGCAGTTTGGAGTATCCCATCTCCACCGCTGTCTCCAGTACACTTTTTTGTAAAGTTTCGCTGATGTCGGATGCACCGTTGAGAGCTTTGGACACTGTTCCCTTGGAAATGCCCAGCCTGTCGGCAATATCCTGTATTGTAACCATTTTTCCGGCCCCCCTTTTATGTGGAAATAGATGTATTTATTATAGAGGAAAGTTTCGTGGAAATCAATGTGATATTGCGTAAAAACACAATAAGTTTCGGCGAGTTTAGAAAAGAGAGGATAAGACATATTGTAAAAATGCATAAAAATCTGGAACGCAATCTATGAAAAACATACAATTCAAAGAAAACGCACAATATTTTTGTTGACGAGGTGAGATAAATAGAGTATGCTGTTAAAAGAACGAAACAATACGAAACTTTTAAAGAAATGGAGATGGAGTGATGATGAAAAGAGGGTTGGCTCTGCTGCTCACAGCAGGGCTGCTGGCAGGACTGACCGGATGTGCCGCCTCGGGAGATGATGCTTCCGATGGCGCGGAAAAGGTCCGGCTTATGGTATGGTCTCCGTCCAATGACCAGTCAAAGGACAGCGGAGAATGGCTTCAGACAATGTGCGAGAGGTTTGCGGATGAGCATCCTGAGTGGGACATTACATTTGTCTACGGTGTGGCCGACGAGGCCAGCGCCGCCGGGCAGGTGTCCCAGGACCCGGAGGCCAGCGCGGATGTGTTCATGTTTGCCAACGACACGTTGACCACCATGACGGACGCCAATGCACTGGCGAAATTCGGCGGAAAGTACAGAGATGAGATCGAGTCAAACAACTCGGAGGAGGTTATCGCGTCCCTTACCATGGACGACAACCTCTACGGCGTGCCTTTCACCACCAACACATGGTTCATGTACTACGACAAATCGGTATTTTCCGAGGAGGATATCAAGAACCTTGACACCATGCTGGAGAAGGGAGTGGTATCCTTCCCCTTTACAAACTCCTGGTATCTGCCGGCCTTCTATATCGGCAACGGCTGCACCCTGTTCGGAGACGGTACTGACGAGGACGCAGGCGTGGATTTTGGCGGTGAGAAAGCACAGGAAGTGACGGATTATCTGATCGATCTGGAGAGCCATCCGAATTTCTGGATCGACGCCGACGGTTCCGGTATCGCGGGACTCCGCGACGGCAGCATCAACGCCATGTTCTCCGGATCATGGGACGCCAACGCGGTGAAGGAAGCGTTGGGCGACAATATGGGGGTTGCCTCTCTGCCTTCCTACACGCTGAACGGGAAAGAAGTGCAGATGATGGCTTACGCCGGATCCAAGGCCATCGGTGTCAATCCAAACTGTGACAACATGGTGGCGGCCATCGAGCTGGCTGTGTTCCTTGGATCTGAGGAGGCGCAGCAGGCACACTACGAGATGTGCAGCGTCATCCCCTGCCACACGGAACTGCTGGAGCAGCCGGATTTTGCCGGGGACGAGCTTGTGGCTGCCCAGAACAATACATTTGAAAACACGTCCATCCTTCAGCCTTTTGTGTCTAAGATGAACAACTGCTGGACGCCTGTGGAGAACATGGGCAAGGGTATCCGAAACGGAAACATTACCCACGACAACGCGGCGGAGCAGACCGAAGAGATGAACGATGCAATGAACAGTGATGGAATTTCATAACAGAAGGCAATGAGGTGACGAGGATGGGAATTATAAAAAAGAAAGTAAATGATTTTCCGACTCCCTATACATGTACGAGAGCCATCAGAGAGGGCGGTATGGAGACAAAGCTCTCCATGGTCCTCATGGGATTTGGAAATATTATGCACGGACAGATCATAAAAGGATTGATCTATCTGGCCGTGGAAGTGGCATACATTGTGTTTATGGTGGTAAACGGGGCCGGCTTTCTGGCCATGCTCCCCTCCCTGGGTTCCGTACCCCAGAAGGAAGTGTGGGATGAGGCAAATCAGATCTACACATACACAGAGGGCGACCAGTCGGTGCTGATCCTTCTGTACGGCGTGGCTACCGTGCTTCTGACGCTGCTTATGGTCTGCGCATGGCGGGGAGCTTTAAGGAGCGCCTACAAGGCGGAGTGCCTGGCAAAAGAGGGGCGCCACGTCAACAATTTCAGAGAGGATCTGAAATCCCTGCTTCACGAGAACCTGCACAGGCTTCTCATGACGCCGCCGGTGGTATTTATCTTTGCCTTTACCGTGCTGCCGCTGATCTTTATGATCTGCATGGCGTTCACGAACTACAGCAAGATCGACAACCATCTGATGCTGTTTGACTGGGTGGGGCTTGAAAACTTCGCAGCCCTCTTTGACTCCGGCAGTATCATCGGAAGCACATTCTGGCCTGTGCTGGTATGGACTCTTGTGTGGGCATTTTTTGCCACATTCAGCAACTATATCTTCGGTATGATCGTGTCTCTTCTGATCAACCGGAAGGGGACAAGGGCCAAAGGCTTCTGGAGGTTCTGCTTTGTGCTCTCCTGTGCAGTGCCTATGTTCGTATCCCTTCTGATCATGCGGACTATGCTGCAGCCCGAGGGAGCCATCAACGTGCTGCTGAGAAATCTGGGCCTCATTGCCCAGGATGCCAGCCTTCCATTCTTCACGGATCCCACATGGGCCCGTGTGACGGTCATCGTGGTCAATATCTGGGTAGGTGTTCCCTACACCCTGCTGCAGCTTACCGGCGTGCTTCAGAATATTCCGGCGGAGCTCTACGAGGCGGCCAAGGTGGACGGAGCCAACGCATTCCAGACTTTTACAAAGATCACGCTGCCCTACATGCTGTACGTGACGACACCGTACCTTATCGTTACATTTACAGGAAACGTCAACAACTTTAACGTCATCTACCTGCTGTCGGGAGGAGACCCGGTGACGGATCTGTCGTCCACGGCAGGAAGCACGGACCTGCTTGTAACCTGGCTGTACAAGCTGACCATTGACAAGCAGTACTACAATATCGGTGCTGTCATCGGTATCCTGACGTTCATCATTCTGGCTGTGGGAGCTCTGTTCACATACCGGAACAGCAAATCATACAAAGAAGAAGGAGGGTTCTAGAAAATGGCAGGACAGAAAATGCATTCTGCAAAGAGAAGACGTTTTATCAACAACTCCATCGTCCATGTGGTGCTGGGTGTGCTGGCTGTCATCTGGGTGTTCCCCATCATCTGGGTCATCCTAACCAGCTTCCGGGCAGAGAAAGGGTCCTACGTGTCCACCTTCTTCCCCCAGTCCTTTACGCTGGATAACTATGTGAAACTATTTACGGATACATCCATTCTGAACTTCCCGCAGATGTTCATGAATACGCTGATCATCGCCATCTTTTCCTGTATCCTTTCGACTTTCTATGTGCTGGCGGTTTCCTACTGCCTGTCCAGGCTGAAATTTAAGCTGAGAAAGCCCTACATGAATATGGCCATGATCCTGGGACTGTTCCCCGGCTTCATGTCCATAATAGCCGTGTACTTTATACTGAAGGCAATGGGAATGACGGAGGGTAATCTGATCCGGGTTGCGCTGATCCTTGTGTACTCCGGAGGAGCCGGCCTTTCCTTCCAGATCGCCAAAGGATTTTTCGACACCATCCCCATCGCGGTGGATGAGGCGGCGCTTCTGGACGGATGTACGAGATGGCAGATCTTCACAAAGATCACGCTGCCCTTAAGCAAGCCCATCATTATCTACACAGTACTGACGTCCTTCATGTCACCCTGGCTGGACTTCATTTTTGCCAAAGTTATCTGCCGGGCTAACTCGGACCAGTACACCATCGCCATCGGGCTGTGGCAGATGCTGCAGAAGGAGTACATCGACAGCTGGTACACAAGCTTTGCCGCAGGCGCGGTGCTGATCTCCATACCGATCGCCGCTTTCTTCCTGTTCATGCAGAGATACTACGTGGACGGACTTTCCGGAGCAGTGAAAGGTTAAGAGAGCTGTGTGCCATAAAGGATAAATATAAACTACAGTATGAGGTGTGGCAGGATGAGAAAGACAGCAAAACAGTGGAAAGACATTTATTCAACACAGGAATTTAAAGAAAAATATGTATGTGAGGGCGCGCCTTTGGGCGCCCTTGTCACACAGAAAGGAACCTCTTTCCGGTTGTGGAGCCCTTTTGCAGACGCCGTTACGCTGAACCTGTACAGGCAGGGGAGCGGGGCGGAGGCTTTTGAAAAGCACTGCATGATAAAGGGTGAAAAGGGGATATGGGAATACCGTACGCAGCGAAATCTACACGAAATCTATTATGATTTTACCCTGCAGATGGAGGGCCGTACGGTTTTTTCTGCTGATCCCTACGCCCGTGCCTGTGGGATCAACGGCCAGCGCAGCATGGCGGTGGATCTTGGGAAGACGGATCCGGAGGGGTGGCAGGAAGACCGGCCGCCCGCCCTGGAGCAGGAGACGGTGATCTATGAGCTTCATGTGAAGGAATTTTCCTGGGACAGATCCGGCGGGTTTCCGGAAGAGACCAGGGGGAAATACACGGCGTTTCTCCACACAGACACAACCCTGGACGGGGACGGCGTGCATCCCACCGGCATTTCCTATCTGAAGGAGCTGGGAGTGAATTACATCCAGCTTATGCCGGTCTACGATTACGGCTCTGTGGATGAGACCGGCAAGGGGGCGGATTTCAACTGGGGCTATGACCCGGTGAACTACAATGTGCCGGAGGGATCCTACTCCACAGACCCCTCCCGGGGAGAGGTGCGCATCCGGGAGCTGAAGGAGATGATCCAGTCCCTCCACGCCCAGGGCTTCCGGATCATCATGGATGTGGTGTACAACCACACCTACTCCCTGGACTCCTGGTTCCAGCGGACCGTGCCCTGGTATTTCTACCGGGTAAACGAGGACGGCACCGCCTCCAACGGCTCCGCCTGCGGCAACGATGTGGCCAGCGAGCGGGAGATGTGCGCAAAATATATTCTGGAGTCCGTCCTCTACTGGGCGCAGGAGTACCATATGGACGGGTTCCGGTTTGATCTGATGGGGCTTCTGGATGTGGATCTTATGAACCGGATCCGCGCCGCTCTGGACGAGCGGTATGGCAAGGGAGAGAAGATCCTTTTCGGGGAGCCCTGGGCGGCGGACCGCACGGCCATGGAGCAGGAAAAGGAGCAGGCATTAAAGCAGAACATTCACAATCTGGACAAAAACACAGGGATGTTCTGCGACAATACAAGGGACGCCATCAAGGGATCAGCCCTGGAGCTGAAAGAACCCGGGTTTGTAAACGGAGCTCCGGGCATGGAGACGGAGATCTTAAACAGTGTACGGGCCTGGTGCGGCGGGGACGGACCCTCCGGCGCCAAGGCGCCCTCCCAGATCATCACCTATGTGTCCTCCCACGACAACCAGACACTCTGGGACAAACTTTCCGAGACTACCACGGACGAGGAGCTGAGGAAGCGGGAGTACCGGCTGGCTGCAGGGATCTACATGACCTGCCAGGGAAGGCTTTTCCTTCTGTCCGGCGAGGAGTTTGCCCGGTCCAAGGACGGTATGGAGGACAGCTACAACGCCCCCATAGAGATCAACCGTCTGGATTGGAGAAAGGCCTGGCGGGAGCGGGAGCTTGTGGACTACTACAGGGGACTGATCGCCCTTAGGAAACGGCTGCCCGGACTGTGCGACAAGAGCCGGGAGGCCTGGAGACGCATATACGGCCAGTGGACCAGGGACGGCGTGGTAGGCTTTTTCGTGGACAACCAGCCCGGGGCAGGACGCCAGAGGGCTGCCTGGGACACCGTCCAGGTGATCTACAACAGCCGGAAGGAGCGGGAGGACTGCCAGCTGCCCGCGGGAGACTGGGAAGTGCTGGCTGACGGACAGGACAGCTTCCGGTGGGAGAAGCCGGAGCCGGCCCGGGGAGAGATCGCTGTGGAGCCGGTGAGCATGGTCATACTTGGAAGAAGGGAACAGGAGAAGTAAGAGATGAAGTGGATATACGGCAGACAGGATTTTAAGACAGTAGAAAGAAGCGAGGAGACCTGCTATCTGATGACAAACGGCCTGGGAGGTTTCTCATCTCTTACGGCAGCCGGGGCGGCGGCCAGAAACGATCACGCGTTTTTCATGGCCTGTGTGAGATCCCCCAACAGCAGGTACAACATCATTCACCGCCTCCGGGAGCAGGTGGGGGACACGGTCCTCTCCACCCAGGAGATGGCGGACGGCTCGGGGGAGGCGGGATACCGGTATCTTTCCTCCTTTACATGGGAGGACACGCCCGTCTGGCATTTCCAGGCAGATGGTGTGGAGATCCGCAAGGAGGCGGCCATGGAGCAGGGGGAGAACACCATTGCCCTGCGCTATGAGATTGCCAACAGGAGCCGGGAGGCCAGAACCTTTCTGGTTACGCCCTTCTACCAGTTCAGCCCCAAGGGGGAGGATCTGGATCCGGGCAGGGAGCCTGCCTTTGCGGATGGGAAAATTACCGGGGAGGCCGGGACGCTGGTTTTCCGGACGAACGGCCATGACAGAAAGATCAGTCCGGAAAAAGAGACATACTATTACCGTTATGACGCCTGCGACGGCAGAAGAGAGAGCGGGTCCGCCGTGGCCCTCCATCAGATGGGAATGACGGTTCCCACGGGGGAGGAGAGAGTCCTGGAGGTGGTCTGGCACCTGGAGACGCCGGGGGAGACATTTGTCTTTCCCGGGGCCCGGGAGGTCGTAGAGCGGGCGAAGCAGTTCCGGCAGGAACTGTCCCGGAAGGCTGGTTTCCAAGACGAAATGGCGGATGTGCTTGTAAAGAGCGCGGCCCAGTTTGTGTCAGAGAGAGCCTCCACAGAGGGAAAGACCATCCTGGCCGGCTTCCCCTTCTTTGAGGACTGGGGGCGGGACACCATGATCGCGCTGCCCGGCGTCTGCCTGTCCACAGGACAGTACGACACGGCAAAGGACATTCTCCGTACATTTGCGGCCTATGAGAAGGACGGTCTTATGCCCAACCTGTTTCCCGAGGGGGAAAATGAGCCCCTGTACAACACGGTGGACGCGGCGCTTCTCTTTATCAACTGCGTCTGGCTTTATTATGAAAAGACGGAGGATGGGGACTTTGTCCGGGAAATGTACCCGGTGATGGAGCGGATCATCGAGGCCTACAGAACAGGTACGGAGTACGGCATCCATATGGACGGGGACGGCCTTATCATGGCAGGACAGGGGCTGGACCAGGTGACATGGATGGACGTGCGCATCGGGGATATCCTTCCCACACCCCGCCACGGGAAACCGGTGGAGATCAACGCGCTGTGGTATAACGCTTTACGGATCATGGAATCACTCTGTGAAAAATTTGACGAAGATGCTTCTGCCTACCGCACACGCGCCAATCAGGTAAAAGAATCCTTCAACGCAAAGTTCTGGGATTCCTCCAACCAATGCCTGTTTGATGTTGTGGATGGTGACGAGCCGGACGACCATATCCGTCCAAACCAGATTTATGCCGTATCCCTTCCATTTTCCCTGCTCCCGGAGGAACAGGAAAAAGCAGTTGTCGCACTTGTGGAAAAAGAGTTGTTTGTCGGCTGTGGACTTCGCTCTCTCGCACCGGATCATCCGGACTACCATGGCATTTACTGCGGTGCTCTTGCAAAGAGGGACGCTGCTTACCATCAGGTAACTGCCTGGGGCTTTTTGCTCGGTGGATTTTTCAGTGCCTATATGAAAGTGAACCACCACTCCTCCTCTGCTGCCGAAAATGCCGTCCGCATGTTAGAGCCTGTGAGAAAACATCTGACGGATTCCGGCTGTATCGGTTCCATCTCAGAAATCTTTGACGGGGATGCACCACACAATCCCCGCGGCTGTTATGCC
>OGXL01001490.1_pt1 | contig 19227 bp, 20 predicted proteins | sample 1576311 | NCBI WGS metagenome assembly OGXL01 (sample SAMEA3541564, study PRJEB24748) | human gut metagenome | biome: human gut; feature: human-associated habitat; material: faeces | place: China | collected 2012 | reverse complement strand
ACAAAAGCCTGGGGGCCCTTCAAGATCCAGGACATCAGGACAAAGGCCTACGAGGGTGCAAAGAAACGCTGGGCGGAGCTGAAGAAGATCAGCCGGAAAGAGCGTCTTGTGAAAGTCAGCTTCTATGAGGATCGTTTCACCTGCGTGACGGGGGATGTTAGTCAGGAGTTTACCTACGATGAGATAGAAGGCATATACGAGACAGATACCACCCTTGCTCTGGTGGCCGGAAAGAAAAGGAAAAAAGACGGGTTCATCGCTCTGAAAAAGGGAAGCGTAAAGGGACACAGCCTGGCGGACCTGAAAGAATTCCTTCTGAAAAAATGCACAAAGGCCGGCAGCGTAGAGCATCTCTAAAACAGACAGAACAAGGAGCAGAAGTTATGGGTTACAATATAGCGATCGACGGACCGGCAGGTGCGGGAAAGAGCACCATCGCCCGGCTTGTGGCAAAAGAAAAAGGATATATCTATGTGGACACAGGAGCCATGTACAGGGGACTGGCAGTACACTTTCTGAACAGAGGTATCTCCCCTGAGGAGACAGATAAGATCAAAGAAGCGTGCCGGGATGCGGAAGTCTCCATCGGCTACGAGGACGGACAGCAGCAGATCTACCTGAACGGAGAGAATATCACTTCCAGGCTGCGGCTTGAGGAAGTGGGGAATATGGCTTCCAAAAGTTCCGCCATCCCGGAAGTGAGGGAAAAGCTGCTCTCCCTGCAAAGAGAGCTGGCCCGCAGACAGGATGTGGTGATGGACGGAAGAGACATCGGCACATGTGTCCTGCCGGACGCAGACGTGAAAGTCTACCTGACGGCCAGCAGCCGGACCAGGGCAAAGAGAAGATATGATGAGCTGACTGAGAAAGGGATCCCCTGTGATCTGGCACAGATCGAGAAAGACATCATCGACAGGGACACAAGAGATATGAACCGGGAGATCTCCCCTCTGCGTCAGGCAGAAGACGCTGTGCTGGTGGACAGTTCGGACATGACTATAAGGCAGGTGGCAGATGCCATTCTCGCTCTCTGCCGCTGAAATATACGCAGAACTCCAAACGACATATAATTACATTAAATTCAAAGATTTAGTTGAAATTATCTCGAAAAAGGGGTATGATATAACTGTTTTAGATACGATTTACTGTGCTGTAAAACGGCATTGTGGATCATGCATGTAACAATACGTACTACATACAGACACTTGACGATTTTGATATGAATCAATTAAGGTCCGTGGAAACAGTAGGTATTACAGCAGGGGCATCCACGCCCAATAAAATAATTGAGGAGGTTCAAAATAATGTCAGAATTAACTTTTGAACAGATGTTGGAAGAGTCTTTTAAGACAATACGTAACGGGGAAGTGGTAGATGGTACAGTCATCGACGTAAAGCCTGATGAGATCATTTTAAATATAGGTTACAAGGCAGATGGCATCATTACAAGAAGCGAGTATACCAATGAGCCTAACGTGGATCTGACTACGATCGTAAACCCGGGCGATACTATGACAGCAAAGGTATTAAAAGTAAATGACGGCGAAGGTCAGGTGCTGCTCACTTATAAACGGCTTGCGGCTGAGAAGGGAAATGAGCGTCTCAGAGAAGCATTTGAGAACAAAGAAGTGCTGAAGGCTCCCGTTACCCAGATCCTCGGCGGCGGACTTTCCGTTGTGATCGATGAAGCCAGAGTATTTATCCCTGCAAGCCTGGTTTCCGATACTTATGAAAAAGATCTGAACAAATATCAGGATCAGGAGATCGAATTTGTTATCAGCGAATTTAATCCGAGAAGAAACCGTATCATCGGTGACAGAAGACAGCTCCTCGTTGCAAGAAAAGCAGAGAAGCAGAAAGAGCTGTTCGAGAAACTGCAGGTTGGCGACAGGATAGAAGGTACAGTCAAGAATGTGACAGACTTCGGCGCCTTTATCGATCTTGGCGGCGTAGATGGGCTGCTCCACATCTCAGAGATGTCATGGGGAAGAGTGGAGAATCCGAAAAAGGTATTCCAGGTTGGCGAGAAGGTAACTGTTCTCGTGAAGGATATCCATGACACGAAGATTGCGCTCAGTCTGAAATTCCCGGAGACCAATCCATGGGCAAACGCAGCGGAAGATTACGCTGTGGGCAAAGTCATCACAGGCAAAGTTGCCCGTATGACAGACTTTGGCGCTTTTGTTGAGCTTGCACCGGGAGTAGATGCTCTGCTTCACGTTTCACAGATTTCCAGAGCTCACGTTGACAAACCTTCTGATGTTCTTACAGTCGGGCAGGAGATCACAGCTAAGATCGTAGATCTCAACGAGGAAGAGAAGAAGATCAGCCTGAGCATGAAAGCTCTTGAGAGTGCACAGCAGGCAGAGGAGACATCAGCTGAAGCCGAGACAGAAGAAGAGTAAAGCGTATTTTCGCACAAATATATAATGTATAAAAAGATGGAGACTATGTTATAGTCTCTTTCTTTTCATGTGCAGTATTGTTAAAAATGCGACAAGATGTACTTCGAAATATACAAGAAAAATGCCGGAAAAACTAGAAGAAGCCGGGTTTTTCTTGTATAGTATATACAGATTATAGTAGGAAGGAAGGAAAAAAGAGATGGCATTGTTGACATTTAAGGGTGGTATACACCCGGATGATGGCAAAAGTCTGGCAAAAGACAAGGCTATTGTCGAAATTAAGCCAAAGGGAAACCTGGTTTATCCGCTTTCTCAGCATATTGGCGCCCCGGCCTCTCCAGTTGTAGCAGTGGGCGATCATGTATTAAAGGGACAGAAGATCGCGGAGGCCGGCGGATTTGTATCTGCCCCCATCTATGCGTCTGTCTCAGGGACAGTCAAAGCGATCGAACCCCATTTCAACCCCACAGGGGCAAAAGTAAACTGTATTGTCATTGAAAACGACGGTGAGTACACAGAAGTGGAGTACGCTCCGGTGAAACCGCTCGGCGAGATGACAAAAGAGGAGATCTTGAACGCCATCGGCGAAGCCGGTGTTGTCGGTATGGGTGGCGCAGGTTTCCCGACAAGGGTAAAGCTCTCACCGAAGGAGCCTGAGAAGATCGACTATATTATTGCAAACTGTGCAGAGTGCGAGCCCTATATTACAGCAGATTACCGCAGGATGATGGAGACACCGGAACTGCTGGTCGGCGGTATGAAGGTAGTCCTTTCCCTGTTTGACAACGCAAAGGGTATTTTTGCAGTGGAGGACAACAAGCCTGACTGTATCGCAAAACTAAAAGAACTGGTAAAAGATGAGCCCCGTATGGAAGTGATGGCGCTGAAGACAAAGTACCCCCAGGGAGCTGAGCGTCAGTTGATCTACGCTACCACAGGAAGAGCCATCAATTCCTCCATGCTTCCGGCGGACGCAGGCTGCGTTGTGGACAACGTAGAAACTATGATCAACATTTACCAGGCAGTTGTAAAAGGGCTTCCTTCTATGGAGCGTATCGTGACAGTCAGCGGAGATGCTGTAAACGAGCCGGGCAACTTTAAAGTACTGTTTGGTACAAACCAGGCAGAGCTGGTGGAGGCTGCCGGCGGATTTAAAGGGGAGCCGAAGAAAGTGATCTCCGGCGGTCCTATGATGGGATTTGCCATGTTCACACTGGACACTCCTGTCACAAAGACTTCTTCCTCCATTCTCTGTCTTTCCAGAGATGCGGTGGCAGAAATGGAGCCTTCAGCATGTATCAACTGCGGACGCTGTGTGGATGCCTGCCCAAGCAGACTGATCCCCTCCAGACTGGCAGACTACGCAGAGCATCACGATGAGGAGAAGTTTGAAAAGTTCAGCGGACTCGAGTGTGTGGAATGCGGCTGCTGCAGTTATGTATGCCCTGCAAAACGTCAGTTAAAGCAGTCCATTGGTTCTATGAGAAAAATTGCGCTTGCTAACCGCAAGAAAAAGAAATAAAGAATAAGAGAGGAAGAGGTGAACAAACGTGGAGAATTCATTTAACATTTCATCTTCACCACATATACGTTCCAAAGTGACCTCCGGCAATATCATGCTCATGGTAGTCATTGCACTGCTTCCGGCAACTGCATTCGGAGTGTACAACTTTGGACTGCCCGCCCTGATCATGATGGTCAGCACAACGGCGGCGGCTGTGCTTACAGAATATATCTATGAAAAACTGATGCATAAAAAAGTCACGATCGGAGATTTCAGTGCGGTTGTCACTGGTATGCTCCTTGGTCTTAATATGCCTCCTACAGCTCCCTGGTGGATGGGTGCTCTGGGCAGCGTATTTGCCATCCTGATCGTAAAGCAGCTTTTCGGCGGACTTGGACAGAACTTTATGAACCCGGCTCTTGGTGCCAGATGTTTCCTTCTTCTGTCCTTCACCGGCCCCATGACAAGCTTTGTCTATGACGGTGTTACAGGACCCACACCGCTTTCCTATGTGAAGAGCGGAGCTCTGGATCAGGTCAACACTATGGACATGCTGATCGGAACCATTCCCGGAACCATCGGTGAGACATCTGTCATCGCCATTATCATCGGCGCGATCTTCCTGATCCTGATGGGCGTTATTGATCTGCGCATACCGGGTACATACATTGTGACCTTTGTGATCTTTGTCGGTATCTTTGGTCATGTGGCACATCCGGAGATCGGATTTTTTGATCCCACTTACCTGACAGCCCATCTGTGCGGCGGCGGTCTCATGCTGGGCGCCTGGTTCATGGCGACGGATTACGTCACATCCCCCATCACCAAGAAGGGGCAGTACCTGTACGGTATCTGCCTGGGTGTTCTGACAGGTCTGTTCCGTATCTTCGGCGGATCTGCAGAGGGTGTTTCCTATGCCATCATCATCAGTAACCTTCTGGTTCCGCTGATCGAGAGGGTTACTCTTCCAAAACCGTTCGGTAAAGGAGGAGAGAAATAATGAATAAGATCATTAAAAATACAATTATTCTTACAGTGATTACACTGGTATCCGGCCTTCTTCTCGGACTTGCCTACGAGGTGACAAAAGCTCCCATCGCACAGTCCCAGGAGAACGCGAAGAAAGAGGCATGGCAGGCTGTGTTCCCGGATGCGGACCTGGATGCCTTTGAACAGATGGATGTTGATACTGATATCGCTTCCCAGGCTGCGACTGATCTGGGGGTTGACGCTACAGTTGATGAGGTCTGCGCAGTAGACGGCGGCGATGCAGGTTATGTTGTCACCGTGACAGACGGTGAAGGTTACGGCGGAGACATACAGGTCGTTGTGGGTATCACGTCAGACGGAACAGTCAGCGGTATTTCCTTCCTCTCCATCAGCGAGACGGCAGGACTTGGCATGAACGCCACAAACGAGTCCTTCTACGGACAGTATGTAGGTGTGCAGACAGAGAAGTTTGCAGTTTCAAAAGACGGCGGTGATGGGGAGCCGATCGATGCCATCAGCGGTGCCACCATCACATCAAGGGCAGTGACAGGTGCCGTTAACACAGCGCTTGCTTACTTCCAGAATGCGTTTTAGGAGGTAGTAAAGATGAATACATGTGTTGAGAGACTGAAAAATGGTCTTATAGATGAAAATCCTATTTTCGTTCTGATGCTTGGTATGTGTCCCACGCTTGCGGTGACAACCTCAGCTATGAACGGTATCGGTATGGGACTGTCGACCACAGCCGTGCTTGTTATGTCCAACATGCTGATTTCCATGCTGCGTAAGATCATACCGGATTCTGTCCGTATGCCTGCGTTTATCGTAGTCGTGGCATCCTTTGTGACAATTGTTGATTTTCTCATGGAAGGTTTTACACCAGCTCTTTACGACTCTCTGGGGCTTTATATTCCCCTGATCGTCGTAAACTGTATCATCCTGGGCCGCGCGGAGAGCTACGCTTCCAAGAACAAAGTTCTTCCATCCATCTTTGACGGACTGGGCATGGGGCTTGGATTCACGGTAGGACTTGTGGCGATCGGTCTTGTGCGTGAGATTATCGGTGCAGGCCAGGTTTTCGGCTATCAGATCCTTCCGCTGGCAGATGAGGCTACCGGAGCTGCCGGATACACACCTATCACGATCTTCATCCTGGCTCCTGGCGCGTTCCTTGTACTTGCTTTCCTTGCTGCTATTCAGAACAAAGTGAAGATCAACATGGAGAAGAAGGGCAAAGATGCTTCCAAGATCCAGTCTGGCTGTGGCGCAGACTGCGCTACATGCGGCGGATGTCCGTCAGCAGCCGGAAAAGATAAGGAATAGGAGGGTGAAAGATGGATTTAGCAAATTTAGTATTAATAGCAGTCGGTTCTGCGCTTGTCAGCAACGTAGTGCTCAGCCAGTTCCTCGGAATCTGTTCCTTCCTTGGTGTATCCAGAAAGATCGAGACTTCCGTTGGTATGGGTGGAGCTGTTATCTTCGTTATCACCCTGGCATCTCTGGTGGCAGGACTTCTGCATCAGTTTATCCTGCAGCCGCTTGGTTTTGAATATCTGAACACCATTGTGTTCATTCTTGTCATCGCGGCTCTTGTACAGATTGTAGAAATGTTCCTGAAGAAATTCGTTCCGTCGCTTTACAGTGCTCTGGGCGTTTATCTTCCTCTGATCACAACAAACTGTGCCGTTCTCGGTGTTGCTCTTAACAACGTACAGGATGGATACAACCTGCTTGAGAGTGTTGTAAACGGTTTTGCCACAGGCGTCGGCTATCTGATCGCCATTGTCCTGCTGGCTGGTATCAGAGAGAAAATGGAATACAACGATATCCCGGAATCCTTCAAGGGAATGCCGATCGTTCTTCTTACATCCACACTGATGGCGATTGCGTTCTTCGGATTTTCAGGACTGATATAGGAGGGAAAAAACTATGAGTATAACAGGAATTATCTTGGCTGCAGTCATTGTAGGCGGTACTGGTTTATTCATCGGTATTTTCCTCGGACTTGCAGACAAACAGTTTGCAGTAGAAGTAGATGAAAAAGAAGAGCAGATCCTGGGCGTGCTGCCGGGCAACAACTGCGGCGGATGCGGATACCCGGGATGTTCCGGACTTGCAGCGGCCATCTCAAAAGGAGAAGCTCCGGTTAACGCCTGTCCTGTAGGCGGTGCCCCTGTGGCAGCCAAAGTAGGCGAGATCATGGGAGTGGATGCTGGTGAGCAGATCCGGGAAGTGGCATTTGTAAAATGTGCAGGAAACTGTGAAGTAGCGAAACAGACATACAACTATAATGGTGTACATGACTGTATCATGGTTAACATGATGCAGAACGGCGGACCGAAAGGTTGTACGTTCGGATGCCTCGGCGAGGGTTCCTGTGTGCAGGCCTGTCCCTTTGACGCCATCCATGTGGTGGACGGCGTGGCTGTCGTTGACAAAGAAGCCTGCAAGGCCTGCGGCAAATGCGTCGCCGTATGTCCGCGTCATCTGATCGAGCTTGTTCCGTACGAGCAGAAGCATCTTGTACAGTGCAGCTCCAGGGACAAAGGTAAGGATGTCATGTCTGTATGCTCCGTGGGATGTATCGGATGTAAGATGTGTGAGAAGGTCTGCGAGTTCGACGCTGTCAAAGTGGTAGACAATATTGCCCACATCGATCCTTCTAAGTGCACTAACTGCGGAAAGTGTGCGGAGAAGTGTCCGAAGAAAGTGATACTGTAAAAGGGTTTTACATGATGAAACATATCCGATCCAGTGCGAAGCTACTCTGGACAGATATAAAGAATATAAAATGGGCGGTTATTTGTATAATCGCCTGTTTTATATTTTTATATATTTTGTTCGGGAGCATATGTCCGATCGCAGGTCTGACCGGCTTCCCCTGTCCGGCCTGCGGCCTCACCAGGGCGGGATTTTTGGTCCTCACTCTGGACTTTCGCGGCGCATGGGAGATGCAGCCCTTTATCTTCCCCATCATACTGTGGCTTACGGCAGCCTTTGTACAGAGGTACGTCTGTCTCGGGGCGCGTCTCTTTGGATGGATGAAGTGGGCGGGTATTCTTCTCATCTGCGGAATGATCGTCTTCTATGTCATATTCATGTGCAGATATTTTCCTGACAGAGCGCCCTATATTTACCATTCTGATAATCTCATCCAAAAGATTGTCATTTACAGACAATTATGGTAAAATGTGCACAAATCATCATGTGTCTCAAGGAGGAAACAAAATGGATAATAATTATAACAATCAGCCGGATAACGGACAGGACAATACATATTCCGGAAATGGAGACAGCGCGGGGAATACCCAAAATCAGCAGGAGCAGCAGTACACGGATCCCAACGCTGGATACAGCTATGGCGGCAGTCAGGGACAGGGAGGATACTACAGCCAGAACGGCCAGACTCAGTACCAGGACCAGAGCCAGTATCAGTACCAGAATTACAATTACAGCCAGAACTATAATCAGCAGTATGGAGGAAACGGCGGTTACAATCCCCAGCAGTATGGCGGCATGGACACAAGCCCCATGTCTATGGGAGACTGGGTACTCACCATCCTGGCACTGATGATCCCCTGCGCAGGCATCATTCTCTATTTCGTATGGGCTTTTGGTAAAAACGGAAACATCAACCGCAGAAATTACTGCCGGGCTGCCCTGATCATCGAGGCGGTGGTCATTGTTCTTACCATTCTTGTCATGTTTGTCTTTGGAGCTGCGCTCTTCAGCGCTTACCCGACATATGGCTATTGATCTTAAGCTGCGATGGTACTTTGATGAACGATAGACTGCATATGAAAAAGGAACTTACTCAACCTGAGAAGTTCCTTTTTATCTTATTTCTGAAAGTTATTTGAGTAGGTAATCCGATTGTCCGTGTCCACGAATACGGCCTCCACATTCTCCAGCTGGTTGACAAGGTTCATGCCTTTTTCAGGACCCAGCAGAAAGCAGGTGGTGCTCAGCGCATCGGCAGTGAGAGAGGAGTCAGTGATGATGGACACGCTAGCCAGACCATTATTGCAGGGATAGCCGGATGCGGCATCTAAGATATGGTGGTACAGAGAACCGTCCTTCTCAAAATATCTCTGGTAGGTTCCTGATGTGACAATGGATTTGTCATCAATCCTGACAGACGTAAGCGGGATGCCACTCTTGTCAAAAGGCTTCTGAATGCCTATATGAAAGGGCGAACCATCCGGCTTGTCGCCCACTGCCAGCACATTGCCCCCCAGATTTATGAGTGCGTGGTGCACACCCTCTCCCTTCAGGTACTCCTTCAGCCTGTCTGCTATGTATCCCTTTGCCACAGCTCCCAGGTCGATAGCTGCCGCAGGGTCCTGAAGGGTAACTGTATTCCCCTCCACAACTACCTTCCTGTAATTCACATGAGTCAGGGCAGAGGCGATAGCTGCCGGATCCGGAGGAGCTGGTGCCTCAGCTTTAAAATCCCACAGCCTGGACACGGAACCGATGGTAATGTCAAAGGCGCCGTTTGAAAGCTTGCCGTAGTAGAGCCCCTTCTTGACAAGCTTGGCTGTGTCTGGAGACACTTCCACCGGATTTCCCTGGGCGTTGTTGATCCTGGAGACTTCGCTCTCCTCGTTGGTCCGGGAAAACATAGCGTCGTACTTCTGGCACAGCTCTTTGCATTCCTCCAGGATGTCCCGATCCTTTTTGTCGTAGATCTGCAGAGAGATCACACTGTCGAATAGTGTGTCAGTATATGTCATAGGTTCAGAGGAGACGGCCGAACAGCCAGATGTCAGAAAGACAGCCGCTGCAGCTGCCAGGCCTGCAATGGACCTTTTCTTGCGTAAAATCATATTTTCCACCTCATTTGTCAAAGTTGGGCCAGCGCTGCACTTTACTGCTGCCCTGCAGGATCTGTTCTGTAAGCAGCTATACTGACCACGATGTGGTTATTATACCATGGCCGTGGCAGAACAGCCAGTCCGAACATGTGGTTGCATATCACAAAACGATATGATAGAATAGCACATATAGTATTTAGAAGAAAGCGAAAGCAGTAGACATGAGAAAACATCTGAAGGCAAAAGATATCATACTGATCATTCTCATCCTGGTGGTAGCCGCGGGAGCCTGGCTTCTCCATGAGGTGCTCAAGGACACAGGCAGCGGTGTGGCCGTGATCCGTGTGGATGGTGTGATAGAGGGCACTTATCCTCTCACGGAAGACCGGGAGATATCCATCAACGGAGGGTCCAACACGCTTCGGATCAGAAATGGAAGTGCCAAGATGATCGATGCAGATTGTCCGGATCAGCTCTGCGTGAATCAGCGCGCTGTATCTGCTGACAATGAGAGCATAATTTGCCTCCCCAACCGGGTGATCGTTGAGATCCAGTCCCGCCAGGAGAGCGAATACGACGCTGTCACAAATTAGGAGGTGCTGCTTTTGAAGACCAGAGTCGCTTATTTCGGGGTTTTCACGGCACTGGCCCTGATTTTCAGTTATGTGGAATCCCTTATACCATTCCAGATCGGTATTCCGGGAGTTAAACTTGGACTTGCCAATCTGATCATAGTGATCGCACTTTACAAGATGAGCCTCAGAGAGGCTTATCTTTTGTCTGTAACAAGAGTTGTCCTGGCCGGCCTTATTTTTGGCAGCATGTTCAGTATTCTGTACAGTCTTGCCGGCGCTCTGCTCAGCCTGACTGTGATGGCTCTTCTGAAAAAGAGCGGAGGCTTCAGTATTCTGGGAGTCAGCATCGCAGGTGGTGTCATGCACAATGTAGGTCAGCTGATCGTGGCCATGTTTGTGGTCCAGACCTTCAGTGTCTCTTACTATATTCCTGTGCTCCTGATAGCCGGGCTCATTACCGGGCTTGTCATCGGCATTGCCGCTGACAGCATGCTGAGACGCCTGACAGGCATTACATTAAACTGACAAAGGAGATAAGTCACATGATTTCATATATACGAGGCGAGCTTGCCGCAGTGGAAGAGGACAGGATCGTAGTGGAAGCCGGGGGCATTGGATACGGGATCTTTATGCCCGGCAGTGCCATCGGACGACTTCCTGCCATCGGCAGCCAGGTGAAGATCCATACTTATTTCAGCGTAAAGGAAGACAGCATGCAGTTGTTTGGCTTCCTCACAAGAGACGACCTGGAAGTGTTCCGGCTTGTCATAGGCGTCAGCGGCATCGGCCCCAAAGGAGGCCTGAATATCTTGTCCCAGCTGACCTCAGACGAGCTGCGTTTTGCTGTGTTCTCGGGTGATGTGAAGGCTATCTCGGCCGCTCCCGGCATTGGGAAGAAGACGGCAGAGAAGCTGATCCTGGAGCTGAAAGACAAGCTGAACCTGGAAGATGCCCTCAGTCACTCTCAGGAAGCGGACAGCGCGCCTGGCCCTGGAGCCGTTCTTTCCGGCTCTGTTCAGAATGACGCGGTGCAGGCTCTTGTGGCTCTCGGCTATGGAAGTACGGAGGCCCTGAAGGCGGTGCGCCAGGTGGAGATCACTGAGGACATGCAGGTGGAGGGCGTACTGAAGCGCGCTCTCAAATTAATGATGTTCTAAAAGCAGGTAGATGACATGACACGAAGAATTATCACAACAGAAAATCTGGAAGAAGATGTTAAGATAGAAAACAGTCTCCGTCCCAAGTATCTGAAAGATTACATCGGGCAGGAGAAGGCAAAGGCCACACTGAAGATCTATATTGAGGCGGCAAAGGCCAGGGGCGAAGCTCTGGACCATGTCCTGTTCTACGGCCCTCCGGGTCTTGGAAAGACTACGCTGGCGGGCATCATTGCCAATGAGATGGATGTTCACATGAAAGTCACCTCCGGGCCGGCCATTGAAAAGCCGGGGGAGATGGCTGCCATCCTGAACAACCTCCAGGAGGGGGATGTGCTTTTTGTGGATGAGATCCATCGTCTGAACCGGCAGGTGGAGGAAGTACTCTACCCGGCCATGGAAGATTACGCCATTGACATTGTCATCGGCAAAGGCGCCGGGGCCCGGTCCATCCGGCTGGATCTTCCCAAGTTTACCCTGGTGGGAGCGACCACAAGGGCAGGCATGCTGACAGCGCCGCTGAGGGACCGTTTTGGAGTTGTCCATCACCTGGAGTTCTACACAGTCCCGGAGCTTCGGACCATCATCATGAATTCGGCAGCTGTGCTGGGCGTGGAGATCGACGAGGCCGGGGCCATGGAGCTTGCCAGAAGATCCCGGGGGACGCCCAGGCTGGCTAACCGGCTTCTCAAGCGTGTGAGGGATTTTGCCCAGGTAAAATACGACGGCATGATCACTAAGGAAGTGGCGGACTTTGCCCTGGATCTTCTGGATGTGGACAAGTACGGGCTGGATCATATTGACAGAAATATCCTTCTTACCATGATCGAAAAATTTCAGGGCGGACCTGTGGGGCTTGATACGCTGGCAGCCTCCGTGGGGGAGGACGCTGGCACCATCGAGGATGTCTACGAGCCTTATCTTCTGAAGAACGGGTTCATACAGCGGACGCCCCGGGGCCGCGTAGTGACGGCTCTCAGCTATGAGCATCTGGGAATTTCACCTGAAAATATCGAAAAATAGTTGGTTTTTATATGTAAATAGTTTATAATGGATTGCAGGATAAACGTAAAAGGGCGGGAGGTCATTTATGGCATCATCAAAAAATTATACAGAAGTTCTTATAGGGGGGAAAGTCTTCACGCTTAGTGGATTTGAAAGTGAAGAGTATCTACAGAGAGTGTCCACCTATCTGAACCATAAATTAGAAGAGTGTACGAACAGTGAGGGATACCGCAAACAGAGCGCCGAGACAAGGAGCATCCTCCTTGCGCTGAACATTGCCGATGATTATTTCAAGGCCAAGAAGCAGGGCGGCACTCTGGAGAGCGATATCGAGGCAAAAGATAAAGAGATGTACGATCTGAAGCATGAGCTCATCTCCGTGCAGATCAAGCTTGAAAACGCAGAGAAGGCTCTGGACCGCATGAAGGAAGAGAACAGAGAGCTTCAGATGAAGATCGTCAAGCTGGAAACAGAGATGAAGAACAATCAGAAAAAATAGGCTGTCATGTGACAGCCTTTTTAAATGCAGATCAAAGAGAGAGGAAAGACAGATATGCCATATCCGCATCAAACAGATAAAAAAGAACCAGGGCAGAAGGGCGGCCCCGTGGAGATCCTGTCTCCGGCCGGCTCGCTGGATATACTGAAGTGCGCCTTTGCAGCAGGTGCCGACGCAGTCTACGCGGGGGGAGCCTGTTTTGGAGCCAGGGCTTTTGCACAGAATTTTACAGAGGAGGAGCTGCTGGAAGGGATCGACTATGCCCACATCCACGGAAAAAAACTGTATCTGACAGTCAATACTCTTGTCAAAGAGCGGGAGTTTGACCAGCTCTACAACTATCTTCTTCCTTTTTACAGACAGGGGCTGGACGCGGTCATTGTACAGGACATGGGAGTGATGGAATTTATCCGGGAGCAGTTCCCGCATCTCCCCATCCATGCCAGCACACAGATGACTGTGACAAACGCCATCAGCGCATCCTTTTTGGAGCAAAAAGGAGTCACAAGGGTGGTGCCTGCCAGAGAGATTTCTCTTGGAGAGATCCGGCAGATCTCTGACAGGACGGATCTGGAGATCGAGTGTTTTGTACACGGAGCCCTCTGTTACTGCTATTCCGGGCGCTGTCTTATGAGCAGCATGATCGGCGGCAGGAGCGGAAACCGGGGCCAGTGTGCCCAGCCGTGCCGCCTCCCCTGGAGAGCGGAGCATGACAGAAAAGAGAGAGATCTTTTAAGCCTGAAGGATCTTTGTGCCATTGATCTCATACCGGATCTGGTCCGGGCAGGCATCACGTCCTTCAAGATCGAGGGGCGGATGAAGCAGCCTTCCTACGTGGAGACAGTCACTGCCATGTACCGGAAATACACAGATCTGTATGACAGCCTGAAAGAAGGAAAGCAGGATGACTTTCGCGTGTCGGCGGAAGACCGCAGGATACTCATGGAGGCCTACCAGCGGCGGGGATACACAGATGGATACTATACCCGTCACAACGGCAGGGAGATGCTTTCCCTGAACCGTCCGGCGCAGGCGCAGAAGAAGGAAACTGCCGTCAAAACCGGGAAAGAACAGCCATTGCAGAAAAAAATTAATGGGAAATTAATACTTTCCCCGGGAAAAAGTGCTACACTTATTTTATCTGCCGTCCTTACAGGGGGACGTGCGGAGGTAACTGTCACCGGCGACACCGTGCAGGAAGCCCTCAGCAGGCCTCTTTCCCGGGAACAGCTGCAAAAGCAGATGCAAAAAACCGGCAATACAGAATTTGCGTTCCAGGATCTGGACATCCGGACAGAGGGAGATATCTTCCTTCCCCTTCAGTCTCTCAATGCATTGCGGCGGGCAGGCCTGGAAAAGCTGAAAGACAGGATCACAGGCAGTTTCCGAAGAACAGACGATGTGCAGAAAGTGTCCTGCATTCCCTGCAGTGAGCCTTCGAAGGAGCGCCCTCTTGGAGAGATCCCTCTCTTTGTCGCCGCTATGTCTGCAGAGCAGGCATGGGCCGCTCTGTCCATCCCCACTGTGAAAAGGATCTATCTCTCAGACACAGTCTGGGCCCAGGGCGGTGCGCAGGAGCTTCTGGATAAGGCCAGAAGCCAGCAGGTGGAAGTGTATGTTTCCATGGCTGAGATTTACCGCAGAGAGGCAGAAGATTTTTACGGGAAACATTTGGACGCCATAGCTCGGGATTTCGACGGAGCCATGGTGAAAAATCTGGAGAGCTTTCTTCTACTGAAAGAGAAAGGTTTCTCCAAACCTGTGGACACCGGTGCTTCCGCCTACGCCTGGAACAGGAGGGCCTGTGCATTCTGGCGGGATCTGGGGGCAGACTTTATGGAGGCGCCGCTGGAGCTGAACGCGCAGGAGCTGGGGGATATGGACAGGAGCAGGATGATCCTGCCCGTGTACGGGTATCTTCCGGTCATGGTCAGCGCGGGATGTATCCGCAAGCATACAAAGGCATGCACCAGAAAGGCCGGGTGGACCTCTGTGACGGACCGGTATCACAAGAAATTTATGGTGCGAAGTGAATGCCTTTACTGTTATAATATACTATATAACCCCGATCCTCTTGTCCTTTTTGGACAGGAAAAAGAAATCCGGGCTCTGGCACCCGGCGCACTCCTCTGCGGGTTTACCTGGGAGAGCGGCGAGAGGACCCGGGAGGTGCTGGAAATGTTCCGCAAGTGGCACTGCGGCGGCCAGGCGCCCCAGTGGGAGGAAGGATTTACCCGGGGGCATTTCAAACGGGGAGTAAAGTAGGTGAAACGTTGGTTAATATTATTGTAGAACTTTCAAAATATCTGATCATTATACTGATCATCATGTACACATACCTGTGCTTCACAATATTTGGCTACCATGATATGCAGAAGAAGCAGGAGATGCTGCGCAGGCAGAACATCCTCATGTTCCTTTTTCATCTCATCGCATTCCTGGTCCTGTACCTGGAGATGGATGATATCCGGATTGCAGGGCTGTATCTGGCCCAGGTTTTGCTTTTTGCTATGACGATCTTTTTATACACGAAGATCTATCCGAGAGTATCCCGGCTTGTGGTCAACAATATGTGCATGCTCCTGTGTATCGGGCTGGTGATGCTGACCCGGCTTGACTACGGCACGGCCATGCGGCAGTTTGTGTTTGCGGCTGCCGGCATTGCCCTGAGTCTTATTGTTCCTGTTATTATCCGGAAAGTAAAAGGCCTTGCAAAACTGCGGAAACTGTATGCCATCGCCGGCATGGCTTCCCTTGCCGTCGTGGCGGTGCTGGGACAGGTGTCCTACGGAGCCAAGCTGGGATTCACCATCGGCTCTATCAGCATACAGCCCTCTGAGTTGGTGAAGATCATTTTTGTGTTTTATGTGGCGGCCAGCCTGAAGGAGTCTACCGAGTTTAAAAATGTGGTGGTGACTACTATGATCGCTGCCCTCCATGTTCTGATCCTTGTCGTTTCCACAGATCTGGGGGCTGCCCTCATTATTTTTGTCGTGTATCTGGTCATGCTGTACGTGGCTACAAGGCAGCCCCTTTATATGCTGGCCGGTATCGGCGCCGGGGCCTGTGCGTCGGTGGCAGGGTACTATCTGTTCTCCCATGTACAGACCCGTGTCAATGTGTGGAGAGATCCCTTTGCAACCTACGACAGCGGCGGCTACCAGGTGGCCCAGTCTCTGTTCGCCATCGGAACCGGCAGCTGGTTCGGCATGGGGCTGTGCCAGGGTTCTCCGGAGAGCATTCCGGTGCGGGACTCAGATTTTATCTTTTCGGCCATTGCGGAGGAGCTGGGGCTTATTTTTGCCCTCTGTCTCATCCTTATATTTGTGAGCTGCTATATCATGTTCCTGAACATTGCCATGCAGCTTCGTAACCAGTTCTATAAGCTGGTGGCGCTGGGACTTGGAACCTGCTACATCTTTCAGGTATTTCTGAATATAGGCGGCGTGATCAAATTCATTCCGTCCACCGGCGTGACTCTTCCCCTTGTCAGCTACGGGGGAAGCTCCATGATCAGCACACTGATCATGTTCGCGATCATCCAGGGACTTTACATCTTAAGAGAGGACGAGGAAGAAAGCATTGAAAGAAGAAAGAAAGAACAGAAGCTACGAGCTCAGAAAAGAAGAAGAACGTCAAAAGAGGCGGCAGGAGCAGGCCTCTCTGAGCCGTCGGGGCAAAAAAGAGTTAAAACAGCGGGAAAAGAAAGAAAAAAAGAAAAAGCGGGAAGTAAACAAAGAGTTCGCTAGAGTGACCTACGCTTTTGTGGCTCTCTTCCTTGTACTGATGGTCTATATCGGATACTTCAACATCGTGGAGAGCAAGGATATCATCAACAGCCCCTACAACCCAAGGCTGGACTCCATGGCAGACCGGGTGGTGCGGGGGAGTATCCTTGATAAGGACGGGAATGTCCTGGCCTCCACAGAGACAGCGGAGGACGGCAGCGAATACCGCAGCTACCCCTATGGAAGTCTCTACGCCCATGTAGTAGGGTATTCCAGCCAGGGGAAATCCGGGCTGGAGTCCACAGAGAACTTTGAACTGCTCACTTCCAACGCCTTTTTCCTGGAGAAACTAAGCAATGAATTCCGGGATGAAAAGAACATAGGTGACAATGTCGTGACCACACTGGACACCAGCCTTCAGCAGGCCTCCTACAATGCCCTGGGTGACAATAAGGGGGCTGTGGTGATCTTGGAACCCACCACAGGGAAGATCCTTACCATGCTGTCCAAGCCGGACTTTGACCCCAACACAGTAGAACAGAACTGGGACGCTTTAAACAGCGACCCGGACAGCAGTCTTCTGAACCGCGCTATCCAGGGGCAGTACGCCCCTGGATCCACCTTCAAGATCGTGACGGCCCTGGAATATATCCGGGAACATGCAGACTATGACAGCTATGTCTACACATGCAATGGTTCCATCACCTCCGATGGTGTGACCATTCCATGCGCCGGCGGGCAGGTTCACGGGACGGTCAGCCTGGCAGACTCCTTTGCCTACTCCTGCAACTCATCCTTCTGTAACATCGGACTTTCGCTGGATATTTCCGGCTACCGGGACACAGCCGGAGACCTGCTCTTTAACAAAGCCCTTCCAGGCAACGACATCTCCCCGGTCAAGAGCAGCTTTTCCCTGGACGGGAACGCCTCCTCCTCAGAAAGGATGATGACAGCCATGGGGCAGGGGGAGACTCAGGTCAGCCCCTATCATATGGCGCTCATCACTTCCGCCATTGCAAACGGCGGCAATCTGATGCGTCCTTACCTGGTGGAGCAGGTGACGAACTATGCAGGTTCCATCGTCCGTGAGGTCTCCCCTGACAGCTATGGATCCCTTATGACATCCCAGGAAGCGGCACAGCTGAAGTCATACATGCAGAATGTGACAGACTACGGCACAGGTTCCGTCTTTTCCGGAGCAGGCTACAGTGTGGCCGGCAAGACCGGGACGGCTGAGTACGCGGACGGCGACTCTTCCAAAAACCACTCCTGGTTCGTCGGATTTACAGATGTGGACAATCCAAGCCTTGCCATCTGCGTGATTGTGGAACAGTCTGACGGCGGTACAAGAGCAGTAGATGTTGCAAAAGAGATCCTGGACAGTTATTATTATAATCAGTAGCAGATCTGTGGAACCGTACCGGCTCGCAGATTGTATAAAGAGGACTTGTCGTTATGAAATTTGCAAAGCGTCTGTATCTGTCAGAGGGATTGGAAAAGAAGAAGGAGAAGGTGATCCGCCGTCTGCGCCGGGGGAAACTCCAGGTGCCGGTGTATCTGGTCGCCCTGTGCAACTATGGCCAGGAGCGTATGGAGATCCTTTCCTCCGCAGAACTTCTGCAGAAAGGTTACCCCTCTGAGGGACTTTTTATCGCAGGTATCGCCAGTGACTATGATGAAGCCCTGGAACTTGTCAGACAGATCACCCAGGAGACGATAGAGACAAACATGGGGACAGATGTCTGCGGTTACATACACTACAGGGAACAGGAAAAGTAATATGCTTCATATTTTATTGTTGATCTTAAAAATTGCAGGCGTCATATTAGCCGTCATACTGGGCATACTCCTATTAGTAATCTGTATCATTCTCTTTGTCCCTTTCTGCTATCAGGGGGCGGCAAAATGGGATGCAGGCAAAAAGGATTTCAAAGCCCAGGGACGGGTCACCTGGCTGCTCGGCCTGCTCGAGATACGGTTTGCATTCAAGGACGGCAGATCTTCTGTGAGGGGCAGGATCGCCTGGAAAAAGCTTGGCAGTTTCCGCACAGACAGTCAGGAAGAGGAGCCGACACTTTCCCGGGCACCGGAGCCGGGAAAGAGTACGGATGAAGTTCGACCGCAGAAGGAGGAAGAGTATGGAGAAGAACATGAAGAAAAACATGAAAAAGATCCGCAGAAGACTGAGACAATTGAAGAAGCGCCAGCAGCATCTGCGCCAGCTGAGAAGACAACTGAAACTTCTCGTGAAGCGCATGAAGAAACTTATGCGCGGAGCAAAGAAACACGGGGCGGCGATGGCATCGTTGCTTCTTTGGGGATGTGGCGGAACAAACCCTACGGCCGAATCATTCGAACGGTCTGATTATTATACGCGTGGTATCGGACAGTATCCGGGCGACCCGAAGGAGGATTTTTCACCTTCCCTGGCACCGGATCATTCCACTTACCGGAACATTGCCCGGTTGCGATCGGCTTTTGCTTCCTCCAGTCATGACTATAACCTGGTGGCACAGTTGGTGACAGACGGCATCGTGACGGACAAGC
>OGXL01001487.1_pt1 | contig 19265 bp, 20 predicted proteins | sample 1576311 | NCBI WGS metagenome assembly OGXL01 (sample SAMEA3541564, study PRJEB24748) | human gut metagenome | biome: human gut; feature: human-associated habitat; material: faeces | place: China | collected 2012 | reverse complement strand
ATATATCGCAAAAGGAGGAGTCAATATGGGACTTATTAAAGCCCCCGGAACCGCAAGGTTTCCGGGGTTTTTCTGTTGTGTAAAAAGTTTAAAATAAGGCTGTAAAGAATAGCGAATAAATTAAAAACAGGCAGGTATGGGAAGAAAATGAAAACCTTCGCATATCTGCCTGTGATACTGTTATGATACTATTTCTGTTCGTTATTTGAAAATTTCTGTGCTAAAAGTTCATCTCGTTTACGGATTCGTGTTTCAAAATTCAGTTCTTCAATTTCTTTATGGGTGACAGGTTTGGAAGTGTAGTATTCCAACGTCTGTTTCTTCCACATATCAAACATATCTTTACCTGTGAAATAAGATTCCAGGCTTTCTCTGTTCTCCTGCAGATCGGCAAGAAAATTACACATATCTGCATTTAAAGAGTGTTCCGGATCATTTCCATAAAAGCGAAGTCCGGCATACCATTTCTGTGTTTCTGTTTCTATATCACCGGGAAATTTATTATTTATATCCAGTTCATACCGGAGTTCATTGGATTCATTCATCTGCAGCAAAACCCAAATAATATCGCTGAGAGTAGAAATCTGTACTTTATTTTCAGATAATCCAAATAACCAGTCCAAAGAGACATGAAATTTCTGAGCAATAGTCAATAACACATCATTGGAGGGAGTAACCACACCATTTTCATAACTGGATAAAGTTGATTGACGTATACCGATAGCTGCGGAAAAGTTTTTCTGATTCATCTTCAGATCAGTTCGTAGCTCTTTTATTTTTTCTGAAATAGATGATTCCTGCATATTAGCCACCTCCTTAAAAGCTAAGAACAGTATATCACAAATGATAAAAATCAACAATATAGAAAAATATCATTCATACAGATAAAAATTATTGACAATGATTATTTAAAATGATATAGTATCAGCGAAAATGATAATTATAGACAAGGAGGAAATGATATGCAGAGACAGAACTATATGATTACAGCGGAAGAAGTTGCAGAGAGCATGGGGATTTCACTTGGATATGCTTACAAGCTGCTTCGCAAACTGAACAAAGAGCTTGCAGATCAGGGATATGTGACCGTTGCGGGCAAGATACCGAGAGCATTCTGGGAAAAGAAATTTTATGGATATTCCCAGATTGCAATGTAAAGGGGGTGAGAAAGTATGGCAGCATACAAAGATGAAGAAAGAGGAACCTGGTATGTCTCATTTTATTATGAGGACTGGACAGGAGCCAAAAAGCGAAAAGTAAAAAGAGGATTCCGCACTAAGAAAGAAGCATTAAATTTTGAAGCGGAGTATAAAAGAACAGCGAAAGCAGACATGGATATGACAATGGGAGAGTTTGTAGAAGTCTATTTCCGGGATAAGTCCCAGTCATTGAAGGACAGGAGCATCAAGAACAAAAGAGATACGATGAATGCTCAACTGTTATCCTATTTTAAGGACAGGCCAATGAATAGTATCACACCAGCAGAGATTATCCAGTGGCAGAATACGATTATTGAAAAAGGATATTCAGATGATTATCTGAAAACAATACAGAATCAGATGACGGCATTGTTCAATCATGCGAAGAATATCTACAATCTGGCAGATAATCCCTGTGACAAGGTAAAACGCATGGGAAAGACTTCGAAAAAGAAAATGAAGTTTTGGACAATTGAAGAATATCGACAGTTTATGACCGGAATAGAACCGGGAAGCAAATATTATGTGCTGTTTGAATTATTATTCTGGACAGGAGCGAGAGAAGGCGAAGCACTCAGCATTACACCTGCTGACATTGATTTTGAAAGAAATCTTCTTCAGATCAATAAGACTTACTACCGTATGCATGGAGAGGATGTGATTACGTCTCCGAAAACAGAAGAATCGAACCGTACAATATCTATACCGGAATTTCTGAAAAAAGAGATTCGGGACTATATTGGCAGATTGTATGAATTGCTCGAAGATGAGAGGATTTTTCCAATGGTTCATGAAGCGGTACAGCATAAGTTAAAACAGGTGGTTCAAAAGACCGGAGTAAAAAAGATAAGAGTACACGACATTCGTCACAGTCATGCGGCATTTCTGATTAATAAGGGAGTGCAACCATTGATGATTAAAGAAAGGTTTGGACATACGGACATTCGCATTACATTGAATACTTATGGGCACTTATATCCAGATCAGCAGAAAGTGGTGGCAGATATGCTGGATGATGAAAATATAAAAAGCTCCGGAAGTACGAACAACCGGAGCAATGTGACAAATGGGGACGAATCCACAAATGTCAACCCTAGACAAGTTGATTATAGCAGGGATTCTTCCAGAGAACAACAGAGAATTGGCGAGAACAGTTGGGAAAATGGAGGAATTTATGGAACAGAGAAATGAGAATAAAACAGAATTGAAAATGATAAAGATGTCAGATGTCCAGTCCCAGACAGTGGACTGGCTCTGGTATCCATTTATCCCTTATGGGAAATTAACGATCATTCAGGGTGATCCGGGCGATGGAAAAACTACGCTGATATTAAATATTGCAGCGAGATTGTCTAAAGGAGAAGGTCTGGATAACGATATGAAAGTAACAGAACCAGTAAATATTATTTATCAGACAGCGGAAGATGGGCTGGCAGATACGGTAAAACCCAGACTGGAGCTGGCAGAAGCGGTCTGTGAAAGAATCATGGTTATAGATGAAACAGAAAAATCACTTTCCATGATAGATGAGAGACTGGAAACTGCTATCAAACGGACTGGTGCGAGAGTGCTTATTTTAGATCCGATTCAGGCATACCTTGGAGGAACAATGGATATGAACCGGGCAAATGAAGCAAGGGATATGACAAAAAGATTGAGCTTGCTGGCAGAAAAGTATAAATGTGCAATTTTGTTAATCGGACATATGAATAAAGCTGGTGGAAATAAAGCTGCATATAGAGGAATGGGTTCGATTGACTTTTTTGCAGTAGCCAGAAGCGTATTACTGGTAGGAAGAATAGAGGGAGAACCGGACTTAAGAGCAGTGGTTCAGATTAAAAATAATCTGGCTGCATTTGGACATTCCAAAGCATTTCGCCTGACAGAAACCGGATTTGAGTGGATAGGTGACTATGAAATCACAGCAGATGAGGTGCTTGGTGGAATTGCTCCAAAGGTAAATAAACTGGAACAGGCAAAAAAGATGCTGAGGGAACTGGCAGAAACATCAACTTCTGTGCAAAGCAGTGAAATCTTTGATATGGCAAAAGATTTGAATATTTCTAAAAGAACACTGGAAAATGCAAAAAAGGAACTTGGAATTAAGGCAAGACGAATCGGTAATTCCTGGTATTGGGATTTAAATAAAGTTAAGCCGGAATAAATTAAGGGTGCAACATTGCAGAGTATATAGAAAATGCGGAATTAAAATGCAAGGTTGCAATCTGTAAAGACATTGCAGTGTTGCGTCCTTACATAAATTGTAAGAAGGTGAGAACTTGAAAAACGTTATGATTCCAGAGGAGTTATTTGGAAAGATTATAAAATATCATTTACTGGATCAGGAACAGGAAGCAGATGATATAAGAAAAGGTTTGGAAAAAAAACTGGATACAATGATAAATCGAGAATTATACGGCAAGTACAAAACAGCAGCAACAGAGGAAGAAAGAGAAAAGTACCGGCAGGAATATCTGGAAAAAAAGGGAATACCGGAAAGTTTTCGATGGTAAAACTTCTTGTTGATTACTCTATAACAGGAGCGTGTCACGCACCTGTGAGAAGTAAACAAGGAGAAAGTTGGTAAGGTGCAGACGAGAGGTTATAGATTACCCGATTATTTATAGACAAATTATAGATTGCGAAAGGGAGCCCTGAATCAGAGCGTGCTTACAGCAGGATAATAGAAAGGAGCATACAGCAATGAGAGAAGGAAGATTAGGTTATAACAGCAGTAACGACAGATATGGTTTATTGTCATCAGATTTATGGATTGATACAGGATTTCATTGTGGAGAATGCCTGGAAGTACTAATTGATGATCAGTGGGTGTAGACCAGAATGGAGATGAATCCGGCAAGGGAATGGTATCTGGTAGGAACACCGTACTGCGGGGATCTGGAATATATCCGGGCGAGAATACCGGAATAGGATATGCGGATACGTACCGCAGGATAGCCCCCGGCAGGGCGCAAGGGTACTTTTGATGGACGGAACGGCTGTCGAAAGTGCTTTTGCGTTATTTTTGACAAAAGTAACAAAACCGCAATAACTGGCGTAAATCAACTTATGTGCCATATCTGGCACTGCTTTTAGAAGGCGAGGTGATAAGCATAATGATGAGAAGAACGATCAGCGGCATGATTGGAGCTAGATCTTTGGCTCATAACAGACGGGATTTTATAGCTGAAAATGTAGATCCGGACAGAGTACACCTGAATATCCGTTACCAGAATGAAAATCTGAAAGAAGTATATAAAGAGTTGTTTGATGATTCTGTAGAACGGTATAATGTGGGAAAAAGAAAGGATCGGCAGATTATAAATTACTATGAAAAAATCCGTCAGGGAAAGCAGGAAAAGCTATTCCACGAAGTGATTTTCCAGATTGGAAATCGTGAAGATATGGCTGTCGGAACAGTAGAAGGAGATCTGGCTGTAAAAGTGCTGGATGAATATGTAAAGGACTTCCAGAAACGGAATCCAGCGCTACGGGTATTTGGGTGTTATCTACATCAGGATGAGTCTACTCCACATTTACATATTGATTTTATTCCTTATGTGACTGATTGGAAAGGAAAAGGAATGGACACCAGAGTTTCGTTGAAACAGGCATTAAAAAGTCTTGGATTTCAAGGTGGAAATAAGCATGATACAGAGTTGAACCAGTGGATGAACCATGAAAAAAAGGTCCTGGCAGAGATTGCAAAACAGCATGGCATTGAATGGGAACAGAAAGGTACTCATGAGGAACATTTGGATGTTTATAACTTCAAGAAAAAAGAGCGAAAAAAGGAAGTACGGGAGCTGGAGCAGGAGAAAGAGTATCTAACTGCAGAAAACGAAGAACTGACAGCACAAATTGCGGAATTCAGAGCAGATATCCAGATTTTAAAAGACGATAAGGAACAGGCAATCAGGGAGAAACAAGAAGCAGAACAAAGGGCAGAGGACGCAGAAAAAGAAGTAAAAAGTCTGGAAGAGCGTCGAGATGTGCTGCAGCCGATTATGGATAATGCCAGTAAAGAAATAAAAGAATATGGAATGATTAAGACGTTTTTACCGGAGGCAGGAACATTTGAACGTGCAGTACCTTACAGAGAAAATAAAATCAAGCCATTGTTTATCAAGATGAAGAATCAGATTGCTGCATTAGCTGGAAAGGTTGTAGAACTTAACAAAACGATAGAAAGCTGGAAAAACAAATATCAAAAATCTACGGAGAAATGTGATGATATCCAAACGCAGTTAGATGATGTGCGTAAAGAAAATGGGGAATTATTAAATGATAATCAACGTTTACAAGAGATTTCGGACAGATATGACAGAGTGGTGCGTATTTTGGGATCAGAAACTGTAGAGGATGTGGTGCAGCAGGATATTAAAGAACAGAGGACACTGGAAGAAAAACGGCGAATGGAACAAATGCCAAAGGGAAGCGTTCTGAAACAGTTGGAATGGGCGACTCAAAAGAGTCAGATTGAAAACCAACAACGTAAGAAAAATAGAACAAAATACAAAGGATTGGAGATTTAGACTATGAAAAAACAATTTTATGATGAAAAAAATGGAATGAGCTATACATTGCATGGAGATTACTATTTGCCGGATCTGGTTTTAAGAGAAGAAGAGCCGACATATGGAAAATATGGAATGTTACGAAAGCAGTTCTTAAAAGAACACAGATCAGCAAGGTATCAGTATTTGTTATTGATTGGAAAGCTGAATGAACATCTGAATCAGACTGATCAGGAAGCTAGAGAACAGGTGGAAACGCTTATGGAACAGATGACAGAAAAACAGGGTGTAACTGAAGAATTAAAGGTACAGAACCAGACGAAGTGGGTTAGGCTGATGAATAATATAAAAGCCAGTGCAGAAGAAATGGTGTTGAGAGAAATACTTTATATATAAGTATTGGTTGTAAAGGACTGAACAGGAAAAGTATAATACTATCCGGCTTATTAAGATTTATTTCACATCTCTTGATTTTTATTACGGTTACTGATATAGTTATTACAGTAACCGTAATAAGGAGGGGATGCTATGAGGGATAATGTGAAAAGTGGTGCACTCACAGAAGTGACATTCTATATTTTGCTTTCACTCTATTCACCTAAACACGGATATGCTGTCATGCAGTTCATTGAAGAAAAAACAGGTGGGCGGCTTTCATTGGGAGCAGGCACTTTATATGGTGCATTAAATTCAATGCAGGAAAAGGGATGGATTGAGCTTTTCGGAGATAGTGAAGGTAGAAAAAAAGAGTATCTTATCACTGTAAAAGGAAAGGAGATAGCTGAAAAAGAACTTATCAGACTTCGTGAACTTGTAGGTATTGCAAGCGGAATTGTAGGAGGTACATTATGAGCAAAAAGTGTTATCGTTTTTTTGGCGGGCTATTGACGGTACAGAAAAACTGGCTGAATAAGATGGCTGAAAAAGGTTATCGCCTTATTCGAACGGGAAAATTACTCTATGAATTTGAAAAATGTAAGCCAGGTCAAGTTCAATATTGCGTGGAGTTTATAGGACAAAAATCAAAAGCTAATGCTGAAGATTACCATGATTTCTTGGAAGAAATGGGATATTCCGTATTCTATAAAAATATCAATCTTAATTATTCTGTTGGTAAAGTTCGCTGGCGTCCGTGGGCTGAAATTGGCGGTCGTATTGCAACAAACACTACAACATTTAACAGGGAATTGCTGATTGTAGAAAAAGAAAATGATGGAAAACCTTTTGAACTTCATACGTCCTATGAAGATAGGGCAAATTATTACAGTAATTTGCGAAATCCCTGGCTTTTATTAATGCTTATGCTCGTGGCATTTGCTACCGTAAATCGGTCTGTTATTTTAGGCATAGTTGCTGTGATTTTTCTAATCCCTGTCATTATATACCAGTTGCAAATTATGAAAAATAGGCATGAAGCGAAGATGAAGGAGTGGTGATTCAGGATAACAAGGTTGGTTTAGCTGATGCAATGTAATGCACTGTCGTTTGAGGGTTAGTAGCCCGTTCTTAAATTTGTGGGCAGTTTGTTGCTGATGATATAAATATTAGAGAAAATTAATTGAAAGTTAAAAAAAGAAAGTAATAAGTAAACAAAGGCTCAATTGTAAACATGTATTGGGAACGCTATAATGGAAATAAGGACAGGAGGTGCGAACAATGCGTATTGGTGAGCAGATAAAAAACTATCGAAAAACTGAGGGATTAACACAAGAACAGGTGGCAAATTATCTGGGTGTTTCTACTCCTGCGGTAAATAAATGGGAAAAGGGAAATACATATCCGGATATCTCATTACTTCCAGCTTTGGCACGATTATTGAAAATTGATATGAATGAATTGTTTTCGTTTCGTGAAGAATTGACCGAAAAAGAGATTGGACAATTTGTGAATGAACTTTCGGAAGTTTCATTGGACAGCTTTACAGAGGCTTTCGAGATGGCATCTCGTAAAATACAGGAGTATCCTCATTGCGACTTATTAATATATACGATCGCAACCGTTCTGAACGGATCTTTGACTTTGTCAGATCTTAATGGCGAAGAACGAATGGAATATAATACAGCTATTATTGAGTGGCTGGAACGAACAGCAGACAGTCAGGATGAAAGAGTGAGAAATTCAAGCGTTTTTATACTTGCAACAAAATATGTCCAAATGGAGAAATATGAAGAAGCAAATGCCCTTTTGAAAAAAATTCCTGATACTGTAATTGATGCAACGATTATGAAAACAAGTGTATTAGCACATCAGGAAGGAACAGACACTGCTGCGTTATTCCTGGAAGGGAAACTGCTACAGGCAGTTGTCAATATTCAAAGCTACTTGTATAAGTTAATTGAAATGGAAGAAGAAACAGGAAATCATGATAAAGCAGAGAGAATTGCTGAGATTACAGATCACATGATATCGTTGTTTGGACTATGGAATTACGGCAACACAGTGCCATATCTGCTGATTGCTGGATATCGAAAAGATGTAGAAAAATGTGTTCAGTTAATTAAGCAATTATTAAGTGAATCACAGAAGCCTTGGAATATGACACAATCCCCTTTGTATTACAGGTATGAAGATACTGCACAGGGAAAAGCCTTTTCGGGAGTTGGAAAAAATTTTGTTCGTGAATTGTATTCGGAAATTGAAAATAAGAAAGAGTATGAATTCTTGAGAGGGAATAAGGAACTCGAATTAATTTTTGAGGAACACTTGAAATAGGTTGTAAAAATGTATGGAAATAGATATAGTTGAGAAAGAAGAAAATTTTTGACATTTCCACAGATGCGTGCTAATATGATTATAGAAAAAGAGTGCTACCGATAGACGGTTAGTCCGTTTTACTATTTAGAATATCATCAAAGATAACCGCTTAGTTTACCAGACCAGGGCGGTTATTTTTGTGGTTTATGATTATCTTTGCCTAATGTATATCCGATACTAAAGCAGGTTAAGCCGAAGCTCACTACTGCTATGAAGTCAATAATACTCATTGGCTTAGCCCTCCTTTCCAATGGATTCCTTTACAGGTTTCTATGTAATCAGAGGGTCACAGTCCCTCTGGAGAAGGACTAACCGCCTACCGTTATGGTAGCACCCATGTTTCGATTATAACAGTTAAAAATTACCGGTGCAATATAAAGTTGGTAGAGAAGTATCTAGTATCTACAGAAGAAAATCGGTTTGAGTATTCTCCGGTGCCAAAACGGTGCCAAGAAATCAGGCAAATCAAAATAGGTGGTGCAATTCAGCCGTTTTTCACTGTATTTTGGAGAGAAAACCATAAAAAATATGAGGTAAAACGGGATTAAAGTATCGTGAAGGTGGACGTACAGTAGGATCTGGACGTGTTGCTACAGTTATCGAGTAATTTATAATTTTAAATTATATATTGCAGATTGTATTCCGCAATCCTTGAGCAATCAGGGGTTGCGGTTTTTTTTATCTAAAACAGTTTTTGCTGATGCATTTATTCCAAAAGAATGGTAAACTATTATCTAATGAGCCTGCAGGAAATAAAGAGGTAATAGGCAGGACTTACAGTAATATGATTGATTTAGAAAGAGGCAGAAGATGAACAATAAAACAACAAGAAACAGTATCCTGTTATTGGTAACGGCAGCCGTCTGGGGGGCTGCATTTGTGGCTCAGACAGTTGGTGGACAGACAATCGGAGCATATTCGTTTAATTGTGTCCGGTGTATTATCGGGGCACTGGTATTGATACCTGTCATGAAATTTTTAGATAAAAAAGATCTGTCGCCAAGAAAACCACAGACGAAAGAAGATTATAAACTGCTGATAAAAGGCGGAATCTGTTGTGGTGTAGCACTTTGTATTTCTACAAACTTACAGCAGGTTGGAATTTTGATGGGGGCAAGTGCGGGAAAAGCAGGTTTCCTGACAGCGGTGTATATATTACTGGTGCCGATTCTCGGATTATTTTTACATAAAAAATGTGGGATAAATATCTGGTTTGCAGTTGCTCTGGCACTGGTTGGACTGTATTTTCTGTGTATGCAGGATAAGAATGGATTTCAGCCGGCGGATCTGCTGCTTCTTTGCTGTGCACTCGGTTTTTCCATACAGATTTTATTTGTCGATTATTTTTCACCGAAGGTTGATGGGGTACGTCTTTCCATGATACAGTTTCTGGTAACCGGTTTGCTGACTGCGATTCCGATGTTTACAGTTGATATGCAGCATTCAATTTCGGGTATCGAAGCGTGGGCGTCAGCCTTTTTATCATGGTCAGCGTGGGTTCCGATTTTGTATGCGGGAATTATGTCATGTGGTGTGGGATATACGTTACAGATCATTGGACAGAATGGACTCAATCCTACAGTGGCTTCTTTAATCATGAGTTTGGAAGCCGTATTTTCGGCGGTATTTGGCTGGCTGATTCTTGGGCAGAAGCTGAGTATAAAGGAGATACTGGGATGTTGTCTGATTTTTTCGGCGATCATTTTAGCGCAGCTGTCGGTACAGCGAAAAGCAAAATTTGCAGGTGAAAGTTATGGGGAGAACAGGAATGAGTAAAAAATCGAAATATTTATGGAAAAAGATTATGATTTTAACATGGATGTTCAGTTTATTTCTTGGCATACTGGCAGGACCATGTGCGATAGACGCAAAGAATCAAAAAGAGAAAAAGGATTATGGCGTATTTTTAAGCATTGATTCGTCTCAGATAAAAAAGTTATACGGATATAGGCTGGTGGTCATTGATGCACAGTATTTTTCTGCAAAAGATATCCGTACCCTGCACAAAAAAGGTGTAAAAGTATATACCTACTTAAATGTCGGTTCCATCGAGAATTTTCGCGATTATTATAAGAAATATGAATATCTTACGATCGGAACTTATGAGAACTGGGAAGAAGAAAAGTGGGTAGATGTTTCGAATAAGGACTGGCAGAAGTTTATGGGAAAACTGTCGAAGAAGCTGCTGAAAAAAGGGGTGGATGGTTTCTTTATTGACAACTGCGATGTCTACGATTATGCAAAGACAAAGAAAAATTTTAAAGGACTGGCCAAAATACTGAAAAATATCAAACGTCTTGGAAAAGGAGTCATGATCAATGGCGGAGATGTTTTTGTGACAAAGTACAGAAAAACATACGGATCGGCGAAAGATATCATGACTGCCGTCAATCAGGAATCTGTGTGGAGCAGTATTCAGTTTGAAACGGGTACGTTTGGAAAACAGCCAGAAGATGTGCGCAAATACTTTTCCGATTATGTTCAAAAATGCAAAAAAGATGGAATGGAAGTCTATCTTTTAGAATACACGAAAGATAAAAAACTGATCAGACGAATTAAACAGTATTGCAGAAAAAATAAGTTTCATTATTATATATCGGATTCGATCGAATTGGACTAATAAACATGTATCATTCATGATTGTAAGGGGAGGAGTTTGAAAATGGAACAAAAAGAAATGGCAAAAACGAGACTGATTATTTATGTGCTGATGGCTTACGGTCTGACCTGTCTGATGGGAATTCTGATGTGGTATGGCAGTACAAAGGGTTATGACCTTACGGTATTTCCAACAGCGCAGATGATGTATCCGGCAGCAGGTGTGATCATTGGACTTTTTCTGGCACACAAAGGAGAGAAAATCCTGCCAGTAGGTTTTTTTATTACGGTTCTGGCAACGACGGGTGTTCTGATCGTATTGGCACTTTTATCCGTATTTCTGCCGGTAAATGATTTGAACATTGCAGGGATGACGATGTCCGTTTATAATCTGATTTCCCAGTATATACTTATTATCGGGAGTATCGTGGCACTTGTTTTTCTTGCAGTAGCTGGAAATGAAAAGCGTGCGGCAGCAGGACTGACCAGACAAAACTGGAAAAGTGCTGTGCTCATTGTACTTGCGTTTGTGGGCATTTATATAGTAAGAACTGTAGTGTCTGTAGCGGTACAGGGTGTGTCTGACGGCAGTGGGATGCAGTATGTAAAAGAATGGGCGGCAATGTTTAAAAATCCAATGATGTGGCTGAATATTGCTGCACTTCCGATCAATTATTTCTTCGTGTTTATTGCATTTTTTGGAGAAGAATATGGCTGGAGATATTACCTGCAGCCGGTTTTGCAGAAACGGTTCGGACTTCGTGCAGGTGTGATCATACTTGGCGTTGTATGGGGATTATGGCATATCCCGGATGATCTGTTTTATTATACACAGACATCAGGAATCCAGATGATTTTTGCGCAGCAGATCACATGTATTTCACTTGGAATCTTTTTTGCATATGCCTATATGAAAACGCAGAATATCTGGGTGCCGGTCTGTCTGCACTATCTGAATAACAATCTGATACCGATCATCTCAGGAACGTTTTCTGCAGATGTTCTGGAAAATCAGACGATAAGCTGGAAGGATCTTCCGGTTGCACTGGTGTTAAATGGATTGTGCTTTGGATTTTTCCTGCTTGCAGATGTATTTAAAAAGAAAGAAGTTCAGGAAGAGGAGTAATTTGAGTAAAAATTTCCTGTAAAAAGCAGATGGTGTCATATGAAAAAGCGCATGTACAGTAAAAACAGATCGTCGGAAAGATGATTTTACTGTATATGCGCTTTTCAGCACATGATAATAAAATGTTCGCGGAGCGTGTATTCTATATTTAAAAGCAACAGCTTCGCGGAAACATTTGGTTAAAACATAATTTTGGATTTATTCTTTAACAGTCTGGCTCCATTTACGATCAGAAGAATCCCGGCGGTGATTCCACCTGCAAGGACACAGATACCAACTGCCAGTGTGGAAGCTCCGGCAGAACCCATTGTCTTATAAATTTTCTCGTCCATCTTATATGCCCCCTTTGTTTGGATTTCTCATATTCCTAATGTATATTATTCTATCATTATTCTCATGAATATACAAACCCAGATTAAAAAATATCTGCTAAAAATTACAGTTTATCAGGTGCCCAGTCACCGAGAACCAGTTCTTTTGCAAAATATCCGGCTTGTTGTTCATTCAGATTTTGAACAAAATCAGCCCGGTCAGAAAGCGGACGGTAGTCAGAGGTGGCAGGGAAACTTGCGTATTCGGCATAATATACTGTGTCATGTGTATTTTCGCGGTTCCAGTCATGAAAACCGGCGGGATGGATATGCGCACCAAGTTCGCAGGAAATCAGGATCGTTTTTGCATAGTCGCGCCATGGCCTGCCAAGATAGACGGAACCGGAAGGACAGTCTTTGGAGATGAACCGGCAGTCGGAAAAAATGTAGCCGTATTCCTGGCCTTCCGGTGTGGAGGCGGCAGTTACATAACCCTGGATAGGAGGGAGTGTATAATTTTTCTGAACCATATCTGAATTGGAATGACACAGTGCAGATGTATCAGAACCGGAATCATGCAGGGTGGATGTAGTGGAAACTAAATCGGACTGTGCAGATGCTTTTGTGCGCAGCAGGGATTCTAAGGTACAGTGTTCAAAATATGCGGTGGCGCTTCCAAAAATAAAATCAATATCGCCGCAGATATAGCAGTTTTTATAATATTGTCTGCCATTGATACGCGGGGCAAACTGTTTTGGACCGATGAAACCGCCAGGCTGTCGTTCTTTTTCGGGAAGCGGCCCGGTAAAAAGTGTGTCCTGATGGCCGAGAAGGCGGCAGGAATCGATCATAAGACGGTCCCCGTCGGCATAGAGAGCGATCGCCTGTCCGTGTGTTGCGGAATCCCCGGAGGCATTTTCGATGGTGAGATGCTGGAGCGTTACATCATGTGTATCGATAAAGAGGGTATAAGTGCGGAATGTACCGCGCTTACTGCCATCTTCCATCAGATCCAGGGCATAATCATCATAGCTGATGACGGTGTGAGCACTGCTTTCGCCCATTCCGCGAAGTGTGATATATGGTTTATTTATGGTTAGTTTTTCATGGTAAATGCCCGGTGCAATTTCAATGATAACAGGTGTTGTGTTATTAGCAGGAATTTGTGCAAGGGCAGAGCCGATGGAGGAAAAATGTTCCGGGTTGTCGGAAACATGAAGTATTTTTTGCATGGGAAAAGCCTTTCTTTGTTTCTTAATATTTTCTGAGGATAGTATAACACAGATATTGCCTGGTTGAAATTGGGAAAGAGGATGATTATAATGGAAAGTAAAATAGGAAAAAAGTACGGTGGGAGGAGATTATGGAACTCAGTTATAAAGAAATCAGAGCACAGATCTGTGATGTGTGCCATAAGATGTGGCAGCTTGGATGGGTTGCGTCGAATGACGGAAATGTGTCGGTAAAACTTTCCGATGGCACATTTTTAGCAACGCCGACCGGCGTGTCAAAAAGTATGGTAACACCGGAAATGATCGTGCATATAAATAAAGCAGGAGAGATGATCGAAACTGTGGACGGGTACCGCCCGTCGTCCGAAATGCGGATGCATTTCAGATGTTATGAAGAACGCGAAGATGTCGGGGCGGTATTACATGCACATCCTCCGGTTGCAACGGGATTTGCCGTGGCAGACATTCCGCTCGATGAGTATTCCATGATCGAGACTGTGCTCGCACTTGGTTCAGTGCCGATTGCGCCTTATGCGACACCTTCCACAGATGAGGTGCCGGATGCCATTACCCCGTATCTGCAGGAACATGATGCGATCCTGTTAAAAAATCATGGAGCGGTAACAGTTGGAGCCGATGTTTATACGGCATATTACCGGATGGAAACGTTAGAGCAGTTTGCAAAAATAACACTGACGGCACATCTGCTCGGAGGTGCAAAAGAAATTGACCGGGAAAATATCGACCGGCTTGTGGATCTTAGAAACAATTATTATAAAATGAGTGGAAAACATCCGGGGTATAAGAAATATAGTGGTGAGTCGCATTTTGCTCCGCAAAAAAAGGAGGATCGCAGATGAGTACAGGCAGACATAAACAGGAACGCGGCGTTGGGCTGCAGCCATTGGATGAGATCAATGGATATCAGGTACGTCCGGGTTTTTATAACAGAGATGGTGCGACAGCAACCACAAGAGGTGTCAGCTTTACGATCCATTCCTTTGGTGCGACGGCATGTTATCTTCTGTTGTTCCGGCCGCAGGAAAAAGAGCCGTATGTGACCCTAAAATATCCGGAGGCTTATCATATTGGAAACACATATTCCATGTTCGTTTTTGGATTGAAAATCGAAGAGTTTGAATATGCGTTCCAGTTGGACGGACCTTATGATGAGAAGAAGGGCTTATTATTTAAGAAAGAAAATGTTCTGCTTGATCCGTATGCGAGGGCAGTAACGGGACAGCGTAACTGGGGAGAGCGCCCGGAAGGCGGAGCGGATTTTATTTATCACGCAAGGGTTGTGGAAAACAACTTTGACTGGGGAGATATCCGTCCGACGGAGCATCCGTTTGAGGATCTTGTTATTTATGAGATGCATGTGAGGGGATTTACAAAAGATGCATCATCGGGTGTTACACCGGGGGCAGAAGGCACTTATGAGGGACTGCGCCAGAAGATCCCGTATTTGAAGGATCTGGGAGTGAATGCAGTCGAGCTGATGCCGATTTTTGAGTTTGATGAGATGGAAAGCACCAGAGTGGTAGACGGAGAGCGCCTGTATAATTACTGGGGCTATAATACAGTCTGTTTTTTTGCGCCCAATACCAGTTATACCTCGGTGGTGGAACATAACCACGAGGGCGATGAGTTAAAAGAACTGATCTACGAGCTAAAGGAAAATGGAATCGAAGTTATCCTGGATGTTGTATTTAACCACACGGCAGAGGGAAATGAACATGGTCCATGTTTTTCTTTTAAGGGAATTGATAATGATATTTATTATATCCTGACACCGGATGGATACTATTATAATTTCAGTGGCTGTGGCAATGTCATGAACTGTAATCATCCGGCAGTAAGACGTTTTATCATTGACTGTCTGCGATACTGGGTAACGGAGTATCGTGTCGATGGTTTCCGGTTTGATCTGGCATCCATTTTAACCCGCGATGAAAAAGGGACACCGATGGCAGATCCGCCATTGCTTCAGGCGATTGCATGTGATGCCATTCTTGGAAAGGTCAAACTGATCGCGGAGGCATGGGATGCGGGTGGTCTCTATCAGGTTGGAAGTTTTCCGTCATGGAACCGATGGTCAGAATGGAATGGAAGATACCGTGATGATATCCGTCAGTTTTTAAAAGGTACGGATGGTATGGCAGGAACAGCAATCACGCGTATCACCGGTTCAAAAGATCTTTATCCGGAGCACCGCGGAGACAGTGCATCCGTTAATTTTGTCACCTGTCATGATGGATTTACATTGTATGATCTGTATGCCTATAATACGAAGCACAATGAGAAAAACGGCTGGAATAATTCGGATGGTGATAACAACGGAAACAGCTGGAACTGTGGAGCAGAGGGAGAGACAGATGATCCGCAGATCGAAGGACTGCGTCTTAGAATGGTAAAAAATGCATGTGCAACCTTAATGTGCAGCAGGGGACCTGCCATGTTTTATGCGGGAGATGAATTTTGTAATACACAGTTTGGCAATAATAATGCCTACTGCCAGGATAATATCATTTCCTGGCTTGACTGGACCAGACTGGAGAAATATCAGGAGATCCATGATTTCTTCCGGTATATGATCGCATTTCGCGAAAAATATCCGATTTTGCGCCGCTCCACGAAAAAAGCGCTCTGCGGCCTACCGGAGATCAGTATCCACAATGGTTTCCCGTGGAATGGGGGTACGGATTATACCAGTAAACTGATCGGTATCATGTATGCCGGCAGGGATGATGCGGATACCAGGGATGATATCATTTTCTATGGAATGAATGCATACTGGGAAACACTTGTGATGCAGCTTCCGGAACTGCCGAACAATCTGCAGTGGAAGATCTGTGTCAATACAAACATAGAGTATGAGGATGGAAAAGATGTGGAGGCACAGACCGAGTTTTATTATAAAAAAACATTGAAAGTTCCGCCGAGAAGTGTGGTTATTTTAGTGGCAGAATAGTGTGGGACATAAAAATGCGGCGGGTTACAGCCACCCGCCGTCTAATGTAATGATCTGCCCGGTCAGGTATTCATTTCCTGTGGCAAGCTGTACTGCTAGATGGGCAGTCTCCTCCGGCGTTCCAAATCTTCCTGCCGGGATCTCATCTGCAAGTTCTGCGCGTTCTTCTTCGGAAAAACAGGCATTCATCTGCGTATCAATGACACCACAGGCGATCGCGTTGACCTGGATATTGCTCGGTGCAAGTTCTTTTGCAAGTGCTTTTGTAAAGGAATTGATGCCGCCTTTGCATGCGGAATAAGCAACTTCACAGGAGGCACCGGCAATGCCCCAGACGGAAGAGATATTGATGATTTTTCCTTTCTTTTCGTGCACCATATGTGGGATTGCGAGCCGGCTGGTGGAAAAGACGGATGTGAGGTTTGTGGAGACAATGCGGTTCCAGTCATCGATCGACATATCCGTCAGCAGCCCGATATAGGAAATACCGGCATTGTTGATGAGGACATCCACTCCACCGAAGCGTTCTGTGATCTGTTCAAATAATTGTTCGACATATTCAAAGGAAGAAATATCGCCCACGCTGGCGAGCACTTCCGTGTGAAAAGTTTCTTCCAGTTCTTTTTTGAAATTTAAAAGTTCCTGTTCTGATCTGGAACAGGTAATGATCAGCCGGTCGCCCTCTGCGGCAAATGCGGATGCAATCGCGCGTCCGATTCCACGGGAGGCACCGGTAACTAGTACGGTTCTATTCATAAAAATCTCCATTCTTGTCCGTTACTGGAACATTTCCAGTTTGTGTTTACTCTATATTTGTATATTTTTTTATGTTCATTCTAATACATAGTATTTTGACTCATTTATGATGCCATTTGCCGTTCGTCAATCATGCAGGCATGTTGACTCACTTGCGCTCATTATATCATGTGCAAAAACAGCACATGATCCAATTCACCGTTCGTCAATCATACGAGCATGTTGACTCACTTGCGCTCATTATATCATGAAGCAATGCTTCATGATCGTGATCTACACTCGCTTCGCTCGGCAGTCTTATTATATCATGAATAAATCAATGAAACAATTTCAATGAAAATCTAAATGAAATTAAAATTGTAGATTTGCAGGGAAACAGCACTGTGTTAGAATTATTGCATAAAAATAATAGTATTGGAGGACTTATTTTGTGCTATATCAACGAATGATGAAGGAAAAACAAAAAGTGGAGGATCGGATCAATGACTTACAAAGCCAGATTGACGTGCTTCCATCAGGTACATTTTTCTGTACGAGAAATAATAAGTACTATAAGTGGTATTATACCGATAAGGGTAAAACAAAATACATTCCCAAAAGTGAACGAAAACTTGCGGAACAACTGGTAAAACGAAAATATTTAGAGAGCAGGCTGCGAAAATTTAAGCAGGAGGAGAAAAGGATAGATATTTATCTGAAGCAATATAGCTTAGATGAATTTTCTTCATATCATGTAGAGGAACATCCAGAGTTGCAGAAACTTTTGTCAGGAGTCTATGTACCGTTAAAGCAAGAACTGGATGAGTGGGTAAATGCTTCTTACACAAACAATCCGAAAGAACCACAAAAATTGATACATAAAACCATTCCCGGAATTCTGGTCCGGTCAAAATCTGAAGCTTTAATCATAAATGCGTTATTCGAACACAAAATCCCATTTCGTTATGAATGTTTATTACAGATTCAAAATGTTAGTATATATCCGGATTTCACCATCCGTCATCCTGTTACAGGTGAAGTGTATTATTGGGAACATTTTGGAATGATGGATAATGAAAATTATGCTCATAATGTATATTCAAAGTTACAGTTGTAGAATCCTTTAGATTATGAGTATGTAGAACTACTGATTCAATATTATTTTACATGAACAATGTATAGGTATTCAAATGGGCGAAAGGTATATATATCAGAAACCAATAGTCCGAAATTTTATTGAATTATAGTATTTTTCAATCAAAATGGGTGAAAATTAGGTCGAAATACTTAAAATAGTCCATGAAAACGAAAAAACGAGGGCTATTTTGATGTTAAATGAAGAAATTCACCCATTTTGAAAATAAAAGAGGAGGATACATGAAAAAATGGGCAAAATATATGAATGCGGAAAAAAATAACCCAAAACATAAGCAATGAAGTGGGAGAACGGGCGAAATACACGAACGCTGAAAAAAATAGCCCATAACATATAAGACGGCTGCAGATAGTTGGATAAAGAAAACGGGTGGATCTGCTTAATGTAATAAAAGTGTAGCCCATCATGGTATTTAGTATAAACTGATATGAATAGTAATGTGTAAAAAGAAACAGCATGTTTTTACAGGATTAAATTTCATAGAAGGGTAGAATTTAACTCTGCAAGTGAGTTTAAGAGAAAAATTTGAAAAAATATAAAATTAGGTATGGACATTTCCGTAGAGATGTGATAATATAATCAAGCACGATTCAAGACGACTTGATTACGGCGCGTGGCTCAGCTTGGTAGAGCGCTGCGTTCGGGACGCAGAGGTCGCAGGTTCAA
>OGXL01001481.1_pt1 | contig 19301 bp, 16 predicted proteins | sample 1576311 | NCBI WGS metagenome assembly OGXL01 (sample SAMEA3541564, study PRJEB24748) | human gut metagenome | biome: human gut; feature: human-associated habitat; material: faeces | place: China | collected 2012 | reverse complement strand
AAGCTGCAGCACCTCCCCCCGGATCACCCTGGCAAGGGAAGGCCAGTGGCTTAAGGACACACCTGCCACCACCCCGGCAAATCCACGTCCGCAGGCGATAGAGATCAACATCACAAGAAGGATGTGGGGGATGCCCATGACCAGGTCAATGCACCAGGATATGACGCTGTCCGCCCGCCTCCCCAGAGTGGCCGCCGCCGTCCCCAGCACCAGGGCCGCCGCCGCGCTGACAGCCGCTGTCAGAACACCGATCCGGATACTTAAGGAGAGACCTGCAATGGTCCTTATAAACATATCCCGGCCCATCCAGTCTGTCCCGAACCAGAACGCCCGCCCCGGAGCCAGGTTGGTCCTTGTAAAATCTGTCACCGCGGCCTGCTCCTCCAGGAGAACCCCTGCCACCGTGATGCCGGCCAGGATCACCAGGGACACAAGCAGGAAAAGGAGGGTGCTCTGCCTGCGGTTCAGAAAGAAGCGGCTTCTTGATTTTCCCGTCATTTTGCAGCCCTCCTTCGTATCTTGGGATCCACCACGCCGTAGAGAAGATCCGCAGCCAGATTTCCCCCGAATACAATGGCGGAGGTGATAAGAGTGATGCTCATCAGCAGGGGAAGATCGCTGCCAAGCCCTGCCGTCACCGCGGCCTGCCCAAGTCCCGGGTAGGAGAACACCTGCTCCACCAGGACAGAACCGCCGATGATCTCACTGACGGAGCCGGCCTGCAGCGTGATGGCAGGCAGGGCCACGCCCCGCAGGCCATGTCTCCACACCACAGACTTCATGGACTCTCCCCTTGCCTTTGCAAAGAGCACATAGTCCGACTCCAGCACGTCGATCATCTTCTCCCTTGTGTGGAGGGCCATGCTGGCCACCCCTGTGATACTCAATGTCAGCGCCGGCAGGATGGCGTGCTGTAGACGGTCTGCCACGGAGACCATGCTGCTCTCCATCCCCACCGGCACGGAGAGCCCCACAGGCAGCCATCCCAGCCATACGGAAAACACAAGAAGAAGAAGGATGGCCAGCCAGAAAGCCGGGGTACTGGAGATGAGAAGGCACCAACCCCGGATCAGCTTATCCGGCCACCGTCCCCGGCAGGCCCCGGCTGCCATTCCCATCAGAAGCCCCAGCACCCCGGACAGTATCCAGGCTGTGAGAAGCAGGAGCAGGGAGCTGGAAAGCCTCTGCCAGATCACCGTGCTCACAGGCTGGCGGTAGAGAAGGGAGGTTCCCATATCCCCGTGGAGCAGATCCGTCAGCCATCCCGCGTATCTCTCCAGGGGAGGCGTGTCCACGCCCCAGTATGCTTCCAGCTGCTCCACCTGCTCCTGGCTCATGGTGCCAAGAGCCACCTGCCCCACATTGGTCTGCAGCGGGTCCAGGGGGGAAGCGCTCATGAGAAGAAATGTGACCACGCTGACGCCCAGAAGAAGAAGCGCCATGCGCAGTATTTTTTTCGCCGCAAACTGAAGGCGGTGTTTCAAGAAAATCAGTCCTTTCCGCTCTGTGACCAGGTCCACTGGTCCACATTGTTGACCACGGACCACCCGTGTCCGTGGGGATGCACTTTCTGTTCTGCCACCTGGAGGCCGTCCCGCACCCAGTAGAGATGGTCGATATTTACCAGCCACACCCAGGGAATGTCCCCCTCCTGGGTCACCCCTGCCGCGCCGTCCCACTGGGCCTTCTGCCAGAGCTCATAGGAGCTCTCCAGATCCGGGCTTGCCAGCGCTTGGTCCATGTACGTGTCCACCGTCTCGTTGGAGTAGGGGGAGTACTGGGCCGTGCCTGTCCCTTCCATGGTGTGATAGATGTTGTAGAGTTCCATGGGCGTGTGGGCTCCCCAGCCCCACAGGAGGGGATCCTCCAGTGCCCGGTCGTAGGCTGTATCCCATCCCACGCCCTCTGTGGTGCAGGAAATCCCAAGCTCCTCCATCTGCCCCGCAAAGTCTGCCGCCAGGGCCTGGCGGACAGAGTCCCCTGTGGAATAAAGAAGGTGAAGCTCTGCCTTCTGCCCGTCTTTCTCCCGGACGCCGTCCTCTCCCAGGGTCCATCCCGCCTGGTCAAGTAGCGCTGCCGCCCCTTCCGGGTCGTACGCCACCTGGGAGGCCTCATTGTACCAGGGAAGCTGGTCGCAGACACTGTAGGCCGGACTGCCGTACCCGTTCAGCACATGGTCGATCATCTCCTGCCGGTCCACGCCTATGTTGATGGCCCGGCGCACCAGGACATCCGCCGTGAAGTCATTTCCCACGGTGCGCCCTTCCTGGTCTTTCGTCTCCTCCACTGCCGGCAGGTTAAAGCCCCGGTTGTCCACACTGGCGTAGGAGGCAAGGCTGTAACCCTCCACCTGCTGGTCCGAGTAAGTGGCGGACGTGTAGGCCACATCCACCTCTCCTGCCTGGGCCGCCAGAAAAGCGGCGTCCTCCTCCATAAAGAGGATGGTGACCCGCTTCATCTTTGGCGCCTCCCCGTAGTAGTCCGGGTTGGCCTCCAGGATCACCTGCTGCCCCCTGTCCCACTGCTTCAGTATATACCTCCCGGAACCGATGGGGTTGGAGCCGTAGGTGGCGCTGTCGTAGGCGTGCTCCGGCACGATCCCCACCACAGCCATGGTGTAAGGCCAGATGGAGAAAGGCCTTGTCATGTGGAAAAGGACGGTGGTGTCATCCACTGCCTCCGCATAGTCCAGCATGGTAAAATCATTGACCGAGCTTGCCTCTTTCACCGTATTGTATGTAAAGGCCACATCCTCTGCTGTCAGAGGCTCCCCGTCCGTGAAAGACACGTCATCCCGGATCTTCACCGTCCAGGTCAGCCCGTCCTGGCTGGCCCCGTACTCTGTGGCCAGGTCGTAGCCAATGGTAAGGTCTGTGTTGGTCACCGTGAGGGTGCTCTGGATCAGAGGCTCATGGACATGCTCTCCTGCCCCCCAGCCGTAAGCCGGGTCAAAGCCTGCCTCGGGCTCTGACGTAGGCCCCATGGCAACCACCACAGAGGACGTATCCTGCCTGTCGCCGCCCTCCTGCCCGGAGGATGCACTGCCGCCGCAGCCTGCCAGCAGGCCGGCCCCCAGAGCAACAGTCAAGAGGCCGGAAATCAGCCGTTTCTTCATCATGTTGTTTTGCCCCTTTCTTTTCCTTTATTCTTCCCCGCAGTTTCGCAGCGCTTCCCGATATACCGTCTCGTAGGATACCTGGTGTTCCCTTGCTAAGGCCGCCACATCCTCGTACTCCGGTTTCTGGTGCAGGATCCCCCGGCCTTCCGCCGTCTTTACCCGCACCTGCCCCCACCGGGTCTTCACTGTCTTTACACCGGGCTGCAGAAAATATTTGGTACACCTGCGGGCTCTGAGTCCGTTGGTGGTGGTCTCTGCCAGGACGCACCGGGCCATTTCTTCCTCTTTTTCCGGCGGACACAGCACAGTCAGCACATGTCCCGGCCTGCCCTTTTTCATGGTGCCGGGGATGGTGTAAGCGTCCAGGGCCCCCTCCTCTATCAGCCGCGTGCAGGCAAAGGCAAGGGCCTCCGGCGTCATGTCGTCGATGTTGCACACCAGCTCCGTGATCTCCCCGTCGCCTTTTCCTACTGTACTTTCTGTCTCTCCCAGGAAGACGCGGACGCAGTTGGCCTGCTCAAATGTCTTTGTTCCTATGCCTACGCCGGGCCGCCCTGTCCTCATCAGAGGCATGGGGCCAAAGGATGCTCCGAAAAACTTCAGAAGAGCCGCCCCTGTAGGGGTGCACAGTTCCCCCTGCACCTCTCCTCCATAGACCGGGACTCCCTCCAGGATATTGGCTGTAGCCGGGGCCGGCACCGGCATGACGCCGTGGGCGCAGCGGACCGTGCCGCTCCCCACATGTACCGGGGAGACGATGACCTGCTCCGCCCCCAGAAGGTACATGGCATAGCACACCCCTGTCACGTCCGCCACAGCGTCCAGGGCTCCCACTTCATGGAAATGGACGTCCCCCACCGGACAGCCGTGTGCTCTGGCTTCCGCCTCCGCGATCATGTCGTACACCGCGCTGGCATTTTCCTTCACCTGGACAGGAAGTTCCAGTCCGCTGATGATCTCCCGGATATGGCCGGGTGTGGCATGATGATGGTGGTGGCTGTGCTCATGTTCGTGGTGGTGACCGTGGTCATGCTCGTGATGGTGGTCGTGGTGGTGGTCATGCTCATGCTCGTGATGGTGGTCGTGATGGTGGTCATGTCCGGGTTCCGTCTCCTCCTCCCCGTCCACTGTCACCGCCATGTGTGTGCCTGCGATGCCGCAGGTGGATGCGGCCCGGGCCTCCAGGTGAACGCCGGGAAGTCCCAGATTGTTCATGGTATCCAGAAACTGCTGCCTGTCATCCAGCAGTTCATAGAGGGCGGACATGAGCATATCTCCCGCTGCACCCATCTTACATTCTATATAAAGTGTCTTCATCTTTCTTCCTCCTTTATCCCTTCCATCTGGTTGATCATGCTGGCCAGGTAGCCTGCGCCAAAGCCGTTGTCAATATTCACCACACTGCACCCGGAAGCGCAGGAGTTCAGCATGGACAGAAGAGCCGACAGCCCTCCGAAGCTGGCTCCGTACCCTACGCTTGTGGGCACGGCGATGACAGGGCAGTCCACAAGACCTCCAATCACGGATGCCAGGGCTCCCTCCATGCCTGCCACGGCCACCACGCACCGGGCGCTCATCAGCTGATCCAGACTGGCCAGGAGCCGGTGCAGGCCGGCCACTCCCACATCGTAGAGCCGGGTCACCTGGTTGCCCATGGCCTCCGCCGTCAGAGCCGCCTCCTCCGCCACGGCCATGTCGCTTGTCCCTCCGGTAGCTACCACGATCCGCCCCCGAAGAGGCCTCTGTTCCGGAAAGGCGATGGCAAGCTTCGGGATGGGATGGTACTGCACGGGGACTGCTGCCGCCAGCTCCTCCGCCGCCTCCTGCCCGATCCGTGTGACAAGGATATTGCGGCAGTTCCTCTCTCCCATGGCTTTCACAATGCCCACGATCTGCTCCGGCGTCTTTCCTGCGCCGTAGATCACCTCCGCCGCTCCCTGCCGGATGCTGCGGTGAAAATCAATCTTCGCGTAATCCAGATCTGCAAATGGCTCCTCCTTCAAGGACAGGAGGGCGTCCTCCGGGGCGGTCTGTCCCCGGGCCACGCTCCGCAGAAGCTCCAGTATATCCTGTTTGTTATCCATCTCTACCTTCCTCCCTTCACTGACACAGAGGGACTGCGCTGCTCCAGATCCAGAAGCACGGTCCCAAAAAGCGGTTTCAGCGCCGCCATGACTTCTTCCCTCTTTTCAAACACAAGAGTCATCTGCTCCCCTGTCACCTGGAGACGTGCCCCGCCTTCTGTAAGCCGCACCCGGAAATCCGAAAAGCCCAGCTCCATAAGGGCCCTCTCCCCCTGCTCTGCCCGAAGAAGAGCCTCCCGGGTGATCCTTGTCCCGGTGGAAATCCTGGTGGCCAGGCAGGCGTAGGCAGGTTTGTCCCATGTGAAAAGGCCTGCCTCCCGGGAGAGAGCGCGCACCTCCTCCTTTGTGACGCCGCACTCCCGCAGGGGGGAGCGCACTTTCAGCTCCCGCAGAGCCTGCATGCCGGGCCTCTCTCCCGCGTCGTCGGATGCGTTGGTGCCGTCCAGCAGTACGGTATAGCCGTCCGCTGCCGCCTGCTCCCACAGCTTTGTAAAAAGCGCCCGCTTGCAGTAGTAACACCGCCTGGGGCCATTCTGCGCCGCCTCATCCACATCTAAGATATCCATCTCCACCACTTTCATGGGGACAGAAAGCTGCTCTGCCAGCCGCAGGGCGTCCTCCAGCTCAAAGTCCGGCTGAAAGACCGTCTTTATATAGTAGGCCTGCACGTCACAGCCGTACGTTTTCGCCGCCCAGAGAAGGAACGCCGAGTCGGTTCCTCCCGAGAAAGCCAGGGCCGCCCTGGGCACCTCTCTGAAAAATGTCTCTAAAGTCATATCATCTCTCCTGTCTTTTTTTCGTCTGCAAAAAGAAAAAGGTACCTGCCCCCTTCTGAGTGCAGATACCTTCCTGGTATCTATTCATTTCATCAAACATACATATCCCACGACGCCTGCACGCTGTCCGAAGCGTTCTCTGGCTGTACGCTTTGCGGCTTCTGCCGCCATGCCCCGGCTTCCTGCCGGATGTCATCTGTCTATTTCATAAAATCAGCCAGCGCCTCCACCGCGCTCTCCACTTTTTTTGTCATGGGAAGATCGGCTATGCCTACCACGATATTGTCACACATGTTCACCGGGATCAGGATCCGCCCTGCCTGGCTCTGCCCGACGGCTGCTGCCATCCGGGGTGTGATCTCTCCCAGCATGGAGTCCGCGATCACAATGCCCACAGGCCCCATGATCACATCCGCCTTCCGGCAGGCAACCTCCACAGAGTTTTCTCCCGTGGCCGCCATATCTGCGCCGGCTTTCAGCATGGCGCCTGTAGCGGCGCTGTTGGTTCCCACTGCAAGCACTTCCACATCCGGATATCCGGCCTTCACAGCCGCCACAAGCTGCCGTCCAAGGCCACCGCCCTGTCCGTCTATCACGAGAACCTTCATGCTTTCACCTCCGCATTTTTTCTTTCTATAGTTTATTAGAAACTATTTCCACTGTCAAGAAAGTTTGTTTCCTTTACAGTTTACCGCCGGATCCCGGCCATGGCAAATACCTGTTGCGTATAGTTATCTATACCTGGAAAGCAGGACCACACCCACAGCGCAGACCAGCAGCTCCGTAACCGGGAAGGCCGCCCACACGCCGTACAGCTCCGCCAGGCTGGAGAGGAGAAAGGCCAGGGGGATGATCAGTATAAATCCCCGCAGAAGAGAGATGACGTGGGCCGGCAGGGGCCGCTCCGTGGAGGTAAAGAACACGGAATGGACGATATTAAGCCCTGCAAACACGCACCCTGTAAAGTAGATCTTAAGGCCCGTCTCGGCGATCTGCTGCAGCAGCGCGTTCCCCTCGCTGTTGAAAATCCCCACAATGGGCGCTGCCCCGAAAAACATAAGCAGGTACACCGCCGCGGAAATAAGGATCACCGCCCACTGGGCGTAGCGCAGGATGGCGGATACATTTTTCTGGTTTCCCTGCCCGTAGCTGCTGCTCAGGATAGGCTGGATCCCCTGGGAGATCCCTGTGTAGATGGAGATCACCACAAGGGAAATATTGGCGATGACGCCGTAGGCCGCCACGCCGGTGTTGCCCGCAAGCCCCAGGATGATCATATTAAACACGATCATAACAATGCCGGAGGACACTTCTGTCAGAAGGGACGGAAAGCCGCTTGAGAAGATCCCCAGGGCCAGTCTTGGAGACATCCTGCATCTGCACAGATGAAACTGGTTTTTCTTTCTAAGGCGGTGGGAGGACTGTATCAGCATACTGATCACCGGAGCCGTCCCCGTGGCCAGGGCAGCGCCGAACATGCCCATCCCAAGAGGGAACATGAACACATAGTCAAGCACCACGTTGGAGAGGCTTCCCACGATCATGGCCGCCATGGCAAGCTGGGGCGCCCCGTCGTTGCGGACAAAGCAAAGGAACAGGTTGTTTACCATAAACATAGGGGCAAACATCATCAGCACCTGCAGGTAGGCCCTTGTCAGCTCAAACACTTCCGCGTCCGCACCAAGAAGGCGGGTCAGCACACCGGAGCAAAGCAGCCCCAGGAAGAAAAAGACGGCCGCAATGAGAACCGTCAGCACCGCCGCATTTGTGAACACCCGGTCCGCGTTCTCATCCTTTCCCTGGCTCTTGAAGATGGTGTATTTAATGCCGCCACCCATTCCGATCATCAGTCCGCTTCCGTTGATGAAGCTGTACACCGGGATGGCAAGGTTGAGGGCTGCCAGCCCGTCTGCCCCCAGGGCTTTGGACACGAAAAATGTGTCCGCCAGAATATAGCAGGACAGGCCGATCATTCCCAGCACATTCAAAGATGAATACTTGATAAACTCTCTAAAACAACTGTTTTTCTGCATACATCATACCTCCGGCTCTTGTGGTCAGATTTCGCCCCGGATCCTGGAAAAACATGGACAGAATAAAAAAAGTCCCATTTATTTCAACAAAGGCCTACTGAAATAAATAAGACATACCCGGCGGCAATCACTGCATTATTCGTTTACACGCCTTGCTAAAATATCATAAAACATATATTAAGTCAAGATATTGCTTAAAATCGATCAATTTTTCTTCGTTTTCTCTTCCTTTTTCAATAAGAAACTGATATAATCCTTTTTAGTGCGCTAAATCGGCACTAAGAAAAAATCTATATTCTAAGAAAGGAATGAATGACATGGACAAGAAGTCAGAATTCAAACCGTATATTCCGGCTGACAAGATCGTGCCGGAATTTACAGTCACTTCTGTTCTCATAGGTATCCTTCTGGCAATTGTGTTTGGTGCAGCCAACGCTTACCTGGGCCTTCTCGTTGGTATGACGATCTCCGCTTCTATTCCTGCGGCCGTTATCTCCATGGGAATTATCCGCGTGATCCTGCGCAGGGATTCCATTCTTGAGAACAACCTTGTACAGACCATCGGTTCTGCCGGCGAGTCTGTAGCAGCGGGAGCAATCTTTACTCTCCCCGCATTATTCTTATGGGCAGAGGAGGGAAAAACTGAGTTTCCAAGCATCATGACAATCTTCCTTGTAGCCCTGTTCGGTGGTATCCTGGGCGTGTGCTTCATGGTACCTCTGCGCCAGGCCCTCATTGTTGAGGAACATGGAACACTGCCTTTCCCGGAAGGAACCGCATGTGCCGAGGTTCTTCTTGCTGGTGAGGAGGGCGGTGCAAAAGCCGGAACCGTATTCAAAGGTCTCGGAATTGCAGCTGTTTACAAATTCGTTGCAGACGGACTCCACCTCTTCCCAAGTGAAATCGGTTATGCCTTCAAGAGCTACGCAGGATCCCAGCTCGGTATCCAAGTACTGCCTTCACTGGCCGGTGTTGGATACATCTGTGGGCCGAAGATCTCCAGCTACATGCTGGCCGGCGGTACACTGAGCTGGTTTGTGCTGATGCCTCTGATCGCACTGTTCGGCGGGGACGCTACTATCTTCCCGGGATCAGCTCCGATCTCTTCCATGGCTCCTGGCGACCTGTGGGGAAGCTACATTAAGTACATCGGTGCAGGCGCCGTTGCAGCCGGCGGATTCATCAGCCTTATCAAGACATTCCCGCTGATCATCCGCACATTCAAACAGGCAATGGCAAGCATGTCCAAGAAACACGCAAACAAAGATGCTCTTCGTACAGAGCGGGATCTTCCAATGCCTGTTCTGATCGCAATCATCGTAGCTATCATCATCGCCATCTGGCTTGTACCGGCATTCCCGGTAAATCCGCTGGGCGCGCTGATCGTGGTTGTATTTGGTTTCTTCTTTGCATCCGTTTCCTCCCGTATGGTAGGTCTGATCGGATCCTCCAACAACCCGGTTTCCGGTATGGCTATCGCTACTCTGATCATTGCGACTCTTGCTCTTAAAGCAACAGGAACAGACGGAACAACAGGTATGGTTGGTGCTATCGCCATCGGCGGTATCATCTGTGTCATCGCAGCCATTGCCGGCGATACTTCACAGGACTTAAAAACAGGTTTCATTGTTGGTGCTACACCTAAGAACCAGCAGATCGGTGAGATCATCGGTGTCGTTGTATCCTCCGCTGCTATCGGATTTGTACTTTACCTGCTGAACGAGGCATGGGGATACGGTACAGAGCAGATCCCTGCCGCGCAGGCAACCATGATGAAGATGCTTGTAGAGGGTATCATGAACGCTGATCTTCCCTGGGCTCTCATCTTCACAGGTGTATTTATCGCCATTGTTGTAGAGATTCTGAAAGTACCGGTTATGCCGTTTGCGGTAGGTATGTATCTGCCATTCAGCTTAAGTGCTGGTATCATGGCCGGTGGTATCGTTCGTTACATCGTGGAGCGTGTCAAAGGTACAGAGCAGGAGAAAAAAGAGCGTGCAGACCGCGGCGTACTCTTCACATCCGGACTTATTGCCGGAGAAGGTATCATGGGTATCGTCCTTGCTGTCCTGGCAGTACTGAAACTGGACAGCGTCATTACTCTTCCATTCTCTCTGCCACAGATCGGAAGCCTTGTGATCTTCATCCTGCTTCTGTTCTATCTGTACAGACTGTGCATGAAAAAGGAAAAATAAAAAATGAGATCAAAAGACCAACGGAATTACATGGATTTTGTACCGGTTAAAAATCCGGATATTGAATATCAGACAGGCGAGGACGGCATTGTGACTGTTTTCATTGAGTGGAAAGGGTTCTATCACCGGATCGCCCAGAAATTTTTTCACCGCCCAAGGGTAAGCGAAGTAAAACTTGACAACTACGGCAGCTTTGTCTGGCTGTCCATAGATGATATGCGGGATGTGCACCAGCTCTCAAACATACTGGATGCTCAGTTTCCCGGCATGGAGAAGTCTCTCTCCAGACTGATCAAGTTCCTGGAGATCCTCCGTGACAATCATCTGATCCACTGGAAAGGAGAAAAATGGAACTGATACTTCATTATATCCCGTATATTCTTCTGTTTGCCGCCGCCACAGCCGTCATCTACACATGGGGCATATGGCGCACCATGCGGCAGAAACAGGATTTGTCGAACATGCTCAGTTCAAAGGGGATAACAAAAGTCCGAAAAGCCCTTCGCAAAAAGGGTCCCATGACCCGCAGGGAGCTGGAACCCGTGGTAAAAGATCTGACCGCGAAGCAGCCGTTTAACAGCGAGCGCATGGCGGTAACTGATCCGGGAAAATTTCTGGATTCCATCCTTCCGTACATGCTGAAACAAAAGCTGATCACGGAGGAAAAGGAAAACGGGAAAATCATCTACCGGTATAGAAAATAGCATAAGCAAGGAGGCAGACATGACCCATCCGGGCCGTGCCTGCCTCTTTTTTATTTCTTCATTATTTATTGATGTGCGCCAAAAAAGTAACAGAAATGTAAAATTTTTGACAATTCCTTTCTTTCATGCTACAATGCGCAAAGCGTTACCAGCGACGATAATGCGGGATTTTGTCTGCAATTCATTAAAGGAGGTACAGGCATGAAGTTTGAAAAAATTGATTGTGGCAACGGAATTGCGGTTGCCGTGTCAAGTGACAGCATGATCATTACTGATGTCGATTCTGCGCTTGATTTGCTTATGTCTGCCCAATATGAAGCAGGCACAAAGTATATTGTCGTGGATAAAAAGAACATCATTGGAGATTTCTTCATTTTGAGCAGCGGCCTGGCGGGAGAAATTCTTCAAAAATTTATCAATTACGGTGGGAAAATCGCTATATACGGAGATTTTTCGCACTACACCAGCAAGCCGCTGAAAGACTTTATCTTTGAAAGCAATAAAGGGAAAGATGTGTTCTTTGTTGCAACAAAAGAAGAAGCAATTCAAAAAATAAGCAAAAGCATTTAGTGGATAAAATCCCCATATCGGATAGTTGTGTATTAACCCAACGCGAAAGCGGCCATGTCAAAGCATGGCCGCTTTTTCTGTTCGCCGGTGGCGGCTGATATTTAATTATTCACGCTGTGTCGTGGCTGTCTGGGCGTCGCTGGCAGATCCCAGTGTCACGCTCACTGTCTGTTCTTTGTACTCTCCCTGGTCAGTTCTCTGGACTGTCACTTCCACCGTCTCGCCGGCGGCGTAATACTGGAGCACATCCTGGAGCTGTGACATGCCGGTAATGGTGCGGCCGTCAAATCCTGTAATGATGTCCCCTGCCAGCATACCAGCCTGGGCAGCCGGCCCGTCTTCCACTACAGCCGACACAGCCACGCCTGTGGGCATACCGTACATCTGGGACGCCTCTGAGGATACGTCCGTCCCCTGGATACCCAGGTAGGATGCCTGGCTTTCATCCACTTTCTCCCGGGTAGTCTGGTTCATAAGATTCTGCAGACTCTCCTGGGCTTTGTTGATGGGGATGGCAAAGCCGATACCGTCAACTGTTGTGCCGGACTGTGTCGTGGAGCTCTTGGCCTGGTTGATGCCGATCAGTTCGCCTTTCATGTTCAGAAGGGCGCCGCCGCTGTTTCCGGAATTGATGGGCGCGTCGGTCTGGATCAGCCCGGTGTACGTATTTGTCGTTCCATTGTCACTGGAGATCTGCAGATTCCGGTCCAGGGCGCTTACATAGCCGCTTGTGACGGACTGCCCGTAACCCAGGGCGTTTCCGATGGCAACCACCTGCTCGCCCAGGACAAGCTCATCCGAGTCGCCGATAGTGGCTATCTTGATCTGTCCCATGGTGTCACTGGAAATGTCCGACAGCTTCACAGCCACAACAGCCAGATCATTGGTGGCGTCTGTCCCCTTGATCTGTCCTTCCACTGCCGTCTCATCCACAAATCCCACAGACAGGCTGTCTGCTCCTTCTACCACATGGTTGTTGGTGGCGATGAGAAGTTCCGTGTCGTTCTTTCCTACGATGACGCCGGTTCCTGCTCCTTCCACCTCATACTCCTGGGTGCCGCCGAAGAAGCTCCTCATCTCCTCCACGGACATGGTGGAGATGGTGACAAGGGAGGGCATGGCATTCTCAGCCACCTGGGCCACGGTTCCCTTGCTGTCCGAGCTGTCTGTGCCGGACACGGTTTCTGTGTTGCTTATGCCGTTCTCCGCGGCCTTTCTGTTGTAGAGCTGGCTGGCTGCCACATTCACCCCGAAGGCCGTGCCTCCTGCCACTGCGCCAAAGACCAGGGCCATGGCCACCAGCACGGCCCATCTCTTCTTCATGCTCATAGGGCCTTTGGGAGCCTTCCCGTCCTTCTTCGCTCTTTTCACCTTCCAGGAAGCTTTCTTTTCTTCCCCCACAGGAACGATTTCAGAATAAGGCATCTGTCCGCCGTCTTCTGTCTTCTTATCCATATTTTCGTCTGTATATCTTTCATCCATCATAGTCTCAGCCTCTTTCCTCCGTAAGAAATGATTTTTTTCTTTTTTACAAGACTGATTATAGAGCGATCCTGTGATGGAATTGTGAAGAACTTTTTATGTTTTTGTGTTTTTTAAGATGCCTCTTCCTTCTGCTGGTTCACATTCATCACCAGCATCTGGAGCCGGTTCTCGATGTTGGCAAAGCTGACGTCCGGATCGTAGTCCAGAGGCAGGATCTGCACGTCGGAATACAGCTCTTTCAGCTTCTTGGCAATGCCCCGCCCTACCACATGGTTAGGCAGGCAGCCGAAGGGCTGCAGGATGACAAAGGCCCGGCATCCCCGCTTTGCGTGGTGGAGGATCTCGCCGGAGATCAGCACGCCCTCCCCTGCGTCAAAGGTGTGATGGATGACCTGGTCGCTGTCTTTCACCATCTCCTCCATTCTGAGAGCAGGCTGGTAGAGAGGATGCTTTTTCGCGATCCGGTCTGTCATGTCGTGGGCAACGTCAAAGGCTTTGTTTGCCACATGATACCAGATCTTCTGGATGAGAGGACGCTTCAGGTGGTACTCCCTGTTCTGGCTGTCCTGGTAGAAATAGGTTTTCCGTATAACGTCCGTCATGCGGGCTTCTATGATCTCAAATCCGTTCTTCTCCAGGTAGTCCTCGATATCATGGTTGGCGCCGGGATGGAAATTCAGCAGGTACTCTCCAACGATCAGCACGCCCGGCCTGGGGCTGGTTCGGTCGTACTCTATCTGGTTCATAATATCCACGGCCTTCTTAAAGCCCCTCCTGGCGCCCGGGATGCCCTTTGTCTCCAGCCCTTCCACCACGGCATCCAGGGTTTTCTCAAAGGCTGCGTCCGCGCTTCCTTTTACCTTCTCGTAGGGCCGTATCTTCCGCAGGAGCTCCTCCAGCACATCAATCATGGGCAGAGAGAAGGCAATCTTCAGGGAGGTGGAAAGGTTCATCTTAAATCCGGGATGCAGGTTGTGGGAGTCCGCGTCGTCGTTGGTAAGGATGGGCACCTGGGAAAATCCCGCGTCATCCAGCGCTTTCCGAAGAAGGGCGCTGTAGTGGGTCAGACGGCAGTCGCCCACGTATTTGCCCATGGCGATCGCCGTGTGGTCCGGGTCGTACTTTCCGCTGCGGAGGGCCTCCAGGGCCTCACCGATAACGATCTGTGCCGGGAAACAGATGTCGTTGTGGACATACTGCTTTCCAAGCCGGATGGCCTCCCCTCTTCCGATCTCCAGGGGCACGGTCTTCACGCCCTGCCCCGCAAAAGAGGCGGCCATGATCCGGCTGAAGGCGTGGGACGTGTTGGGCACCAGCACCACTTTGTCCGCCTTGTCCTTCTTTTCAAATTTCACTGGATAGGGGTCCTTAAGCTCCCTCGTCTCCAGTCTTTTCTTTTTCTCTCTTCCCATGGCCACTGTCTCCAGGAAGGACCGGACGCGGATGCGCAAGGGGCCCTGGATGTCGCTCTCGTCCAGCTTCAGGACAAGAGGGATTTTCCCGGATATCTCGTGCATCAGCCGGATGATCTCATCCGACAGGTAGGCGTCATGGCCGCAGCCAAAGCTCACCACCTGCACGTACTCCAGGCAATCGCTCTGAGCCGTCAGGATGGCGGAGGAGAGCATCCTTGCGTGGAAATTGTTGACAATGTCGATCCTGCTTTTACTGAGATCCACATCCTCGATACCCGGAACCGAGTCCGCTGTGAGCACGGGAATTCCCATGGTGACAAACATCTCCGGCAGGTCGTGATTGACAAGGGCGTCGTTCTGATAAGGCCTGGACGCCAGGACAACAGCAAACTTCCCTTTCTCTTTCACTCTCTCAATGATGGCGGCTCCCTGCCTTTTCAGCTCTGCCCGGAAGCTCTCCTGGGCTCTGTCGCCGGCCTCCATGGCCTTCCTTGTCTCCGCCTCCGGTATCTGGAAATGCTCTTTCATATAGATGGTAAGCTGCCGGTCCCGGTCCTCTTTTGAGGGCCAGTGGAACAGCGGTTCGTCAAAGGGGATGCCGAACTGTCTCTTGGGGTTGTCCGAGTTTTTCACCACAATGGGATAGCCCTTCACCACGGCGCACATGGACTCGCTTGTCTTCTCCCTGTTCTCTGTGGGAATGGTGGTCACAGCGGGCATGAAGATGCGGTCCACCTTCTTCGCCGCCAGGTTCCGGAGATGTCCGTGTACCAGCTTGGCCGGGAAGCAGACGGTGTCCGAGGTAACAGCGGAAAGTCCCGACTCGTACATTTTTCTCGTGCTCATGTCCGAGAGCTGTACCTTGTACCCAAGGGCTTTCCAGAAGGTGCTCCAGAAAGGCATGAACTCCCAATTGGAGAGGACTCTGGGAAGGCCGATGGTGAGATCCCTCTTTACAGCCGGTTCCGGGCAGGGATAGTCTTTGAAGAGAAGCTCTTCCCTTCTTCTGTACATATTGGGCACTCTGTTGACTTTCTGGGTCTTCTCCCTGAGCTGTTTTCTTGCCTGGGCGTCCTCCGGTCTGCCCAGCACCTCTCCCCTCTCGCAGCGGTTGTTTGTCACCCAGGAATTGCCGTTTGAGAAAGTGACAATGGTCCTGCGGCAGTGGTTGGTGCAGAAGGGACAGGGGGCGTTGGACTCCTGTGTGTAGGAGAAGTCGTCCAGGCTGTCCAGGTCGATGAAGGTGCGTTTTTCGGGCTCTCTTGCATGCCGCTCTTTGGCGATGAGGGCCACGCCCACTGCACCCATAAGACCTGGATAGGGGGCTCGGACAACCTGGCGGCCTGTGTACTCTTCCATGGCCCGCACAACGGCGTCATTTTCAAAGGTACCTCCCTGGACCACAATGCGCTCTCCCAGAGAGTCCAGGTTGGAGATACGGATCACCTTTGTAAATACATTCTCTATGATGGAGCGGCACAGTCCCGCCATGATGTCCTCCGGCAGGCGGCCGTTTCTCTGCTCGGTGATGATGCTGCTGTTCATAAAGACCGTACAGCGGCTTCCCAGCTTTGCCGGGTGCTTTGAGGCAAAGGCTGCCTCCGCGATCTTTCTGGCCGGGATATGCAGGGAGGCGGCAAAGTTCTCAAGGAAGGAACCGCAGCCCGAGGAGCAGGCCTCATTGACCAGGATATTGGTGATGATGCCGTTGTCCAGCCAGATGGCTTTCATGTCCTGTCCGCCGATATCCAGAATGAAGGTGGCGTCTTTTACGTACTTTTCTGCCGCCCGGGCGTGGGCCACCGTCTCCACGGTGTGGTACTCCGCCTGGAAGGCTTTGGCAAAGAGCTGCTCCCCGTAGCCGGTGGTGCCCACTGCCAGTATATTCAGATCAATGTTTTCCTTTTTATAGCGGTCCCGCATCTGGATCATGGCTTTCTTGGCCACAAGAAGGGGCTCTCCCTCGTTGGGAGCGTAGAAGGAGTCCAGGATTTCCTCATTTTCACCCATCAGCACAAACTTGGTGGTGGTGCTGCCGGAGTCAATGCCAAGGTACACGTTGACCTTCTCTCCCGGCCGGGGCTTCTTCCACTGTCTGGAGGCCTTCTCATGCCGTTTCTCAAAGGCAGCCTTCTCCTCCTCCGAGGCGAAGAAGGGCCGGGCCTCCTCCCCCTGGCCGCTCTTTGCTTGAAAGGAAGGGCTGCGCAGTGTTTCCAGAAGCTCCCCGGTATCCAGGATCCGCTTCCTGTTTTCAAACATGCTCTCCAGGGAGATGGCCGCCCCGTAAGCCACCATCAGCTCGGGCCTCCTGGGGATGATCACATCCTCTCCGGACAGCTTCAGTCTCTTTGCAAACACCTGTATAAGGGTGGGATTGAAGGTGAGGGGGCCTCCCTCAAAAGCCACCGGCTTTCTGATCTCCAATCCCTGGGCCAGCCCGCCTATGGTCTGCTTGGCAATGGCGTGAAAAGAAGACAGGGCCAGATCCGCCCTGGCCACGCCCTGGTTCAGAAGGGGCTGGATGTCTGTCTTTGCGTAGACGCCGCATCGGCCGGAGATATCATATGTAAATCCTCCCTTTTCCGCAAGGGCGTTCAGTTCCTCCACCGGCACCTTTAATATAGAAGCAACTTCATCAATGAAAGCTCCGGTGCCTCCCGCGCAGCTTCCGTTCATCCGCATGTCCGCCACATTCAGATCGCCTGTCTTCTCGTCTTTTCTGAAGAAAATGATCTTGGCGTCCTGGCCTCCCAGCTCGATGGCCGTGCGGACAGAGGGGTACTTTTTCCGAAGCGCCAGCGCATTGGCCGCCACCTCCTGTATAAAAGGGATTTTCAGCTTCTCCGCAATGGGCTTTGCACCCGATCCTGTCAGCGCAGGCTCGATCTTCACCCCCGGGAATTTCTCCTGGAAGCCCTCCAGCACACGAATGATGCTCTGCACCTGGTTGGCATGATGTCTTCTGTAATCTGAGTAGACCACTTCCCCGTTTTCCGGGTTCACGGCCACAATCTTAGTCGTCGTTGATCCAACATCAATCCCGGCAAGAAGCACCTTGCCTGGCTGGATCTCCACAAGTTCCTGATCCATCCATCTTCCCTGCCTTCTCTTTAGTTCTTAGTGATGTCATGGCTTCTCTATTTTCAGTTTTTTTGCAATTTTAGGGCGGCTGCCGCGTAAAGATTCACGCTGCGCAGCCGCCGGGTATATGTCATGACTAACTCTTTATGAAAGAGTTTATATCACAAACCAGGACAGATGTCAATGATTTTACAGCACAGCCGCCGGCTAGCGCCTCACATGCCGGATCATCCCCTGCACAGAAGCATTCGCATTGACCACGGTCAGCGTAATATCTGGGTGACGGTTCTGAAACACGCGGAACACCTCGTCCGCAAAGCCCTGCCCCATAAAGTCTATCCCTCTGAAGTCAAAGACAACCTCCTTGAATTCATCCAGCCTGCGCAGGATACGCCTGACCTGGGATCTGGCCACCGGATCTCCCAGCAGGCACATCTCCCGCAGAAGGATCTCCGTCTTCACGAACCCCTCCTCCAGAGGCGCATATGTGTCAAATACTTCCCTGGATGTGCGCTTTGTATCATTGTCCAGTTTCATCACTGCCATAGTTCCTATCCCCTCCAGGAACATGAGGTTTTTCTGTGGCTCTCCCGGCTCATAGGTGGGGATGTGCATGTCCTCCTGCCAGACTTTTACTTCTTCCATCTTCTTGTCCTTTCCGCAGCCCGGACTGGTCCCGGCTGCCCGTTTATTTTTAAATATTTCTCTTCTGTCTTTCATTTTACCGCCGGAAGTCCAGGCATTTCATTATTTTATCTTGCCACTATATTTAAAAAAATTGCTTTCATGGTTGTGCCTTCCCGGAAAAATGATTACAATACAGACAGAAACAAAAAAGCAGGCGCCAGGGCGCCGGAAAGGAGTCCCCATGCAGACCCAGGAAGCAAAGATCTCTCCCCGCTCTTCCTACTATATCTACAGCCCCGGCCTTCCGGCCAGGAAACTGTACCTGTACCCGCTGTCCATCGGCCATTTTTATTATGAGCCGGGGTACTTCATACAGCGCAGCCACTTTGACAGTTACCTTGTCCTGTACGTTGCCCGCGGCACATGCCAGGTATCCTCCGGGGATTTCTCCGGGGAAGTCCGGGAGGGGCAGTTCCTCCTTCTGGACTGCTACCAGCCTCACAGCTACGGGGACAGCTCCGGTTTCGAGGCACTGTGGATGCACTTTGACGGCCCCCTTGCAGCCGCCTATTTTGAGGAGATCACCCGCAGGAGCGGCTCCATCTTTCCCGCCGATCCCCAGGCAGTGCTGACGCTGGAACAGCTTTTCCAGACCTTTCACAACGCCCTGCCCATCCGGGAGGCTGCCTTGTCGCGGCAGATCACGGAGCTTCTGGATCTTTTTCTGGCCGCCGGGGAGGCTCCCGCTGCCGGCAGCTCCTACAGCCCCGCTGTGACGGAGACCATCTCCTACATCAGCTATCATTTTTCCGAGGATATCAGCCTTCCCTTCCTGGCGGAGCGGGTCAGCTTAAGCCCCTACTATTTTATCCGCCTCTTCTCCCGGGAGACCGGCTTTACGCCTTACCAGTATCTGATGAACACCCGCCTCTCGGCCGCCAGGTTCCTTCTGCGCTCCCCGGACATCTCCATCAAGGACATCTCCCTGCGCACCGGTTTCCACAGCGAGAGCAGCTTCTGCACCTGTTTCAGAAAAGCAGAAAAAATGACTCCCGGACAGTACCGCTCCTCCATTCTTTCGAGGCAGCCCTAGGTCTGTCCGGGAGCCTTTGTGCGCTCCGCCTTCTTTACTTTTTCTTATACTCCCTGCATGCCTCCACGTAGGCCAGGATATTGGCCCATGGCACTTCCGGCTCCAGCAGGTGGGTGGGGG
>OGXL01001474.1_pt1 | contig 19340 bp, 24 predicted proteins | sample 1576311 | NCBI WGS metagenome assembly OGXL01 (sample SAMEA3541564, study PRJEB24748) | human gut metagenome | biome: human gut; feature: human-associated habitat; material: faeces | place: China | collected 2012 | reverse complement strand
ATCTGAGTTAAATTCACCCATTCCAGTCCATTTCAGTTCGCTGATTCCTAGAAAGTTGACATTCACGCTTGCTCCCAGACCACCGCACCGTTTTGATCCAGCAGCATCGCCCAGGCGTCGTTTTCCTGCAGCGAGATGGCCACGGTTTCATCTGCCGTCCAGATCCCATCTTGCAGAGTGAGGTGGGATTGGATCTCCTGGATCGAAACATCGTCCTCCGGCCCACTCATATATCCGGCGGTCAGGATACCCAGGAGCAGGGCGATATTAACGGCAAAGAACAACAGTAAGATCCCGATGGTGGAAGTGATATAGCGCCGGAAAAAACGCTGCACCGGGTTCACGACTTCGCCCCCTTCAAATTGAGCCGGTATCCCAGTCCCTTGGCCGTCACCAGGGAGACTGGCTTGGAGGGATTGTCCTCGATTTTTTCCCGCAGGTGCCGGATGTGGGTGGAGAGAGTGCTTTCATAGCCCTGCCAGAACTCGCCGCAGATGGTTTCGCACAGGATGCCGGTGGTGACGATCCGCCCGGCGTTCTCATAGAGTTTTTGAAACAGCTGGAGGTGCTTGGCGGTCAGGGAAATCTGCGCCCCGTTTTTCCGTACCTCCGCCTTCTCCAGGTCCACTGTGGAAGCGGCCAGTTCTACCGTCCGGGTTGGCTCTGGGTAAGCCCGGTGGAGGATGGCCCCCACCCGGAGCAGCCGATCCTTGGGCAGGAAGGGCTTGGGGAGGTAGTCATCCGCCCCGGTCTCCAGACCCTCGATGCGGTCATCTGCCTCACCCCGGGCAGTGAGCATCAGAACGGGGATGCGGCTGGTGCGGCGGATCTCCCGCAGGACCTCAAACCCATCCATTCCCGGCATCATCACATCTAAGACAATCAGCGCCGGCTGCTGCTCCCGCCAAACCTGGAGGGCTTCCGGGCCGGAGGAGTCTTTATGTCCTCCCGCTTGTTGTTCTTGCCGTACCGCATATTTGCCCGTATGCAGGAGAGGGCAAAATCTTCCTCCCCGCAGTTGAGGGTTTCCAGCCGGAAGTCCCGCCGGGGGATAAGCCGCCCCGCTTCATCAAGGACGGGCTTCATGGTGAACTCGTCATGCTCAAAGGTCAGATAGGCTTCGGCTGCCCCGTAGTCGGCGTTCTTAGAACTGATATGCTTTATCGTTGCCATAGGCTTCTCCAATCACTTTCAGCACTTCAAACTTTAAGGCGGCAAGGTCGGAAACGGCTGCCCGCACTTCGCCGGACAGGGCATTGTAGGGTATGCCGTATTCGTTCAGATAACGGGCAATCTGATTTAAGTTGCTGCCGATTTTTCCGTACTGCGCCACAAGGGAAGAAACGGCAGTCAGCATTTCCTCGCTGTGGGCGGTCACTCGGATAACCGGGGTTATCTTGCTGTAAAAAATAGCCTGCCGGATATATTCAGACTGGCTCATGGAGAGGGCGGCGCATTTGTCCTCAAAGGTTTTTCGCTCGTCCTCGGTCAGCCGGGTTTTCACAACACATTTCCGCTTGGGCGTGTTGTAGGTCTTGGGTTTCATGGTGGTGTCAACTCCTTTCAAAATTTTTTCGTGGATTTTTCAGCGGCTGGAGCCGCAAAAGGCGGGCTTGGGGTGGCAACCCCAACAAGTAAGACCGGGGGAACAAATGGAGCGAAAGCGAAATTTGGTACACTGGTCGATACTTGCTCTAAGAAACTGCCGGACTACGCTGTGTGTGGCTGCTTTCAATACCTTTAGTTCCGCAGACGGGGATTTTGCCAACTTTGGCGGCAAATTTCTTCCCCCAATACCTACAAAACCGGGCAGGGCAGAATGGACGGAAATTCCAGCAAAAACTTTTCTGGCAGCTTAGGTTTTCCCGACAATAAGGCGTTTGGAAAGCTGCGTTTTGCCTGTTTTGTGGGGGTAATCTAAAAAAATATGTTTGGCAACCTCCAACCGGAAAATTTCTCTTTCCTTGCCCTCACGCTTTAATACAGGGCATTTCAAAAAACGCCAAACGAAAGCAGAAATTTCCCGTATTTTTTTCAGAATACAGTCTACTTTCCCGAAAGCAGGCAACAAAAAAGCAGCAAATCTTTTCAGACTTACTGCTCATGTTCCGCTGTGGGACGGTGTTATTCAGTTGTAAATAGTTCAACGGTCAAACCGAAACTTGAAAAGGCTCTCTATCAGCTTGGTTTTGATGTAGTCCTCCATGTCAACGTTATATCGTTTTGTTGAACATATGGCGCACTTTATCCAATCTACTGTTAGGACGTCGGGTTTGAAAGACTGGCTCTCCTAAAGATTCTTGATATCCTTTTAATTCGGTAAGGCAGACACTTCTTCCATTTGTATAAAAATTCAAATCATTGCGATATTCCCCTATATAGCGCGCAGGGATTTTCCCTTTAAAGATGACTTCATCATTTTTCAGTTGTGTTGATTCAATCTCCGCGCAGTATTTTGGCGCGTCATTATACGCACGTGAGAGATATTCCTGCGGTGCATAGAGGGTAAAGGAGAGATAAGGCTCTAATAGCTGCGTTCCGCATTTTTTTAAAGCCTGTTCCAAAACAACAGGAGCAAGAAAACGAAAATCTGCCGGAGTGCTGACCGGACTGTAATAAAGTCCGTATTCAAAACAGATTTTACAGTCCGTTACCTCCCAGCCATATAACCCCTGTTCTAAGCCATGACGAACCCCCTCTGCTACGGCATTTTGAAAACTTTGATTCAGATAGCCGATAGAAACTTTGCTTTCATACTGCACGCCGCTGCCCATCGGAAGTGGCGTTACAGATAAGCCTATCGACGCCCAAAACGGGTTGGGTGGCACTTCAATATGAATCGTATGATTTGCTGCTTTCGACGGTCTTTCTAGATAAATGACCGTTGGCTCTTTTACATTTATGTTCACATGGTATCTCTCTATTAACAGAGAACAAATAACCTCTAACTGGACTTTTCCCAAAAAAGAAAGAATAATTTCATGCGTTATTGTGTCCACATAATAATGCAATAGCGGGTCTGTATCTGCAATTTCTGTTAAGGCGTTCAGCAGAAGTTCCCTTTGTTCCGGTTTTTGCGGTTCCACCGTTGTTCGAAGCAATGGGGTTGGATTTTCTTCCCATGCCTTGCGCGGCAGAAGTTCTGTATTTCCAAGAATATCGTTCAGTTTCAAAGTATCATTGGATAGAATAGCGATTTCTCCGCAGCAAGCTATATCCGCCTGCACAATCTCTCCGTTTGACGGAATCCTCATTTCTGTGATTTTTAGTTTTTGCTTTTGGGCTAGAAGAATCGTATCTCGCAAACGAAGTGTCCCGCTGTATAACCGCAAATAAACAAGCCGTTTCTTCTGGTCTGTGTATTCAATTTTAAAAACGCTCCCGCATAACTCGGATTGATTGTTATCCGCACCAGAAGTAAATGTTTCTGTGATAACTTCAATCAGCTTTTCCGTTCCGATATTGTTCTTTGCGCTTCCATGATAAACAGGAAACAGGGAACTGTTTTGTATTCTTCTGCATTTTTCCCTCTGTAAATCCTGTATTTCCAAAGGTTCTCCCGCAATATACTTTTCCAGGAGTTCATCATTTTCACCAACAACAGACTCCCATTTTTCTATATCCGCAATATCCGTTAGCGATACTTCCGGAGTGAACAAAACATCTTGCATGACTATGATTTCATCAGAAAGTTTTTCCCTGATATTTTGATAAACACTCTGTAAGTTAATGCCCCCCTGGTCTATCTTATTTACAAAAATAATCGTTGGAATTTTCATTTTTCGGAGTGCATGGAACAGCACCCTTGTCTGTGCCTGTACGCCGTCCTTTGCAGAAATTACTAAAATTGCCCCATCAAGAACAGAGAGGGAGCGATATACTTCTGCCAAAAAGTCCATATGACCTGGGGTATCTACAATATTGATTTTATAGTTTTTCCAGTCAAAAGAAGTAACAGCAGCTTGAATGGTAATTCCACGCTGACGTTCTAAAGCCATAGTATCTGTTCTCGTTGTTCCTTTATCTACACTTCCTAATTCTGTAATGGCTCCACTGGTATAAAGCAGGCTTTCCGTTAAAGTTGTTTTTCCTGCATCTACATGAGCAAGAATACCGATATTGATTATTTTCATGTGTTTGTCCTCCATTCAGCCCCAAAGGGCACAAAAATCCCCAACAGCAAAATACTTTTACCGCTGGGGATATGGTAAACAGACATACACATACATACGGCACGCTACAAACAACGGCCGCTTTTCTATGTCAAATATATAAGGCAAAAGTATTCTTAAAAAGGGTACAAAAAACTAAGCCTCTCTTTAAAGGGGCGTTTACAATTTTTTGTTCCCACTATTTGATTATAGTTTTATTTAAGAATACCCTGCCGCATATTTTTAACTCCTTACTTTGGAATGGAAATATTATAGCATATCGGCGTTGAAAAGGCAAGCATTGAAAACAAAATTTACGGAATAGTGAGCCTGCTGTCTATCAAATTCTTGTGTATTACTTTATCGCACATGAGCATTTTCATTTTCTGCTTACACGCTTTAATACAGGGCATTTCAAAAAATGTCAAACGAAAAAAGAAATTTTCCGTATTTTTACACGATACAGTCCGCTTTCTCTAAAAGCGGGCAACAAAAAAGCAACAAATCTTTTTCAGACTTACTGCTCATGTTCCGCTGTGGGGCGGTGGTTATTCAGTTGTAAATAGTTCAACGGTCAAACCGGAACTTGAAAAGGCTCTCTATCAGCTTGGTTTTGATGTAGTCCTCCATATCCACGTTATAGTGTCCGTTGATTCTGGAGAAGTGCTTGATATATCCGGCATACCGGGCAAGGACAGCGTTTACAGCTGCCGGGTCGCCCTGCTGCGACTTCACTATCGTTTCAAAGGGGAGAAGTCGGTCGCTCATAGCCTAACACCTCCATTTCCTCATATAGCTGCCGCAGGGCGTTGCGGATATGCTGCCCGGTGTTGCTCCGCTTTCTCCCGAAACTTTCCGCAATTTCCTTTTGTGTCAGCGCACAAAAATAATAGAGATATATCATTTCCTGCTTGAACGGTGGCAGTCGCAGGAGTGCAGCGGCAAGAACCGGGTCATGCAACAGCACTGTCTGTCCGCAGGAAGTAAAAAAAGATTCTTCGGTCTGTTCCGGCTCTGCAAAGTAAATGTCAGTAGTGCCGAACGGATAAAACTTTTCATCAGTCAGATAGTCGAAAGAGATTTCCTTTTTCCACCTTGCCATGATAAGCCGGTATGCGTCATAGGACGCATGGCGTATCACAACCTTGCAGTAGGCGTTGTGGGTGTACTGGATATGTTCTTTGTAGACTTCAAACTCATTCATGGAAATCCCCCTCTCTCTGAATGATTGTAAGGGGCGGCAGCACGTTAGGCTGTCGCTCCTTGATTACCGGACAGCAAAGGCAGGCGGGGCTGTCAACGGTGGGCGCAGCCCATTTACTTGCCGTTGACTGACTCGACTGGATTTGCTATCTTGCATACATTTGTCCTTCACCGCCCATAAGAGCCGTCATTTCTTCAATTTTTTCCAGTGGGAAAGGCGGTTGGGAAAGAGGCTTCATTGCAATCGACATCAGTTTCATCGGGTTGTCGTCTGCTGCTACGCGATTGGAACTTAAATGTCCACATATCCGGCAACGATGAATAATTGCCCACTCACCATTCTTTCTAACCCACACGCCTACTGGTTCCATAATCCCTCCACAATTAGCTTCCCTGTCTCCCGGCTCAATATCTAAATGTAAGCTGCTTAGGCAATTCGGGCAATGGTTCCTGTGGTCGCTTCCTGCTCCAGCAGATACTACAAGCCTACCACATACTTTACAAGTAAAGCTGTCTTTACAACTATGTGTTTTATAATAACCTTTTTCATATTGTTTTCGTTTGTTTTCTCTGTTCATAACTGCTCCTTTTGTGGGGCAGGATTGTCTATAAATCTTCACGCAGATACTTTTTTAACAAGTCTCGGTATGTTTGTGAGAATTGTATATATTTTTCTTGTTCATTGACTGTCCATGCGCCCCATATTTTATCTTCGATTTGAAATAATGGGAGAATTTTTTCCGTAGAAAAATCTTTCCCTTTTTCGGTCAAACAGACCATTGTATTTCGGCCCTCTCTCTGTTCCAGATAGACAAGCTCACTTTTTTCTAATTTACGGATTGCCGAATTGATTGTTTGCCGACTGATACCTGTTAGCCTGAATATGTCGCTTTGAAGGCATTGTCCTTCCTTTTCACAAAGCACATACAGGATATTTAAGACAGTATCAGAAATGCCTATTTTTACAGCCGCTTCATGATACAATGAAGTAATTTCCGCAGATAAATAGGCATATATTCTTGGTTTTTTATCGTTCATCAGTTCATCACGTCCCCCTTTAATATCCGATTTCGTATATATTATATATCCGGTTTCGGATATGTGTCAAGACCTTTTTTACGGAATATAGGCTGCTGTCTATCAAGTTCTTGTGTGTTACTTTACCGCACATGAGCATTCTGATAAGGGCTGTAACAGCCAGCTTGCCACACTTACTGCCGATGGAAACGGCGATACCAAAGAAGTTGAGGTAAAAGCCGGAACAGTTTACATCAAAGAACTTTCCGCACCAAAAGGTTACAAGTTGGATTCTACTGTCCATGCCTTAAATGTGGAAGTTGGAAAAACAGCGACATTAACTGTTGCTGACACTCCAAAGGTCACAGAGACTTTGATTGATTTATTCAAAATTGACATGGAAACAGGAAAATCTACTCCACAGGGAACTGCTTCTTTAGAGGGTGCAGAGTTCACATGGAGCTATTATGACGGATACTACAATGCAGATAATCTACCTGCAAAAGCTACCCGTACATGGACAACCAAAACCGTTGCCGAAAAAGACAGTGACGGAACTATCCATTATGTATCCAGACTTGCCGACAGCTACAAAGTATCCGGCGACAGCTTCTATACACAGGACGGTAAAAATGTACTGCCACTTGGTACACTCACTGTCACAGAAACAAAAGCACCAAACGGCTACTTATTAGATGGTGCATATATGCAGGCTGACGGAAGTTCCGAACAGATTAAGGGAACATACCTTACACAGATTTCCGAAGATGGCGAACTTGCTATACTCTCTGGAAGCAACCAGTATTCCGTATCTGACAAGGTTATCCGTGGCGGTGTGAAAATCCAGAAACGTGACCTTGAAACAAAGGATACCAAAGCACAAGGAAGTGCGACCTTACAGTACACAGAATTTAATATCATTTCCTTAAATGACAGTTCTGTACTGGTAGAGGGAAAATTATACAACAAGAATGAAACTGTCAAGAAAATTCGGACAGGTATTGACGGAATTGCTTCTACTTCTGCTGACTTGCTCCCTTACGGAAATTACAGATTAGAAGAAAGCAAAGCACCAGAGGGCTACTTAACAGATGGTTCAAAGACAATCGACTTTTCTATCACGGAAGATGAAAAAATCGTGGATTTGACCGACAAATCCCACTCTGTCTACAACCAGATTAAGCGTGGCGATATTGAGGGTGTAAAAATCGGTGCAGGTACACACAAACGCCTTGCAGGTGTTCCATTCAGAATTACAAGCAAGACAACGGGAGAATCCCATATTGTAGTTACTGACAAAAACGGTCAGTTCTCCACTGCTTCAAGCTGGGCTTCCCATAAGGTCAATACTAATGCCGGAAAATCCAGTGAGGACGGTGTATGGTTTGGGACATCTGAACCAGACGACAGCAAAGGTGCATTACTCTATGATACCTATGTGATTGAGGAATTAAAGTGTGATTCCAACGCCGGATTTAAGCTGATTCCAGCTTTTGAGGTAGTCGTATCCAGAAATAAAGTGACCGTAGATTTAGGGACACTGACCGATGAATACGAAAAAGAAATCACAATCCATACCACAGCTACCGACAAGAAAACAGGCGAAAAAATGATTGTTGCCGGAAAAAACATCAAGATCGTGGACAAAGTCACACTTGATGGCTTGGAAGTTGGAACAAAATATAAACTTTCCGGCTGGCAGATGTTAAAGGAAGAAAACGCCGAACTTCTGATTGACGGGAAACATGTAGACAATGATTACACATTCACTGCTGACAGCGAAAAAATGACGGTTGAGATTACTTACAGTTTTGATGGTTCAGCTCTTGGCGGTCAGAACCTTGTTACATTTGAGGAATTGTACGATATGAGCAATCCGAAAGAGCCTGTCAAGGTTGCCGAACATAAAGACATCAACGATGATGGACAGACGGTTCTTATCACGGAACGTATCATCAAAATCCATACGACTGCTACGGACAAGAACGGCAAGAAAGAAATCGAAGCCGGAAAAGATGTAACGATTGTGGATAAAGTCACATTAGATGGTCTGGAAGTTGGAACAAAATACAAACTTTCCGGCTGGCAGATGTTAAAAGAGGAAAATGCAGAACTTCTGATTGATGGAAAGAAAGTATCCAATGATTATGAGTTCACAGCCGACAGTGAAAAAATGACGGTTGAGATTGCGTTTACCTTTGATGGTTCTTCACTTGGTGGTAAAAACCTTGTTACCTTTGAGGAATTATACGATATGACCAATCCAGACGAACCAAAGAAAGTGACGGAACATAAGGACATCACAGACGATGGACAGACCGTGACAATCAAGGAAGTGCCGGAAGTCCCAGACACACCAAAGGATACCGACACGCCGGATACACCATCTACGGTTACTAAGACAAGTGACAGTCCAAAAACAGGCGACAATACCAATATCTATGCTTATCTTGCCATGCTCGGTCTTTCCTGCGTAGGGCTTGGCGGTATGCTTTACTTCAAACGCCGTAGAAAAAAATTGTAAGGCAGTAACGTAGCGGTTGGTGGAACGTTCAAGGTCGCCACCCTTTTTGTAACTTCACGCTCCCGTGAAGCTCTGATTTACGGGAGCGTGAAGTCCACTAGGGGCGTGGGGAGTGTAGCTCCCCACAAAGTACAGCAGGAAAGAACTTACAAATAGAAAGAAAAGAGGTCAATTATTTATGGAATTAAGATTTGTCGTACCAAATATGGAAAAGACATTCGGAAACTTGGAGTTTGCCGGAGAAAATACTACGGAACAGCAGAGAATCAACGGGCGTATGGCTGTCATTACCAGAAGCTACAACCTGTATTCCGATGTGCAGAGAGCTGATGATGTAGTTGTGACGCTTCCTGCCAAAGCTGGCGAAAAACATTTCTCGCCGGAGCAGAAAGTAAAACTTATCAACCCACGAATTACTACCGATGGCTATAAAATCGGGGAACGTGGATTTGTTAATTACATCTTACTTGCAGACAATATGTTACCAGTGGAAAGTAAATAAGGGGGTATTCAGATTATGAGATTAGCAAATGGAATCGTCATTGATAAAGAAAAGACTTTCGGAGTGTTGAAGTTCTCCGCATTACGCCGTGAGGTTCATATTCAGAATGAAGATGGAACGGTCAGTGAAGAAATCAAGGAACGTACCTATGATTTGAAATGCAACACACAGGGACGCATGATACAGGTATCCGTTCCGGCGACTGTTCCGTTAAAGGACTATGATTACAACGCCGAAGTGGAACTTATCAACCCTGTTGCAGATACGGTAGCCAATGCGAATTACCGTGGTGCAGATGTGGACTGGTATGTAAAGGCAGACGATATTGTTATGAAAAATAAAAGTAATTTGGGAGAAAATGTAACACCAAACCATGATAAAACAATAGCTAATAGAAACAAATAAAACCTACTTAGTATTTGATTGCAAGTAATGCTGATTGACGATATAATGTCCTTAAAATATACAAAGGACGTGATATAAATATGGTTGAGAAATTGCTGGATACTTTAAAAATTTTTTTGGAAAAATATTTTATTCCAACGATAATTGCAGTTGTGTTGACTTTTATTACATATTATAAAACTCCAGCAGACAATGCATTATTGACAAAACTTACTACTACAGGATTTGGTGTTTTTGTTTTTTGCTTGTGGTTTTTACTAATTGTGTTAATTATCTGGGGAATAGATAAAGTCAAGGGATTTTGGGCTTCGATAAAAGATAAAAAACATCAAGAAGCTCTCGTTAAGCAAGAGAATGATAAGGCTATAGATTTTCTTTGGACAGAAATAGATAAATTGTCTTTGAAAGATTACAAACAATTACTCGAATTTGTAGATAATGAAAACGCACCTATCACGGTATCGGGAATTGACTTTCAACAGACATTTTTGAATTCTAATTGGGTTCATCGAACTGAAATTGAAGCTTCTAAACAAGTTCCAATTTCATTCGTTCGCAATGAAAATACATCATCAAATTTTATTCCTTTACCAGCTTATGAAACAATTCCTGCAAAATATCAATATGTACTTAAAGATGAAATTTATGAATTGATAAAATATTCGCTAGATAATTATGGAAAAATTGGTCATATACAAAGATAAAAAATTTAATGTAAAAGCAGTTAGTCTACACGATTGACTGCTTTTCTTATGTCCAAAGAAAGGAGTTTTAATGAAAGTATGGGCGTTTAAAGGTAACAGGATTCGTGCCAGTGACAAATCACTGGTCTATCATTTCTGTATCGGCTGGCTGTTGCTCCTGTTCGTTGCGGTATTCCTGCTACTGAACCTGCGACAACTTCTTATTACAGACTTGAAAGATTTTAACCTGCTTCATGCCGGAATCACATGGACTGACTACAATTCCATTACAGTTCTGATAGCGACTGGTGTTTGTGCATTAGTCGCTTTTCTCTACTACCGTTACGGATATGACCGTATCAAACGGTTATTGCACCGACAAAAGCTGGCTCGTATGATGCTGGAAAATAAATGGTATGAAGCGGAAAACACCAAAGACAGCGGTTTTTTCACTGACCTGCAAAGCAGATCAAGAGAAAAAATCGTGTGGTTTCCAAAAATCTACTACCAGATGGACAATGGTTTGTTGCATATTCTGTGTGAAATCACAATGGGAAAATATCAAGAACAGCTCCTGTCCTTAGAGGATAAACTGGAATCAGGGCTGTACTGTGAGCTGACCGACAAGACACTGCATGACGGATACATCGAATACACCCTGCTTTATGATATGATAGCGAACCGTATTTCGATTGATGAAGTGATTGCCGAAAACGGCGGTCTGTGGTTAATGAAAAATCTGGTGTGGGAATACGATTCACTTCCTCATGCCCTTATCTGCGGTGGTACAGGTGGTGGAAAAACCTATTTTCTGCTGACCATCATTGAAGCCTTGCTTAGAACCAATGCGGATTTATACATTCTTGACCCGAAGAACGCTGACCTTGCAGACTTGGGAATGGTCATGGAAAATGTCTACCACACGAAAGACGATATGATTGACTGCGTCAATGCCTTTTATGAGGGCATGGTCACACGCTCGGAAGAAATGAAACTGCACCCGAACTACCGTACAGGGGAAAACTATGCCTATCTGGGGCTTGCTCCACAGTTCCTTATCTTTGATGAATACGTGGCTTTCCTAGAAATGCTCACAACAAAAGAAAGCACCGCCCTGTTAAGCCAGCTAAAGAAAATCGTCATGCTCGGCAGGCAGGCTGGATACTTTCTGATTGTGGCTTGCCAGCGTCCAGACGCAAAGTATTTCGGGGACGGTATCAGAGACAACTTCAATTTCCGTGTGGGACTTGGTCGCATGAGTGAACTCGGCTACGGTATGCTCTTTGGAAGTGATGTAAAAAAACAGTTCTTCCAGAAGCGAATCAAAGGACGTGGATATTGTGATGTGGGAACAAGCGTCATATCTGAATTTTACACTCCCCTTGTACCCAAAGGCTATGATTTCTTAGGTACGATTGGGAAACTTGCACACATAAGGCAGGACGGACAGGTGGCGTGCGAAGCGAAAGCCACAGGTACGGACTAGCCTTGCTGGTGTGGCGGTAGCCACGCCAGCATACAACAAGCCCCTCGGTATCTAACAGAGGGGCACAAATCACAAGGAAACATACACAAAAGTTACCGATTCTTGGCTGAAATCAAGCGTTTGGTAGCTTTTTTTACTGCTGTGACATCAAATAAAAAATGTCACAGTTTTTTCGTAAAGGGGGTATCGCACTGAATGATACAGAGTGGATACAGGATTTTGCAGACAGACGTTTGCAGTACGGTGTATCCCAGACGAAACTTGCGGTCATGGCTGGAATCAGCCGTGAACATTTAAGCCGTATCGAATCCGGCAAGGTGGCGGTCACAGAAGAAATGAAAGTGAAACTTTTGGAAGCTCTGGAAAGATTCAATCCAGAAGCACCGCTTACCATGCTGTTTGATTATGTGAGGATACGGTTTCCGACACTGGATATTGGACATATCATCAAAGATATTTTACAGCTCAATATTCAGTACATGATACATGAGGACTTCGGGCATTACAGTTATACAGAACACTACTACATCGGAGATATTTTCGTATATACTTCTCCCGATGAAGAAAAAGGTGTCCTGCTGGAACTGAAAGGAAAAGGCTGTCGCCAGTTTGAAAGTTATCTGCTGGCACAGGAACGGAGCTGGTATGATTTCCTTATGGACGCTCTGGTGGACGGTGGTGTGATGAAACGCCTTGACCTTGCCATCAATGACCATACGGGAATGTTAGATATTCCAGAACTGACCGAAAAATGCCGGAATGAGGAATGTGTATCGGTGTTCCGTTCCTTTAAGTCCTATGCTTCCGGCGAACTGGTCAAGCATGAGGAACAGGACAAGGCTGGTATGGGGTATACGCTTTATATCGGCTCATTGAAAAGTGAGGTGTACTTCTGTGTTTATGAAAAAAGCTATGAGCAGTACATCAAACTTGGGATTCCCATTGAGGAAGCACCGATAAAAAACAGATTTGAAATACGGTTAAAAAATGAACGTGCTTATTATGCTGTCCGTGACCTGCTGACTTACTATGACGCTGAACGGACGGCATTTTCTATTATCAACCGTTATGTACGCTTTGTGGATAAGGAAGCAGACAAGAAACGGAGCGACTGGAAATTATCTGTCCGCTGGGCGTGGTTCATCGGGGAAAACAGAGAGCCGTTAAAGCTCACGACCAAACCCGAACCCTACACACTGGACAGAACCCTACGCTGGATTCAACGGCAGGTTGACCCGACACTCAAAATGCTGGAAACAATCACAGCGAAAACAGGTGTTGATTATCTGAAAGAAATCCGTAAATCCACGAAACTGACGGAAAAGCACTACAAGATAATCGAACAACAGACCACATCAACCGAAGATGTGATTTTAGAAAAGGAGAATTGAAAAATGCAACGATTATTATTTGACTTCCTGTTCTTCTCTTTAGGTGGAACAGTTGGCGTGATTGCCATGTGTATTTTACAGGCTGGCAGACAGTCTGACCGAAAAATGATGGAACTGAAAGGAGAAAAGAAAGTATGAATTTTGGACAGAACCTTTATAACTGGTTTTTAAGCAATGCACAGAGCCTTGTGTTGATGGCGATTGTTGTTATCGGTATCTACTTGGGATTCAAGCGTGAGTTTTCCAAACTCATCGGATTCTTGGTAGTTGCCTTAGTAGCAGTTGGTCTTGTATTCAATGCGTCCGGCGTAAAAGACGTATTGTTACAGTTATTCAATAAGATTATTGGAGCGTAAAGCCTATGGAAGAATGTAGCGTATTGATTGAAACGACCAAATCAGCAGAGGATAAAACCTCTCGCTGGTTTGATTTACCCATTGATTATGAGCTGTTCCGTGACCTGCTCGGCGTGGAAGCTGACAGCAATGATTATCAAATCATTGATATGAAGCTCCCCTTTGCTGACGACATTGTAAGGACAACATCTGTCAGACGATTAAACAAGTTGTACTTTGCTTACACGGATTTATCGCCAGAGGTTCAGCAGGCTTATAAAGAGTTGATTCCCTACTGTGGCGGTGTTGAGGATTTATTGCAGAAGTCGGAAGAATTTCTGTTTTATCCAGAGTGCCACAACATCATGGACGTTGCCCGTTACCGCTTGGAGCATAACATTGAATTTTCTGCTCTATCCGAAAAAGGAAAGAAATACTTTAATCTGGAAGCCTACGCCCATGAACTGGACGAAAAAGGACGTTATGCTGTCTGCAATAATGGAATGTTCAAACTTTGACAGGTGGTATTGCTTATGGCAGAAATGAAAGTATTTGTTATCAATCTTGATGAACAGGAAAAAGATACAGGCTGTGCATGGTTTACACTTCCCTTCAACATAGAAGCATTAAAACAATCCATTGGCTTACCGCCGGACAGTGACCGTTATCTTATCAGTGATTATGATTTTCCTTTTGAAATCCTGCAAGATACAGACCTCGACTTGCTAAATAATGTCTGCCTTGCAATTTCAGAGAGTGAAATCCCACCCGAAGATATACCTGCAATTCAAAGAGAATGGTTTTCAAACCTGCAAGAGCTGGAAGCCGGACTTTGCAATATTACATACCATCGGAACTGTTCAGATATGGAAGAAACATCAGAACATTTCCTGTGTGTGCATGGCAGATTTTATGAATACAATGAGTGAAAGGAAGTAATCGTTTATGATTGATGATATGCAAGTCTATATAGCCAATCTTGGCAAGTACAATGAGGGAGAACTGGTCGGGGACTGGTTCTCTTTTCCGTTGGACGAAGAAGTGATTGCAGAACGTATCGGCTTAAATGCAGAGTACGAAGAATACGCAATCCATGATACGGACAACTTCCCGATGGAGATTAGCGAATATACTTCCATCGAAGAACTGAACCGTATCTATGAGCAGTTGGAAGAATTACCAGATTACCTGCTGGACGACTTGGACAGTTTCGTATCCTATTATGGAAGTCTGGAAGAACTGGTGGAGCATAAGGACGACATCATTCTGTATTCCGGCTGTGAAACGATGACCGATTTAGCCTACTATCTGATTGATGAAGAACAGGTACTCGGAGAAATCCCGTCCTCTTTACAGAATTATATTGACTACGAAGCCTACGGGCGTGACCTCGATATAGAGGGGACATTTATTGCAACAAACGCTGGTATCTGTGAGGTACTGCGTTAAGGGCTGGCAGATCAGCACCGCCACTGGTGCTACTGTCAGCTTTTCTCTTGGGGGCAGTCTGGGAAATCCGGTTGTCCCTGTTGTTATGAAAATGAAGAAAGGAGTATTTACAAGTGAAGAAAATCCGAAGTTATACAAGTATCTGGAACGTGGAAAAGGTACTGTATGCCATCAATGATGTAAACCTGCCATTCCCCGTGACCTTTACCCAGATTACATGGTTCGTGCTGACGGAATTTATCATCATTCTGTTTGCAGATGTACCGCCACTTTCCATGATTGAGGGTACGTTTTTGAAATATTTCGGGATTCCCGTTGCCCTTACATGGTTTATGTCACAGAAAACCTTTGACGGGAAAAAGCCATACAGTTACATCAAGACGATGGTTCTGTATGCCCTGCGTCCCAAAGTGACTTATGCCGGAAAAGCCGTGAACCTGCATAAGCAGAAATTTGAGGAAACTATCACGGCAGTAAGGAGTGTGACCTATGTTCCCGATTAAATATATCGACAATAACCTTGTCTGGAATAAGGACAATGAGGTGTTCGCCTACTATGAGCTGATACCGTACAATTATTCATTCTTATCCCCAGAACAGAAATACCTTGTGCATGACAGCTTCCGTCAGCTTATCGCACAGTCCCGTGAGGGAAAGATTCATGCGTTACAGATTGCAACCGAAAGCTCAATCCGAAGTATACAGGAACAGTCAAAGAAGCTGGTAACGGGAAAATTAAAGGAAGTCGCCTATCAGAAAATAGATGACCAGACCGAAGCCCTTGTATCCATGATAGGCGACAATCATGTTCTCCCTGTTAGAATTTCCACAAAAACTGAGTCTCCATTTTTATACTAGCAAACATTCCTGGCTAAGTCAACCAAAAATATACTTTTCCTAGTGTCTCCAAATCTTACTCTTTCATACGACCCTAATCTCTATAAACGAATTCATCGTTGATTTCTCTATTCATAAATTCATTCAGTTTTTCCCCTTCGTAACCAAGCGCACAGCCAACCAGCAATTTTACATAAGTCATCTCAGAAGTCATCGCCCATACCGGTATGGCGCCGTACTTCAAAATGATTCCTGTAGATATGTAATTGTATGCGTCTCTATGGCAATGCTCAAGAAAAAGCGGGATCGGAGGCTTGCACTCATCACATCGCTTTTTGAGCGACAGTATGGCCTGACTGGTGTACCGCTTCGATTCGTCGTCCTTGTATGGAGTCACCGCCATTGTGCTTGAATGGTAGGTGCCATGAAGAATCGCCTTGACCCCCTTCATGCAGTAATGCTCATAATCTATCCCAACATAAGGAATGATCCGAAGAACACAAGGCGAGAGTTCAAAGTCGTGATACAAGTACATCCTCTCTCCGCCAGAGGATTTCCCCTCAAAAACAGCGTTCTCCTGGCTTACCTCAGCCATATCCGGACTGTAAAAATTCTCAGAACGGTTGGCGCACTGCAGCAGATGAGAACAATAGTGAATATACATACGCTGTGTTTCCCCGGATCCGTCGGTCTCCGTATTTCTATACACAGCATAAATATTAGGCTCTATCCCATTGATGATCAGTTCAACCGCAGCCCTGAAGTTCGCGTTGCCATTGGCCTTCTCATCATCCGGCGGAAGCTGGCTGGAGACCAGAAACACAGGAATCTTAGTGCCCGCCATCAGAATCGAAAGCAACGCTCCTGTATAAGCAAGGGTGTCCGTACCGTGCAGGATAATAACGCCATCATATTTTGAATAGTCATACGTTCTCATCTTAGAGATAAGGATGTTCCAATTACCAGTAGTCATATTCTCACTCAGAATGTCAAGGGGCTTCTCTTTGTCAAATGTCACACATTCCTCGGAGGAATAACGCGAGCCGGAGGCTCTGAAATTCCTTTCGATCAGCGTATGCGCCCTCTCTACATCAGAGTCTCGCTTGCCTGCCTTGTCGGCGAATGAGCAGATGGTACCTCCGGTGAGTATGATAAGGATGTTGTGGGTTTTTTTCAATTTAATTTCCCTCCTGATTTTTTTAATGTTGGTAGGTGATATGGTTGTATTGGTTTTTTCTGTCTGGTATTTTTGATGCATGGGAACCTCTACTGTTTCAAAAAAGCCCGAGTTTTTACTCCAACTTTAGGAAGATCCTTATTCTAAACTATTTCACATATCTGTTTCTCAATCTTGACATCAAGTCCACTCTTCCCACCACCAATAACCTCTAATCTATATCCACTTCTTTTCTACTTCTTTTTTCAACTCTTCAAACATCCCATAGTATCTATCCCGCACAGCCTTCACGATATCCAACGCAATAGCCTTATTATAAGCATGCGCCACATTATTTCTGCTTGCCAGGGCCTCAATCCACACTTTTTCATCCTTTATCAGCCCTGCTTTATAAGCTGTTTTCAATACCTGCCTTGGGGAGCCTGTCGCACTTTCTTCAAAGCCGCTGTATTCCAATATTTCTTTCATGGCCTTCCACGACTGCTCAAAACAGATCTCATACAATGCCACCAATCCTGTTAAAACCACATTTTCATATGGCTCATCATAATTATAAACATCATTTAAGTTTTCCAACGCCAGACAAAAATTATCAAACTTTTTCATAAAGCACCTTCCCTTCCTTCTCAATGGCTTCCCTTAACTCTTCCTGTACGCTGCCATCCAGATTCACTATATCATACTGCAAAAGAGTACTCGTCTCCTCATCTACAGAAATCGAAAAGCCACTAACATCCCCCCCTGACACAGCCAAGTCAATGTCGCTTACCTTTTTATAGTCTCCCCTTGCCCGGGAGCCAAAAAGAATCACCCTATCTACATCATATTGCTTTGCCAAATCGCAGATTTCTTTCCACAACTTTTTTTCAATTCCTGAATTACTGAACATACTATCCTTATCTTGTTTTGGGATTAAGAGCGCAACCGTCTCCACATGTTCATCATTGTCCAAACTCAAATTCATATCCTCATCAATAATCGGAAGTTTGAATTTGATGGATTTCAGCCACTGACCGTTCGGCTGCCGCTCCTCGTATATCTGAATTTCGGAAATCAACGACACTATGATCTGCCGCTTTTTCTGCTCATTCATGGCATCATACAACTTATCAAAGTAAATCAGCACCTTGTAAATATTATCTCCGGTGAGCTTTTCCGCTTCGATTGCCATTTTCTTTGCTCTGGCGGCAATCAGCAGATTTTCCGTATTCTCAATCTTATCATACATCCTGTAAAGACGCTCATCAAGATCTGACTTGCGCTTGATGTAGTGCTTATCATCCGGGTCAAGAGAATCAATTTCCTCTATCAGCCTGGATTTGGTGGAATAACTCTGCCTGAGCTGCTTTTCATAGGCTGCGATTTCCTGCTCAATGGCAGTGGTATCTACCTTCATGCTGATTTTCTGCTGCATCAATGCCGCAAATTTCGGATTGCTGACCAGCTTTACAATAACCTCTGCCACGGCATCATCCAGCAGTTCTTCATTGATTTGCCTTTTATAATCGCACTTGTGCCCGCGAGTCATAGTACGGTGCTTGCAGCCGTAATAGAAGAAATCTTTGTACTTTGTTCCGTCCGACCTGTGCTTGATGCTCTTGTTGCCATACATCCCGGCCCCGCAGATTGGGCACTTGACGATACCTGACAGCAGATGCACCTTGGCGTCTTTGCCACGGTTTACATGTTCATACTTTTCAGCCTGTGCCAGCAGCTTCACTTGTGCTTCATGCCAGAGTTCTTCCGACACAATACCCTCATGCAGACCATCCGCCAGTAAATAATCGTCCTGCTCCACAAGCCGGTAATCGTTTCTGGTGCCATGTACCTTTTCCGTCTTGCGTCTGCCGTAGGCGATTTTGCCGCAATAAACAGGATTTTTCAGTATCCTGCGGATCAGAGCCGCATCAAACAGAGGATTTTTGCCGTTCTGCCGCTGTATTTTATGAATACCGTGATTGGCAAGGTATTTTGCAAGACCGTTAGCGCCCATGTCGGTATGCACATACTGATCAAAGATAATGCGAATTGCCTCGGCTTCTTCCTCGTTGATAATCAGTTTTCCACCCACCAGCTGATACCCATAGGGAGCAAAGCCGCCGTTCCAGCGGCCCTCCCTCGCTTTTTGGATGCGGCCCTCCATGGTTTGGACACGGATATTCTCACGCTCGATCTCCGCC
>OGXL01001470.1_pt1 | contig 19362 bp, 16 predicted proteins | sample 1576311 | NCBI WGS metagenome assembly OGXL01 (sample SAMEA3541564, study PRJEB24748) | human gut metagenome | biome: human gut; feature: human-associated habitat; material: faeces | place: China | collected 2012 | reverse complement strand
ATCTGGAGCAGATCACCGATTCCTCCTCCCTTGGAGGAGGAAAGCCCTTCAGTGACAATGAGACAGCCAATGTGGTCCTGACGGCCAAGGCAAAGGAGATGCGCCAGCGAGGGATACTAGAGGAGTTTCAGATTTCACTGCCTCGAAACCTTTTGATTGCAGAGATGGATTTGTGTGCCCTTTTGGGCAATGCCCTGGACAATGCCATGGAGGCGGCGGAGAAAAGTACAGACAAGACGGTCCGGGTTCGCTGTCGGGCGGAAAAAGGCCTGTTTATGCTCCAGGTGGACAATGCACTGGCTGGGGATGAAAAGCCGGATCTCTCCACCACGAAGAAAGACAAAACTGCCCATGGTTTTGGCCTTTTGGGTATGCGGGAGATTGCGAAACGGTATGGAGGCTCTTTCGAGGTGGTGGCGGCCAATGGCCGGTTTGAACTGGTGGTCTGTCTGCCTTTATAAACAAATTTGTATTTTTTTTGAGAAATGACTACCCTTTTCCATAGAATTTATGCTATAATAATCCGTCAAAACGAAAAGGTTCGCGCTCATCAGCGCCATGGCATAGCGGCTGCTTTCCACCTTGACCACGGTCACGCCCGGCATGGCGGAAAGGTCGATGTCGTGCTGGATGACCAGTGCGCTGACACCCTTTGCCGCACAGTCGGCGGCAAACTCATGGCTGTCACGCTGGGTGCCCACGATGCACACGAACAAAAGGCCCGGTGCCGCCTTGCGGCTGTCGTAGATGATATCCGAGATCTCGATGTCCAGACTGCCCTGCGCAAGGGTAAAGGGCACGCCTTCCAGTAACTGTTCCAGTTTCATACTGCACACGCTCCTCAAAACATTTTGTCACATGGGGTTTTCTTCGTTATTTGCGGTCATGCGGGCGGGGTCGGTCAGCGGTGTTTCTTCCGCAGCTGCCGCCGTATCGTCCGCAGGCTGGGCCGCAGCGGCATCCTCTGCACCGTCTGCCGCAGTATCCTCGGCAGCAGAGGTGTCAGGCTCTTCCGGCACGGTCTTTTCCGGCACAACATAACCGGAGGGCAGGGTCGGCTGGCCCTGTGCAAAGTAAATTTTACGGGTGCTGCCCGCGCTGACATGGCTGAAATCCAGTCTGCCGGTGTCGGTAGGGGCACAACCCTTGCCGTCGGCATTGGTCAGCACATAGCGTGCGCGGTCCAGCTTATAATCCAGATCGTTCCGTGTACCCAGAAGCACACTGACACGATCCTGATACAAAAATGCCATCTGGTCGGTGTCCGCAAATTCCATGCGGGTCACATCGTCCAGCATCCCATACTCTTCCAGCTTTGCCTGCAGCTCATTCAGCGCATCCAGACGGTCGTCCGTCTGCACCGCTGCCGAAGCTGCTGCCGAACCGGATGCATCCGATGCCGCCGGGTCTGCCTGCGCTGCAAAGGTCAGCTGGTCGCCGGGTGTCACCGACACCGGCTCGCCGCCGTATAGGGTCTTGAGTTCTTCCGGCTGGGCAGACTCGCAGGCCAGGATCTTGAACTGATCCGAGAGGGTCAGCCAGCCGCTCTTCGTCTGCATGGCATAGGTAGGCACCGCCTCGGTCACCTGTACCACCACCGTGTTGGGGTAATCCCGAACCACCCTGATGGATTCCAGCAGCGGGAACTGCTTTTCCAGTGCCGCTTCCTTGGCGGCGGGGTCAAAGCTGAAAATGTTCTCTTCGGTCTGCACACCCAGTGCCTGCAGGATCTGGCTGCTGGAATAGCCGCCCACCTCCTGCACCACGGTGCCGTCCGCCGTCTGCACCTGAATGGTGCCGATCTTAAACAGCATGGTCATGGTCAGGTAAACACCGGCGGCGATCACGGCCAGCAGGGTCACAAAGGCCATCAGCCGCCGCAGCATCCGCCGCCGCTTCAGTGCAGCGCGGGTCAGGCGGCGCTTCTTGCGTTTTTCCCGCTGTACCGGGTCGCGTGGCTGCTGTTGTGCCGGGCGCAGGCGCTGGTTTTTGTAGCGCTGCTGCGCTGCCTGAGCCGCTGTCTTGCGCGGCTTCTGCCCCTGTGAACGGCGCTGCTGCGGCTTGCGGGCCGTGCCGGATGCACGCTGTTCCGGCTGGGCCGTGCGGCTTCGCTGTGCGATACGGTTCCGGTTCTGGCCGCTGGTGCGCCGGGTGCCGCTCTGTTCGGTGCGGCGCGGCTGCGAAGGGAACTCGATGCTATTATCGGTACGGGTGCGGCGCACCGTACCATTGGCGGTGCGGTCCGGCGCAAAGCTCAGCGGTTCCCCGTTGAAGCCATAGCGCCCGTCCGCACTGCCGGAAGATCCTTTTTGTTGTGAAGGCGGCGGAGTATGCTGCAGGTCTTTCCGCAGGTCGTAGATATTGCCGTTGTTTCTGTTATTGCGGTATTGCTGCATGGCGCACACCTCCTTTCCGGTTTAGGTTTTGTTTTACTTCTGCACCAGTTTCATCAGAGCGTCTGCAATACGGTCAAGGCTGTCATCCACCGACAGGCTGCGGGCATTTTTGCCCATCTCAGCCAGCTTGCCGGGCTGTGCCAGCATGTCGGACACCGTGCTCACCAGCTTTTCGCCGGTCAGATCTTTTTCCTCGATCACCACAGCGGCATCGGCCTTCTGCAGTTCCATGGCGTTGAAGTACTGGTGGTTCTCAGCCACATTGGGGCTGGGGATGAGCACGGCTGCACGGCCAACAGCTTCCAGCTCGGCCAGCGTCAGCGCACCGGCGCGGCTGATGACAAGGTCTGCCGCAGCCAGCAGTTCCGGCATATTGTTGATGTATTCCTTCACCACAAGGCCGTCGCCCTCCGCGAAGTTCTTTTCCTTTTCCAGATCCTTGAACAGCTGCACACCGTACTGGCCGGTAGCGTGGAGATGCAGCACCGGCTTCTTCTCGTGCTGTTCCCATGCACACAGGTCAGCCACCACCTCGTTGACGCGGCGTGCGCCAAGGCTGCCGCCGAAGGAAAGGATCACCGTGCGGTCGCCCGCGCCCAGCTCAGCGCGGATGGCATCGCGGTCCTTTGCCTTGGTGAACACCTCCGGGCGCACCGGATTGCCCACCACGATGGTCTTATCAGGTGCGCCCAGCTTTTCCACAGCAGCAGGCACGGCGGCAAACACGAGATCCACATCCGGTGCCAGCAGCTTGTTGGTCACGCCGGGGAAGGCGTTCTGCTCATGAATGGCGGTGTGGATGCCCATTTTGGCGGCACAGCGCACCACCGGGCCGGACACATAGCCGCCGCAGCCGATCACAAGATCGGGTTTGACCTCCTTCATAATGGCCTTTGCCTTGGGGCCAGAGAGGGCCAGATTCCACAGCGTAACGATATTGCGCTTGATGTTGTTCAGCGACAGCCTGCGCTGGAAACCGGTGATCTCGATATGGTGGAAGGGATAGCCCGCCTGTCCTACCAGACGGTACTCCATGCCCTCCTTGCGGCCGGCAAAGTGGATCTCGGCAGAAGTGTCTGCCTTTTTGATAGCACCTGCAATGGCAAGTGCCGGGTTGATATGGCCGGCAGTGCCGCCGGCAGCGATCAGAACTCGCATGACGATTCCTCCTCTATTATTAGTGCATCTGGGCAGGTCATCGGGGAGCTTCCCACTGGCCTGCGCCCTCAAAACAGTCGTTACAGTTCATTGCGCGCACGGCGGGCATCGTCCAGATTGATGGTACGGTCCTTCAGCTCCGCATCACGCTGAGCCTTTGCAGCCTGCCGCTGTGCGTGGGCCGCTGCCCTCTGCTGCGCCGCCCGCTCTCCGTTGCGCCCAATGTTCACCATCACGCCCATTTCTGCCAGCAGCAAGATCAGACTGGTGCCGCCGGACGAGAAAAACGGCAGGCTGATACCGGTATTCGGGATGGTGTTGGTGACCACGGCGATGTTGCAGAACACCTGCCAGGCGATCTGCGCCATAATGCCAATCCCCACCATGGTGCAGAACTGGTTCTCGGCCTTATAGGCGATCATCAGGCCCTGCGCTATGAGCAGTATGAACAGCACGATGATGAGCACCGCACCGATGAAGCCCAACTCTTCGCACACCACACTGAAGATGAAGTCGTTGGTGCTTTCCGGCAGCCAGAGCTGCTTTTCCACGCTGTTGCCAAGGCCAAGGCCCTTCAGCCCGCCGGAGCCGATGGCGTACAAGCTCTGCTTGGTCTGGTCGTTCAGCGCTTCCAGATCATCGGACCATGTGTTCAGGCGGTCCTGCAGATAGCCAATGGATTCCACCAGCGTCAGGGCCGGTTTCAGCAGCAGAGCCGCCGCTGCGGCCCCGCACCATGTCAATACACCGCCGCAGCCAGTCAGCATGAGGATGGTGCCCACGATGGCGGTGGTCAGCAGGATGCCGGACATGTGCGGCTCTAAAAACAGCAGCACCACCACCGGCACCAGCGGCAGCACCGGCACGATCAGCTGCCTTACGATACGGATGAACAGCCAATCCTTTGGCTTGATCTTTTCTCTCAGCGACGGGCTGAACCGGCCGATCTGCGGCGCACTTGCTGCCAGATGGGACGAGAGCAGGATCATCTCAAACTTTGCCACCTCAGAGGTTTGCAGAGTCAGGCCGCCCAGACGGATCCAGCGGCGGCAGCCGTTCAGCGGTGCAAAGGTCAGCGTGACGGCCAGCATGGCCAGCACCACCCAGTACAGCGGCTTGCTCGCCCAGCGCAGGAAGCGGTGATCCACATAGCTCATGACTACCATACAGCCAATGCCAATGGCCATGCAGATAGCCTGCTGCTTGATGTAGTGCAGGCTGTCGCCCATGCGCAGGTAGCCGGTGGTGTAGCTTGCGCTGTACAGCATTACAAGGCCGAACACCATGATAATGGCCAGCGTTGCCAGCCAGTTGAGCAGCAGCCGGTTCCACGGTCCCGGGTCCCGCTGCAGCGGCGGCACCCATGCACTTTCTTTTTGGTTTTTATGTTGTCTGCGGGTGGCTGCCATTGCCACGCCCCCTTATTTTCAGAATCAGGCGCTCAGGCCCAGCGTGCCAGACGCACGGCCAGCGCCAGCCCGCACACGCTCAGTGCACACAGGCTGTAAAAAATATTCACTGCACTCATGCCGCGCTTTTCCAGCCAGCAGTGCAGCGGTGCCGCCGCAAACAGCGGCCTGCCCTTCCAGCGGCAGAACAGGACCTGCAGCACCACCATGCCGCCCTCCACCCAGAAGGGCAGTGCCAGCGGGATGCTCAGCTCTGCGTAGCCAATGCACAGCGGGATGCAGCCAATGGCTCCCGCTGCATACAAGCAGCCGCACCGGCCGGGGTGCAGCTTTGCCGGTGGAAAATCCCACAGCAGAAAGGCCATCAGTGCACCGGCCAGTGCCGCCGGGAATACTGCCAGCGGAAACCAGCCCAGCTGTGTTTCCAGCATCATCAGGCCCAGCATAGCTACAAAGGCCGCGCCGCACACCGTGCCGTCGGCACCGTCGGCCGCGCGGGCCGCCTCGGCCATCGCCACCAGCAGCACAGCCCACAGCAGCGGTGCCAGCGCACATTCCACATAGCCTGCTCCCGGCAGGATCAGCCCTGTGGGCAGGCACCCGTTCAGTGTCAGCAGGCCCAGCACCAGCGCTGCAGCGATGCATTCCAGTGCAAGGCGCTGTGTGCGGCGCAGGCCAAGGCCCAAACCGTTCGGGTAGCGGCCGCGGATGCGGGCCAGATCATCGGCCAGCCCCACTGCGCCAAAGGCCAGCGACCCCAGCAGTGCAATGAGCAGGCGGGAGGTCATCTGCCGGTCGCTGCCAAGCAGGGAAGGCTGTGCAGCACATGCGGCCAGCCAGCCCACGCCCACAGCGGCAAGGGTGCCCACCATCAGGCACAGCCCGCCCATGGTAGGCACCGGGCTGTCCGGGGCATCGCTGTCCGGCTGTGTGCCGCGTGCCGCACGCTGCAGCTCCCGCAGCAGCGGCACCATCATATTGCCGAGCGCCGCAGTCAGCACAAAACCCAGCACCGACGCGACGACCAAGGCGAAACGAATCATTTTTCAATCTCCAAATTCATGCCAAAGGGTTATTCTTCGACATCTTTCTGCTCTGCGTAGAAAATTTCCAGCACTTTTTCCAGCGCCATGCCGCGGCTTGCCTTCACCAGCAGGGCATCGCCCGGCTCTATCCGGTTCAGCAGAGCATCCGCTGCCTCGCGGTAGTTGTTGGCATGGAGGGTCTTGACCCCCTTGGCCGCAGCCACCACAGCCGTGCGCTTTGCGTTTTCTCCGTAGGTCACAAGGCAGTACAGATCACTCTCCGCAGCCAGACGGCCCAGCTCCTCGTGGGCTTCGCGGGACAGCTCGCCCAGCTCCAGCATATCGCCCAGCAGGGCAAAGCGGCGCTTGCAGGGGAATTCCTTGAACATGGCAAGCGCGGCCTTCATGCTGTCGGGGTTTGCATTGTAGCAATCCTCAATGACGGTAACGCCCTTGCTGTGCACCACCTTCTGGCGGCGGCCGGTCTGCTCAAAATTGGAAAGCCCCTTGATGACACCGCGCGGGTCGCAGCCCAAGCGGGTGGCGGCGCAGTAGGCAGCCAGAGCGTTTGCCACATTGTGCTTGCCCATGGCCGGGATCTTGACCACAAAGGTGCCCTCTTCCTGATCTTCCAGCACAAAGCTCATGCCGTCCTCTTCCTGCCGGATGGACAGTGCACACACATCAGCGTTCTCATCTGCCAGACTGAACCATACCGGCTTCACGTGGGCGGGCAGCTTTGCGGCGCGCAGGAACTTATCATCATAGTTCAGCACCAGCGGTGCACCCTCCGGCAGGCCGTTGCAGATCTCCAGCTTTGCCTTGCAGATGTTCTCCTGACTCCCCAGATTGCCGATGTGGGACACACCGATGCAGGTAATGATGCCCACATCCGGGCGTGCGGCCCGGGCCAGACGGTCGATCTCGCCCGCATGGCTCATGCCCATCTCGATCACGGCATACTCCGTGCTGCTTTCCAGCCGCATCAAGGTGCGGGGCATGCCCAGTTCATTGTTCTGGTTGCCCTCGGTCTTGATGGTCTCGCCAAAGCCTGCAAGGGCGGCGTAGGTCATCTGCTTGGTGGTGGTCTTGCCCACGCTGCCGGTCACACCCACCATCTTGGGGTGATACTGGCTGCGGTAGTTCGCACCCATCACCATCATGGCGTGGTAGCTGTCCGGGCAGAGGATGGCCTTTTCCGCAGGCACGCCCTCCACCGGGTGGTTCACCACCACATAAACAGCACCGTTCTCCAGTGCTTTGGCCGCAAAATCGTGGCCGTCAAATTTTTCACCCGGGAACGCTACAAAAATGCAGCCGGACCGCACCTCGCGGCTGTCGGTGGTCACCAGTTCCACCTGCACCTCTTCCCGGATGAAGTCTGCGGGCACCAGCCCTGCCAGAAGCTTGCTTGCAGAAATTTTTTCCATTGTTCATGTCCCCTCTCGTTATTTTATCAGCTGGTTCGCCCTCTCCGTCACGGCTTACGCCGTGCCACCTCTCTCAAAGTGAGCGGCCTTTGCAGGCCACGCAGGCTTCATCTTTTTCCAAGGTTCCCCCTTTGGGGGAGCTGGACGCGAAGCAGCCTGAGAGGGCGAGCATGTTTATCTCTTTTCATCCACAGGTAATGGTCACGACGGTGCCGCGCTGCACACTGGAACCGGGGTCTGCACTCTGGGCCTGCACGGTGCCGTTCGCATTGCCCTCCACCACACAGTTCAATCCGGCGGCAGACAGCATCTGGCGGGCAAAGTCCGCGCTCTTGCCGGTCACATCCGGCACATCGGTATGACCACCCTCATAGGTATCGGTATACAGGTACACGGTGGTGCCGTAGGCCACCTTTGCACCCGCGTGCGGATACTGGTAGGTGACAGCTGCTGCCGCCTGACTGGTGGTGCTTTCGGCCAGCTGATGCCTGAGGCCCTTGATGTTCAGCTGCACCTGCGCACTGCTCCACTCGGTGCCCACCAGATTCGGCACAGTGACCACAGTCTGGCTGCGATCCTCGCCGTCGGCGGCAATGCCAAGGTAAGGTGCGATCTCGCTGATGATGTTGCCCACAACGGGCGCTGCCAGCAGGGACGAGTAGTCCGTTCTGGCGTTGTTGGGGTCATCCAGCATCACATAGACGATGATCTCCGGGTCGTCGGCGGGCAGGACAGCGGCAAAGGATGCCACCTTCTTGTAGTCACCGTCGGCACGGCGATCCATGTTCAACTGTTCGGAAGTGCCGGACTTGCCGCCGATACGGTAGCCGGACACATAGGCATACTTGCCGCCGCCGGTACCGGCACCCACCTCATATTCCATGATCTGGCGGATCACATTGCTGGTGCTCTCGCTGATGACCTGACGGCGCACATTGGCACCGTTCTCCTCGATCACGTTGCCATTTGCATCGGTGATCTTATCCACCACATGGGGCGTGACCAGATAGCCGCCGTTGACGGCTGCGGCCACAGCGGTGCACATCTGCAGCGGGGTGATGGCCATTGCCTGACCAAAGGCCGAGGAAGCCAGCTGCACTTCGCCCAGCTGGTTGGCCTTATAATACTGCATGAAGCCCGTCTCACTGGGCAGGTCCACGCCGGTGCGGCTGGTAAAGCCAAAGGCATCGAAGTAGTTATAGAAGGTCTGGGAGCCAACGCGCTGGCCCAGCTGGATATAGTAGATATTGCAGCTCTGGCGCAGAGCTTCGGCCAGTGTGATGGTGCCGTGGGCTTTGTGGCCTGCGCAGTGGTAGGTCTCCTTTGCCACGCCGTAAGCACCGGCGCAGGTAAAGGTGGTGTTGATGTTTGCAAGGCCGGAGTCCACGCCCATGGCCGAGGTGATCACCTTGAACACACTGCCGGGGTAGTACAACTCGGTGATGGCCTTGTTTTTCCACTGGATATCGCGGAAGTAGCCGGAGTAATCGGCCTCCTCGTCCAGAATGCGGTTGCCGTTTGCGTCCTTCAGCTCGTTGCCGTTCTCATCCTTTTTGTAGATGCCGTACAGCTCCGGCTCAGCGCGCACCAGCTCGTTGAGGTAATCCAGATTTGCGCTGTAGTCCAGCGGGTCGTTGGGGTCAAAATCCGGCTTGGAAGCCATGGCAAGGATGGCACCGGTCTTGACGTTCATCACGATGGCGCAGCCGCGGTTCTCCACCGTGTTGGCTGCAATGGCTTCGTTCAGATACCGTTCCACGATCTCCTGCACATTCACATCCAGCGAAAGCACCAGATTGGAGCCATCCTTGGCTGCAAAGGTGGTGGCATTCTCGTCCGCAATGGCGTTGCCGTAGGCATTGCGCTGGGTAATGGTGCGGCCATCCACACCGGCCAGCGTGGACTGATAGGATTTTTCCAGACCGTAAGTACCAATGCCGTCCGCATCGGTAAAGCCCAGCACTGCCGCTGCAAACGCTCCGTAGGGGTAATTGCGCTGGAAGCTCTTCTCGCTGCCGACCGAGATGTTGCCCTTGCGGGAGGTCTCAGTGGCACGCTTGTGTGCCTTGTTGAACTGGGAAACATAGGATTCGATGGACAGCTTGACAGCGTTGTTCACCTTGGTGGCCAGCACCTGATACTTGGTGTCCGTCTTGGAAAGTGCATCGTAAACCTTCTGGTACTGGGTCTGGTACGCTTCCGAGGAAGTGTCCACCGCGTCCAGACTTTCGCCGTCGCCGGAAAGCAGGCGCAGGGTCAGTTCCCGGCTGACCTCGGCACACATGGCCGTGTCCAGCGTGCGCACCGCATCCTCATCCTTACCGGTGGTGGTATATAAAATTTTGCTGTTGTCCGGGTCGGCCCAGATGGTCCACACCACGCTGGTGGAGGCCAGCGTGATGCCGGAGGTATCGTAGATCTCGCCGCGGGTGGCCTTGATGGTGGTATCCAGCAGCTGCTGCTTTGCGGCCAGCTGGCGGTAGGTGTCACCGTTTTTGATCTGGATATCATACAGGCTGTAGGTCACACGGGCCGCAGCAAGGCCCATGACCACAAGGGCCAGACCGCCGCAGATCAGACTGGTTCTGGGGTTCATGCGGGCACCGGTGCTGGTTTCCGGCCAGGGGCCTTTTATTTTTTTGATGAATTTTCGGAAGAATTTCGACATGGTATGCTCCTGCGGCAGCGGGCATTTGCTGCCTTCTGCCGCGCTTTTGTCAAATTTGGAACTGCCCTGCAAACAGGGTGTATAAACCGAAAAAGCGTGCGCTGCCGCACGCTTTCCCGTATTTGGTTCACTTTACAGTGCCAAGAATGTTCACGGCACCGTTGTAGATAAAGTCGGTCCACTGCCGCACAGCGGACTGGGTGCGCTCCAGCGTGTCGCTCTCGCCCAAACGGATGTAGGTGATCTGGCTCTGATCAATTTTCATCAGGCCCAGCCTGCCGGCCGTCTCTTCCACGCTGGTAATGTTGGTCTTGCTGTTCAGGGTGCTGTTATAGTAAGTATACTGGCTCTGCTCACTGACCAGCTGAGCCTTTGCGTCCTGAATCTGGTCGTTCAGCTCCACCAGCTTGGACTCGCTCCACAGCAGGCTGATGGCAAACCCCACCAGCAGTGCTGCTGCTACCAGATGCATGGCGTTGTGCACCGCTGCCTGCAGCGGTGAAAGCCGACGCTTGCCGCCCTTTGCTACCCGCAGATCTGCCTTGCGCTGTGTCTGCGGGGCTTTTCTGCGGCGTACCGCGTTATAATCATATGCTGCCTGACCCATGGTTTGCTCTCCTCCTCACACAACGGCTTCTGCCGTTCAGCATTTTTCCAAAACTCTCAGGTGGGCGGACCGGCTGCGCCGGTTCTCTTCCAATTCCTGACTGTTTGCTTCAATGGGTTTGCGGGTGATCAGCTTCGCTTTGGCTTTGCCGCCGCATACGCACACCGGAAACTCCGGCGGGCAGGTGCACGCGGTGGACCAGCGGCGGAATTTGTTCTTCACCAGCCGGTCCTCCAGCGAGTGGAAGGTGATCACGCACAGCCGGCCGCCCGGCGCAAGGTGATCGAAAATGGTATCCAGGCCTTCTTCCAGCGCATCCAGTTCATGGTTCACTGCAATGCGCAGCGCCTGAAAGGTGCGGCGGGAAGGGTTCTTGTTTTTGCGGCGTTCCGCCGGGGGCATGGCGCTGGCCACGATGTCTGCCAGCTGCAGGGTCGTTTCGATGGGAGAATTCTCCCTTGCCTCCACGATTCTGCCCGCGATCTGCCATGCGAAAGGTTCTTCGCCGTAATCCCGCAGAATGCGTGCCAGCTCTTCGCGGCTCTCGGTGTTCACAAGGTCCGCTGCCGTTTCGCCCTGCTGGCTCATCCGCATGTCCAGCGGTGCATCCGCACGGTAGGAAAAGCCGCGGGCCGCATCGTCCAGCTGATGGCTGGAAACGCCCAGATCCAGCAGCGCGCCGTTGACCTTGTCGATGCCAAGGCTTTCCAGAGCTTGTCCGGCATAGCGGAAGTTGATCTGCACCACCGTGGCAGGCAGGCCCGCAAGGCGGGCACGCGCGGTCTGCACCGCGTCCGGGTCCTGATCCAGCGAGATCAGCCTGCCGCCCTTTTCTGCATCCAGCCGCAAGGCGATCTGGCGGGAATGTCCCGCGCCGCCTGCAGTGCCGTCAAGGTAGGTGCCGGCCGGATCAATGGAAAGACCCTCCAGACACTCGTTCAGCAGAACGGGGATATGCTCAAACGAGGCCGGGTCAAAGGCTGCTTGTGTTTCAAGTTCCATCGCTGCGGCCTCCTTTCTCAGTTCATAAGCTTTCCGTGTTCCGGGCACTGTGCACACAGCGCACACTTTTACCCGATGACACAGTTTTATTTTAACAAATCAGGCCCCTGATTGCAAGGGTTTGTGCTCCCGTTTTTGCCGCAAAATGCAACAAAAAAAGTCCCTGTCGGCCGTCATTTCTGCCTGCAGGAACTTTGGTTTTTGCCGTATGTGTAATTTGTGTGTGAAAAAGGCTGTCTTCAGCCGTTTTTCTTGGCGTTCTGGCGCAGATTTGCGCGCACATTCTTTACCTGTGCCGCATTTTCCACCATTGTTTCCTCGGTGTTCTTGAGCATGTTGTCGCAATAGTCGGTCACGGTCTGGCGCAGGGTGCGGGCCTCGTTCTGGGCTGCAGTGGTGATTTCCCCGGCGCGCTGCTGTGCAGCCTTCACGATCTCGGCTTCACTCACCAGAATGCGCGCCCGCTCCTCAGCCTTTTTCACAATGGCCTGCGCCTGTGCGTTGGCCGTCTCCACGATCTGAGCGCGGTCGTTCACGATCTGCTGGGCCTGCCGCAGCTCTCCGGGCAGGTTTGCGCGGATCTCGTCCAGATAATCCCGGATCTGCTCCACATCCACGATCTTTTTGCCGCCGGAAAGGGGCACATTGGCACCTTCCTCCAGAGCATCCTCAATGGTATCCAAAAGTTCGTTCACGTTCATAGTGCTTCTCCCTTCGGTTCGTTCTCGGCAGGGTCTGTGTTCTGCATGGGCTTTGTGTATTTCCACAGCAGCACCCTGCCGTACTTGTACTGTTTTTTCAGGGTCAGGCCGCCAGCTTCGGCCGGCAGCACGATGCCGGTCTCGCTCTCGCACAGCACGATGCCGCCGGGCGCGGTGCATTTATCCACCACAGGCAGGATCTTTTCCAGTGTACCATTGCGGAAGGGCGGGTCCAGCAGTACGATGTCGAACTGCTCGCGGCAGGCGGAAAGATACCGCGCAGCCTCGCCGATATTGACGCGGCTGCGGTCGAACACGCCGCAGGCCTTGCAGTTGCGCATGATGATGTTCACCGCCTCGCGGTTCTCGTCCAGAAACACGCAGCGCGCCGCGCCGCGGCTCAGTGCTTCAATGCCAAGCTGGCCGCTGCCCGCATACAGGTCCAGCACCCGTGCGCCGGGCAGGTCGAACTGGACGATGCTGAACATCGCCTCCTTTACCTGCGAAAGGGTGGGCCGGGTCACGTCGGTCCCCGGCAGGGCCTCCAGACTGCGGCCCCGGGCTTCTCCTGCGATCACGCGCATGTTCTCTTTCCTCCTCCTTGCAGCCGGAAGATGTGGCTGCAAACACGTTTTTTGTATCACTTTATTATCACCCAACTGCATATTCTTGTCAAGGGCCGCGCGTTGCGCCGTCTGGCGGTTTGTGCTACAATAAAACCGGCAGCGCCGGGCTTTTGCGGCGCATTCTGGCATAAAAGGAGAGTATTCCCATGAAAGTTCTGCTCATCAACGGCAGCCCGCACGAAAAAGGCTGCACCTATACCGCCCTTTCGCTCATTGCAAAGGAACTGAACGACGCCGGTGTGGACACTGAGATCCTGCATGTCGGCGGCAAACCCGTGGGCGGCTGCATCGGCTGCGGCGGCTGTGCCGCAGGCAATGGCTGCGTGTTTGGCGGCGTGGTCAACGAGGCCATCGAGAAGGCCAAAACTGCCGATGGCTTCGTGTTCGGCAGCCCGGTGCACTATGCATCCGCATCCGGCAACATGACCAGCTTCATGGACCGCCTTGCCTACGCGGGCGGCAGATATCTGGCCTACAAGCCTGCCGCCATCTGCTGCTCGGCCCGCCGCGCCGGCACCACTACCACGCTGGACCAGCTGGTAAAGTACCCGCAGTTCTTCCACATGCCGCTGGTGAACGGCTCCTACTGGGCCATGGTGCACGGCTCCAACACCGAGCAGGTGCTGCAGGATGCCGAGGGCTGCGCCGTAATGCAGGAGCTGGGCCGCAACATGGCATGGCTGCTGCACTGCATCGAAGCAGGCAGGGCCGTTGGCTTTGAACACCCGCAGAACCCCAAGCGCCCCATGACCAATTTTATCCGCTGATTGGAAAATCAATTTCTGATCCAAAGGCTCAGAACAGTCCGTAAGCTGCTCTGAGCCTCTTTTTCTTTGCAGTCCACGCCATTTCGTGCCAAAAACAGCAAAAAACCTTTTTCAAAGCGCCTTCCGCTTCTTTTTTCGTTCATAAGTTTGTGTTACTATAAGATGTAAAGTGATTTTAGCAGGATGGAGACCCTTGTATGGAACACTACGATTGGAACGAAGGCTGGCTGTTCACGCCCCGGTTCGACCCGGCACTGGTGCGGCCGGAGTGCGGACTGGAACTGGAACCGGTGCGCATCCCCCACACTGTGCGGGTGCTGCCCTACAATTACTGCAACGAAAATGAATACCAGTGCCTGTGCGGCTACCGGCGGGAGTTTTTTGCACCCAGAGAGTGGGCAGGCCGCACTGTTCTGCTCACCTTTGGTGCCGTTGCCCATGACGCGACCGTGTTCTGCAACGGGCGGCGGCTGTTCCACCACGCCTGCGGCTACACCGCCTTCACGGTAGATCTGACCAGCGCTTTGCATCTGGGTCAGAATAACGTGGTGGCTGTGCGCTGCGACAGCCGCGAGGATCTGAACATTCCGCCCTTTGGCGGGCAGATCGATCACCTGACCTACGGCGGCATCTACCGTGCCGTCAGTCTGGACATCAAGGAGCCCGCTTACCTGCGGGATGTGTTCATCGAGGCAAAGGCCGAGGGCGATTTCCGCATCTATACCTCCACCGTGGGTGAGACGGTAGGCTGCACACTGCAGGCCGAGATCCGCAGCCCTTCCGGCAGCCGCGCCGCCTACAGCGGCGAGCTTTCCCTGCCCATCACCGGCGTGCTGAACGGTGTGCACCCGTGGAGCATCGAGCATCCCACCCTGTACACCCTCACCGTACAGCTGATCCGCCCCGGCTCTGCCGGTCTGCCGGACCGTGTGCTGGACGAAAAGACTATCCGCTTCGGCTTCCGCACCGTGCAGTTCGTGGCGGGTGGGCTGTACCTGAACGGTCAGCGCGTGGAGCTGCGGGGCTTGAACCGCCACCAGAGCTACGCCTATCAGGGCTATGCCATGCCGGACAGCATCCAGCGGCTGGATGCTCAGATCCTGAAAAAAGACCTTGGCTGCAACGCAGTGCGCACCAGCCATTCCCCCCAGAGCCCGGCGTTTCTGGATGCCTGCGATGAGCTGGGCCTGCTGGTGTTCACCGAGATGCCCGGCTGGCGGTACATCGGCGACGAGAGCTGGAAGGCGCAGGCCCTGCAGAACTGCCGCGAGATGGTGTGCCAGTGCCGCAACCACCCCAGCATCTTTTTGTGGGGTGCCCGTGTGAACAACAGCGCCGACGACGAAGCGTTTTATAAGCGCACCAACGAGGCCATCCACCGGCTGGACCCCACCCGCCCCACGGCAGGCGCGCGGAACCACCGCAAGAGCCAGCTGCTGGAGGATGTTTACGCCTACAACGATTACTCTTACCGTGGGCGCGGTGCCGCCTGCGAAGCCCGCGCCGCAGTGACTTCCGATCCCCGCAAGGGCTATCTCATCAGCGAATTCGGCGGGCAGCAGCTGCCCACCAAGCCCTTTGACGACGAGACCCACCGGCTGGTGCAGGCTCTGCGCTATGCCGCCGGGATCAACGATTCCATTGCGCAGCAGGGTGTGGCCGGCAGCTTTGGCTGGTGCATGGCTGATTACAACACCCACCGGGAATTTGGCAGCGGCGACCGCATCTGCTACCACGGTGTGATGGATATGTTCCGCAACCCGAAACTTTCGGCGGCGGTATATGCAAGCCAGAAAACGCCGCGTTCCCCCTCGGACATCGTGCTGGAAGTCTCTTCCGGCATGGCACTGGGCGACCTGCCCGGCGGCGTTCCCACGGCCTGCTGGGTGTTCACCAACGCCGAAAGCGTGCGGCTGTACCGCGGCAACGACTACATTGCCGAGTTCACGCCTGACCGGCACGGCCGTTTTGCCGCCATGACGCATCCGCCCATTGAAATCAACGATTTTGTAGGTTCTTTGTTGGAAAAGTACGAGGGCATGGACCTGGCCTCCGCCCAGATGACAGCCGCTATCCTGAACGAGATGCGCCGGGATGCCATGGAGCTTTCGCCGCTTTCCAAGGCGCGGATGCTTTCGCTGCGGCTGAGCTGGAACGAGGTAGCCCGCATGTATTACAAATACATCGGCGTGCTTGGCACACCGTGCGCAGCCTACCGTTTTGAAGCCGTGTGGCATGGCCGCGCCGTGCGCACCGTGGTGCGGGAACCGGTGCAGAGCGTCCGGCTGGAATGCACCGTGCACAACCCCATCCTCACCGACGGCCCCACCTGGGACTGCGCCGCTGTCAGCCTGCGCGCCATCGACCAGAACGGCAGCCTGCTGCCCTACTGCGGCGAAGCCGTTCAGCTGAGCGTGGACGGCCCGCTGAAGATCATTGGTCCCAGCGTGGTGCCGCTGCGCGGCGGCATGGCGGGCACCTACCTTGCCACCACCGGCGAAGCGGGCCGTGCCGTGCTGCACTGTCGCATGGAGGGTGCGCTGGATACCGATGCCGTGGTGACCATCCGTTGCCGGGAAGCTTAATTTCCGTCCCTTCATGATAGATTTGCACTCTGTTCAAAATTTCATCATGGTTGACTGGTATCCTAAGAACTGTAAAATAACGGCGGGCGCGCCCGCTTTGATTCCAAAACAAAGGATGCAGGAGTTATGAGAGAAAAATTCCGTCAGTTTATGATCGGCCGCTACGGTACCGATGGCCTGAACCAGTTTTTGAGCATCGCGTCCATCGTGCTGCTGCTGATCTCGCTGCTCACCCGCTTCAGCCTGTTCACATGGCTGGGTCTGGTGCTGCTGGTGCTGTGCTACTACCGCTCGCTCAGCCGCAACATTTCCAAGCGCACGGAGGAGAACTACCAGTACTATGCCCTGAAGGACCGCGTAGACCGTAAGTTCCGCGGTCTGAAGGATCAGTGGGCCAACCGCAAGCTCTACCACTACTACCGCTGCCCCAAGTGCCGCCAGAAGCTGCGTGTGCCCCGTGGCCGCGGCCGCATCCAGATCTCCTGCCCGCGCTGCGGCACCCAGTTCATCAAAAAGAGCTGAGCGGCCATGTTTGGTTATGTTGTGCCCAATCAGGCCGCGCTTTCGGACGAAGCACAAAAGCGCTACCGCACCGCCTACTGCGGGCTGTGCCGCCGCATCGACGCACTGCACGGCCTGCGGGGCCGCTTTACGCTGAGCTATGACCTCACCTTCCTGAACCTGCTGCTGTGCAGCCTGTACGAGGGCGAGACCGAAGCTTCTTCCGGCCACGACCGGTGCCCCATCCACCCCTTGGGCGGTGTGGAATGGCGGGCGGCCTCCCCCACCGATTACTGTGCAGATCTGAGCGTAGCCTTGCACTACTACAACGCCGAGGATAAGTGGAAGGACGACCGCAGCCTGCTGGGCCTTGGATATGAAAAGCTGCTTACCGGCTGTAAGCAGGCTGCCGAGAGCCGCTGGCCCCGTCAGTGCAGCGCCATCCGCACCTGTCTGGACAGGCTGGCAGAATACGAAGCTGCCGGGAGCGAAGATCTGGATGCCGTGTCCGGCTGCTTTGGCGAGCTGATGGCAGAGCTGTTCGACTACCGGCAGGATCACTGGTCGCCGGAGCTGCGCAGCATCGGCTTCCATCTGGGCAAGTTCATCTACCTGCTGGATGCCTATGACGATCTGGAGCACGACCAGCGCAAGGGGGCCTACAATCCGCTGAAAGCACTCAGTCAGCAGCCCGGCTATGAGGAAGAGATGAAAGAGATCTTTGAGCTGCTGCTGGCGCAGTGTGCCCAGAGCTTTGAACGCCTGCCCTGCGTGGAGGACGCAGACCTGCTGCGCAACATCCTTTACTCCGGCGTATGGCTCAAATACAACTGCAAAAACCGCCAAGCAGGCCCGCAGCCGTGGCTGAATGGCGGCTTTGTCTTGATTTTTCCACGGCAATACGGTAGACTATAAACATTGCGCGGCACGGTGGCTGCGCGAAATGAGACGTGAGGAAGTATATCCATGAGAGACCCCTATGAGGTGCTGGGCGTTTCGCGCGGCGCAAGCGATGACGAGATCAAAAAAGCATACCGCGCCAAGTGCAAGCGCTGGCACCCGGACCTGAACCCCAACGATCCTACCGCCGAGGAGCACTTCAAGGAAGTGCAGGCGGCTTACGATGCCATTACCAAGGGCGAGACCGGCCCCCAGATGGGCGGAAATCCCTACGGCAGCTACCAACAACAGAGTTACGGCCAGCAGAGCTACCAGCAGCAGGGTTATCAGAACGGTTACGGCGGTTTTGACGGATTCGATGGCTTTGACCCGTTCGGTTTCGGGTTTGGCTTTGGCGGCTACCAGCAGGGTTATGGCCAGCAGGGCGCAAGCTATTCCGGCTCCGACAGCCCGGAGATGCAGGCCGCCCGCAACTTTGTGGCCAATGGCCGCTATGCGGAGGCCCGCCGCGTGCTGGACGGCATGACCGGCCGCAATGCCCGGTGGTATTATCTTTCCTCCCTCGCAAATCAGGGCTTGGGCAACCGCATCGATGCGCTGCAGGATGCCCGCCGTGCCGTGCAGCTGGACCCGGGCAACACCGAGTACCAGATGCACCTGCGCCGGATGCAGAACCCCGGCCAGACCTACCGCACCACACAGGCCACCTACACCAGCCCCGGCGGCCTGATGCAGTGGTGCTGGAGCATGATCCTGCTGAACCTGCTTTGCAACTGCTGCTGCGGCGGCTGGGGCTTCCGGTTCCGCATGTGATCCCGTTTTTCTCATAAGATACAACAAGACCCCGCACCTTCTGGTGCGGGGTCTTGCTTTTGCTTTATGGCATCACTTTACGGTGATGTTGCGGCTGATCTTGCTGCAGGAGTAATTGCCGCCGATCTCTGCCGTCTGCACATAGATGCCCGGCTCTGTGGGCAGCTCGCTGGTGGCATCACAGCCCCAGCCGGACTTCTTGTAGCTGTAGCGGATCTTATCGGTGGGCACCACCTGACCATCCACTTCCAGCACAGCCGCTTCATTGAAGCTCTGCAGCTCTTCGGCGGTCATGGGCTTTTCGGCCTGCTGTGCCCAGTACATGCGCACGCCGTTTGTCTTGGGCTTGATCTTGAACATGGCAAAGCCTGCGGTGTTCATATCGCTGCTTTCCAGCGCCAGTGCACCGGCCACATAGTTGCCGGCATCCACCGGCTGTTCGTCCAGATAAATGCGGCTGAACGCGCCCTCCGGCAGATACTTGCGGATCAGGTTCAGCGCAAGGCGCAGGCCGTTGGACACCTGATCGATGGTAGGCACATAGAAGTGCAGTACATCCATCACCGAGACGGCCTCATCGGCCACCCGCAGCAGCACGCTGACATCGTTGCCGTCGATCAGCTGCTTGAGGTAGCTGTACACATTGAACTCCTCTGCCTGATCCGGTGTCTTGGACATCTTCTTGGGCAGCGGGATCATCTTGAGCAGCGTGCGGATCTTATCCGACAGCACCAGCGTCACATAGCCATTCGCTTCGCCGCCAACGCCCACCAC
>OGXL01001469.1_pt1 | contig 19379 bp, 15 predicted proteins | sample 1576311 | NCBI WGS metagenome assembly OGXL01 (sample SAMEA3541564, study PRJEB24748) | human gut metagenome | biome: human gut; feature: human-associated habitat; material: faeces | place: China | collected 2012 | reverse complement strand
TGATGGGGAAGATCGTATTTGATGATGAGCCCGATAAAGTGCCCGAAGCAACGTATGCAGGTATCAACTATGTGGATAAAGTATCATGCAAGGAGGTGATTCGTTACAACGAAGGCGCCGGCAAGAAGAAAGTGGTGTTGGTGGATTGTGGTGTAAAGACAAATATCATCCGCTGTCTGCTGAAACGGGATGTGGAAGTGATCCGCGTTCCTTGGAACCATGATTTTACAGGGATGGAGTATGACGGATTGTTTATCTCGAACGGTCCGGGTGATCCGGATACATGTGATGAGGCGGTACAGCATATCCGCAAGGCGATGAGCCTGAGCGACAAGCCTATCTTTGGCATTTGTATGGGGAATCAGTTGCTTTCAAAAGCAGGAGGTGCCATCATCTATAAATTGAAATACGGTCATCGCAGTCATAACCAGCCGGTGCGCATGGTGGGAACGGAACGTTGTTTCATCACCAGTCAGAACCACGGTTATGCAGTAGATAATAATACATTGGGAGCCGATTGGGAACCGCTGTTCATCAATATGAATGACGGTTCCAACGAGGGCATCAGGCATAAAACCAAACCTTGGTTCTCGGCACAGTTCCATCCGGAAGCGGCGTCGGGACCTACGGATACCGAGTTCCTGTTTGATGAATTTGTGAAGTTGTTATAAACCGTGTATTAAAAAGAACAAGTATGAAAGACGAAATAAAGAAAGTATTATTATTAGGTTCCGGCGCCTTGAAGATTGGCGAGGCCGGAGAGTTTGACTATTCAGGCTCGCAAGCGCTGAAAGCCTTGAAGGAAGAAGGGATTGAAACGGTTCTGATCAACCCAAATATTGCTACTGTGCAGACCAGCGAAGGGGTGGCGGACCAGATTTATTTCCTGCCCGTTACTCCTTATTTTGTAGAGAAGGTGATAGAAAAGGAACGTCCGGATGGTGTGCTCCTGTCTTTCGGCGGACAAACTGCCTTGAACTGTGGGGTGGCACTGTACAAAGCAGGTATTTTCGAAAAATACAATGTCCGTGTGTTGGGTACTCCCGTACAAGCCATCATGGATACGGAGGACCGTGAGTTGTTTGTAGAAAAACTGAATGAAATCAATGTAAAGACCATCAAGAGTGAAGCGGTGGAAAACTTGGAAGATGCCCGTCGCGCTGCTAAAGAATTAGGTTATCCGGTTATTATCCGTGCCGCCTACGCATTGGGTGGACTAGGCTCTGGTTTCTGTGACAATGAAGAGGAACTGAATGTTCTGGCTGAAAAGGCCTTCTCTTTCTCGCCGCAGGTATTGGTGGAAAAGAGTTTGAAAGGCTGGAAGGAGGTGGAATATGAAGTGGTCCGCGACCGTTATGATAACTGCATCACTGTATGTAACATGGAGAACTTTGACCCGCTGGGTATCCATACCGGCGAGTCTATCGTGATCGCCCCTTCGCAGACACTGACCAATGCGGAGTATCATAAACTTCGTGAACTGGCTATCCGTATCATCCGCCATATCGGCATTGTGGGCGAATGTAATGTACAGTATGCCTTCGATCCCGAATCGGAAGATTACCGTGTCATTGAGGTCAACGCCCGTCTTTCGCGTTCGTCTGCATTGGCTTCCAAAGCGACCGGATATCCGTTGGCTTTCGTTGCCGCCAAATTAGGCTTGGGATACGGGTTGTTCGACCTGAAAAACTCGGTGACAAAGACCACCAGCGCATTCTTCGAACCTGCACTGGACTATGTGGTGTGCAAGATTCCCCGTTGGGACTTGGGCAAGTTCCATGGTGTGGACCGTGAGTTGGGCTCGTCCATGAAATCGGTGGGTGAGGTAATGGCCATCGGACGTACTTTCGAGGAAGCCATTCAGAAAGGTTTGCGCATGATTGGCCAGGGAATGCATGGCTTCGTAGAGAATAAGGAACTGGTTATAGAGGATGTGGACAAAGCCCTTCGCGAGCCGACGGACAAGCGCATCTTCGTGATCAGCAAAGCCATGCGTGCAGGTTACACGGTAGACCAGATTCATGAGCTGACCAAGATTGACAAATGGTTTCTGCAGAAATTGCAGCACATCATGGACACTTCTAAAGAGATGCACGAATGGGGCAATAACCATAAGCAGATTATCGATATGTCGGACGAGTTACTCCGCAAGGCAAAAGTGCAGGGATTCTCCGATTTCCAGATAGCCCGTGCCATTGGCTACGAGGGTGATATGGAAGACGGTATCCTGTATGTGCGTAATCATCGCAAGCAGGTGGGAATTCTTCCGGTGGTGAAACAAATCGATACCTTGGCAGCCGAGTATCCTGCACAGACCAATTATCTGTACTTGACTTATAGCGGCGTGGCCAATGATGTGAAGTACTTGGGCGACCATAAATCCATTGTGGTACTGGGTTCGGGTGCCTACCGCATCGGTTCGTCGGTGGAATTTGACTGGTGTGGCGTGCAGGCCTTACAGACCATCCGTAAGGAGGGTTACCGCAGTGTCATGATCAACTATAACCCCGAAACGGTTTCTACCGACTATGATATGTGCGATCGTCTTTACTTTGACGAACTGACCTTCGAGCGTGTGATGGATATCCTCGAACTGGAGAACCCTCACGGAGTCATTGTATCTACCGGTGGTCAGATTCCCAATAACCTGGCTCTCCGTCTGGATGCGCAAAATGTAAATATCCTCGGTACCAGTGCCAAGAGCATTGACAATGCTGAGGACCGTGATAAATTCTCGGCCATGCTGGACCGCATTGGGGTGGATCAGCCTGAATGGAGCGCATTGACTTCTATGGAGGATATCCATGCTTTTATTGATAAAGTAGGCTTCCCTGTTTTGGTACGTCCCTCGTATGTGCTGAGTGGTGCGGCCATGAATGTCTGCTCCAATCAAGAGGAATTGGAACGCTTCCTGAAACTGGCTGCAAACGTATCGAAAAAGCATCCGGTAGTGGTGAGCCAGTTCATTGAGCACGCTAAGGAAGTGGAAATGGACGCTGTGGCACAGAATGGTGAGATTGTGGCATACGCTATCAGTGAGCACATTGAATATGCCGGCGTGCACTCGGGGGATGCCACCATTCAGTTCCCTCCTCAGAAACTGTATGTGGAAACGGTACGCCGCATCAAGCGCATCTCCCGTCAGATAGCCAAGGAATTGAATATCTCCGGTCCGTTCAATATACAATATCTGGCAAAGGATAACGATATCAAGGTGATTGAATGTAACCTTCGTGCTTCACGCAGCTTCCCCTTTGTCAGCAAGGTGTTGAAAATCAATTTTATCGAACTGGCTACGAAGGTGATGCTCGGATTGCCGGTAGAGAAACCGAACAAGAATCTTTTCGAGTTGGATTATGTGGGCATCAAGGCCAGCCAGTTCTCTTTCAATCGTTTGCAGAAGGCAGATCCCGTATTGGGGGTAGACATGGCCTCTACCGGTGAAGTCGGCTGCATCGGTACGGATACTTCGTGTGCCGTATTGAAGGCGATGTTGTCTGTGGGCTATCGTATTCCGGAAAAGAGTGTGTTGCTTTCAACTGGTAACGCCAAGCAGAAAGCGGATACTTTGGAAGCTGCCCGTATGTTACAGAAGAAAGGTTATAAACTTTATGCCACCGGAGGCTCATCCCACTTTCTGACTGAGAACGGGGTGGAGAATACCCGTGTCTACTGGCCCAGTGAGGAAGGGCAGCCTCAGGCACTGGATATGCTGCACCGGAAAGAGATAGATATGGTAGTCAATATACCGAAGAACCTGACAGCCGGAGAGTTGGATAACGGGTACAAGATCCGTCGTGCCGCTATCGACCTGAATGTGCCCTTGATTACCAATGCCCGTCTGGCAAGCGCGTTTATCAATGCCTTCTGTACCATGACGGTGGATGATATCGCTATCAAGAGCTGGGCGGAATATAAATGATTTGAATGTTTAGTGATGTGTGGTTAATGGGGTGCGGCATAACAGTGCACTCCATTAACTATTAATCAGTGACTTCTCTTTCATTAGAAAATTATTCACTATTCTTTCTTTGTTCACAAAAAGTTTCCTAATTTTGTCCGATTAGGAATCCTAAAGATATTCAATACAAATGGATTGTGAACACAAGCTTAAAGCATTAGAGCAGGAAATTGAATCGTTGAAAGAGGAGAACAGGCTGCTGAAAGAAAAATTATCTTCTTCTGAAAAAAACTTTGATAGCGTTAGTTTCAAGGAGAAATATGCGGTAAGAATATTAGATTCTTTGCCGGATATGCTCACCGTATTCAATCATGAGGAAACGGGTATAGAAGTGGTGTCTAATGAAGAAACCAATCATGTGGGTGTATCCAACAATGATTTTAAAGGGATGCGTATGCAGGATATGGTTCCTAAAGAAGCTTATCACAATATACATAATAATCTTCAGAAGGCTATTGCGACAGGTAGAGGTTCTACCGCCCATCATGAATTGGATGTGGACGGGACACTTCATTATTATGAAAATCGTATTTTCCCCTTAGATGAAGAATATGTACTGATAATGTGTCGTGATATTAGTGAAAGAGTTGCCACACAGCAGAACTTGGAAATATTTAAACGGGTACTGGATAAGGTCAGTGATAGTATTCTGGCTGTATCGGTTGACGGAACCTTAGTTTATGCCAACCGGCAGTTTATTGAGGAATATGGAGTGAAAGAGGAGTTGGGCACACAAAAAGTTTATGATTTACCTGTTTCTCTGAATACCAAAGAAATATTTGATAAACGTGTTCAAGAGATTCGTGATAATGGAGGTAATTTTGCTTATCGTGCTAAATATACCCGTGTGGGAGAAACAAAACTTCGTGTTCATCAGGTTTCGGCTTTTATGATTCAAAATCAGGGTGAGGAAATGATTTGGTTCTTTACGCAGGATATAACGGATGTTATCAAGAACCGTGACGAATTGCGTGAACTGAATTATCTGATGGATGCCATACTGAATAATATTCCTGTTTATTTGTTTGTGAAAGACCCTGAGGATGATTTCCGATACCTTTATTGGAACAAAGCATTTGCCAGTCACTCTAAAATTCCTGCTTCCAAGGCATTGGGCCATATTGATTTTGAAGTGTTTCCCGAACATGAGAATGCGGAGAAGTTTCATCGGGATGATTTGGAATTGATCCGTACCCGAGAGCGCATGGAAATGCAGGAAACGTATGTGACGGCTACAGGCGAGACCCGCATCGTGCAGACTTTAAAAACATTAGTTCCTCTGGAAGGGCGTGCACCGCTTATTATTGGCATTTCGTGGGATATTACTAATATGCAGAACATAGAGCAAGAGCTGGTTCAGGCCCGTATCAAGGCTGAGCAGTCCGACAGGCTGAAAACAGCCTTTCTAGCCAATATGAGCCATGAAATCCGTACTCCTTTGAATGCAATAGTAGGTTTTTCCCGTTTGATGACTATGGCGGATAATGCGGCGGATGAAAAACTTTATTCGGATATTATCAACCAGAATTCGGAAATATTGTTGCAATTAATCAATGATATTCTTGATTTGGCAAAAATAGAGGCCGGTACATTGGAATACGTCAGATATCCAATGGACTTGGGAGAATTGTGCCGTAATGTGTATGAGATGCACAAGGATCGGGTGCAGACTGGGGTTGTTTTGATATTAGACAATAAAGACACCAGCTTGATAATCAATGAAGATCAGAACCGAATTATGCAAGTCGTTACAAATTTGATAACCAATGCTATAAAATTTACTTTCAAAGGGGAAATCCGTTTTGGTTTTGAAGTGAGGAAGGAGTATATTGATTTTTATGTAAAAGACACAGGGATGGGGATCTCCGAGGAGAAGATTAAAATGATTTTTGAGCGTTTCGTGAAACTGAATACTTTTGTTCAGGGAACAGGCTTGGGGCTTGCGATTTGTAGGGTGATTGTAGAAAAACTAGGTGGAGAGATTACTGCGGAATCCAAACTGAATGAAGGTTCTACTTTTCGTTTTACAATTCCTTATAAGGCGGGTAAAAAATGTCCGGAATCCGGAAGGGGTACGAAGTGTCCGGAATCAGGGAGTACGGGACTGAGAAAAGTATTGCAAAGAAGAACAGTACTGGTGGCGGAAGATGTGGACAGCAACTTTTTGCTGTTAAAGACATTGTTAGGAAAAAGATGTAATCTGCTATGGGCTAAGGATGGAGAGGATGCGGTGAATCAATTTAAAGAACATCAGCCTGACTTGATTTTGATGGATATCAAGATGCCCCATATGGATGGGCTGGAGGCTACGCGCCTGATTCGTTCTTATTCAAAAGAAGTGCCTATTGTCGCTTTGACTGCCTTTGCTTTTGAGTCCGACAAAGACAGAGCTATAGAAGCCGGATGCGATGATTTTCTGACTAAGCCGGTTTCACAAAATGCCTTGGAAAAAGTGTTGGATAAATATGTTAAGTAGACATTAGCGAGGTATAGTGCGTAAAGACAGCCGACAATATGGACCAGAATAGGGAAGGGAGGATGCAATGCGAAGATTATAGATCTTACCCCCGGAAGATTATAGATCTTGCAGGTGAAAGATTTATATCTTTGGGTTGTAAGGTTACGATGAACCTATAGTAAATAGAAACGGACTTTTATAAAAACAAAAGAGGAACTGCCCTTTCATAGGCAATCCCTCTTTTCTGAATTTGAGAGCATGTTATTTAACTTCGATAACCTTAGCTGCTTTTTCTTTGTCTTCCGGCGTACGCTTCGGCAGCTCGATAGTTAATACACCATCGTTTACTTTTGCATCAATTTTATCTTTATCTACATCATCAGGCAGGATCAATGTCTGTTGAAATTTAGAATAAGAGAATTCGCGACGCAAGTAACGGCTTTCTTTCTTGCCTTCTTTATCACCTTCAGTACTTTCTGTTTTCTTTTCCATAGAGATAACCAAGTCGTTGTCTTCGTTGATATGAATCTTGAAGTCTTCTTTGGTCATTCCCGGAGCGGCGACTTCTACTTTGTAGTCTTTGTCACTTTCAATAACATTGATGGCGGGAGCTGTTGCATTGGCTTTTACCATCCAGTCGTTATCAAAGAAATCATTAAAAATACTTGGTAACCATGTTTGGTTTGATCTTCTTACTGGCATCATAATCTTAATCTCCTATAGGTTTTGGTTAAACATTTTGTTTATTTCTGAATTCCTTCACCTTTCGGTTTTGTCATTCACTATCCATAATGCAAACCGCATACCATTAGTTCGATGATATGCGGTTTATATTGCACTCTTTTAAACCTATAAAGGTTTTCTTAAAGATTAAAACCTTTGCATTAAAAGTTGGTAAGCCTCTTTAAACATTTGATTGTCAAGACTACTGCCAATTTGTAATTTTAGGGGGGACAGATTGACAGTCGTTCTATATCAGCTTGAACCGCATACGGAAGATTCCGTCTTTATAGTCGTAGCTTATAATTTTAAATGTACCTATTTCGGACGTATTTTTCACGTGTTGACCTATACAGAGGCATTCGTCGTAATCGCCGACTTTTACAATCCGTACGGTTTCGGAAGCTTTTTCCGGTAAGCGTTTCATGTCAAAACGTCCTATAGCTTCCTCTTGAGAGATAAATTCCATTGTAACGGGCAAATTTCTTCGCAATACTTCGTTTACGGTGTTTTCTATTCTTGTAATATCCGTTTCTTCCGGACATGTTTGCAGCGCAAAATCCAGCTTGCTTTTTTTGCGTTCTATATGGGCGGATATTGCTCGTCCGCATCCGAAAAGATTGACCATTGTCCTGTTTATGACATGCTCTGTGGTATGCATGGGAGGGTACTCCTGTTTATTATGGTCGTTGAGTGATGGTTGTTCCATAGTTATTTTATTTTTGTTCTGATTTTGATGGGATATTAAAATCCGTTCAAAGATAAATTATTCTTTTGTAATGAGGAAGCAGAGAGGAAATGATTGCTTTTGTATTATTATAAAACAACGAATTTTAAAAGATACTTAATGCCAAAGGGGGAGCACATTCGTAAAAATGTATGACGTTCACGAGGCTCTCAACCGATTTTCATGAGGCATGAACGTCATACTGATTTTACTATTTTACATCACAGGGGTTTGAAATAAAAAGACGAATGAGTCGCTGTCTTTTAAATCTTTTACGGCATCCCCTGCATAAATCTTTCCGTTGGTGAGAGGCAGTTTCTTGATTCCGGCTTTGGGACTAAAGTCTATTTTTTTCAAATCCAACCAAAACAGATTAGGAGTCATGACCGATTCAAAATAATATATTTTATTCTTCTGATCGGATACAGAGCGCCAGCGGGTGGAAGATATATGAGGTTTGTCCGGTGTGGTAATTCCGAAGGGGACGGATACATTACGCATCACACTGAGTACACTGGGTACAGCTATTTTAGCGTCCGGAGTCTGAGGGATTGCATGTATATAAAAAGAGGCACGCACAAAGCGGTCGCTGGAACGGTTTGTACCCGGCAGCATTTGCAATCCTCCTATTTCTTTCCAGTAATCATTGATAGCTAACTGATAATCATATCGTGGAGAATTGGTCATCACTTGGAATTCTTTTCCTTCGTGTATGCTTAAATTCCCGTCCAGATATTCCAGAACCGCTGTATTTCCTGTTTCATCTGTAATAGCCAGGTGAAGAGTGGAAGCTGAACCGTTGGGCATGTGGGGAGCATCAATGCGGAATGATTCTTTTTTCAGTTCCTCGACAGCTTCATGTACGGTGGCAAAATTGTCCAGTACATATTGTGTCCATATACTGATTCCCATGACAGGACGTGTATCTCCCTGACGGTCAAAGACGGATTCTGGCAAAAATAACAGACTGGCAACCAATCCTTTTTCATTCATTCCGTCACACGTACCTATATTATATCCTGTTGCAATGACGCTGCCGTATTTTGAAGTCCATTTCACGGCATTTTCTTTATTATATCCTGCACGTTGTATTCCTCTGGGGAAAACATAGATATTACTCATAATATCTTCTTTCCAATCCATTGTACGTCCGGTTACTACCATATTGTCCGGTCCGATATAGACGGCACGCGTGCATGCATCCGCTTTTTGTACGCTCATATAGAACATACCTGCCAATGTTAGTAATGCAATACTTCCTTTTTTTAATTTCATGATTCTATCATTTATAAAGATTGTCTTTGCCATTTAGAACAAACCGGATAAGGAACAGGTTTATAGAAATGCAGTGATTTGTGATACATTTGTTGATAAATGCTAATTCATCGGTTCAATTGGAATATAAATGACATCCGTGTTCCCTTCATAAATTTCTACCTGATTATCCTATTGGAGGGATTTTGTTGAGAACTGATTTAAGATAGATCGAGGTTTGTGGATTAAAAGAAATACTTGTTTTATCATAAAAATAAGGGGGATAAAATAAAAAAGGAGCAACGCCTTGCTCCAACCTTTGTTAACCTTAAATCTAATACTATGAAAAACACATCGCAAAGATACGGACTTTTTGGAAAATAGCAAATAATCAGACTTAAAAAGTATGCTATATAACATTGTTTAATATTTGTATTTCTCGAAAACCTGTTTTTTAAGACTTCTTTTGCGTATCTTTGCAGCCGTTAAAAAATAGCTGACGATAGTAAAAAGAGAAAATATATGGCATTTGAAGCGACAAAGAGAGAGTGGGGCGAGCTTTACGCCTTTTTCCGCTTGTTAGCGGACGGATATGTGTATGCAGGTACGCCTGATGTGAAAAGGAATGAAGTGCAAAAGTTTCCTGTGGCGATGGTACAGCGTGAGGAACATGACGGGACACGCCGTTATATTCTGGAGGATGAGGCGACCGTACGTATTTGTGGGGAAAAGATAGATAAGCAGATACCTCGTGAGGATTTTGCGGCTGTGGCAGAGTTGGTTTTTGCTGCTGTCAAGGAGAGTCGCGAGAATGATGTGATGTCTCCCGACGGTGTGGAAGAATTTTTGGATGAAGTCGCCATTTATGACTTGGAAGCAAAGACGGATGACCGTACTGATTTTTATGTTGCTTTTTACGGTATAGAGGCCCCGTTGGTAGGTTTTTGCGTTCGTTCCCGTTTGGGGACTATGTTCCCGTTGTTGGATGGAGGGCGTGCCGCCAATTTGAAGTTCGAGCAGACAGGTGTTAAATTCGCTACTCCTACCGTAAACAAAATTAATGCTTTTGGTGAAGAAGATGATGTGGCAGGGCGTATGTTGATGATAGAACGTTTGGGAGGAATCTTGAAATATAATGATGTGGCCGATAAAGTATTCCGCAGTAATCTTTGCATGATAGATCTTCATTTTCCCCGTATGTTGGGCGAGATGTTGCGTGTCATGCATTTGGATGGCATATCCAAAGTTAGTGACCTGATAGAAGCAATCAAACAAATCAATCCGTTGAAAATAAAGGATGAATTGATTCATAAGCATAGTTATTATGAATATAAGATGAAGCAGTTTCTTATGGCTTTGGCTTTGGGAATGCGTCCTGCCAAGATCTTTAATGGGATAGATTCTGCTATATCCGGTTTTCTGTTTGTAGATGGTAATGGAGAGATACTTTGTTATCAGAAGGCTGACCGTCAGGTCTTTGCTGATTTCCTGTTTGTTAATTCCCGGTTTGAGAAAAGTTCCACTGAAAAAGATAAATACGGATATCTGGAACGTGAGAACGGAGTCTATTATTTTAAACTGAACTTGAAAATTGGTCTGTTGAAGAGATAGGACAATGAAAGAATTTGTATTTTCCTAGAATTAAAATATTTTTTCACTACAGATTACACAGATTGAAATACGATTTATTGATTATTTCAATCTGTATCTGTGTTAATCTGAGTAATCTGTAGTGGGAAACTATAGCTTGAATTTCAGAATTTTTCCATTCATTCCATCTAGTAATACGGGAGTTGTTTTGTCCGGCATAAGAGTGAGCTTCTCTGTGTTTCCGGTCAGCAATTCGGTTGCCTCATATTCTCCATAACGATGGATGCCTAAATAATCAAACGCATGTTGCGGAATATTGACGGCTGAACGTGCCGGTATGGAGTCAAAGTTGACCATAATTAATATCAGTTCATCATCCTGTTTTCGTAAAAAGGCGTATTGCTTATGTTCGTTGAACACCCATCCGGCCAGATTGGCATAGGTTAAGTCAAAGAACACACCTTCCCGTATGGCTTTTTCACTGTTGCATATATTCAGCAGGCGGGTATAGAATTGTTTCAATTGCTTTTCATCCTCATTCAGGAATTTATTGTCAAACTTGCCTCCGTTGCGCCAGCGGCGTATGCTGTCCACACTCCAGTAATCAAAGATAGTAGTTCTTCCGTCACGCCCGCTGAAACCTTCCGTATCCATGCCATGTTCTCCCAATTCCTGCCCGAAGTAAATCATGACTGGGTTGGTATTCATGCAAGCCGATACAATCATTGCGGGGATGGCTTTCGAGCCGTTTCCGGCAAAATAATCGGAAGCTATGCGCTGCTCGTCATGATTCTCCAGGAAATTGAGCATTCGTTTTTCGATACCTCCCAAGCTTTGCCAGCGTTGTGGAATAGCAGTTGCCGATTCCCATCCGCAGGTAATGGCGCGTAGCGTATCATACAGACCTACTTTGTCATATAAATAGTCGAATTTACCATTGAACAGATAATTCCTGTATTCTCCCGGATTATAGATCTCGGCGATAAATATCAGTTCCGGATGTTCGGCTTTGATTTGCGGAATCACCCATCCCCAGAATTCTACAGGAACCATTTCTGCCATATCACAGCGGAATCCGTCAATGCCTTTGGCAGACCAGAACAGTAGGATGTCACGCATCTTTACCCATGTGTCCGGAATCGGTTCGAAGTGGCGGCTATGACCGTTCATGTAGTCTATACCATAATTCAGTTTCACAGTTTCATACCAGTCATTGGAGTTGGGCCATGCGTCAAAACGGTCATTACCGGTTGCTTTTGCCGGAAATTCTATGTAAGGTTCCGCTGCGCCACGGTGCAGGTCGATATTACCTTCCAGTTTTGTATCTGGAATATAATAGAAATTATTGTTGGGGCTGAATGCTTTTGTCATATCATCTTTTTCACCCAAATCGGTTACTCCTTCAGGCTTGGCGTCTGAACCATATTGGCGGGCTACATGGTTGGGGACAAAATCAATGATGACTTTCAATCCGGCTTTGTGGCTTCGTTTTACCAGATTCTCGAACTCTTTCATACGGTCCGGGATACTGGTTGCCAAGTCAGGGTCTACATCATAATAATCCTTGATGGCATACGGTGATCCGGCCTTTCCTTTTACTACTGCAGGATGATCGGGTTTGATACCATAGCGGGTATAATTGGTTTGGGTAGCATGTTCAATGATACCTGTATACCAAATATGTGTAGCACCCAGTGTTTTGATCTCGCTTAAAGCCTTTGTCGTGAAATCGGCCATTTTTCCGCAACCGTTTTCCTCCAAAGAACCATTAGGCTTACAACGCAGGCTGTTGTTCCCGAATAAACGGGTGAATACCTGATAGATAATAATTTTTTCTTGTGTATCCATTTTATTCTTTTTTTTGTTTATCTCCAAATCGTTCCATTCTCCAGGAGTAATCTGTCCAGGAGTTCCGTTGCCGTATTGTATCCTTTTTCGAATATCTCTTCGGCTCTTTCCAGCTCCCTGTTGCTGTATTCTTCCAGTCCGTATGATTCGATCAGCAAATCTGCAATCCCTTTTTGAGGCAGTGTATTGGCTTGGAAAATAAAATGATAGGCTCTGAGTGCGATGCTTACCACATTCTTGCTATATTCATCTGCTACCAGCGGGTCTACATTGAGTGCTATCACTTTCTCGCATTCTTTGCGGATGGGGCTTACCGGCAGGTTCATCAAGATTCCTCCATCTACATAATATGTATTGTTGATGCGTATGGGGGCAAACAAGATAGGCATACAGCAGGAAGCAGCCAGCCTTTCGGCTATTTTCCCTTTTTTAAAAGAAACGATGCGTCCGTGATCCAAATCGGTGGCGGTAATAATAGTGGGGATTTTTAGTTCTTCTATCATTTTCGACTCCAGGTTGCTGTTTAAGAAATCAATGAAACTGTCCAGTTTCAGCAGACCTTGTTTGTTGATAGAAAAAGTGGTCAGTTCTTTGAATGAATGGTGCTCAAAAAGTTCAACAATATGAAAAGGTTCTTTGCCGTCGGCATAGAAGACGGCGGCAAGAGCACCTGCACTTACTCCGGAAAGTATTTCCGGCTTGATGCCATGTTCATGCAAAGCCTGCATAATCCCCAAATGGGCAAATCCTTTTATAAATCCTCCGCTCAGGGCATAACCAATGTTATATTTAAATTCATTCATAGTCTGATCTCGTTTAGATACCGACAAACTTACGAATATTTTTGTGAAATGCCATAAAAAAATACGGATTACTCAGCATATTCCGGTAATCCGTATAAAATTTATAATAACTGAAATTTATTTATCAAGCAATACCGTGTGCGTTGACCGATCCATCAATTTTCTTGATCAGTCCTTGCAGTACAGCACCCGGTCCGCATTCAGTAAAGTCATCGGCACCATCGGCAACCATATTCTTCACAGTCTGGGTCCAGCGTACGGAAGCGGTGAGCTGAGCCACCAGATTTGCCTTGATTTCAGCGGGATTTGTGTGAGGTAAAGCGTCCACATTCTGATATACTGGGCATTTCGGAGTATGAATTTCAGTAGCGTTGATAGCAGCTTCCAGTTCCACCTTGGCAGGGTTCATCAGCGGAGAGTGGAAGGCGCCTCCCACTTTCAACGGCAGGGCGCGTTTAGCACCGGCAGCTTTCATTTGCTCGCAAGCCTTGTTGATCCCTTCGATAGAACCTGAGATGACAATTTGTCCCGGGCAGTTATAATTGGCAGCCACTACCACTTCTCCTTCTTTAGAAATCGCTTCACAGATTTCTTCTACTTTTTCGTCAGGCAACGCAATGATGGCAGCCATCGTAGAGGGTTGTGCCTCACAAGCTTTCTGCATAGCCATAGCACGTGCATAAACCAGTTTCAGACCATCTTCGAAAGACAATGCTCCGGCTGCAACCAATGCGGAAAATTCGCCTAGCGAGTGTCCGGCAGTCATTTCAGGTTTGAAATCATCACCCATGCAAAGAGCGGAAATTACCGAGTGCAGAAAAACGGCAGGCTGAGTTACCTTAGTCTGGCGCAAGTCTTCGTCAGTACCTTCAAACATGATGTCTGTGATACGGTATCCTAAAATGTCGTTTGCTTTTTCAAAAAGTTCTTTGGCTAAAGCCGAGTTTTCGTACAGGTCTTTACCCATACCTACAAACTGTGCTCCCTGTCCGGGGAATACAAATGCTTTCATATTTTTCCTATTTTGGTTTAAAAACGTTGCAAAGTTAATTATTTCTTTCGGAACTACGGAATAATAATGAGGCAATTTGCTAATATGCTGCGTTATGTACCGCATGGTAATTAGCGCATAGACAAATTATTTCATTATTTTCATCGGGACAGGTGCGTAAAAGTGATTCAGCGGACCGTGTCCTTCGCCTATATGCACGTCTTTCCCGGCGTGGATGCCTTTGGTGACATATGCTTTTGCATGTTCTACGGCCTGCGGCATATCATATCCCAGTGCCAGAAAAGTAGCAATGGCGGAAGAAAGAGTGCATCCTGTTCCGTGTGTGTTTTTGCTTTCTATCTTGTCTGAAATAAAGAGATGAGGCTTGTCTTCTCCAACTATTTGTAATACATCGCACATCTTGTCGCCCTCCAAATGTCCTCCTTTCAGTAAAACGGATCCGCAACCGAACTTTAATAATTCCGATGCGGCAGCTTTCATTTCGTCCACATAGCCTATGCGGTGTTCCGTCAATACTTCCGCCTCACTCAGATTGGGTGTAATCAGGCTGGCCAGAGGCATCAGTTCCCGGGTCAGTGCACTGATGGCGTCCTCTTCTATCAGCCGGTGTCCGCTGGTCGATACCATGACCGGATCGAACACAACGAAGCGGGGCCGGTATGTACGAAGGCAGGAGGCTATGGTCTTGACTATTTCCACATCATTAATCATACCTATTTTAACAGCATCCGGACGGATATCTTCCATTACGGCTTCTATCTGGCCACGCACATATACCGGTGGTACGGGATGTATGGCACGTACTCCCAAAGTGTTTTGTACGGTGATTGCAGTAATGGCTGTCGCAGCATAACCACCCAAGGCGGAGATTGTCTTCAGGTCAGCCTGTATACCGGCTCCTCCGCTGCAATCGGAGCCTGCTATACTTAATACACAAGGATATTTCTTCATATAAATCTCATTTTGACAAAGTATTTGCAAAGATAACGAATAATCTTGTTTTAAATGTTTGCACAAGTGAAGGGAATCAATTATTTTTGCTAAACATAAAATAAAGTAAAAATAAGGGGAATGAAAAGAATCCTAGTAACGGGAGGCGCAGGATTTATAGGGTCACATCTATGTACTCGTCTGATAGAGGAAGGTAATATTGTTATATGTTTAGACAACTTTTTCACGGGGAGTAAAGAGAATATAAGTTACCTGACCGGGCATCCGCGCTTTGAACTGATAGAACACGATATAATTAATCCGTTTTGGACGCCCCCTTCGACCCAGGGGAGGTCTACCTCTCCCAGGGGCGGTTCCTCCGCTTCTACTTCGGCGACGGCTGGGTGGGAGCCGCCTGCGGCCTGGAACTTCCGCCCCCGGATATTGTTTGGATCGAGGCAGATGCTCTGAACGAAAACAGATAGCCGCCGGCTCAGCCGGCGGCTATCTGTTCGTTTCACCATCTTAATTTATTCCAATTCAAATGACCCCGGCCAGCACCAGCGCGAAGGCCACAAAGGTGGCCAGCAGCGCCAGGGCAAACAGCAGAAACCCGGCGTTGAGGGTCTTGCCCTGCCCGCTCTGAGAGGGAGGCACTACGCCGGCCCGGCGCAGCGCGCCCACCACCGGAGGATAGAGCAGCAGGGTGGCCGCCATGTTCATCCCTCCCTTAGCCAGGTTGAAGGGGAGAAACAGGGTGGGCAGAAGGGCAGCCACATCCGCCCGGGAGAAGTTGGTCATGTACAGGGGGGTAATGAGGTAGTTCCACAGCAGCATCACTGCAACCAGACACACCACGCCGCAGGCCAGACCCAGCACCGCGCCCTTCTTGGTGTGCATTTTTTTGTAGAGGTAGGAGGCGGTGCAGCAGAAGGCGCAGGTGGCCAGGGCGTTCATAATGAAGCCGATGGGGCCGGTGGTGCTGATGGTGATCATCTCAATAAATGCCACCAGAATGGAGATGACCGCGGCAGCCAGGGGGCCGAAGGTAAAGCCGCCGATGCAGATCACCACATCCTTGAAATCAAAGTCCAGGAACATCACGCTGGGCATCAGCTTGGACACCAGCATCACGATATAGGCGATCCCGGTGAGCATGGCCATACTGACCAGAGTTTTGGTGTCCCAGGCGCTGCGGGCCTTGGACCGGACGGCAGGGGAATTTGACATAGACATAAAAAACACTCCTTTTGTTTTGGTACACCAGAAAGCACAAGTCTTCCAGGTGCAAAACAATAAGGAGGTGCGCTGAACGCCTGCGGGTCCCGCAGCCGTTCCATTGTTTTCACACATCTTCTTCCATCCGGACTATTACCGTTGGTCCCGGAGTTTCACCGGGTCAGCGGGCACAATATCAACTTGCTGAAATCGCGCCCGGTCGCGGACTATACCGCCAGTAGGGAATCACACCCCGCCCTGATGACCGTTCATTCAGTTGTCCAATCCCTATTATACTCAGATCCGCCCAAATTGCAACCCCGAATTGCAGCTATCCCCTTGAACCAGCCAGTGGAAGCACATGGAAAAATAACGGAAACAGGAAATCCGCCCCGGGTATAGAAGGCTCCGCCCGGACGCAAGATAGCTGCGGATGTTCCATCCAAGACGATCATCCAAAGCAAACAGAAAAAAACAAAACAAAAAGGAGAGACAACAAAATGTCCAGTAACAGCAATAGCAGCAACAAGCTGGTCGTGCCCAGCGCCCGCGAGGCCATGAACAAGTTCAAGATGGAGGCCGCCAATGAGGTAGGCGTCAACCTGAAGCAGGGCTACAACGGTGACCTGACCAGCAAGCAGGCCGGCTCTGTGGGCGGCCAGATGGTCAAGAAGATGATCGAGTCCTACGAGAACGGCCTGAAGTAACCTGTCCCAACGCATTTGGCCTTTTCTGAGTAGGTAGCCGCAGCCGGGTATTCCATCCCCCATGGGAGGGAGCGCTGTCAGTTGGAGCCGGAGCAGACTCCAGCGCCCGTGACAGTTTTCCTTCCCCAGGGGGTGGCAATACCCGGCTCTTTCTGCTAAAATAGGGGAGTTGCCTCACTCGTGGGATACGGACCGTCTTTTTTAGCTGTTCCCACAAAAATAGATCTTCTAATTTAGTAAAAATAGAAAAATGTAAGGGAGAGAAAAATATTTCTTTACAATATTACATTAGCGTGCTAAAATACGAAAGTACCAGGGGGTGCGGTTTGGATGGCCGTGCCGCCGGAATGGAGGTAACTGAATGATGAAAAAGATGTTTGCAACGATGCTTGCCCTCTCCATGTGCCTGTCTCTGGCCGCCTGCGGCCCCAAGGGCAGCGCCAGCACTTCCGGCTCTTCTGCCGGGACTTCCGGTTCTTCCGCCTCCGGCAGCCAGGCGGCCGCCAGCGATGTGGACTATGTGAAGGAAAAGGGGACCCTGGTCGTCGGCATGACCGACACCATCTCCATGGACTACAAGGCGGAGGGCAGCGACGAGTGGATCGGCTTTGACGCCGACATGGCCAAGGCCTTTGCCGAGAGCTTGGGCGTGGAGGTCGAGTTCCTGGAGATCAACTGGGACAACAAGGCCCTGGAGCTGGAGAACAAGGGCGTGGACGCCGTGTGGAACGGCATGACCCTCACAGACGACGTCAAGGCCCTGATGGCCACCTCCGAGCCCTACTGCCTGAATGGCCAGGTTGTGGTTCTGGCCGCCGACGTGGCCGACCAGTATCAGACCGTGGAGAGCCTGTCCGGGTTGAGCTTCGCGGTGGAGAACGGCTCCGCCGGCATGGAGCAGGCCGAGGCCGCCGGCCTGGACTATGTGGCCATGGACACCCAGGCCAAGGCCCTGATGGAGGTCGCCTCCGGCACCTCTGACGCCGCCATCATCGATCTGCTCATGGCGGGCGCCATGATCGGCGAGGGCACCAGCTATCCCGACCTGACCTATACGGTGCAGCTCAACAGCGAGGAGTACGGCGTGGGCTTCCGCAAGGGCTCCGACCTGGCAGAGGCCTTCAACAACTTCTGGAAAGAGGCCTATGACTCCGGTACTGTGATGGAGACTGCCAAGACCTACGGCGTCCAGGAGTCCGTGATCGAGAAGTGATCTCCCGCACCAAATCCCATTCCATTTCTGACAGGGCAGAGGGCCGGAAGCGCCCTCTGCCCTGCACTGACCAAAATTTCCGTTGAGGTGAACCTGCGATGTATTCATTCTGGGACGTAAATGTCGCCATGCTGGAGGGCTCGGTGACCACACTGCAGATGTTCGTTCTGACGCTGCTCTTCGCTCTGCCTCTGGGCCTGATCATCTCCTTCGGGTCTATGAGCCGTTTCCCCCCCCTCCGGTGGCTGACCAAGACCTTTGTGTGGATCATCCGCGGCTCACCGCTGATGCTCCAGATCCTCATTGTGTTTTACGGCCCCGGCCTGCTGTTCGGCTGGAAGGCCCTGCCCCGCTTCACGGCGGCCCTGGTGACCTTTGTGATCAACTACGCCTGCTATTTCTCCGAGATCTACCGGGGCGGCATCCAGGGCGTGCCCAAGGGCCAGCAGGAGGCCGGCCAGGTGCTAGGCATGACCAAAAGTCAGATCTTCTTCAAGGTCACCCTGCTCCAGGTTGTCAAGCGCATCGTCCCCCCCATGGGCAACGAGTTCATCACTCTGGTGAAGGACACCTCCCTGGTGCGGGTCATCTCCGTGTATGAGATCATCTGGGTGGGCGAGTCCTTCATCAAGAAGGGCATGATCTGGCCCCTCTTCTACTGCATGGTGTTCTACTTACTGTTCAGCGGCGCGCTCACCCTGGCCCTGGGGTGGTTCGAGCGGAAGCTGAGCTACTTCAAATAAGGAGGCGGCGAAATGTCTATTTTACAGGTCCAACACATTGAGAAGCATTTCGGCGACACCCGGGTGCTGGAGGACATCAGCTTTGATCTGGAGCAGGGCCAGGCCCTGGCCATCATCGGCTCCTCCGGCTCCGGCAAAACCACCCTGCTGCGGTGCCTGAATTTCCTGGAGAAGCCGGAGCAGGGTACCATCTCT
>OGXL01001460.1_pt1 | contig 19472 bp, 19 predicted proteins | sample 1576311 | NCBI WGS metagenome assembly OGXL01 (sample SAMEA3541564, study PRJEB24748) | human gut metagenome | biome: human gut; feature: human-associated habitat; material: faeces | place: China | collected 2012 | reverse complement strand
CATATGACGAACCGGAGACAGTATAAGCTGTAAAGGCAAAAAAGAAAAGTAAAGATGCTGACATATTCCCCTTAGGCAGGCAAGGAAACGAAAACCTGTTTAAGGGGATTGTTATGTCACAGTATTTACAGCCGATATTCCATAATGTAATCATCCATGAAAAAGCCGTTTCCGATATCATTTTTCTGAGCGTCGATCGTCTGAAAACCAAAGTGACGGTATACGTTCAGAGAGTGATCGTTGTGCTTATTACATGTCAGCCAAATGGCGGAACAATTTCGCTGCCGACATAAATTTTTTAGAAAATCAAACAAAAATGCGGCTAAATGTCTGCCGCGGTATTGTTTGGCAATGTACAGTTTGCTCAAAAACATCCTTCCGTCCTGATCCTGCCTGATCGCCATATATCCGCACAGTTTTCGGTTGCCGAGAAGCCGGTAGTATTCGTATCCGGTAAGAACCTGATCTTGTAAAGCCGGATAAGACTGAAAACGTGACAGCATATATTCTACCTGCTCTTTGCCGATGATCGGCGTGAAATGTTCATGCCAGATCACATCTGCCAAAGCGGCGATCTCTTGAAGATCCTCGTTAGTTTCTGCCTTGCGGATTGTAAACGGTTGATCCGTTCGATTGTCTGAAGATGTCTGATCCATGAGAAATATTCCCCCTTCTTTTTTTATCAAATATTATAGTACAAATAACATATTTTCCGCAACTTTCTAAAAATAATATTAATTATTAGCACTCAACACAAAAGAGTGCTGATTTTCTATTGACTTTTAAATATTGCCGTACTAGAATGTCTGTTAGACATAAAAAACAGATCGCATGAAGCCGATGTATATAAAGTATACCGGGAGATGCGTAAGTCATAAAATCAAAAAAAGATAAGGAGTGTTTACAATGGCAGTGAAAAAAGGAACATTATCGATCGACAGCGAAAATATATTTCCGATTATAAAGAAATGGGTGTATTCGGATCATGATATTTTTGTGAGGGAACTTATATCAAATGGCTGCGATGCGGTTACGAAGCTGAAAAAGCTTGATATGATGGGAGAATATGAACTTCCCGAAGATTATAAGGCAAAGATCGAAGTAATTGTCAATCCGGAAGAAAAGACAATGAAATTTATCGATAACGGTCTTGGTATGACAGCCGAAGAGGTAGAAGAGTACATTACGCAGATCGCATTTTCGGGAGCGACACAGTTTCTTGAAAAATATAAAGATAAAACGACAGAAGACGATATGATCGGTCATTTCGGACTTGGATTTTATTCTGCGTTTATGGTGGCGGATGAAGTTCAGATCGACACATTGTCTTATAAAGAAGGCGCATCTGCCGTACACTGGGCAAGTCGGGGAGGTACGGAATATGAGATGCAGGAAGGAAATAAAGAGACGGTCGGAACAGAGATCACACTGTTTTTAAATGAAGACAGTCTTGCGTTTGCAAATGAATACCGCGCAAGAGAAGTGATTGAAAAATATTGTTCTTTTATGCCTGTTGAAATCTTCCTTTCCAAAGCAAATGCGCAGCCGGAGTATGAAACGATCGATGAGGAGGATGTGCTTGACACAGACGAAGTCGTAGAGCATATTACGGAAGAAGTAAAAGAAGGCGAAGAAGGAGAACCGAAAAAGAAAGCGAAGATCGTGAAACGCCCTGTTTCTTTGAGCGATACTCATCCGCTGTGGAGCAAGAGTCCGAGCGAGTGCACAAAGGAAGAATACATTGATTTTTACCGCAAAGTGTTCATGGATTATAAAGAGCCTTTGTTCTGGATCCATTTGAATATGGATTACCCGTTTAACTTAAAAGGAATTTTGTATTTTCCGAAGATCAATACGGAATATGAATCTATCGAAGGAACGATCAAGCTGTACAACAATCAAGTTTTTATCGCGGACAATATCAAGGAAGTGATTCCGGAGTTCCTTATGGTTCTCAAAGGTGTGATCGACTGTCCGGATCTGCCGCTTAATGTATCAAGAAGCGCCCTGCAAAACGATGGATTCGTCAATAAAGTTGCCGATTACATTTCTAAGAAAGTGGCGGATAAGCTGACGGGAATGTTTAAGACAGACAGAGAGAATTATGAGAAATACTGGGATGACATCAGTCCGTTTATCAAATTCGGATGTCTGAAAGATGAAAAATTCGGCGAGAAGATGAAAGATTCGATGATCTACAAAAACCTGGATCACAAATATCTGACATTAGAAGATATTATAAATGAAAGTAAAGCTGCAGGAACAGAAGAAGAGACAGCCGAAGAGGCGGCAGCGGAAACAGATGTGCAGACAGATACGGACGATCAGGATAAAGAGCCTGAGAAAACGTCGGTTTACTATGTGACAGACGAAGTTCAGCAGAGCCAATACATCAATATGTTCAAGGCACAGGGACAAGACGCGATCGTACTGACACATAATATTGATTCTGCGTTTGTGACTTATCTGGAACAGAAACATGAAGACGTCAGATTTTTAAGAATCGATGCCGATGTACATGAGTCTTTGAAAGATGAAGTTGCAGAAGACGAGAAAGAATCTTTCGGAAAAATGGCAGACAGTCTCGTGGAAATCTTCCGAAAAGAACTAAATGACGATAAGCTCGATGTGAAAGTGGAAAAGCTTAAAGACGATAAAGTGGCGTCTATGGCTGTTTTGTCAGAAGAAAACCGCCGTATGGAAGAGATGATGAAGATGTACGGTATGAGCGGAATGGATTCGGCTATGTTCGGCAGCAAGGCGACACTTGTACTCAACGCAAACCATCCGCTTGTGAAGTTCCTGACAGAGAACAAAGAAAGCGAGAATGTAACTGTCATCTGTAAACAGCTTTATGATCTTGCAATGCTTGCTCATAAGCCTTTAAGCCCGGAAGAAATGACGGCGTTTGTACAAAGAAGCAACGAGATCATGCTTTTACTCACAAAATAAAATGATAATGATAAAGGCAGCCTGTATAGTTTTTTATACAGGCTGCTAAATTAAAACCGTTTTTTATTTCTGTCAATTTAGTAATTCAAAATCAATCCCTTTTTTCTTAAAGAAATTTTCAGTCATTTCATCCCATGCATGTTCTAATGTTTTATCCATCGTAAAAGTCTTGAAGGAAGTTCCGGTAATACATGTCAATGTTTCTCCGTTGTAGCGGATGTTCAGATAGAGTCCCTGCACAGCGTCCGCCTGAACGGAAAGATCGTTTTGCAAGAGGAGCGTTTCGATGTTCTTCGGAGCAAGGCTGAATACGAATTGGAAGGCAAGAGGAGTCCGTTTTCCTTTGATGAGGGAAAAGCAGAAGTTTCTTACATTTTTCCAATAAGAGTATTCGGGAAGGACGGAGTTAGAGTCAAAGAACTCTTTTTTGATAAAGCCGTCAATGTGAAATGTATTGAATGTTGTGATCTCTCCTTCGATAAATGAAAAATGATCAAATGTTTCATTTAACAGAAGGTGCGACATGAAATCTTTTATATTTGTCAATGAAAATGCGATCATGGAAAGACTCCTTATCATTGTATATTTGTTCATTTTACCTGCCATGTTTTTGATATGACAGGGTCATACTGATTGTACCACGAAACGGATGTGCCGTCATTGACTTTTTAATCTAAAAAAAGTATTATTATCTTGGGTTATTTTTATTTGTAAAATAAAATGAGTATTATAATGGGGAAACAATATAAATGAAGAAAATAAAACAGAAAACAAAAAGGAAGATCGTTCTTGCGGTATGTGTTCTTGCGGCAGCGCTTGTCATTGTGCTGATCGTGCAGGGCGTGCGGGGACTTTTTTATAAGAAAGCGGACACATCGGCAGGACTGGAATATATTCACGGAGAAGAAAAAGGAGATATTGCGGCGATTGAGAAAAAAATCGAACTGCTTGAAAAAAAAGACGGAGAAGAAGGCGCCGGGGAACGGAGTCTGAAAGAAAAGTTTACGGGCGCGGTTATCGTGGGAGACTCTATTACGGAAGGATTTACAGAATATGACATTTTGAACACATCCAGCGTTGTAGCAAAGATCGGAGTACATTTGGATGAGTTGGACGAGCAGATCAAACAGGTGAAAAAATTAAGTCCCGGGATCATATTTTTGTCTCTCGGAATGAATGATGTCGAGCATACAAACGGTGATGCGGACGAGTTTGTCAAACAATACGGAGCAGTTGTGGATGAACTGAAAAAGAGCGTGCCGGGAGCGCATATTTTTGTGAACGCAATTTTTCCGGTGCAGGAAAAGGCAGTGAAAGAAAAGCCTGTTTTTGCAGAAATAGAAAATTTCAACGAGAAACTAAAAGAGTTATGTGATAAAAAGCGGATAGCGTTTATCGACAGTTCGGATCTTATGTCTGACGAATATTATGAGCAGGACGGCATACATTTTAAGGCGTCTTTCTATCCGGTCTGGGCTGAAAAAATGGCGGAGGTGGCAGGCTTATGAGTCAGTGGAAGAAAATAACTATCCGGGTGATGCGCTATGTGACATTGCTTCTGATCGTCGGATTCGTTGCACTTCTTTTGATCTATACAAGCGGCAGCAATCGCCCTTTTGAGAAAGTGGAGAAGTCTGTGGAAGCATCTCTTGATAAGGAAAATATGAAGCGTCAGGACGGGACGGCATTAAAACGTAACTTTGGACTGAATGCGGCAGATTATGACGGCGTTATGTATTATTCGTCGGAATTTAGTATTTCATCTGAAGAAGTTCTTCTTATTAAAGCAAAAAGTGAAACGCAGACCGCGGAAATTTCAAGTGCGATCGAAGAACGGATCAAAACAAGGATGAATGATTTTGAGGGGTATGCGCCGGAATCGGTGCAGTTATTGGAAGATGCAAAGAAAAGCGTGCGCGGTAAATATGTATTTTTTGCCGCTGCGCCGGGAGCAGAAAAATATTTAGAAATATTTAACAACAGTTTATAAATCGGGAGAGGGAACAGGCGGATGTTATTTAGCAGTATCACATTTTTGTTTATGTTTCTGCCAATCGTAATGGCAGTGTATTATCTCGTTCCGAACGGGGCGAAAAATATCGTCTTGCTTTTGGCGAGTCTGTTTTTTTACGCATGGGGAGAGCCGGTCTATGTCGTGCTCATGATCTTATCCATCGTATTAAACTATTTTTGCGGACGGGATATCGAGGCAAATGCAGACAATCCGAAAAAGGCAAAGCTAAGTCTTGTGTTTGCTCTTACGGCAAATATTCTCATACTTGGATTTTTTAAATATTATGGCTTTTTGCTTGATACAGTTAATTCCTTTCTTACGACGGACATTCCTTACAGAGTGCTCCCTCTGCCGATCGGAATCTCATTCTATACGTTTCAGGCGATCTCATATGTGATCGATATCTATCGGAAAGACGCGAAGCCGCAGAAGAATATTTTATACTTTGCGCTTTATATCAGTATGTTCCCGCAGTTGATCGCAGGTCCGATCGTCCGTTACGCGGATATTGAAGAACAGTTGAAAATGCGGAAAGTCACGCTTCGTAAACTGGGGCAAGGTTCGATGTATTTTATCATCGGTCTGGCGAAAAAAGTGATCATCGCAAATTCAACGGGGGCGGTGTTTGAAGAAGTCGCCGCGATGTCAACCGGAAGTTTATCTGTCTTAACTGCATGGGTCGGCGTATTTTCTTATGCGTTCCAGATATATTTTGACTTCAGCGGATATTCGGATATGGCGATCGGCCTCGGAAAAATGTTCGGATTTGAATTTAAGAAAAATTTTGACCATCCGTATGTATCGAAAAGCGCAACGGAATTTTGGAGAAGGTGGCATATTTCTCTTGGAACGTGGTTTAGAGAGTATGTATATATTCCTCTCGGCGGCAATCGATGTTCGGTTTCGAGAAATATATTTAACCTGATGGTTGTCTGGACACTGACCGGAATGTGGCACGGGGCGGCATGGAACTTTGTCGCATGGGGCGTATATTACGGCGTGATCCTTGTGATGGAAAAGTATGTGTGGGGTGCTTCCGTCGAACAGCTTCCGAAACCGGTCCAGCATATTTATGCAGGCGCAGTCATCCTTGTAGGCTGGGTATTCTTCTTTAGTCCGAGTCTTGGGTATGCTCTGCGGTATCTTTGGGCGATGATCGGAGGAGGATCGGGAATAGCGGATGCGCAAGGCGCATTTCTTCTGTTTACTCACTGGCTTTTGTTTGTCATTGCGGCGGTGGGAAGTACAGCTTACGGAAGAAAACTGCTAAATAACGCAGTTCGTTTTTCCGCCAACCGAACAGTAAGAATGACGGTGGGAGCCGTTCTCTATATTGGAATTTTCTTCCTTTCGGTGGCATTTTTGGTGACAGATACATTTAATCCATTTTTATATTTCAGATTTTAGGGGAATACTTATGAACAGCAGGAAAAGAAAAGGTCAGCTTGAGAGTATGATCGGAAAAATCTTTGTATTAAGTCTTTTTCTCATTTTACTTGTGAATCTGATCGTTCCGAACAAAGAAAAATCAGAAGAAGAAAACAGGATGCTGGAGACGAAACCGAAAGCGTCGGCAGCTTCGATCATTTCCGGAGATTACATGGAACAATGGGAAAAGTATGTAAGCGATCAGTTTTTCGGACGGAACTTTTGGAGGAAGATAAAAGTAAACGCAGATAAGATTTCGGGAACAAAAAAAGAAAACGGCGTGTTCATCGGAAAAAGCGGACAACTATTAGAAGATATCGCAGTTCCGGATAAAGAGCAGCTTGAAGCGAATATCAATGCGGTGAAAAATTTTGCACAGACATATGAAAACATTCCGACGACGGTAATGCTTGTTCCGGATGCGGCATGTATTTTGAGCAATCGTCTTCCTGCATTTGCGACAGTGGAAGATCAGCGTCAGATGTTCGGTATGGTAGAGCGTAATCTGGGCGATACGGTCAACTGGGTAGATACTGTTTCTATTATGAATAAACATAAGTCAGAAAAGCTGTACTATAAAACGGATCATCACTGGACGACTCAGGGAGCGTTTTATATGTTCAAAGATACGGCTTCGCTGTTCGGGATCAAAGGAGACGTATCTGATGATTATGTTTCCTATACTGTGACAGATGATTTTAACGGTGTTCTTGCGTCAAAAAGCGGATGCGGTCTGGATGAAAAAGAAAAAATCGATATTTACGCGCCGACAAACGGCGATGACGATGTAATCGTAAATTATGTCAATGAAACGAAAAAGACAACTTCTCTTTATGATTCGTCCAAACTAAAGACAAGAGATAAGTACGGAGTATTTTTAGGCGGGAATACATCAGTTATCGATATAAAGACAGTGTCTACGAGCCAGAAGAGACTGCTTGTGGTGAAAGATTCATTTGCAGACTGCTTTATTCCGTTCTTAACTCCTCATTACAGAGAGATCGTTGTTGTTGATCCAAGATATTACAGCGGAACGATGCAGGATATTATGGACACATACCGCATAACAGATGCGTTGATCTTGTATAGCGGAAATACATTTTTTACAGACAATAATATAAGTGGAGTGTTTACTGGTGAGTAATCGGATCAGAGAAGAATTTTTACAGGCAAAAGAGTCGGTAAGACTGAATAAATACTTAAGCGAGGCGGGCGTTTGTTCCAGAAGGGAGGCGGACCGCCTTATTGAAAGCGGTAAAGTGACGGTAGACGGAGTGACGGCGCAGATGGGGATGCGCGTTACGGCGGGGCAGATTGTCAAAGTCGGAAAAAAAACAGTGTCAAAGCAAGATGAGATGATCGTTTTAGCTGTGAATAAGCCGAAAGGGATCGTCTGTACCGAAGATCAAAGAGAACGCGACAGTATCGTTCGTTTTTTGAACTACCCTGTGCGTGTTACTTATGCGGGCAGACTGGACAAAGATTCGCGCGGACTTCTGCTTATGACGAACAACGGAGATATCATCAATCAGATGATGCGTGCGGCAAACCGCCATGAAAAAGAATATAAAGTTACGGTTGATAAAGAGATCACGGAACAATTTATAAAAAAAATGTCGGAAGGAGTTCCGATCCTTGACACGGTCACAAGACCATGTACAGTAAAGAAGATCGGGAAATATACTTTTTCGATCATCTTGACTCAGGGGCTGAACCGCCAGATCAGAAGGATGTGTGCGGCGTTCGGATATGAGGTGAAAGATCTTGTCCGTATAAGGATTATGAATATTCGTCTCGGGAGTCTGAAAGAAGGAGCATACCGAAAACTGACGGACGAAGAACTGGAAGAATTGTATGAGATGTTGAAATGACCGGTCAAGATACCGTAAAGAAATTAATTGTTGGAGAAGAAGATGGAAAAGAAGAAGAAAACGAAACGGATGCGCGAACTTGTCGAACTTCTGAATAAAGCGCGCCGTGCTTACGAACAGGAAAACACGGAGATCATGAGCAATTTCGAGTATGACCGTCTTTATGACGAACTGTTGTCCTTAGAAAAAGAACTGGAAACAACGCTTGCCTCAAGCCCGACGGTCAATGTGGGATATGAAGTTTTGAGCGAGCTTCCGAAAGAGCGTCATGAAACGCCGATGTTGTCCCTTGATAAGACGAAAGATGTAGAACGATTGAGGGAATTTTTGGGAGATCAACAGGCGGTGATCTCATGGAAGATGGATGGTCTGACGATTGTTCTGACTTATGAAAACGGAGTTTTGAAAAAAGCGGTTACAAGGGGAAACGGGGAGATCGGAGAAGTTGTGACGAACAACGCAAAAGTATTTCGTAATGTTCCGTTATCTATTCCGTTTAAAGGGGAGCTTGTGCTTCGGGGAGAAGCTGTTATTTCTTATAAAGATTTTGAAAAGATCAATGAAGAAATCGGAGATGCCGATGCAAAATACAAGAATCCCCGTAACTTGTGCAGCGGATCGGTCCGCCAGTTAAACAATGAAGTGACGGCGAAGAGAAATGTAAGGTTTTATGCGTTCACGCTTGTGAAAGCTGACAATGTGGATTTTGAAAATTCAAGAGCATATCAACTGAAATGGCTGCAGGAACAAGGATTCGATGTTGTAGAGCATCATCTCGTTACCCGGGATACCGTCGGTGATGAAGTTGCGTGGTTTGCAGAGCATATTCGGGAAAACGAAGTGCCGTCGGACGGACTTGTTCTTATATATGATGATATTTCTTATGGGCAGTCACTTGGAACAACGGCAAAGTTTCCGCGAGATTCCTTTGCGTTTAAGTGGGAGGATGAAGTGCGAAAGACGACGATCCGTGAGATTGAATGGAGTCCGTCCAGAACAGGACTGATCAATCCTGTTGCGATCTTTGATCCTGTAGAATTAGAAGGAACAACAGTAAGCCGTGCAAGCGTTCATAATATCAGTATTATGGAGGAACTGGAACTGGGGATCGGAGATACGGTTACGGTGTATAAGGCAAATATGATCATCCCCCAGATTGCGGAAAATCTGACGCGCAGCGGAGTAAGCGAGATTCCGAAAGAATGTCCTGTCTGTAAAAAGCCGACAAAAATATCTATGGAAAATAATACGAAAACGCTGTATTGTATGAATCCGAAATGTCAGGCAAAGCATGTGAAGTCATTCAGTTTGTTTGCAAGCAGAGACGCTATGAATATCGAAGGACTGTCCGAGGCGACTTTGGAAAAATTCATCATTAACGGGTATGTCAAAGATTTTACGGATATCTTCCATCTTGACAGATATGAAGCGGAAATAAAGACGATGGAAGGATTTGGAGAAAAATCTTATGAAAATCTGCGAAAAAGGATAGAAAATGCAAGAAAGACAACGCTTCCGAGGCTGATCTACAGTCTTGGGATTCCGAACATCGGAATCTCAAACGCAAAAATGATCTGTCGTGCGCTGGGAGAAGATCCAAAACGGGTCATCCGGGCGACGGAAGAAGAATTAAGCGCGATATCGGGTGTGGGAGGAGTGATAGCAGGTACATTTGTCGAATATTTTAAAGATACGGCGCATGTAGATGTTTTTGATCGTCTCCTCAAAGAAGTAGAACTTACGAAAGAAACGTCAGAAGAAGATCAGAAGTTTGCGGGAGTTAATTTTGTCATTACAGGCAGCGTAGAGCATTTTGTAAATCGGGCACAGGTAAAAGAAGAGATTGAAAAACGAGGCGGCAAAGTGACGGGGAGCGTGACGTCAAAGACAAATTATCTGATTAACAACGATACCGGATCGGGAACGGCAAAAAACAAAAAAGCACGGGAACTTGGTATTCCGATCATTTCGGAAGAAGATTTCCTTCAAATGATGAATGAATAGAAAAAAGCGGATTCGATTTTTACAAAAACTTCATTTGTACAATGAAGTCAAGTGTACTATAATAAAAAAATACTTGTAAAAGAAAGTGGATAAACACAATGTCCATATAGATGAAAACAGTCAGAGAAAGACGAGGAGAATTATGTCAGATCAGGATTTCATTTTAGTAGATGAGGAAGAAAAAGAGTCCACAGGGGCAGACGAGGTGGACAAAGAAGAGAAAAAAGACCATTTGGCAGTAAAGAAGGAAGAGGAAAAAGAAACGGAAAAAGACAACGATGATGATGGATATGAGAAGATCTGTCTCATCTGTCACAGACCGGAAAGCGTTGCGGGAAAGATGATCGAGATGCCGAATCATATTACGGTATGCCGGGATTGTATGCAAAGAAGCTTTGATGCGATGACAGACGGCTCTGTTGATCTGAGCCGGCTTGTCAACATGCCGGGGGTACAGTTTCTTAATTTATCGGATTTGGATCATATGCAGCCTAAAGCGCAGAAGATCAAGAAGAAAAAAGAAAAGCCGAAAGAGTTCCATCAACTTGATATTAAGAAGATTCCGGCGCCTCATAAGATCAAAGCAAGACTTGACGAATATGTAGTCGGACAGGAAAAAGCGAAGAAAGCGATGGCAGTCGCCGTTTATAATCATTATAAACGGGTTGCGTCAGATACAATGGACGATATCGAGATTGAAAAGTCGAATATGCTTATGATCGGACCGACGGGAAGCGGAAAGACGTATCTTGTCAAAACATTGGCAAAACTTCTTGACGTGCCGCTCGCCATTACAGACGCTACGTCGCTGACAGAAGCAGGATATATCGGAGATGATATAGAAAGCGTTGTTTCCAAACTACTTGCCGCTGCCGACAACGATGTAGAACGGGCGGAGCAGGGAATTATTTTTATCGATGAAATCGATAAGATCGCAAAAAAACATACGTCGAATCAAAGAGATGTAAGCGGGGAATCAGTTCAGCAGGGAATGCTCAAACTTTTGGAAGGAAGCGAAGTGGAAGTTCCTGTCGGAGCGAACAGCAAGAACGCGATGGTTCCTTTGACAACGGTCAATACGAAAAATATTTTGTTTATTTGTGCCGGCGCATTTCCGGATCTGGAAGATATTATAAAAGAGCGTCTTACAAAGAAAACGTCTATGGGATTTAATGCAGAACTAAAAGATAAGTATGAGCATGACGAGGACATTTTGTCGAAAGTGACGGTGGAAGATCTGAGAAAATTCGGTATGATCCCGGAGTTCCTCGGACGTATGCCGATCATATTTACATTGAAAGGTCTTGATAAAGATATGCTTGTTAAGATCTTGAAAGAGCCGAGAAATGCGATCTTAAAACAGTATCAGAAGCTGCTTGCCCTTGATGAAGTAAGTCTGGTGTTTGATGACGGCGCTCTTGAGACGATTGCGGAAAAAGCAATGGAAAAAGATACCGGGGCGAGAGCGCTTCGGGCGATCATCGAAGAGTTTATGTTGGATATTATGTATGAAATCCCCAAAGATGACAACATCGGGGAAGTGACGATCACAAGAGAGTATATTGAAGGTACGGGAGGTCCTGTCATTAAACTGCGGGGACAGCAGTCGATCGCGATGAAAGAGGATCATTCGTAAAAGAGAGAGTAAAACCGGAAGATTTGGTCATAGATCAGAGCCTTCCGGCTTTTCTTTTGATTTTCTTTAGAAAAACTTTCAAACATATATATTGACCATTCATATTATATATTATATAATATAAATATATTAAACATATAAATAAATAAAACATATATAAAGGAGTGAGAATATGACATTACCGTTGAGTGCACCGATGCTCGATCTTCTTGTCCTCTCTGTGATTGCAGAAGAAGATGCGTATGGTTATCAGATCGGCAGGATCATTAAAAGAGCGTCGGCTACGATGAAAGATTCTGCGTTGTACCCGATATTAAAGCGGCTTCAGGAAAATCATTTTGTGGAAACGTATGATAGACAGTTTCAGGGAAGAAACAGGAAGTATTATACGATCACAGATGCCGGGAGACAGTATCTGGCAGAATTGACAGAGGAATGGGAGCGTTATCGGACGGTTGTGGATGATATTGTAAAGGGAGGGAATTTATCATGACAAAAAGTGAATATATGAAAAAATTGTCATACAGTCTCAGAAGGCTACCGAAAGAAGATTTCAATCAGGCGATAGACTACTTTGAGGAATACTTTGCAGAGGCGGGAGAGGAGAATGAACAGCAGGCGATCGAAGATCTTGGATCGCCGGAAGATGCGGCAAAAGAATTGATTATGAATCTGGCGGAAAAGAATATGGAGCAGCCGCCGAAAACGGTAAAACACAGTTTTAAGGCAGTCTGGATCGGTATTCTCGGAATCTGCGCGGCGCCGATCGCACTTCCGATCGCACTTTCTTTGATCTGTGTGATCGCAGCCGTGATTGTTTCTGTTTTCTGTGTGTTTGCAGGCTTGTTTCTTACGGCGGTTACGCTGGCGGGAGCTGCGGTGATCGGCGTGATAGGAGGAGCGGCTCTGCTGATCCAAAGTCTCCCGGATGGATTGGCGACATTAGGATTCAGTCTTTGCTGCGGCGCAGTAGGAATTATGTCTGTATATGGAATTTTCTGTTTCTTGAAATGGCTTCTTTATAAAGTGGCTCAGCTTTTAGGAAAGATTATGAAGGGAGGAAAGAAAAATGAAAAAAATAACTAAGCGGATTTTGATTGCTTCGGCAGTGACAGCCGGAACAGGAGTTGTCTTTATGGGAGTTGGAATCGCATTAGGCGGCTGGCCCGGAGTTGTTTTTACAAAAGGCGGAATCCATTCACCGTACGAGCAGAAAACTCCTTATCGGCAGGAAAAGAAAGAGATCGAACCTTTTTCAGAACTGAGTCTCTATGTGGGAAGCGAAGCGGATGTAGTTGTTATGGCTTCAAAAGATGAGAAATATTATGTCGAATATACACTTGACGGAAATTACGGTAAACCTAAATGTGAATTAACAAATGGAAAACTTTCTATTGCTCAGCAAGATCACAACGGATATATGACAGGTATGTTCGGATTGAACCTCGGAGAAAATCTATCAGGAGAAAAATCTTACATTACAGTTTATATTCCGAAAGGAACGCTTCTTGAAACCGCAGATATATACAATGATTATGGGAATGTCAACTGGTCAAATGTCAATGGAAAAAAAGTGTCGATCGAGGCGGACAGCGGAAATGTAAAAATAGAACAGTCGGAAACAACGTCAATGAAACTGACTTTGAACGACGGAGATGCATTCGCAGACAAACTGAAAGCGGAAACATTTACGCTGCAATCGGATTATGGCGACAGTACACTTTCCAATGTTTCCGGTAAGACGTTTACAGTGCAGTCAGAATGCGGAGATGTAAAAACAGAGCAGTCGGAAACAACGTCGATGGAACTGATTTTAAATGACGGAGATGTATCTGTAGATGGACTGAAAGCGGAAACGTTTGTATTACAATCGGAGTATGGCGACAGCACGATTTCCGATGTTTCCGGTAAGGTGTTTACGGTACAGTCGGAATGCGGAGAAGTGGAATTAGACCGGGTTTTGTTTGAAAAGATGAAAGTGGAAGCGCTGGATGGAGACGTATTATCGAGTGAAATTTCCTGTTCTTTTGCAGATGTGACATTAGAATACGGGGATCTTCGCTGGGATGCGCAAAAACTGGAAAATTTGACCTGCCAGGCCGAGTGCGGAGACGTAGATCTTATTCTTCCCGAAGAACTGGAAAAGTATGAAGTTGATCTGCAGATTGAATACGGAGATCTTTCTCTGCCCAAAGACACTCCCCATGATCAGTATAGAGAGGAAGACGGAGAAGTATCTTACCGCATATCGGCATCAGAGAAAAATGCAGGAAAGAAGATCTCCGTCATAAATGAGGAGGGCGATGTAAAGGTTCGCTATCGCTAAATTTAAATCGTTATAATTTTCGCATCACTTCAAATGTATGGTAAAGATTTAACTGCCCGTATCCCCATATACGATTAGGATACTCCATCGTATCGGGACGCAGAGCTCCGAGTATGAGAAGACTTCTGATTTGGAAGGAATCTATACCCGGAGCTTTTTGAATATAGAGAAGCCATTCCAACATCAACGCCACAGCGCCGGCAGTGACGGCACAGGCTGCGCAGGAGCCGGAATGTGTTTCAAATCGTCCGTTGGAAACAGGACCGCGTATATTAATCCCGGGAGCAGTTAAGTCCGGCTTGATCTGACCGGATCGTGTATATCCTCTGCCTGATGTTTGAGATACGGCGTTTGTCGTTCCGTTATAATAGGAAACGACAACGGGACTTTGAGTATTTGCGGGATTGGTTAAAGTATAATAGGGGTCAGATTCAAGAAAATACACTTCTCCGTCAATAAATTCCGTGACAGGAAGCCACATGTGAAACTGACCGTCGGTGACGGTGATCGGTTCAATGACGATTTTCCAAATGCCTGCCGCCGGGCTGTTAAAACGGAAAAATACAAGTTCGGAAGTGGTTTTTTCTACGAGGATACGGTAATCGACCGATACCTTTGTACGCTCAAAGAGAAAATCAAGCTCTGCGCTTGATCCCGCATGAAAAGGGATTCGCGAGGTGTCTTCCCCGGAAGGGGATATAATGGATATGGACGATGTATTCGGAATATCTGTCCATAATTCCATGGAAAATCCCGAAACATTTTCTCCGACGCGGATTTCTACCGTTTTGTTTTTTGATCCGTTCGTTAAAGTATTGGCATAGTGATGACGCTGATCCGCCTCATTTCCGGTTCCGATGACGGCGATATGATTGGCAAGCGAACCATAATTTTCAATTAGATTCGGGAGCGGAAGCGTCCCGATATGTCCGCCCATATTAGAACCGACTGTAAAACAGATGACAAGAGGAAGATTCAGGGAATCTGCAAGAAGGTTTAAATAGCGGATTCCGAGCATAAGATCTGTTTCCTGGTAGCATTCGGCATCAGAAGGAATGAAATAATAGTCTCGGAGATATTGCTTTGCCTGTTTTAGTTTCACAACGGCGATAGAGGCTTCAGGTGCGGCGCCGAGAAATTCTTCTTCAGGAACGGCGCTTCCGCATGCAAGGGCAGCGGCGTAAGTTCCGTGCCCTGTTTCATCAGTGGATGGAACAAGATCAAACGGAGAATCCGATCTAAGAGCTTCGTTGATCTGTTCTTCCGTAAATTCGCTTCCGTAAGAAAAATGTTCCGGCATTGTTCCGGTCTGCACAGTTTGATCCCAAATAGCGCGGATGCGGGTTGTATTATCTAAGTTTTGAAAAACCGGATTTGTATAGTCGATTCCGCTGTCAAGAAATCCGATCAAAATATTGCGTCCTTTAAGCTGAAGCGTAGGGTAGTTTTGAACAGGGAGGATTCCGGCTTCGTTGAGTGTCTGCATATTAAGAGGCGAATAGCAGTTCGGAATCGAAGCATATGAATATTTCGGCAGAGTGATCGGGTCGGAAATCTCCTTTGGAAGATAGAAGCATTTGTAAGAAAATCCCGCTTCCTGTTCACAGCGATGCACGTTCATGAGACTGTTGAAAAAGGGAGTTCGGACATGGTTTCCGATAAAGTCGCGGTAATCTTCGGATAAAATATGTTCACGGCATGTTTCGCGGTCAAGCATAAAATAAATTCTCCGATTTGATTTTTATATCATATGCGGAAAATCAGAACCTCATTCTTGAAAAAATGAAAAAAGAGTGTTTGATCTAAAGAACGCTTCCGAAGAATCAGAAGTGAAAAAAGTATAAATTCCAATGAGAAATGTTGAAGTTGTTTCAGAAAAGGGTATAATAATGATAACTTAAATATCAGATACGACCGATGTTTTTTGTACTTCGGACGTCCGTTTGGATAAAAGACGAAAGGAGATTGATACACATGAAAGATTTTTTTGAAAATTTCGGAAAACGGTTCGGAGAGACTGCCGAAATGGTGACGAATAAAGCAGGAGAGATGATAGAGATCCAGAGAGTTAAAAGTCAGATCAGAGATCTTGCTCGTGAAAACGCCGTTGATATGATGGAGTTGGGCAAAGCGGTGTATGAGCGTTATAAATCAGGCGAAGAACTTGACGATAGCACTGCGCAGATTTGTGATTCGATAAAAGAACGGGAAAAGGAAATTGAAAAGTACGAACGCAAGATCGCGGTTTTGAAAGGTTCTGCAGCTTGTGTTAAATGCGGCAGAATGGTTTCGGAAGATATGGCATACTGCCCGTACTGCGGAGAGAAGATGGAGGCCCGGGATATGGAAGAGGCGACGGAGGAGTATGCGGAGAAAGTAAAGGAAAAAGCAGCGGATGTTGCCGAAGCGATGGCTGATAAAGCAGAAGAAACGGCAAAAAAGATAGGAGAAGCTGCGCAGAAAGCAGCGTATAAGACAGAAGAAGTGCTTGAAAAAGCGGCAGATAAGACGACCCAGGCTGTTCATAAAGCAGCGGAAAAAACGACGGAAGCAGTTCATAAAGCGGCGGATAAAGCTGAGGAAACAGCGCATAAATCAGCGGATAAAGCAGAAGAAGCGGCGCATAGATCAGCGGAGAAAGCAGAAGATGCGGCAGATAAGACAGTGGAGAAACTCAATGAAGATTAGATGGTTTCCGATCACGGCAGCTTTGGCTGCCGCAGATCAGGCGGCAAAATGCTATGCCGAGAATAAACTTGCAAAAGGAGAAGAACGTGCGATTACAGACAAGGTTGTTTTACGGCACGTTCAAAACGAAGGAGTCTGTATGAGCCTTCTGGAAGATGAACCTGAGACTGCCCGTATTTTGGCGGGAGCGGCGTCGGGAGCTGTGCTCGGATGGCATGCCTTTACGGTTGTGACAAAGAAGAAGAGGTTTTGGAAAAAGGCAGGACTTTCATTGATGGCGGCAGGCTCGATCAGTAATATGTTCGATCGGCTCGTTCGCGGACACGTTGTAGATTATGTGGGATTTCGCTTGGAAGATAAACATTTGGAAGGGATCACATATAATTTCGCGGATTTCTTTATCGCAGCAGGAGCTGTCATTACAGTGATGACAAAACTGTTTCGACCGGGCTCGAAAAAGAAGAAAAAAGCAAAAACGAAAAGTGTCTGAAATCTGAAAAACGTAAAATCCGAAAAGAAAACGAAACAAAAAAACAGAACAGAAGAAGGTACAGCTAAAAAGCGACTGGTTTCTTGAGATCAGAAACCAATCGCTTTTTTCACATCGTCGATATTGCCGTTGAAAACAATTCCGTCCATACCAAGAGAACGCGCGGCATTGATATTTTTTCCAGATCGTCGATAAAGAAACATTCTTTCGGATCAAGGGAAAACGTTTCAAACAAGTAACGGTAGATTGCAGGATCGGGTTTTGCCATTTTAAGAGGAGCGGAAAATACAATTCCGCTGAACTCCTTCAGAAAATCATAGTTGACGGCATATTCGGCAAAATAGGTCGGTGCATTTGATAATAGATACAACGGAATGTTACGCTCTTTTAACTCATCTATAAAGCGCAGCGTATCGTTGATCGGCGTCAGGTGACGCGGCCACTCGCGAAAAAGTGTCCGTACGGCAGATTCTAACCGGTCGGGGAGTGAAGCTGCAATATTGTCTATGTTTTGTTCATAGTCTACCGAACCATTGTCAATATCATCCCATCTTGAAAAAATTGCGGTAAAGAGAAGTTCCTGATCTTCTTCGCAGGAAGAAAAATGTTTTACAAGATCACGTCCGTTAAATTTACCTATTACATTTCCGAAATCAAAAACAATATTTTTATATTTCATAGCATTTATACCTCATATTATTACAATTATCATCATTAGTTTAGTGGCATTTTCATACTTTGTCAAATGCTTTAAAAGATAAGGAATTTAGATCATACATGTTTAAAATCTACATTTATTGCAGTAGACAGATGGTGCGTGTTATACTGGAAAAAACAAGAAAGAGGTGTTGTATGTCTATTATTCAAATTATAAAAGAACAGATGAATATGACGGAACGAGAGCGGGATATATGCAGATATATTTTGGAAAATCCGGAAAAAATAGAAGAAATGTCTTCAAGAGAATTAGGGCATGCGACTTTTACAAGCGCCGCTTCCGTAACTCGATTTTGTCAAAAGATAGGGGTAAAAGGTTTTCCTGAATTTAAAATGCAGTTTGTCCGGGAGTTGAGAACCGGGGGAATGGAAGACGTTTCCGCAGTTACGATGTCGGAGCGGGAAAATGTGGTTACTATGGTTCGGAAAGCGGAAAAGATACAAAGACAGGCGGTGGAGGAGACGAATAAAGAACTCTCTTATACTCAGTTAGTGCGGATCGGAAAGTTGATCGCAGATGCGTCTTGTGTTGATTTTTATGTATATGATATGAATATTTATTTGGCGAAATACGGATGCGCCTTGTTTTTTCATGCCGGGAAATTGTCGAGTGTTCACTCGGAAATTAATATACAAGGGCTGCATGCGGCCATGCCCGCAGACGGACATGTGGCAATTATTATCAGTCATACGGGCAAAAACGAGCAGCTGGCGGAGATTGAAAAAATGCTGCACAGGGGAGGAACGAAAATTATCGTAATCTCCGGAAACAGGAAAGGCGTGGTAGGTCAATATGCAACAGAGTTTTTATACGCGGCAGGTTCTGAAAAAGTGGAAGAATTTTGGAGTTCCACGTTTTTTGCATCGGGGAAATATCTTCTTGATATTTTATATGGAATGGAATTTAGCAGACGGTACGAAGAAAATATTGCTTTAAACAGCAGATATGAAAAGTCAGGCAAGAATCTTCTGTGGAGATTTTCCGAAAAAGAGAGTGATTAAAAATAACAGAGTAGTAAAAAGACAGAGTGAAAACTTTTCCTTTCTGAAAGATCAGATATGGAGAAGTTTTTATGCTTTATACATTTTGCACAAAATACAGGACAGATTTTTTACATCTGAAACGAAATTGCATAAAACGGAACGCGAAAGTAGTTAATTTTGAAACAGATAAACAAAAAAGTATGAATGAATTGAAAAAAATCATCAGATTATTTAAACTGACGTCAAGATCAAAAGAGAAATGTGCACAAACTCTCTTAGAATCGGAGCAATATGATGTTTGATCATCATACTCATGGAAGCAAGGTTAGAATCAATACGTTGGCAGATCGGTTCAGTGATAT
>OGXL01001456.1_pt1 | contig 19508 bp, 19 predicted proteins | sample 1576311 | NCBI WGS metagenome assembly OGXL01 (sample SAMEA3541564, study PRJEB24748) | human gut metagenome | biome: human gut; feature: human-associated habitat; material: faeces | place: China | collected 2012 | reverse complement strand
TCCGCCATTGTAGGTGATTTACTCACTACACTCGGTTCCAAAGTCTCGGAAGACACAACCGCCCACGGTACCGCCCACAAACAGCAAGCTCGTATCGAGCTCAACGACAGTGCCAAGCTTTCCGAGCAGGTCGAGCACCACGGCACGCTGCTCGCCGTTGAGCGTAGAGGACTTCTCGCAGGCGATGACGCCCTCGCCCACCGAAACCGGTGTATTGGGGACCGTCGAGATGTGCGCGACACCCGGCAGGACCTGCTCCCACTTGGCACTGTCCCAAGTCCAGGCGACCGAAAGGACGACCTTATCGGCAAGAGTATCCTTGAGCGGAGCGAAGACCTTCTCGATCATGTACGGCTTGACCGCAGCAACCACGATATCGGATACAGCGACAACCTCCGCCGCATCACGACAGGCAAGTATCCCACGCGCCTCACAGCGCTCAACCAGGGCATCGTAGCGGCCCGCGCAGGCACACATGTCGCTCGCAGCCACACCGGCGGCAATCCAGCCATCGGCCATAGCGCTCGCCATATTGCCAAAACCGACAAATCCAATCTTCATATCTCATAGTCCTCTCAGACAGGTTCTACAAATCGAGAGCTATTGTCCCACGGCATTGTTTCGTGTTGCCGACCTATTTGTGATACGGCTCGCCACGGCTAATCTTGCAGGCGCGGTAGACCTGCTCCAGCAGCACCACGCGCGCCAAGTTATGCGGCAAGGTAATGCGCCCGAAGCTGAGCATTTCGTCAGCTCGTGAGCGAACATCGTCGCTCACGCCGTCCGATCCGCCAATCACAAAGGCGATGTCGCTGTTGCCTCGCAACATAAGATCATCGAGCCGCGCCGAGAGTTCCTCACTCGAGCGCTCTTTGCCCTCAATGGCCAGCAGGATCACATGCGCTCGGGGCGGCAGAGCTGCAAGAATCGCCGCTCCCTCCTTGTCGCGCGCGGCATCCACGCCGCCCGCCTTGGCCGGGTCGATATCGGCCACCTCGCGCATATCCACCTTGGCATAGGCGCCCAGGCGCTTGGTGTACTCGGCGCAGGCATCCTTCCAAAAACGCTCTTTGAGCTTACCGACGCATACAACGGTGCACTTCACGCGCGCCTACTCCTTCGAATCGTTTTGAACTTTGCCGGCAGTCAGCATCTGCTCGAACATAGAGGCCGACTGCGAAAAGTCGCTCGGCAGCACGACCGTCGATGTTTTACCCGTGCGAGCGAACTCCGTCATCATCTCGGACCATTGCGTAAACATGAACAGCTGGTTGGCCTCATCGTTGCCGACGCCCGTCTCCTGGATAATCTCGAGCGAATCCTTGATACCCAGCGCGATGGCCTTGCGCTGGTTGGCGATGCCTTCGCCCGCCTTTTCCATTGCCTCGGCCTCGGCGGTCGCCTCGGTAACGCGCTTGATGCGGTCGGCCTCAGCGAGCTCCTGCGCAGCAGCGCGCTTACGCTGGGCGGCATTGATGTCATTCATAGAGTTCTCGACCTCGGTCGGCAGCGCGATCTTGGTGATGAGCGTCGACACGAGGGTAAAGCCGTAGGCGGCCATCTGCTCGGATACGGTGGCGTTGACGTCCTTGGCGATGTCATCCTTCTTGGCAAAGACCTCATCAAGGGTATAGACAGGGATGGAAGAGCGCAGGGCATCGGTAATGAAGTCGCGCATCTGGTCGACGGGCTCCTGCAGCATGTAGTAGCTCTTGTAGATGCCCGAATCTGCCGGGCCGGCTCCCATGTCATAGCTCACGTGGTACTGAGCAGAGACCTCAAGGCCGATAGTCACGTTGTCCTGGGTCTTAACGTCGATCCCAAAACCGTTTTTCATGGTGCGCAGACTCACCGTGGCGGCCTTGCGGTCGATCACGGGAACCTTCATGTGGAAACCCGCGTTGACGATGCGGTTAAACTTGCCCAGGCGCTCGATGATCGCAGCATGCTGCTGTTCAACGACATAGCAGGCGTTGGGAAGCAGTAGCAACAAAATGATGATGGGAAGTAGAAGGCTCGTAAGGGCAGCGATAATACCGGATAACAGCATGGTCTCTCCTCCGATGGGCACACGTTGGCACTAGGATACCCGCACAAAGCAGCCATGTGACACCATCAGGAGGCCCATAACAAAAAAGCTCCCATTGCTGGGAGCTCTTTCAATCAATGGTGCGGGCGAAAGGACTTGAACCTTCATGGGGTTGCCCCCATACGGACCTGAACCGTACGCGTCTGCCAATTCCGCCACGCCCGCGTGCAGAAATTAGAATAACGGAGCGCCACCGTGAACGCAAGAACTATTTTTGAAAAAGTTTGCAGGCATTGTCCCACGCAGCTTGCGCAATTGCCTCTGCTTTCTCTCCAGTACGATCGACACGGTCGTTGACCAGCGCGTTTGCCGTGATGGAAATCATTGCCGGCTCACACTCAAGACCGCGAATGGGCTCCGGAGCCATATACGGGCAATCCGTCTCGAACAAAATACGGTCGAGCGGGGTTGACGCAAATGCCTCGCGCACATCATTGTTGCGCTTAAAGGTGGCCGCGCCGCCATAGGCGATATAGCAGCCCAAACCCACAAAGCGCTCCATCGTGGCGCGATCCTCGCCAAAGCAGTGCAGCACGCAACCGGCCTGGGGCACGCCGACCTCGCGCAACACGTTGTACGCATCCACATGCGAGGAGCGCTCCCCATCCGCGTCCTCGTGACGCAGATGCAACTCCACCGGCACATTGCGGCGTACGGCAACTTCGAGCTGACGTGCCATGCAGTCGATCTGCACGCTGTGGGGCGCAGGCGCAATATCGTCGTCGTAATCCATGTGGTAGTCCAAACCGATCTCGCCGATACCGACGCATAAGGGATCATCAAGCGCAGCAACGACCTGTGCATGAATGTCATCGGTATAGTCCGGCGCACCATAGGGGTGCACACCGGCGAGATACTTTATCTGCGGAATATCCCGCATCGGTAAAATCTCGCGCACCAGCCAGTCGCTATAGTCCGTCACGCTGCGTTTGTCGGCAATGGGATCAAAGATCGTCACCAACAGGTCGACGCCTGCAGCCTTGGCGCGCACAAGCGTCTCGGGTACTTCCTTGCCCCAAAACGAGAGCAAGTGCGCGTGCGTATCGGCAAGCGGCGCCAAGGGCACGGGGCAAGCAACCGTTTTCTTTTTCTTGGTAAACGTCACGCGCTCGTCATTAGGCATCATGGATTAGCTCCTGAGCTAGACGGACAAAATCGGCAACGCCAAGCGTCTCGGCGCGCGTGGTGGGTGCGATGCCGCAAGCCTCAAAGGCGGCATCGAGCACGTCCTTGGCAAAGCCGTTGGCGCTCATGGAATTGCGGATGGTCTTGCGACGCTGAGCAAACGCAGCGTCAATCACGCGGGCCACAAACTCGCGATCAAGCCCCTCGGGCGCTACGCCGTCAACACGGTCGATGCGCACGACGGCCGAATCCACATGCGGCGCCGGCATAAAGCAGCGCGGCGGCACCTCAAAGCGACCCGTCACCTGCGCATACAGGCCGAGCTTTGCCGTATAGCCGCCGTAGGTCTTGTTGCCCGGCGTTGCGGCAATGCGATCGGCAACCTCCTTTTGAACCATGACGACGGCGCGCTTGAGCGCGGGCATCGTCTGGAAGAACTGCAGAATGATCGTCGCTGCCACGTTATAGGGCAAGTTCGCGACAAATACCGTCGGCTCACCGCCCGCGGCCTGCTCAATCTGCTCCGGGCACACCTTGAGCGCGTCGCCCATGATAAAGCGGAAGTTGGCATAGTCGGCGGCATGGGCATCGAGCACCGGCTCGAGCTCGGGATCGGCCTCAATCGACGTGACGCACGCCGCCTCCTGAAGCAGCGCAAGCGTGAGCGTTCCAACGCCCGGACCAACCTCGAGCACGCGCTCATCGCCCGCAAGTTCGGAAAGCTCGCAAATACGCTCGATCACATGGTTGTCGATCAGGAAGTTCTGGCCCAGGCGATGCTTGGTTGCAAGGCCAAACTCCTCCAGCAGCTCCCTTGTTGCCGTGGGGTTTGCCAAAGGCGAAGTTGTCATAGTTGCCTCCTTAGCATGGTGGCGGCGTCTTGAAACAAAAGGGCATGGACCGTTGCGGCCATGCCCTTACACCTAAACAGCAGATTGCCGATATGGCGCGCGGCGCCTTAACCCAGACGCGGGAACAGCGGCTCACCCTTCTCGACGGGCTGACCACCGGCAAGCAAACCCCAAGCGCAAATGCCCTTGAGGTCGTCGCTCGCGGCCTCGTCCTCGCACGACAGGCGGCGCAGGGCCTCGGTAGAAGTCTGGGGCATGAGCGGCATCAGCAGGTGAGCAGCAATGCGGATGGCCTCGAGGAGGTTGTAGATCACAAACGCCAGCTCGTCGGCCTTGGCCTCGTCCTTGGCAAGTGCCCAGGGCTCGGAGTCCTCGATGTAGTGGTTGGCGGCGTGGATGAGCTCCATAACCTCGTCTTTGGCTCCACCGTAATCGAGCACGTCCATCTTGGCCATGTAGCGCTCGGCCAGGCCATCGGCAATCTTTGCCAGCGGGTTATCGAACGCATCGAACGATGCGGGCTTGGCGGGCGCGCAACCGTCAAAGTACTTGCCGCTCATGTTGAGCGAACGCGAGATGAGGTTGCCCCAGCTGTTAGCGAGATCGGCGTTGTAGACCTGCTCCATGCGATCGAAGCTGATAGCTCCGTCGGTGCCGGGGACCACGTCGGTCATAAAGTAGTAGCGATAGCCCTCGACGCCCAGCATGTCGATAACATCCTGCGGGGCAATGGCGTTGCCACGGCTCTTGGACATCTTCTCGGCCTTGCCAGTCTCGGCATTGCGCACGGTCAGGAAGCCGTGGGCAAAGACGTGCTCGGGCAGAGCCTCGCCAATGGCCATGAGCATAGCAGGCCAAATGACGCAGTGGAAGCGAATGATGTCCTTGCCCACAATGTGGAACTGCGCAGGCCAGCGATAGGCCAGCTCGGCACGGGCCTCGTCGGTGTCGACACCGTAGCCGACAGCCGTCATGTAGTTGAGCAGCGCGTCGAACCACACATAGGTCACATGGCCCTCATCGAACGGAACCTGGATGCCCCAGTCAAAGCTCGTACGGCTCACGGAAAGGTCGTTGAGGCCGCCCTCGACAAAGCTACGCACCTCGTTCATGCGGAATGCAGGCTCGACGAAATCGGGATGCTCGTCATAGAGCTTGAGCAGCTTGTCCTGGAAAGCGGAAAGCTTGAAGAAGTAGGACTCCTCCTGCACGCGCTCGAGCGGACGGTGACAGTCGGGGCACAGGTGCTGGCCGACGCTGCCGTATTCCTCGTCACCCTTCTGGACCTGCGTGTCGGTAAAGTAAGTCTCGTCAGGCACACAGTACCAACCGTCGTAGCTGCCCTTATACAGGTAGCCAGACTCCTTCATGCGCTCCCACAGATACTGCACCGCATGATGCTGGCGCGGCTCGGTGGTGCGGATGAAGTCGTCGTTGGAGATCTCGAGTTTGCTCCAAAGCTCCTTGAAGTGCGGAGCCTGGCTGTCGGTCCACTCCTGCGGCGTCATGCCATGCTTGGCTGCGGCCTCGGCGACCTTCTCGCCGTGCTCGTCCATGCCGGTCAGGAACTTGACGTTATAGCCGGTGGAGCGGCGATAGCGAGCCTGGACGTCGGCGATGATGGTGGAATAAGCCGTGCCCAGATGCGGATCGGCATTGACGTAGTAGATGGGCGTCGTGATAAAGAACGAAGGCTTGCTTTGATCCATGGGGTTTGTCCTCCAGAAAAACGTTGCATACAGGGGATGATTCTAACGCAAGGGCTGGATATCCTCCATCTATTGCATATTGAGCACCATGGCATAGACATCGCGTTTGCGGCGTGAATACTTCTGAGACAGGCGCTTGGCCACCGCAGAGGCGGGCTCCCCCTCCTCGAGCGCGGCGCGGATATCCTCGCGCAGGGCCTCGTCGGGATCCGCTGCCGCTGCGCCAACCGGCACGATGCCGGCCTCCTCATCTTCACTCGGTGGCGCAATGACCAGCGCAATCTCGCCCTTTACTTCGCCGCGAGCACGCAGCCCCTCGGCAAGCTGGGCGGCGGGCCCGCGCAAGACCTCCTCGTGCAGCTTGGTGAGTTCGCGGCAGACGGCAACCTCACGCTGGGGAAAGACCTCTGCCACGGCCTCGAGCGTCGCCACGATGCGATGTGGAGACTCGTAGAAGATGAGCGCGCCGGGCACCACGGCAAGGCGCTGCAAACGGCGCACGCGGTCGCCGTGCTTTCGGCCCAAAAAGCCCTCGAAGAAAAAATGCTCGCAGGGAATACCGGACGAAACGAGCGCCGTGACGCAAGCAGAGGGCCCGGGAATAACTTCGACGGGCACATCGGCCTCACGCGCCGCCTCGACCAGCGCTTGGCCGGGATCGGACACGCTCGGCATGCCGGCATCCGAGGCAAAAGCGAGGGTCTCCCCCGCCAGCAGGCGGTCAACCAGGCCGGCGGCGCGGCTGGCGATCACATTCTCGTCACAACGGACAAGCGGCTTGGAAATGCCCAGGTGCATCAGTAGCTTTGAGGTCACGCGCGTGTCCTCGCAGCAGATCGCATCGGCGGCGGCAAACGCCTCGCCAACGCGCGGAGACAGGTCGCCCAGGTTGCCGATGGGTGTTCCGACCACATAGAGTTTGCCCGTATGGGCGCTGTTTTGCGTCATATCAACCTATTCAATCATGCCGCGCTCGAGCGTACCGAGCGCCGCGCGGGCGTCCCATGCTGCGATGCGTTTCTCGGTCTTCCACGTTTGGAAGAACCAACCGGCAGCCGGCGCAAACGAAGCCAGCTGATTGGCGATAAACACGCGCTCGTAGGCATTGCGGCCCTCGGGCGTAACCGACGAGTTGGCAAAGATCGCCGCGCCCGACCATTCGCCCACCAGCACGGGGAACCCTGTCGAAATCGCTTCTTTAAGCTCGCGCTTGTTACGCGAAATCGCCGTCGTCAGCCCGCGGGGGCTCGTGATGTCGAGCGCATGCTCGTCGCGGTAATGGTACAGGTGAAGGTCCATGTAGACGTTCTTGTACTTGGCGCCGCGCATAAAATGCTTCCACTCGCTGGGATGTCCCGACGACGAGAAGACGACGATCTTATCCTCGGGCATATACGAACGGACGAGCTCGTAGGCATCGCGATAGAAATTGCGCAGGTAGTGGGCCGGAATGCCATCCGTCATGGTAAAGAGACTCTTGCGGACACTCATCTGCGGCGTATCCAGCAGCTCAATGCCCAGCAGGCTTTCGGCTTCGCCGTAGCGATCGGCCAAACGCTCCAGCACGTCGAGCGCAACGTGACGACCGTTGGTGGACGAATGCCACTCGGCAACAGCCTCCGGCGTGGTGGGCGAATCGTTGGAATCGCCCTGGCCACCGGGCACAGTCGCTAGATCGAGCAGCACGCGAATGTCGTACTTGGCAGCCCACTCAATTGCACGGTCAATGTAGTCGATAACCGAAATGTAGGACGCATCGGACTCCTGCGAGCCAAAGGCATACCAGGGCACCGGCAAACGCACGGCATTGAGACCAATCTGCGCCATACGGCGAAAATCATCTTCGCTTACGAATGTCTCATAATGGCGACGCATGCGCTCGTTATAGGCAGCAGTGCCCATGGCTTCTTGCAGTTCCGCCGCATTGGACGCACCTGTCGCCGCGTACAGCGACGGGGTCACCCAAGGCTCGGGAATAAACCAGCCAGAGAGATTAACGCCGAGTATCCTCTCCATCACGGCCCCCTTCGAATCGTGCAGGGCGAACCCGCATCGTATTGCATAGGAAAAGTATCGTTTTGAGTATACCCGCGCACACGGACAGCCGATCGAACGGTCTGCAAAGTGGCGCAAAAGTAGGAGTAATGTCTGGGCGGGCACACCCGAGATGGTACGCCAAGATGTGCACGCACGCCGAAGGCAGGCGCCGGAAGGCGCATCCCGTTTTTTTGCTCAATAATGGAATGCATTTTCCGCCAGCAGGCCCAACCGGAAAGCATGTCCCGTAATTTCACGTCATTCCGGGTCGCATTTTCCCAAGCGCCCCTAAAGCGGAAAGCGCATCCCGCTCAGGATTGAAATTCTGGGATGCGTTTTCCGCGGGTCCACATAAAAGAAAAGGACCCCTTTGCAGAGGTCCTAGTCAATTCAAGGTGGCGGGGAAGGGAATCGAACCCCTGACACGAGGATTTTCAGTCCTCTGCTCTACCAACTGAGCTACCCAGCCATTTGAGGTGTGCCTTGTTTCAAGGCTTGATTAGTATAACCAAGGACGCGCTCCGGTCAACCGAGAATTTGAAAAAAGTTTTTGGACACCGCCTCGGTTCTGTAAAGCAGCACGTCAGAGACATCAACCGGCCGCAAGAAGTTTTTCGCCCAGGGCCTTCAAGCCTGCACTCGTTGCAAGACAGTGGGCGATACAAGGATTGAAAGGCGTTCCAGCACCGCCCAAGCACCGGGACAGGAGCACATGCGCCAGGGGCGGACATTTTCGTAGCGTGCAAGGATATTGCCGCTACAATCAATAAAGGCAATGTCGATGGGATAAGCCATAAAACAGGTGTGGACCGAAGAGCAGGACGGAAACGCCATGACGAGCGGCAGTCCGTCAGCCGTAATCGGCACGCGGCCCAGCATGCCGCGCAAGCGTGCGCCAAACGATTCTGCCACCATAAACTCTGCCGGCGACCAACCGAGCCTATTGAGCGCACGCGCGTAGGCGATATAAGACAAGACGGCGCTCACATGACCACCCCCGGTCGCCACGGATCGACCGTAACCGCGCGCTCGTGCGACAGCTTCGCCGGCGTCCCCAGAGAAACGCCGGCAATGCTGAGCAATCTAGGCCACGGCTCATAGTACATGACGCAGGCATAGGTCCTAAACGTCCCGGACAGAGAGAGCAAGCCGCCGTCAGACGACGCCGAGCTCTGCTCGCTCGAGACCTCGACCTGCAGATTATAGCCCTGCATAGCCGCCTGAATCTCGGACTGGACACGCACCGAGGCATCGACAGAGCTCTTGTCGCCCTCCCCTTCCGGCGCCACAGCGTGCGCCAGCACGATATCGGGCACCACGCGATCGAAGCGCGCAACGGCGCCGGCAAAGACCATGACGTTGTACACAATGAGCGCAAGCGCCAGCAAAACGGGAGCGACCACTGCCATCTCAACCGTCGCTTGGGCGCGCTCCTCGCGCAGACGCATGCGGATACTCATTACGACCCACCGCCCAGAGCGCCAACCAGCGTGGCGACATCGACGGTGAGCGGGATGGAGCCGCCGCCGGGCAGAGGAATCTCCGCAAGTGTGAACACCGTACCGCTAATGGTGCGTTCGACTTGATATTCCAACGCCTCGCAAAGCGCCTTGGGATCGGTCACGCCCAACGGAATACTTCGCAGTTTGTCTTGCGCTTGAGAGAGACCGGCAATGTCAGACCCCGGACTCTTAATGACGTTAGCGGAATCGGTCAGCACCGGCTTTCGCAGGCGCAAGTCGCACGGTTCCAAACCCAGCGCCGCCACGGACGCCGAAACGGTATCGCCGAGCCACGATGCAATGGAGCCCAACGCGCCGCTGCCCCCTCCTAGGTCTTTAATCATCTCGTCCATAAGTTCGTCGGCCGAACCTTGGATGTCTCCGTATCCCACAAGCAGGCGTCCCCAAACATCCATGACGCCATCGAGTACGCCGGCAACGCCGCCCGAGCGCTCTTCCACTGTCGAGAAAAACCGCGAGAGCACGTTGTTTTGCGCCGTCGCGTTGTCGGGAGCCAAGACCGCGGCAGAGATTGCACCGCGACTGCCGAGCGTAACCGGCTTATTGAATGAAGAGTTGAGCTTACCGGGGCTGGTCATATCGCCCGAGATCGCAAAGGCGACCACGCCGTTTCGGCCGGGCGGGGCGATACGCGGCCGCTCGCCCGAAAGCGCCTTGATGGCCTGGTCAAACGCATTACCCGCGCGATCGGCCTCGTCCTCGGTCTGACGCATAAGTTCGAGCTCTTTGTTGCGACATTCGACGTAATCTTCCAGAGCCCTTTTAAACTCGTCAAAGTGATACTCGAAGCCGTTTTCGATAAATGATGGAGGCATGAGGGCGCGACCCAGGTCAACGACGTCAAATTGGCACTCCTCGCACACATCGTGGCCATCGTAATCGACGACGGATGCCAATCCGCCCGGCGACCCATTCTTATAGTTGGGGCATCCGGTCCCATAGTGCAGGTATGTCTTGCCACCAATATCACTCGTAGGCCACATGGCATCGGTGTAGAGCTGGGTTCCCTTCACCTCATCTGGAGTGCGTGGCAGGAATGGAATCTGGGATAAGATTTTTTCACCATCATCTTTAATATACGAGTGATCGAGTTCTTCGATTGCATAAGCGTAAAACGCTTTGCGCGCGACAGACTCCGCTTCCATCTCTACACCCCCACCAAGCGGCCTTTCATTCGCCAGGCGCCGGCGGTAATAGCTCTTCGCACGATTTAGGGCGATTTGCGGCTCCCAATCGATACTCGAAGTATAGTGGCGGTTTTGTCCACCCGATAGCTTTGCCAAGCTCCCCGCACGCTCCCACATACATGAGTACTTGCCAATCGCATTCTCATCCGATCCGCCACAGTCCGCAAGCCAGGCGCGCTCTTTGGCCTTCGCCGTATCCTCAGAAGCCTTCTGCAGCTCCACAGCTGCGCGGTCTAAAGCTTCCGACTTCTTTTTAATGGCATCGGTCGAGATTTCTGACCCCTCGAGCGCAACAAAGTCCGACTCCGATGTCCTGGGCACGGCGAGCGCTGTGCCGGTATAGGTCACGTTATCGGTATCCTGCGCCGAAACAGCCTGCGTAGCTCGCGCGGCAACCAGATATGGCAGAGCCGTTTCGACTTTTTGCAAACCCTCCGACGCACTTTTGGCAAACCTATTGCGCGTTTTAATAATCTCAATCCCGGTATCGACCATATCGCTTGCGGCTATTTTCCCGCCCGGTACTAGCATGGCAACCAAGCCGGTGCCGATTGTGGCAAACCCCGCCAAGCCCAAGCTCAAAATGCTCGCATCCACCACCGTGGCTGCTGTATGGTAGGACGATATCACGTTGGCACCCGCCAGAGCACCGCTATCGGCCGCCACCTGGGTATCCCCGGCACGCGACATACTCCATATCGCCGCCGTCGACGAAAACAGCAGCGTAAGCACCACAAGTATGACGACCGCCGAAGAAAGCGTAGTGTAGGCACCGTCCTCGATAAACAAGTCGATACCGGAGCGGCCCATAAAGCCGCCCCGCTTGCGGTGGGCATTCGACCGGCAACGGCACACGAGCCCTCGCATCATTCGCAGCAGGCGACGCCTAATCCCATGCGGCAATCCACGAATCATAGTCTCCCTCCAGCCATCCGGGACGCGATCGGTACGAAACGTCGACTTTCAACTCAACATTTCCTCCTCTCCCCGCAGTGCCCATGGCCTGCGCGAACGCGCCGATCACGGGCAGCGGCTTTACATCACCCGCGATAGATACAGACGAAACGCCCCCTGCGCCCGCTCGGCCAAGCTCGATATCCCACGACAACGGTCCGCCGGCGTGAAAGATCGAGACATCGGGCACCGCGGCGAGACGGCGGCGGGCAAACTCCTTGAGGTCGTCGTCCTCCGCCGTCGTCGTGGTCATGAGCCGCGCCGTCTCGGCGGCGGCAGACTCCATGACCGCACGCGTATAGAGCAGGCACACCGGCTGCAGCGCAAGCAGGATGAGCGTCAAAAACGTCGGCAGCAAAAAAGCGGCCTCGACCGTAGACTGCGCCCGGTCCTCGCGCGCGATATCAATACAACGCGATGTCCTTAGCGCCCGCAGCGGCGTCAATAACCGACATCGAGGCGACGCCATGGGACGCCGCCCGTGCAGCCGACGCCGCCAAGCGTCCGTCGGTGCCGGCGCGCCAAAGCCCCGCAATCGCCAGCACGATGGAAAGCAGCGCCATGGTGACGATGGCGTACTCAACGGTCGATTGGGCAGACTCCTCGCGCAAAACGTCAAGCATTTCACGATCCCTCCTTTGACCCCGATGCTTGCGGAACCAAGCGCACCGCGCGTAAGCGGCACGAGGCGTCGCCGGCATCCGCGGCAACCGTCACCATGTCGACCCAGCCGCGCCCATCGCGCACGACGGCGCCCCATACGTTGCCCTTGATGTCGAGGTAACCGCTTAGAGCGAGCTGGGCTGTGGGCACCTCGCGATAGACACGCAACAGGTCCGCGGCAACCTCGGTCATCGGCCGCTCCTCGGCCCATGTCAGTCGGACTGCGACTGCGTTGTCCGCAGATGGCCCCGCCGCAGCATCCGTCCGTTCGTCGAGCGCCCGCAGAAAAGTTTGTGCCGTGACGGCGGCATCCCTGTCGGCCGTGTCCCGCGCTTTGTCATCGGGAGGCGCCACCGCGCCCGAGCTCCCATCCGCGACGGCCCCAGAACGCTGCTGTCGCACGGCATTCAGCCCCCAGAGCGTCGCCGCTATCGCCACAATCAGGCAAGCGAGCACCAGCAGCACGCCAACAGAATGCCCGCCTTCTACAGGCTGTTGATGCCGTCTTTGATCGCGTTCCATAGCTTTTCGACGTTGCCCTTAAATGCAACGATGGCAATGATCGCGATTACCACGAGCACGCCGACCAAGATGGCGTACTCGGTGGTACCCTGCGCGCTTTCCTCCTGCACCAGCGCCTTGGCACGTTGACAGGAACGCATTGCACGGTAAAGCGTCCGGCTCCAAACCCTACCCATAACGTCAGCCATTTTGTTCATGTATTCCTCCCTACATCATCCCGCCTGCTCCCAGCAGCGGGCCCAATATGGATAACAGCAGTGCCGGCAAGATGAGCGTGCCAGTGGGAATCAGCAGCTTGACGGGCGCTCGTTCAATCTCGCGCTCGACCGCGGCACGATGGGCGGCGCGGATCTCGCGACTTTGGGCAGCCAGGGTCTCGGCAAGCGGGGCACCCAGGGCGAGCGCTTGACCCACCGTAATGGCAAAGGTCTCGAGCGCCCGCACGTCCAGATCCTGCGCGGCCGCCAACAACTCGTCCTCGCGCGCTCCCACGCCCACCTGCCACGCCATGCATGCCCGTTCAAGCCGAACAGTCAGCGCCGATCGACGATTGGCGCAAAAGATCTCGAGCGCCGCATCGAACGAAAGGCCGGCGGAAAGCCCCAGGCGCACCACATCAATCATCTCGGACACCTCGCCGAGCGAAACCTGCGCTGAGCTGTCCACGCCAAATGCGCCCCTTACCCGCGCAATAGCGGCATCGATCACCGAATGGGCCGCAGCAACGACCAGCACCGCCTCGCCCCTGAAAATCTCCATAGTCTTGCGCACATCCGAGCGCTCCAAACCCGTCGCGACAAATACGCCGAAGGCACACAGGCAAGCCGCGGCGGCAACCAGGGCGCTCACAGCTCCACCCGCATAATGCGCCGGATAACCACCAGGGCGACGCCGTTAAGGGCAAGCCCCAGAACCACGGCGCCGGCGCCTACCGGCGTTGCGAGACCGTAGCGAAAATCTGCCGAAAGCAGGGCCAGCACCGCGCACATACCCGCCGGCATCGCCGCGACCATATGCGCCGACATGCGCGCCTGCGACGTTTTGACATCCAGGCGGCGCTTGAGCTCAATACGCTCCCCCACCATGCTCGACGCCTCGGACAGCAGATCGGCAAGCGGGGCACCGGTCCGCTGCGACACCTTGAGCGCCAACGTGACAAGCGAAAGCCCGGGGGCGTCGATGCGGACAAGCAGGTCGTCGAGCGCATCGGCAGCCGAAATGCCACAGTCGATCGCCGCCGCTACCCGCAGAAACTCGGTATGCACCGGCTCTTGCGCGTGAGCGCCCACAAACCGCATGCCCTGGGCCAGCGAATGTCCCGAGGCAAGCGACATGGAAAGTGCCGTAAAGGCCTCGGGCATAGCTTCCTCCACATCGCGCTGCTCGCGTCGGTGGTCAAAGATGTCGCGTGCGGCGCCCGCGGCAAAGGGCGCAACCGCCCCCAAAACAAAGCCGATGGGCGATAGCGACACCACGGCAAGTGCAAGGCAGCAGACGCCACTCGATAGGAACAGGAACGCCAAGCGTGAAGCATCATCCTCAACGACAAGACCGATGCGGCGCACGGGAACCAACGATACCCAGGAGCGGGCGATCTTTTTTAGCAGATCATTTTTCACCAGCTCGCGTGGCAGCTTCTCGGCCACCGATTCAAACATATTGCGCACCAGCTCCGCCGGCGGCACCCTCGGCACATGAGGCTCCACTCCGTATACCGTCGCGACCGAAAACCCGGCAAGGCCCCCTACGACGAGGGGCACAACGACCTCCATTCGTCCACCTCCTCCTGCGTAAGCGTTCCCGAGCGCAAGCCCTCTGCGATAAACGGCGGCTCGCGGTTGAGGGTCCAGGTGCGCTCGGCGGCATCGAAGGTCACGTAGCGCTCGAGTTCCACGCCACCCGATGCGCCGCGTCGCACCCCCGAATAGGAGGACACAAAACGCCGGCCGTCCGCATGGCGCTCGGACATCACGATTCCGTCAAGCGCCATAGCGATTTGTTCCTCGATAAGCTCGCTCGGCAGATCGATGCCATAGCGCGCAAGCAGCGTCAAACGCACCACGGTCTCTTGCTCGGTGCCTGCATGAAGCGTGGTGAGCGACCCATCGTGCCCGGTGTTCATGGCCTGCAGCATGTCGCAACATTCCGCACCGCGTACCTCACCCACCACAATACGGTCGGGACGCATACGCAGGGCGTTGGTCACCAGGTCGCGGATTGTCACCGCACCCTCACCCTCAATTGAAGCCTCGCGCGCCTCCAGGCGAACCACATGCGGGTGATGCGCGAACTTGAGCTCGGCGGAATCCTCGATCGTCACGATGCGCTCGCCGGTAGATATCTCGCACGATAGCGCGTTGAGCAGCGTAGTCTTGCCCGACCCCGTACCGCCCGCAACCGCCAAATCTTGGCGCAGCGACACCGCACACGAAAGCAGTTGCGCATACCAAAGCGGCAGCGACCCCAGGCCCACAAGCTCGTCCAACGAACAGATGCGATCCGAGAACTTGCGGATAGTGAGGATCGGCCCATCGATCGCCACGGGCGGAATCACCGCGTTGACGCGATAACCTGTCTTGAGGCGGGCGTTGACGATGGGACTGCGCTCGTCGATACGCCTGCCCAGCGGTGAGATGATGCGGTCGATGAGCACGCGAATCTGCTCGTCATCCTCAAACGCATGCTCGATGGGGTATAAGACCCCGCCGCGCTCAAAGAAAGCCGAGCGGCAACCGTTGACCATAATCTCGGTGACGGTGTCGTCCTCGATGAGCGGCTGCAGCGGGCCCAAGCCCACCACGTCATCCAAGATCTCGTTGATGATGGTCTCACGCTCGGGCGTCGCCAGGTCGGTCGGTTCTTCCACGTTGAGTGCCGCCTCCACCGCAGGACGCAATTCCGAGCGGGCAAGAACCGGATCGACGTAGGCACTGATGCGTGCCACCTCGTCGTAGCCCACGCGGTCCATCACGGCCCGCTTGGTGCGGCGCTTGACCGCACGGCGCCGTCCCACATCGACAGGTGCCGTCGCCGCTGCCGCACCGGCTGCTTTAATTCTCGTTTGCAGGCTCATCGGCAATCACCCTCACGCGACCAGGGAAGGCGGATGCGCGGGCGTTCGGTGCGCGTTGCACGGTCGGCGACCATATCGCTCCAAGGGCCGACGGCGCACCCCAGTTCCACGAGCATCTCACGCGTGGCCTCGCGCACGCTGGTCGCAAAAGCGCTGGTCTGCCCCACTGCCTCGTCAGCGCGCCCAAACGCCATGAGCGCGGCGAGATCCTGCCCGCCATCGGCGATACGAATCTTGGAGCTCAACGCACAGGCAATCTCAAAGCGCATGGCGACATCCTCGTCCGCCCCACGCGCGCCAAATCGGTTGAATACGGCGCTCATGCGCGTGCGCGGCACGCCCACACGGCTCGCCAGCTCAATGACGCGCGCTGCAGACGTCGCGGAAGAAACTGCCGCATCACCCACGACAAGGCAACGGTCGCACGCCGCCACCGCAGCCGCCACCGCATCGCCCCAAAAGACCGAGGTATCGATAAGGACCACGTCGGACTCACGACGCAAGATGTCGAGCAGCAGCTCTACCGGACGCGCCATGAGCTCGGCGCGCTCGGGCGCTGCGACAGGCCCCCAAAGCGTAACGCCTGGGGCAACGCGCATCGATGCAGCGACCACGTCTTGCTCCGCAAGTGCGCCCGCGACCGACGGCTCGATAAGTGTCGCCATGTCATGCGGGGCATCGGCGCCCAGCAAGTCGTAGAGATTTCCAAACATTAGGTCCAAATCGAGTACGGCAGCTCGCAGACCCAGCAACGAAGCGGCATGCGCCATCGTGGCGACAATCGTCGATTTGCCACAGCCGCCCGATCCCGAGACGGCGCAGATGACCGGAGCTCGATGCGACGTCGACGCAGTGTCTGCCAGCGGTGCAGGGGCTGACGACGTGGGCGGCAACGTCCCCGTCTCGCCAGCCGCACCCAAGTGCTGCGTCCACGCCGGCACGGCAGGCTGCTCAAACGGTAGGGGCGGAACTGGGGATTCCGCTGTCACGTCGACGTGCGGGCCATCACCCGCGACAAGGCCCTCGACCTCATCGAGTCCATCGGCCAGGCTCACGCCATGCACGTATCCCATATCTACGGCCAGGAGGTCTTCGCCATACGGCACCGACGCTTCAACGTCACCACATGCAAGGGGGCCCGGGGGGCGCCGAACATGCTCGGCTTCCGCTTTCCCATAGTCATCAACACGCGGGCCTCTTGTAGCGCGAGGCGCCCCGGGTTCCCTATCAACAAAAACATCGGGCTCAGGCGACACGCCCCAATCGGAATCAACCGCTCCCTCGCCCACATGTCCGCTGCCGCATATGCTGTGCGCAGCGATGACCTCGGTCGCCCCCGCGCGAAACAGCCCCTCGATATCCGACGGATCGAGCGCCTCTATCAACACGACGACGCGGCTCACGCGTCCTTCGGCAGTCAGGCGCGCGACGGTCTCTCGCACATCTTTAGTATCAAACAGGGATGCCGCGATAATGGCAGCGCCACGGCGCGAAGGAAACGCCCGAGCCATAGACACCAATCCGTCTAGGTCGCCCACGCGAAGCACCTGCGCGCCCGCATCGCGGCCCTCGACTTCCTGCTGCAGCAGTCCGTAATCGCCACACGCGCAGCACGCAAGCCAGATCGCTTTCATCACTCGTCGCCTCCGCTCTTTTTGCCGCGTGCCGTGGCGGGAATCGTCAAGCTGACCGTTCCCTTGCCCGAGGCTCCCAGCAATTCCTTGACGTCTTTGGGGTCGGCCGCCAGCGTCACCCACTCGACCTTGCCTTCGCGCGTGGCACCGGCCTCGTCGCTGGTATCGATCACATACGCGCCGCACAGCCGGTCGGTCACGCCGTCTTTTTGCACGTACACATCCACGTAGCTGCCCACGCCTGCGGCTCCGCCCACCGAATGCTCGGCATCGACCGCCACCGAAACGGCAACCTTGCCCTTGGGCACCTCGAGCGTATGGCTCTCGGCTTTGGTGTAGACATCGCAGACCACGGCATTTTTGGGAATACGCGAGGTCGTCACGTCGCCACGTACCTGGCGCAGCTCGGTCGCCGCATCGCGCGGCAGCAGGCTCGCGAGCCACTCTTGGGTTACGACATTGGTCTCGTCGAGGGTCTCACCCACATCGATATCACGTGCGGCAACGCAAACTTCGACGCGATCGCCGCCGTATTTGGCCAAGGTTTCGGCCTGGGCCTGCTCAGCCCGCGAACGAACCGATGATCCGTAAACCATGCAGAGTGCCGCGGCGAGCACGCCCGCTGCCAGACTGATGGCGATGCGCTTGCTCTTGTTCACGGCAGCTCCTCTCAAGACAGCACTGGGCGGATGGGATGCCCGTACCACTATTGTCCGAGCGGCCAAGCAACAAAACAGCGCGATCACCATCTTGGTTTTAAGTGTCAAACCAATTACCCGCCAAGAGCTGACCAACCCGTCAAGCCCGCGGCAAGGTTTTGGTCAGCGCGTCGGCAAAACGCTCATTTAAGGGCGCATTGCCAGTAAAAAAGCCGCCTCCCGCATAGTTGGAAGACGGCTGTCATAGATAAATTCAATTACAGATGGACATCGGGATCGAGCATTTGGGCACTCACACGCATGGATGACGCCAAGTTTTGGAACGTTTCCAGGCGCAGGCCATCGATCTGCCCGGCATCGGCGGCCTCGCGAACGGCGCAGCCCGGTTCGTGGGTATGCGTGCAGTCGCCAAACCGACACGCACGCGACGCCTCGACGATCTCGGGGAAGGCACGCGCCAGGCCCCGCTCGTGACCAACGAGCGGCAAACTGCGCAGGCCCGGAGCGTCGGCAATGACGCCGGCGTCGCCCGGCAGCGCCACCATCACGCGCGCGACCGTGGTATGGCGGCCTTGGTCGTCGCGCTCGCGCACACCACCGGTAGCCAGCGCATCGTGGCCCAGCAGCGCATTGAGCAGCGTCGACTTTCCGGCCCCCGACTCACCCAGGATCATGGCGCACGTTCCCGCCGGCACACAGGCGCGCACCTCATCCAAACCACGGCCTTCGGCAGAGGACGTCACGATCACGCGCACGTCCGGGCCCACCAGACGGCGCACGCGATCCAGATCGCGCTCGAGTTCCGCGGCCTCACAGCGGTCGGCCTTGGTAAGCACCACCACCGGCTCGGCATCGCAGTCGAGCGCCAACACCAGCGAGCGCGCCACGCGGTCGAGCAGCACCTCGCCGGCGCCAAGTGCCTGCACGATCAGCACGCTATCCACGTTGGAACAAAGCACCTGACGCTCGCCGCGGGCGCGGCCACGCCAACGCTCAAAACTCGTGCGTCGCGGCAGAACGCATTCGATTACGCCCATGTCGTGCCCGGGCGCACGACGCACCGCCACGCGGTCGCCCACAGCCGGCAGCAGCACCTCGTCCTCGCCGCGCGACTTGGCAAACCCCACGGCATGCTCGGCACGAAAGGTATCGTCGGCCGTCGCCACCAGCGGAAACCCGCGATCTAAGCGCACCACGGCGCCCAGCTGCATCTGCTCGGGCTCCTCGGCTTGGGCGCAAAAATCGTCAAATGCTGCCTGCTGAGCCGCGGCGACCGGCAGATCGCCAAACGCCGGAACATCCTGCAGCGCATCGAGTCCCGGCACGCTCGCCAGCAGCTCCTCGGCAGACGCGGGGGCTTCGGTCGCAAGCTTCCGACGACGATCACGCTTGGCCCGCGCCCCCGTCGTCTTTTTCTTCGCCTTAGCCCTAGCTTTACCCACAAGCGCCTCCCAGCACCACAAATCACAACTGAGCAGGTAT
>OGXL01001443.1_pt1 | contig 19610 bp, 18 predicted proteins | sample 1576311 | NCBI WGS metagenome assembly OGXL01 (sample SAMEA3541564, study PRJEB24748) | human gut metagenome | biome: human gut; feature: human-associated habitat; material: faeces | place: China | collected 2012 | reverse complement strand
GCCGTCCGCAGACGGCGAATCCCCCCGCTGAGGTTCAGCAAAAAACTCCCCGCCCCGTCAGGGGCGAACACGCCTGCGGCAGTTCGTGTCCCCCATCTGGTCGGTGCAAGAAATATATACAAAAAGAGCTGCTGCACCCATGCAGCAGCTCTTTTCCATGCAAAATCTTAATCGAACAGGGTCGAAACCGAAGTTTCCTCGTAGATACGCGCGATCGCCTCGGTGAACACCGGTGCAACCGGCAGGACGTTGATCTTATCCAGCTTCTTGTCGTTGGTCAGCGGGATGGTATCGAGGATGGTCAGCTCCTTGATCGGGCTGTTCTGAATGCGCTCGATCGCCGGACCGGACAGTACGCCGTGGCTTGCACAGGCGTAAACCTCGGTCGCGCCGCCGCGCTCTACCAGAGCGTCCGCTGCGTGTACGAGCGTGCCTGCGGTGTCGATCAGGTCGTCAACCAGAATGCACTTCTTGCCCTCTACGTTGCCGATGATGTTCATAACCTCGGATACGTTGGCCTTCGGACGACGCTTGTCGATGATGGCAAGCGGCATATCCAGCTTCTGGGTGAACTTGCGGGCACGGGTAACCGAACCCAGATCGGGAGAAACGATAACGGTATCATCGGTGCCGACGCCGAACTTGCCCGCAATGTACGGGATCAGAACGGAAGAACCGAGCATGTTATCCACCGGAATGTCAAAGAAGCCCTGGATCTGTGCAGCGTGCAGGTCCATGGTCAGCACGCGGTCAGCGCCTGCAGCAGTAATGAGGTTTGCGACCAGCTTTGCGGAGATCGGGTCACGTGCCTTGCTCTTGCGGTCCTGACGAGCGTAGCCGAAATACGGGATTACAGCCGTGATACGGCCTGCCGATGCACGCTTGCAGGAGTCGATCATGATGAGCAGCTCCATCAGGTTGTTGTTTACCGGACCGCAGGTGGACTGTACGAGGAACACGTCCGAGCCGCGAACGGATTCCGACATGGAAACCGAGATTTCGCCGTCAGCGAAGGTAGAGATGGCAGCCTTGCCGATCGGCAGTCCGAGCGCAGAAGCGATCTGCATCGCCAGTGCGGGATGGGAGTTGCCGGAGAAAATTTTGATGTTTTTTCCGTGAGAAATCATTGATTTGCCTCCGTCATATAAATATATTTTTTGTTCCGTGTGGATTTATATACGTTTTATGGATTTACTTCTTGTCCTTCTCGTGTGCGGCGCGGCGGCGGTCGTTCCAGCCCTCAAGATTGGTCTGGCGGGAACGTGCAACGCTCAGCGCACCGGCAGGAACGTCCTTGGTGACAGTCGTACCGGCAGCCGTAAACGCACGGTCACCCAGCTTGACAGGCGAAACGAGGTTGGTATTGCAGCCGATGAAGCAGTCGTCACCGATCTCGGTGCGATACTTGTGATAGCCGTCGTAGTTGACAACGACCGTGCCGCAGCCGAAGTTGACGCGCTCACCAACGGTCGCGTCGCCGATATAGGTCAGGTGCGAAACCTTGGTGCCGTTGCCGATGGTGGACTTCTTCAGCTCTACAAAGTCGCCGATGCGGCAGCCGTCACCGACCACGCTCTGCGGGCGGATATAGGCAAACGGACCGACCGTGGTATTGCTGCCGACGGTGGATTCATAAACCTGCGAATTGTTTACCGTAGTGCCTGCGCCGATCTCGGCTTTTTCGAGGATGGTGTTCGGGCCAATGACCGCGCCCGCGCCGACCTTGCAGCCGGGACGGATGTGACAGCCGGGCAGAATGGTCGCGCCCGGAGCAATATCAGCGTCCGGCGCAATGTAGGTGCTGGTCAGATCGAAGATCTGCACGCCCTTCTTGATGAGGCCGAAGTTGACACGCTGCATCATCTCGACCTGCGCCATAAAGGCAGCAGTGCCGTCGCAGATGACGTAAATCTTGTTGGTGATGGCAATGCCCTTCTGCGCACCGGCTGCAACAGCCGCAGCAACCAGGCCGTCGAGCGTATCAGCGCCGCTCGCGAGTGCCTTTTTCAGCATATCCCAGGTGAACATGGCGGCATAGCAGCGGCTGTCTCTCGGCAGCGGCTGACCTTCCGCGTCAAAGCCCTGCTGCTCGGCAGACAGTACGCTGACGCCGTAACCGGTGTTCAGGTGCGTCTCCGCCAGATGGAACAGAGCGTCCTCCTCGGCCAGTGCAAACGGAGCCGCCAGCACCAGAACGTGCTCGCTCTCCGGCAGCGCAGCCAGCGAGGCAAAACGATTTGCGGCATCGAGCGCAATGTCCTGTGCGCCGGCAACGGCAGACTCTCTGTCGTCGTGCGCAAAGAAGCACGCCTCCACCGCATCAGGCAGCGCATCCCGCATTGCATCGCCCGCAGTGCCGAACAGCACCGGACGCGCAAAGGCAGAAATTCCACTTTCGTCAAACAGGCCGCCAACCATGACGGCATTTACTTTATTCATCGCAGAAATCCTTTCGTTTCTCAAGGGTCATACGACCAGATTTTCCGATATAGCTTTATTATACAACAGTATGCCGCAAATTGCATTATCATTTTTCGATAAATTTCTTCTCACCGCATAATATTTTTCGCCGTTTGCATACAAAGGCCGCAAAGCAAGCATTTTGGTGGGAAATCAAGTAATGGAGAATTGAGATACCTACCGCAGTGAGCGTCCAGCGAGCAACCGCCGCAGGCGGCTCTTAGCGAGTCGGAATGGAGAATGGCGAATTCGTGTGGAGCGTGAAGATCACGCCAACCGCGAACCACGTTCGCGGCATACAATACGCGGTTTGCTTGCATAACCGCACCCACAAGGCCGGCGGCGCGTGCCGCCGAGCCCTCCGCGGGCGACCGCGTTTCTACCATCCCATAAAATCCCGCAGGGATTTCTGCACCCAGAGAACCCATCACGCCGCGGAGCGCATAAAATGGAGCGCGTGCGCGACAAAAATGGCAGGACATGCGCCTGCCATTTTTAACAAACAGTAAAACACCCCGAAAACCGGAAAGTTTTCGGGGTGTTTTGCTGCAGCAGGTGTTCCCGCCCTGTCCGTGAAACGGACACGCGCGGCGACACCGTCCCTCGATTCAAAGGACAAGTCCTTTGAATCGAAAAAGCCGCAGGCTTTTAGCCCTGTACTGCAACTACTTCTACTTCTACCTTAGCGCCGAGCGGCAGAGCAGCTACTTCAACGCAGGAACGAGCCGGAGCGCCTTCCGGGAAGTACTTAGCGTACACGCCGTTGAATGCTGCAAAGTCGTTGATGTCGGACAGGAAGCAGGTGGTCTTGACAACACGGTCAAAGCCTACGCCGCCCTGTGCCAGAACGCACTGCAGGTTCTTCATAACCTGCTCGGTCTGCTCCTCGATGGTGGTTGCTACGATCTTGCCCTCCTTCGGGTCGATCGGAACCTGACCGGAGGTAAATACGAAACCGTTTGCAGCGATTGCCTGAGAGTACGGGCCTACCGCTGCCGGTGCGAGATCAGTGTGCAGAACTTCCTTGATAGCCATGGTGGGAATTCTCCTTTATATATCTTTATTTTTTGATAACAGGGTGAAATGAGTGCTTTTGTGCATGAAATCCGCACAGAAACGCAATTGTGGCGTAGCCAGTGGTAACGACGCACGGTTCATCGAGAGCGATTTACGAGCAAATTTTGCGTCTTGATTAGGCGCGGCTTTGCAGCAATACTTTGTGTATTGCAAAAAGCCGGAACAACATCAAGGCACAAAATTTCCGTAAAGCGCCGAAGATGCAACCGTGTGGCGTTGCCACAATTACTTCTTGCCGCCCTTGGTCTTTTTCAGACGCTCGGTGTTGGACAAAACGCGCTTGCGCATACGGATGCTCTCCGGGGTGATCTCGAGCAGCTCATCGTCGGAGATGAACTCGAGAGCCGCCTCGATGGACATCTGACGCGGCGGGATCAGGCGCAGCGCATCATCCGAGCCGGATGCACGCATGTTGGTCAGCTGCTTCTTCTTGCAGACGTTTACAGCCATGTCCTCGCCACGCGGATTCTCGCCGACGATCATGCCTTCGTATACCATCGTGCCGGGGCCGATGAACAGCGGGCCGCGATCCTGTGCGTTGAACAGGCCATAGCCGACAGCCTCGCCGGCCTCAAACGCGATCAGAGAACCGGTGGTGCGCTTCTGGATATCGCCCTTATACGGCTGATAGCTGTTGAATACGGAGGACATAACGCCCTCGCCCTTGGTATCGGTCAGGAACTCGGTGCGGTAGCCGAACAGGCCGCGCGCCGGGATGATGAACTCAAGGCGCATACGGTCGGTGCCCTTCGGGTTCATGGAAACCAGCTCGCCCTTGCGGGAGCCCATCTTCTCCATGATCGCGCCGACAGCATCCGCCGGAACGTCTGCGATCATGCGCTCCATCGGCTCGCAGGTCTTGCCGTCGATCTCCTTGAGCAGCGCCTTCGGTGCGCCAACCTGGAACTCATAGCCCTCACGGCGCAGGTTCTCGATCAGAATGGACAGGTGCATCTCACCACGGCCGCAAACGCGGAATGCATCGGTGGTGTCGGTCTCGTTAACGCGCAGGGATACGTCCTTGAGCAGCTCACGGAACAGACGCTCACGCAGGTGACGGGAGGTAACAAACTTGCCTTCCTTACCGGCAAACGGAGAGTCATTGACCATAAAGGTCATCTCAACGGTCGGCTCGGAGATCTTGACGAACGGCAGAGCCTCAACGTGCTCGGGGTCGCACAGGGTCTCACCGATGGTAACGCCTTCGATGCCGGAGAAGCAAACGATCTCGCCTGCTTGTGCCTCCTCGATCGGCTGACGGCCCAGCTCCTCGATGGAGTACAGGGTAACCAGCTTTGCGTTGTACGGCTTGGTGTTGCCGTGGTAGTCGCAGACGGTAACCTGCTGACCTACCTTCATCGAGCCGCGCTCGATACGGCCGATGCCGATACGGCCAACGTACTCGTTGTAGTCAATAGAAGAAACGAGCATCTGGGTCGGGCCTTCGGTATCAACATGCGGCGCCGGAATGTGCTCGAGGATCTGCTCGAACAGCGGGGTCAGGTCCTTGCCCTCCACGTTCGGGGACATGGAAGCGGTGCCTGCACGGCCGGAGCAGTAAACGATCGGGCTGTCCAGCTGCTCGTCGGTCGCATCAAGGTTGAGCAGCAGCTCGAGAACCTCGTCGCCGATCTCGTTGAGGCGAGCGTCCGGACGGTCGATCTTGTTGATTGCAATGATGATCTTGTGACCGAACTCCAGTGCCTTCTGCAGCACGAAGCGTGTCTGCGGCATCGGGCCTTCTGCTGCGTCAACCAGCAGAACAACGCCGTCTACCATCTTGAGGATACGCTCTACCTCGCCGGAGAAGTCGGCGTGGCCCGGGGTATCTACGATGTTGATCTTTACGCCCTTGTAATGTACAGAGGTGTTCTTTGCCAGAATGGTAATGCCGCGCTCACGCTCGATGTCGCCCGAGTCCATGACACGCTCCTCTACCACCTGATTTTCGCGGAAAGCGCCAGCCTGCTTGAGCATCTGATCGACCAGAGTAGTCTTGCCATGGTCAACGTGCGCAATGATGGCGATGTTGCGTAAATCGTTACGGATCATATATTCTATTCCTCCATCAGCGGGATTATTTTCGTACAGAATTTATTATACCCGTTTTTTCGTTCATTTTCCACCTATTTTATCGTCAAAATTACGGCGATATATCCGCTCTAAATTGTAAAATATTTTGCTAACTGAGAAAATTTCCGCTCAGGATACAGTTGACGCAGACAGGCTGCTGCCGTACAATGAAGAAAAGGCACAATCCGGATAAAAGGAAGGAGAATCTTTATGAACAAAATCGGAAAGGCAATGCTCTGCACCGTACTGACCGGCGCGATGGCAGTCGGCGCCGCAGGCGCGGCTGACCTCGGTTCCCTGTCTCCGCAGGGTGCTAAGGCGTATCTGAATCAGATCACCACCCTGCAGAACAAGTACGGTAAGGCTGCCGCGCGTACAGATGACGGCTTCAGCGGACTGCTGACCGGACTTTCCATGGCAAAGCTGGTGGATATGGACGGCGACGGCACGCCCGAGCTGTACTGCGGCGCAGGTCTGGACGGGCAGCATATGTATTCGTATGCGGATGGGAAAATCTACGCGCTGGATATTCCGGAGGGCGTGAGCAACTTCGGCACGGACGTTTCGCCGTGCGCGGATTTCTATGTTGGCGGCACGAAAGCCTATCTCGTGGACGGCCATGAGATCATGAACGGCTTCCCCGTCAAATATCTGACCAAGCAGGGCCGCAAGATCGTCACCGCGCTGACCTATACCGATGCCATCGACGACGATACTGGTAACCATATCTGTACGCTCAACGGCGAAAGCGTGACCTATCACGAGCTAAGTGCCGCACAGGTTGCCTTCACCAAGGGTATGACCTGGGAGCACTACTCCTTCTGGGAGAGCCCGTACAATGTGCCGGAGGTGCGCTCCGCCCGCGCATCGCTGACCGACACCATCACTTCCCTTCGCACGCTCACCAATCCGACTGCATATGTTTCCAAGCACAAGGTCGAGCTCAACGGTGCAAAGGCCAATCTTGCAGCCTATACCATCAACGGCAGCAACTATTTCAAGCTGCGCGACCTCGCCGCTGCCCTCAAGGGTCTGGACAGCGAGTTTGCGGTAACATGGAACGCCGCCCAGCAGCGCATCGACCTGACGAGCAAGACCGCATACACGCCGGTCGGCGGTGAGCAGGCCGCCCTGCCCGCCGGCAATAAGGCGGCATCTCTCACGAACGCCTCCGTTTATCTGGACGGCAAGCCGCTTTCCCTTACCGCCTATTCCATCGGCGGCAACAACTACTTCAAGCTGCGCGACCTTGGCGACGCCCTCGGCTTCGGCGTGGATTGGAATGCGGACACCATGACTATGATCCTGACCGTGAAATAAAAACAAAGGGGATTGAACAATGAAAAAAATCAGTAAAGTATTGCTCTGCGCGGCACTGACCGGCGCAATGGCTGTCGGCGCGGCAGGCGCGGCAGACCTCGGCACGCTTTCTCCGCAGGGCGCAAAGGCGTATCTGGATCAGATCGTAAAGCTGCAGAATCAGTATGGTAAAGCCTATTCCTATAACCAATTGAATCCGCATATCTGGAAAGGTCTTTGCTTGGCTACTCTGATCGACATGGATAAGGACGGCATTCCCGAATTGTACTGCAGCGCTTCTACTGACGGTCAAAGCCTGTACACTTATGCAAACGGTCAGTTAAAGCAGCTTAACATTCCTAAGCAGGTTAGCAATTTCGGCACCGATTATTGCCCCTCTACCGAGTTTCAATTCGGCAAATCAAACATCTATCTTGTAGATGGGCAGGAAATCATGAACGGCGGTCCGGTCAGCTATTTGACCAAGCGCGGTGATGAAATCGTCAGTGACTTCACCTACATCAATTACCAGTTCACTAATAATCCGGTCTACAAGGTAAATGGACAGAGTGTTTCCCGGACGACCTTGGAAGCTTCCATTAAAAACTTTGAAAAAGATTTGACCGAAAAAAAATATATCTACTTTTCTGAATGGACAATAAACTCGCCTAGCGGTACTGTTGCAAACACCATCACTTCCCTGCGCAAGCTCACCAACCCGACCGCAAAGGTTTCTACCCACAAGGTAACGCTCAACGGCGCAAAGGCTGATCTGGCTGCGTACACCATCAACGGCAGCAACTACTTCAAGCTGCGCGATCTTGCGAAAGCACTCGACGGTCTGAACACCAATTTTGAGGTCAAGTGGAACGCCGCACAGCAGCGCATTGACCTGACCAGCAAGACCGCCTACACCGCGGTCGGCGGCGAGCAGGCCGCCCTGCCCGCCGGCAATAAGGCCGCATCTCTCACGAACGCCTCCGTTTATCTGGACGGCAAGCCGCTTTCCCTTACCGCCTACTCCATCGGCGGCAACAACTACTTCAAGCTACGCGACCTTGGCGACGCCCTCGGCTTCGGCGTGGATTGGAACGCGGACACCATGACTATGATCTTGACCGTGAAATAAAAAACACGCTGCACACAGCAAAAAGCCACCGTTTCAAAGAAACGGTGGCTTTTTCATGCTCAAAACGAAATCTTACTGGTTTGCTTCGATGTAGTTTACGATGTCACCGATGGTGCTCATCTTAGCAGCTTCCTCGTCGGAAATCGTTACGCCGAAGTTCTCCTCGAGGTCCATCATCAGCTCTACAACGTCCAGAGAGTCTGCGTTCAGGTCTTCCTTAACCTTGGTGTCCATGGTCATGGTGGAAGCATCAGCGTCAAACTTGTCTGCCAGGATTTCACATACCTTTTCAAACATGGGATTTACACTCCTTCATTACTTTCTTGATTTATTGTTCTGAAAACTCCGACTCTGCGGAATTTTTCATACCGTTTCTGCAGCATCGTGTCGATGTCCGGCTCAGCATCCAGCTCGGCAAGCTGGTCGCGCAGCGTGCGCGCCACATTGCGGATAAGCTGTGCGGAGGATGTGCCCTCCTGAATGATGCCTTCGATCATACCGAAGCTGTACAGGTCCTGCGCGGTGATATGCAGCGTGTCCGCTGCCTCCGCCTCGCGCTTGGGGTCCTTCCAGAGAATGGACGCGCAGCCGCGCGGCGAAATAACCGAATACAGGGCGTTCTCGAGCATGAGCACACGGTCCGCAACCGCCAGCGCCAGTGCGCCGCCGGAGCCGCCCTCACCCGTCACGATAGAGATGACCGGGGTTTTCAGCTCGATAAACTCATACAAACAGCGGGCAATGGCCTCGCCCTGACCGCGTTCCTCCGCGCCAACGCCGCAGAACGCGCCGCCGGTGTCAACAAAGTTGATGACCGGGCGGTGGAATTTCTCCGCCTGATGCGCGAGACGCAAGACCTTTCGATAGCCCTCCGGGTGCGCCATGCCGAAGTTAGCGTCCATATTCTGCTCAATGGTGCGGCCCTTGCGGTGGCCGATTACCGTCACCGGTGTGCCGTTGAAGTAGCCAACGCCGCCGAGGATGGCATGGTCGTCCGAAAAATAGCGGTCGCCGTGCAGCTCGGTGAAGTCGGTGAACAGCTCATTGATATAATCCGTGATCATCGGGCGCTTGGTATCGTGGATGATACGCATTTTTTCACTTGCGGGTTTGTTAATCACGACGCCACACCTGCCATTTCTTGGACTTGGAGCCACAGTGCAGCTTCAAGAGTTTTTCCAGCGTTTCTCTGAGTTGATTACGCGGAACTATTTTATCACAGAAACCGTGCGATAGCAAGAACTCCGAGGACTGAAAATCGTCCGGCAGGGTCTGACCGATGGTTCCCTCGATAACACGGCGGCCGGCAAAGCCGATGGTCGTGCGCGGCTCCGCGAGGATAATATCGCCCAGCATGGCGAACGACGCGGTAACACCGCCCGTGGTCGGGTCGGTCAGCACGGTGATATACAGCAGGCCCGCATCCGAATGACGGCGCGCCGCCGCGGACACCTTTGCCATCTGCAGGAGCGAAAACATGCCCTCCTGCATGCGCGCACCGCCGGAGCAGGTGAACAGCACGACAGGCAGACCCTTTTCGGTCGCGTACTCGAACAGGCGGGTCAGCTTTTCACCGACGACCGAACCCATGGACGCCATCATGAAATGGCTGTCCATGACGCCGATCGCGGTTTCCACGCCGCCGATCTTACACACGCCGGTCTTGACTGCGTCCGGCATGCCGACCTTTTCAGCCAGCTCTGCCGTTTTCTCTGCGTATCCCGGGAAGTGGATCGGGTCCGCCGGTGCCAGATTGGCGTACAGCTCCTCAAAGCTGTCCTTATCCGCGATCTGACGGATGCGCGTGCGCGCGAGCAGTCGTCCGTAGCGTCCGCAGTGCGGGCACACATACAGATTCTTGCCGTAGGCATACGCCTTCAGTTCTGCGCCGCAGCCCTTGCAGGTTACGACCTTGGCCGCTTCGTCCTCCTGCGGTTTCATTTCCATAGAGGTCTCGCGTGTTTTTTGAAACAGGTCGATCAGACCCATGCGTAACTCCCCTTTCGTTTGGAGGCAGTACCGCACGATTGGCCTTCGGCGCTTTGCGGCTGTTTTGCCCCCTGGTTTTGTTGCGTACTTTTGCAATACACAAAGTATTGCTGCAAGTCCGCGCCGCACCAGTGAACAAAACATCTCGCAAATCGCTCTTGTCCAACCGTGCGGTACTGCCTCTGAAATCCTTCGGATTACAAAAACTTCGCTTTTCAAAATACGCTGATTTTGTAAGACCTTCGGATTCAACTATACTTGTGCTAAATCTATTATACCATAATAATTGATTTAGTCAAAATCGCCGTTTGCGATGGAATTAACATTAAAGTTTGCTTCCACAAACGCCTTCGAGCACAGGATGTGCATCTGATAGTCGGTTGCGGTCACAACGCCCTCAAACAGCATCTCCGCGAGGGCGCGGCGCATGCGAACGATAGCCTGCTCACGGTCGGCGCCATAGACGATCAGCTTGCCGATCATGGAATCGTAAAACGGCGGAATCTTGTAGCCCTGATAAGCCGCGGAATCCACGCGCACGCCCGGACCGCCCGGCAGATGCAGGGACACCAGTGTGCCCGGACAGGGCGCAAAGTTTCTCGACGGGTCCTCCGCATTGATGCGGCACTCGATGGCGTGACCGCGGATGGTCAGATCCTCCTGCTTAAAGGACAGCGGCTCGCCTGCCGCCACGCGAAGCTGCTCGCAGACCAGATCTACGCCGGTGACCTCCTCGGTGACCGGGTGCTCGACCTGAATGCGGGTGTTCATCTCGCAGAAGTAGAAATTGCGGTCGTTATCGACCAGAAATTCGATCGTACCCGCGTTTCGGTAGCCGACGCGCTTTGCCAGCGCAACAGCCGCCGAGGTCATCTTCTCGCGCAGCTCGGGCGTGACGAAAGCCGACGGACTTTCCTCGATCAGCTTCTGGTGACGGCGCTGCACCGAGCACTCACGCTCGAACAGGTGCACCACGTTACCGTAGTTATCGCCCAGAATCTGCACCTCGATATGGCGCGGATTGTGAATATATTTTTCCATGTACAGGCGGCCGTCACCGAAGTTGGCAATAGCCTCTGCAGCGGCGCTGTCGTACGCGTCCTTGAGGTCCTTGACGCTCTCGGCCACGCGGATGCCCTTGCCGCCGCCGCCGGATGCCGCCTTGAGCATGACCGGATAGCCGATGCGCTCGGCCTCGGAGATGGCTTCGTCAAAATCGCGCAGCGGGCCGTCCGTGCCGAGCGCGACCGGAACGCCTGCGGCGATCGCGTTGCGCTTTGCCTCGGATTTGTCGCCCATCAGGCGGATGGTTGCCGCAGTCGGGCCGATAAACGCCAGACCGGCCTGCGTGATGCGCTCGGCAAAATCCGGATTCTCGGACAGGAAGCCGAAGCCCGGATGAATGGCCTGACAGCCGGAAGCCAACGCCGCCGAAATGATATTATCCATATTCAGGTAGCTGTCCGCCGCACGGGCCGGACCGATGCAGACCGCTTCGTCCGCGATCTGCGCATGCAGCGCTTCGCGGTCAGCCTCGGAGTAAACGGCCACCGAGATAATGCCTAAATCACGGCAGGCCTGAATAATGCGGACCGCAATCTCGCCGCGGTTCGCAATGAGTACCTTCTGAAACATTCGATTAGCTCTCTCCCGCCTCAGTCATTGATGACCATGCATTTGATCTCCGCTTCGGCGGCCTTCTCGTCCCCAACCCAGGCAACGCCCTCGGCTACTGCCATCGGGCCGCGGCGCTTGGTGAAGGTAACCTCCAGACGAAGGGTATCGCCCGGCTTTGCCATTGCACGGAATTTCGCCTTGTCAATGCCGGTGTAGACCGCAGTCTTGCCCTTGAATTCGGGCAGGGACAGCAGCGCTACGCCGCCTGCCTGTGCGAGCGCCTCCAGACGGAACACTGCGGGCATGATCGGGTTGCCCGGAAAGTGGCCCTGGAAGAAGAACTCGTCGCCGGTCAGGTGCAGCGCACCGACTACATGGTTCTCGTCCATTTCGAGGATCTCGTCCACCAGAAGCATCGGCGGACGGTGCGGAAGGATCTCCATGATCTGTTCTTTGTTCAGCATATTATAATCCCTCTCCTTACAAAATGCAAGTAAAACACGCAATACAGCACTAATTATGCGGTAAAACCGCAATGCTTTGCATTGCGCATGAAATAAAAGCGCCTTGCGCTTCGTAAAAAACCGCGACATGTGCGGCGCAGCGCGAACGGCGTCGCGCAAGGTTAGCGCTGGGTTTTTACACCCCGACTCAGCCGTCTTGGGCGCTATCCTTGTGCGACTTCTTGGTCGCACTGCGCGCGGCGACATTCGGGTATCGAAAACAGGTTTCTACGGAACCTGTTTTCGTATATAGGGGGCTTGTGAAGCCCCCTATAAGCGTCATTCGATTACGCAGAGCACCTGATTGTATTCAACCATATCGCCCGGCTGTGCCATAATGCGGATGATCTTGCCGTCGCACGGTGCCTTGATCTCGTTCATGATCTTCATCGCCTCGATGATGCAGAGGGTATCGCCCTCCTTCACCTGCTGACCAACCAGCACGAACGGCGGTTCGTCCGGAGACGGAGAAGAATAAAACGTGCCGACCAGCGGGCTCTTCACCTGCGTGCCTGCCGGAAGCTGCTCCGCAGCCGCCGGTGCCGCGTCTGCGCTCTCCGCTGCGGGTGCTGCCGCCGGCGCCGCTGCCGGTGCCGCCGCTGCTACCGATGCTGCAGCGATCACGGGAGCCGGTTCAGCTGCCTTGATCTTGATTTTTACGTCATCCAGTTCGAGCTCGACCTCGCCCAGCTTTTTTGCAGCCAGCGCGTCCATCAGCTCGAGGGCAATGTCTTTCAGTTCTTTCATATCCATAGCTTGTTACACTTTCTTAATAAGGATGCAGGCGTTGTGGCCGCCAAAGCCGAGCGAGTTGGAGATGGCAACATTGATCGGCATCTCAACCGCCTTGTTCGGGGTGATATCCAGATCACACTCCGGATCCGGCTCCTTGTAGCCGATAGTCGGCGGTACAATGCCCTCGCGGATTGCCATAACGCAGGCAATGGCCTCAACCGCAGCCGCGCCGCCCAGCAGATGGCCGGTCATGGACTTGGTGGAGGATACCTTCACGTTGTAAGCCTCCTCGCCAAACGCCTTTTTGATGGCGATGGTTTCGTACTTCTCGTTGAGCGGGGTCGAGGTGCCGTGCGCGTTGATATAGTCAACGTCAGCCGGGGTCAGACCGGCATCCTCAATGGCACCGCGGATAGCGTGTGCAGCCGCATCGCCGTCCGGAGACGGGCTGGTGATGTGGTAAGCGTCGCCGGAGGCACCGTAGCCTGCCACCTCTGCCAGAATGGTCGCGCCGCGCTGCTGTGCGTGCGTCAGGCTCTCGAGTACGAGACAGCCTGCGCCTTCGCCCATGACAAAGCCGGAACGGCGTGCGTCAAACGGGATGGAAGCCGCCGTCGGGTCCTCGCCCATGTGAACCGCCTTCATGTTCTGGAAGCCTGCCATCGAGATCGGGATAATGCCGTTCTCGGTGCCGCCGCAGACAACGACATCCTGATAGCCGTGGCGGATGGCGCGCATTGCCTCACCGATCGAGTGGTTGCCGGTCGCGCACGCGGAAACCGGGCAGAAATTCTCGCCCTTGAAGCCGAAGTGCATGGAGATATACGCCGCCGCGATGTTGGCGATCATCTCCGGGATAGCGAACGGCGAAACGCGGCCGGGACCCTTTTCGAGCAGCTTCGGGACCTCCTGCTCGGCAACGTGCAGACCGCCTACGCCCGAGCCGAAAATAACGCCCGTGCGATAGGGATCGAAATTGCCTTCCTTGAGGCCTGCCTGCTCAACAGCCTGGATCGCTGCCGCCATTGCGTAATGCACATTTGCGTCTGCGCGGCGCGCCTCACGCTTCTCCATATACTGGGTCGGGTCGAAGTCCTTGACCTCTGCACCCAGCTTTACCTTAAAATCGGATACATCAAACTTGGTGATGGGACCGATGCCGCACTTGCCGGTCTTGAGCGACTCCCAAAACGACGGCACATCGTTGCCGACCGGAGTGATAGCACCCATGCCGGTGATTACTACACGTTCCATATATTTGCTCCTTCATTCCAATATCACGCATTTATCTAATCGCAATTTTTATTCCACGCAGCAAAAAGGTATCACCGGATAATTCGGCAAGAGCAATTTGCGCAGGAATTTTGCGTTCTGATTAGGCGCGGGTTTGCAGCAATACTTTGTGTATTGCAAAAATCCGGAACGACATCAGAGCGGAAAATTACCGCAAAGTGCCGCAGGCGAATTGTCCGGTGATGCCTTAATAAAGTCCGCCGTCAGCGATGATCGTCTGGCCGGAAATATAGCTTGCAGCGTCGGAAGCCAGGAAGGCAACCACGCCTGCGATCTCCTCCGGCTTGCCGAAACGGCCGAGCGCGATCTGCTTCTTGGCGTTCTCGCGGATATCCTCGGGCACCTTGTCGCTCATCTCGGTGGCGATCCAGCCCGGAGCGACCGCGTTTACCGTAATGCCGCGCGCACCCAGCTCCTTGGCGGCGGTCTTGGTCATGCCGACCATACCCGCCTTGGCAGCGGTGTAGTTGATCTGGCCGTAGTTTCCGGTGAACGCCGAAACCGAGGTGATGTTGATAATGCGGCCCTGCTTTGCACGCATCATCATCGCACCGCACAGGCTGAGCATGTTGAAGGCACCCTTGAGGTTGGTGCGGATAACGGCATCGAACTGGTCCTCCTTCATGCGAACCATCAGACCGTCGCGGGTGATGCCCGCATTGTTGACGAGAACGAACGGTACGCCGATCTCTTCCTTAATTTCCTTGAGCGCGGTGCTGCAGGCGTCATAGTCCGCAACATCCCACTTCTTCACATAAGCGTTGACGCCGTGCGCGCGGCACTTCTCCGCCACAGCCTCAGCCTTTTCGACCGAGGACGCACAGTTGATGAGGACGTCGAAGCCGTCCTGCGCCAGCTTTTCCGCGATTGCCGCGCCAATGCCGCGGGAACCGCCGGTTACGATTGCTAAGCTCATTGTTTACTCCATTCTATAGACAGACAGGAGTGAGGAGTTTTCCTATCTCTTCACTCTCCGCTCTTATTCAAATCTCTTGTAAGCGTTCTTCAGAAGGTCCTCCGCCTGCGCGGTCATGCCCTTGAGGATCTCCTCGCACGGATGCAGCTCCTTGAGCATACCCGCAATCTGACCGGACATAAAGGTGCCCTCCTCATAGTTGCCGTCCTGCACGGCCTTGCGCAGCGAACCGGCGGTTGCCTTCTCAAGCTCCTCAAGGGAGGCATCGGTGTTCTGCTTCTCCAGCTCGAGGCACTTGCGCGCCATCGGGGTCTTGAGCGAACGCACCGGATGACCGGACGGACGACCGGTAACAACGGTCGAAATGTCGGTTGCCTTGAGGACGAGCTCCTTGTACTTTTCCGAAATCTGGCACTCCGGCGTTGCAAGGAAGATCGTGCCGCACTGTACGCCTTCGGCGCCGAGCATCATGGCAGCTGCCATGCCGCGGCCGTCTGCAATGCCGCCTGCGGCGATGACCGGAATGCTCAGTGCGTCTACGACCTGCGGAACGAGCGGCATGGTGGTCAGCTCACCGATGTGGCCGCCGCCTTCCATACCCTCTGCGATAACCGCATCTGCACCTGCGCGCTCCATGCGCTTTGCCAGTGCAACCGAAGCAACGACCGGCATAACCTTAATGCCTGCGTTCTTCCAGTCCGCGATATACTTGCCCGGATTGCCTGCGCCGGTGGTCAGCACTTCGATCTTCTCGTCGATGGCCAGCTGTGCCAGATCGTCCGCATTCGGGGAGAGCAGCATGATGTTCATACCGAGCGGCTTGTCCGTGATGGCACGCGCCTTATGGATCTCCTCACGGATGTAATCGACCGGAGCCGCGCCGCCCGCGATAATGCCCAGACCGCCTGCCTTGGAAACCGCAGCAGCCAGATGGTGCTCCGCGATCCACGCCATAGCGCCCTGCACGATCGGGTATTCGATACCGAGAAGTTCTGTGATCTTGGTTTTCATAGGTCATTCTCCCCTTTTATACAGGTAATTTCTTGTAATTCTAAATCTATCAAGTTATTATAGCATATTTTTCACAAAATGTAACCAAATGTTATTGTGCTGAATATCTGGTATCGTACATTTCTGTTGAATATTGTACTGTAATTACAATTTCAGCACAAAAGCGCCATAAGTAAGTCCTCCGCCGAAGCCGGTGCAGACAATGGTCTGACCCTCGTGCAGCAGGCCGTTCTTACGCATTTCGTTCAGGCAGATCGGCACACTTGCCGACGAGGTATTGCCGAAACGGTCCATATTGACGTAGATCTTCTCCTTCGGCAGATGGTATCTGCGTGCAATAACATCCAGAATACGCAGATTCGCCTGATGCGGCACCACCCAGTCGATTTCCTCTGCGGTGACGCCCGCCCGCTTGAGTGCGGTGTCGATCGCAAGCGGTACGGCTCTTGCGGTGAAGCGCACGACCGGTGCACCCTGCATTTTCAGGAAACGCGCCTTCGGGTCCACCGTGCGGTCACCGGAAAGCGGATCCTCGACCGGCAGGGCTTCCATGTGCAGGTACTCTGCACCCGAGCCGTCTGCCGCAGTGAAGGTGGACAGAATGCCGACCGATTCGTCCTCGGTCGCCTGATAAACGGCCGCAGCGGCACCGTCGCCGAACAGAATGCAGGTCGAGCGGTCGGTGTAGTCCACGATACGCGAAAGCGTTTCCGCCGATACAACCAGCACGGTCTTTGCCTTGCCGGATTTAATGTAGCTGTCCGCAATGTCGGTCGCAGAGACAAAGCCGGTGCAGGCATTGTTGATATCGAACGCGCCGACCTGACGCGCACCCAGCTTGTCCTGCAGGATAGACGCCGTATTCGGCGTGTTGGTATCCGGCGAGCAGGTGCTGACGAGAATGAGGTCCAGCTCCTCTGCGGTGATGCCTGCGTCCGCGAGTGCGTCCTGTGCGGCACCGAGCGCCAGCTCCCATGTATGTGTATTCTTTGCGATGCGGCGCTCGCGCACACCGGTGCGCTGCACGATCCACTCATCGCTGGTATCTACCATTTTTTCCAGCATGGCGTTGGTCAGGACAAAATCCGGAATGCAGGCGCCCGTGCCGATCAGTTTACTGTTGATGATTTCCACGCTCCTAAAAAGTCCAAATCGCTCTCCCAAAAAGCGTGGAAAAGCGACAATAGTTAGATTGACAAAGTATTCTCCGACTATTATAATAAAAGCACAGTAGATTGTCAAGACAGACCGTTATTATTTAGCAACACTTTGTGCGAAAATATCTATTAAAATACGGTGCTGTCAGCGTTTGATTATTATTTTGGAGGAACGAAACGTGAACTACGGTTTTGCATTTTTCCCGGGTCAGGGCGCACAGGCCCCCGGCATGGGCAAGGATCTTTATGAGAACTCGCAGGCTGCCAAGCTGGTTTTTGAGGAAGCAAGCGAAGGCGCCGGTCTGGATGTAGCCAAGCTGTGCTTTGAGAGCGATAAGGAAACGCTCTCCCGCACGGAGAACAGCCAGATCGCTATTTTCACCCATTCCATGGCAGCCTGGGCTGCACTGAAGGAAGCAGGCGTGGAATTCAAGGCAGCGGCAGGCTTCTCGCTCGGTGAATACACCGCACTGGCGGCTGCAGGCGTTGTTTCCCTCGCAGACGGCGTGAAGATCGTTTCCATGCGCGGCAAGCTGATGCAGCAGGCGGCGGATTCCATCGACGGCGGCATGGCGGCTATCCTCGGTCTGGAGGACAGCGCAATTGAAGAAGCCTGCGCGAAAGTGACCTCCGGCGTGGTCCGTCCGGTAAACTATAACTGCCCGGGTCAGCTGGTTATCGCAGGTGAAAAGGCGGCTCTCGCAGAGGCGATCGAAAACTGCAAGGCTGCAGGCGCACGCCGTGCGCTCCCGCTTGCGGTATCCGGTGCATTCCATACCCCGCTGATGGCAAAGGCTGCCGCAGAGCTGCGCGCTTACGTTGCGGACTTTACCTTCTCCGCACCAAAGATGGATATTTACTCCAACCTCGACGGCAAGGTTTACGACTGCTCCGACCTGCCGGCACACCTCGAGCAGCACATGATCTCTCCGGTTCGCTGGACGCAGCTGGTGAAGAACGGCATGGCTGCCGGTCTGACCTCGGCGTGCGAGATCGGTCCGGGCAAGACGCTGACCGGCTTTGCGGGCAAGATCAGCAAGGAGCTGACCTGCAAGACCGTGCAGGATATGGCAGGCGTCGAAGCCGCCTGCCACTAAGGGGGACGCTGTCCCCCTTAGTTACCGAGGCAGTTTCCTTGGGAACTGCCTCGGATAACCCCCTCTCGTCCGCACGGCGGACGAGGCTCGGGACACGTGTCCCGAGGCAGTGGGATAAAAGTCAGGTACACGCCCTGACTTTTATAGAGAATTGAATGCGGCGCACTGCGGTGCGCCTGTCCTGCCTGTTTCGGCTTTGCCGAAATACGGCAGGAGCTGCAAAAAAAATTGCACGCCCTTGGGCGTGCTCTTTTTTTGCTGTGGAACGGTAAAATCCGCTTTATCCCAGAAAACCCAAATGCTCCAGCAGGATTTTGAGACCCATCAGGATCAGCACGATACCGCCGAACAGCTCTGCGCGGGACTTGTACTTTGTGCCGAACACATGGCCGATCTTCACGCCGATGCACGACAGCACAAACGTAGTTGCACCGATGAACGACACCGCCGGAACGATATCGACCTGCAGGAATGCAAACGTCACGCCGACCGCAAGTGCATCAATGCTCGTGGCAACCGCAAGCGGCAGCATGGTCATAAAGCGGAACGAATCGCTGACGCTTTCGTCATCGTGCTCGCGCGACTCGCGCACCATGTTTGCGCCGATAAGCCCCAGCAGCACGAAGGCGATCCAGTGATCAATGCTCGTGATGAGCGACTGAAAGCGCACGCCGAGTGCAAAGCCGATGAGCGGCATTAAAAGCTGAAAGCCGCCGAAATACAGTCCGCAGATGACCGCGTGCTTAGCCTTGAGCGTGCGCACGCTCAGTCCCTTGCAGACAGACACCGCGAACGCATCCATCGACAGACCGACTGCGATTAAAAACAACTCCAATAAACCCATTTTCTTGTCCTCCTCAGTCGTTTATCCGGCGGAAAACAGGCACAAAAAAAGACCCATCTGCCGCGTAGAACAGATAAGTCTCGTCATTTCATGCAAAACCAGAGGAGCGTCCTCCCCAGTATGTTGGCTCTGCCGCGCGGCGGAACGCTCCGCGCCGACTACTCCCTTATTGCGCTTTATGATAGCATATGCGCAGCCGAAAGTCAATATGCGGGCAAAATTGTTGCCCTATGCAAACCGAAAAGTCGATACGGAAACGGCGGCACAGGCTGTCCAGTGTGCCCGAACCGCGCAGGCGGTTCGCCCTGTCCGGGCGGGGAGCTTTGCCGTGAACCACAGCAGGGAATTGCCGCTACGCGCGGCAGGCGCACAAGAGGGTAGACAACCTGCGGTTTTCCACCCTCTTGTGA
>OGXL01001427.1_pt1 | contig 19769 bp, 17 predicted proteins | sample 1576311 | NCBI WGS metagenome assembly OGXL01 (sample SAMEA3541564, study PRJEB24748) | human gut metagenome | biome: human gut; feature: human-associated habitat; material: faeces | place: China | collected 2012 | reverse complement strand
GTCGGCCTCCTTGTCCGCCGAGCCCACCTGGGCGGAGCCGGTCTTGGCGCCCACCTCCACCGCCAGGTTGCTCAGGTACTGGTCTACGGTGCTCTTGGGGTCGTTGGCCACCTCCCACATGCCCCGCTTCACCGCCTCCACGTTGGCGGGGTCGAGAGCAATGTGGTTTTTCACCTCGGGCTGCTGCTCATACACCGTCTCCGAGTAGTCGCTGGACTTGACGGACTTGAGCAGGTGAGGCACGAAGTGGTCGCCGCCGTTGAGCAGGGTAACGATATAGTTGGCCAGCTGAAGGGGGGTAACCTGGGTGTTGTCCTGACCGATGGCGGCGTTGAGCAGGTTGCCGCCGTACCATTCCACCCCCAGGGCCTCGCTGGTGGCCGGTCCGGCCACATAGCCCTTCACCTCGGGCAGTTCGATACCGGTGTACTCTCCCAGGCCGAACAGGGAAGCGTACTCGTCGATCTTGTCAATGCCCAGCCGGTGTCCCATGGTGTAAAAGTAGATGTTGCAGGAGTCCCGCAGGGCGTCGGCCAGATCCTCCCACCCGTGGTTGCCTCCGTACTGGCGGTAGATCCAGCACTGGGGATGGAAATCGCCGTAGGGGTAGTGCTCCTCCTCGGGGAGCTGGAGGCGGCCGGTGTCCTGAATTTTCTCCGTGGGCGTGGTCAGTCCCTCCTCCAGCGCGGCGATGGCCACCAGCGGCTTGAAGGTGGAACCGGGATAGTAAAACTCCTGGGTGGCTCGGTTGAGCAGCGGGGTCAGCTCGGTGTCGCTGGCCAGTTGATTGTAAAGGGTGATATCACTGTAGATCCTGGACAGATCGTAGGTGGGATAGGAGGCCATGGTCAGGATCTCCCCCGTCTTGACGCTCTCCACCACCACCGCGCCGCCCCCGGTATCCTCCGACTCCAGAGTCTCGATGGTGTTGGCCAGAATCTCCTCCACCTTCTCCTGGAGGCGGAGGTCCAGAGTGAGCAGAACGTTGTCCCCCGGCTTGGGGATCTGCTCCTCTCCGGTCTCGGGGTCGATGCGCCAGTACTCGCTGACCACCTTTCCGCTGGTGGACAGCTCCTGGATCTGAACCCCTGACTCCCCACGCAGATACTCCTCAAAGGCGTTCTCCGCCCCGTCGATGCCCACCTTGTCGTTCATGCTGTAGCCCTGCTCCCGGTAGTAGTCCCAGTTGCTGGACTGGATGTCTCCCACATGGCCCAGCAGGTGGGCTGCGGCTACAGTGTTGTACTGACGGACGGTGGTGGTTTCGATGGTAACGCCGGTAAGCCGGCGCTCTTTCACCGCAGAGATGACATCAATATTCACATCCTGGGCAAAGATGTACGCCTGCTGGTTGATGCTGTAGGTGCGCAGATTGGTCTCGTAGAGCACACCGATCAGGGCCCGGGCATCGGCGTCCGACCAGGACGGGTCAATCTCAAAGTAGGTGCGCAGGGCGGCGATCAGCTCCTCCGCCGTGGGACCGGCGGGGATATCGTCCAGGGTCTTGGCGGCCTCTACCTGCTCGGTGGCGGGCAGGTTCAGGCTACTTTTCAGCTCCTTTTTCATAGGGAGGGCGTTGAGCAGCCGTCCCAGCCGGGTCAGGGCCACGCCGCCCCCCTCCTTCTCGTAGGCCAGAGGGGTGTCGCTGGTGTAGGTGAAGGGGGCTGCCGTTGAGACGGCCAGGGTGTCGGTCCAGGTCAGGCCGTTGTCCCGGCAGATGTTGAGCAGCTCCAGCAGGTTGGCGTTGCGCACTGCCTCCTCCCCCATCACACCGGTATTCAGCGTGAGCTGGTAGGTGGCACGGTTGGTCACCATGCTCCGGCCGTAGCGGTCCAGCAGCTCCCCACGGGCGGCCTCCACCGTCTTCCGGTTGGCAATCTTGACCACGCTCTGGGCCCGGTAGTCGTCCACATGGAGCACCTGCAGGTTGTAGAGCACCCCAAAAAACAGCAGCAGCAGTGCCGTAAGCACCACCAGGATGGCGAGGGTGCGGCGGTTGAATTGTCTGCCCTCCATGGCGGGCCCCCTTTTTCAGTCTATGAGGCCACCCCGCGTTCGATGGCGGGGCGGCCTGTCTTTACAGCACGGTTTTTTTCGGCACCCGGCGGAACACCCACAGGAACAGGGCGTACACTGGGAACACAAAGACCAGGGACCAGAGAATCTCCCGTCCGGCCAGGCCGAGCATGGCGGCCAGCTCCCCCCGCCCGGCCAGCAGGCGGGTGGCGATGCGCACCCCGTCGATGAGCGCCAGCGCCGCGAAGGAGCACAACAGGCAGCCCACCAGGTTCTGGCGCAGCACATACTGGGCCAGGGCGCCGGCCCCCACGCCGATGAGGCACAGCCCCACCGTCATGGCTCCGTCGGTGTTGAAGTAGGCCGCGTCGCACAGGATGCCCACGAACAGGCCGAAGCCCGCCCCCGCTGTGGTGCCCTCCAGCACCGCCACGCACACGGCAGCCAGGGGCAGGAGCATAGGGGCCACCCCAAAGAGGGGAAAGCGGTTGAGCACAAACAGCTCCAGGAACCATACGGGCACCAAAGCCAGGGCGTATACGCCCCATTTAATGAGAAAATCCTGTCTGGTCACCGGCGCTTCCCCCCTTTCCGGCCACGTCCCATTTATTCGTTGACGGTAAAGTCGGTGATCACAAAGACCTGCTGGAGGCCGTCCAGATCGGTCTCCGGCGCAATAACGGCGTAGCGGGTCATGCCGGAGGCGTCGGTGCGCACCTCCTCCACGTGCCCGGCCACCAGTCCGGCGGGGTATACCCCGCCCCGGCCGGAGGTGGTCACCAGATCCCCGGCAATGAGCTCGCTGTTCTCCGGCAGATAAGTCAGCTTGAGCCTGCCCTCCCCCATGAGGGCAAAGTCTCCCTCCAGGATGGCCGCGCCGCCGGTTCGGGCGAGCTGGCCGCCCATCTCGGTGTCCGAGTCAACGAGGGTACGCACGGTGGCCCAGTTCTCCCCCACCTCTGCCACCACGCCCACCAGGTTCCAGTACTCGTCCACCACGCAGTCGTCTACGGCAATCCCCGCGGCGCTGCCCTTGCCAATGGTGAGGGTGGACTCCCAGTTGGAGGTGGAGCGGGCGGTGACCATGGCGGCGGCCTTGTCGCAGGACCACTCCTTGGGCTGGAGCTCCAGCAGGTTGCGCAGGCGCTCGTTCTCCTGGAGGGCGGCCTCCGCCTCCCGAGCCTGGGCCTCCAGCTCGGCGTTGCGCTGTTTCAGCCCGGCCAGCTCCTCCTTCATCTGCTCCAGCTCGAAAGCATCGTTGTACTTCTCCTCCGCCCAGTTGGTCACTGCGGTAATGCCGTTGCGCACCGGCGTGGTGACGATTCCCACCAGGTTGGACAGGGGGTCGGCCACACCGCCGAACAGCATCGACACCACCGCCGTCACCAGGGCCAGCAGAATGGCTGCGATTAAAATCAGGATTCCGTTGTGCCGGAAAAAATCCTTCACGTCTGTCCGTTCCCTCTCTCTCAGTCGCTGTCCCGCTCGCCCGCCGCCAGGCGCAGGCAGTCCACGCCGAGCTGGCGCAGGATGCCGCCCAGGCGGCATACGGGCAGGCCCATCACATTGTAGTAATCCCCCTGGATGCCTTCAATGAGCAGCGCGCCCAGGCCCTGGATACCGTAGGCCCCCGCCTTGTCCATGGGCTCTCCGGTCTGGATGTAGCAGGAGATCTCCTCCTCGCTCAGCTCCCGGAAAGCGACGGTGGTCTCCTCGCTGACGGTGTGCCGCTCCTCCCCCCGCAGGACGGTAAGGCCGGTATAGACCTGGTGGCGGCAGCCGGAGAGGGTGGAGAGCATCTTGAAAGCCTCCAGCTCATCCGCGGGCTTGCCCAGCACCGCCCCGTCCAGAGCCACCACCGTATCGGCGGCGATCACCACCGCATCCATGCCCGCCTGCTCCCGCACGGCCCGGGCCTTCTCCGCCGAGATGCGGCACACCAGCTCCTCCGGGGGCAGCTCCCGCTCCATGTGCTCGTCAATATCGGGGGTGACGATGCGAAAATTCTTTATCCCCATGCGCTCCAAAAGCTCCCGCCGCCGGGGCGACTGGGAGGCCAGAATGATCTCCATACTTCTGTTCCTTTCCTAATTGGCCGGAGGGGCGCGGCAGCCGCGGCGCTCCGCCCGGTTCCATGCTCTTTCGCGGGCGGGTGTGGGCGCCCGCCCCTACACATCCCGGCGGCCTGCATCGGTTCGCTGTGTCTGCCCTGTAGGGGCGGCCCTTGTGGCCGCCCGCGGGCGGGGACGAGCCCCGCCCCTACACGTCCCGGCGGCCCGCACCGGTCTGCTGCGTCTGCCCTTACTTTCCGGTGGAGCCGAAGCCGCCGGTCCCCCGCCCGGTATCGTCCAGGCTGTCCACCCGCTCCAGCTCGGCCTGCACCACGGGCATGACGGCCAGCTGGGCGATGCGGTCGCCGGGCTGGACGGTGTAGGGGGTGTCGGACAGGTTGGTCAGCCCCACCCGGATCTCCCCCCGGTAGTCGCTGTCAATGACGCCCACCCCGTTGGAGAGGGCAATTCCGTGCTTGATGCCCAGGCCGGAGCGGGCGAACACCAGGGCCACATACTCCGCCGAGGGCAGGGCGATGGCGATGCCGGTGGGGATACTCACCAGGGCGCGGGGGGCCACCTCCACCGGCGCGTCCACGCAGGCGCACAGATCCATGGCCGCCGCGCCGGCGGTGGCGTAGAAGGGGTAGGGGATGTCCTTGCCGATCTTGTCCGATACGGCCTTGATCTTCAGCTTCATGGGGTTCACTCCACATCTCGATAGTATAGCCCGCGGGTGTACTCGTTGGGGGTCCAGCTCCCCTGCTCCAGATAGCGCTGGGCCACCTGCACGCACTCCCGGGGATTTTCGGTGGTAAAGAGCAGCCGCTGGGCCCACAGGCCGATGCGGCGGTAGTCGGCGGCCCTGTCCGCCAGGAAGAGCTTCTGGGAGTTGAGCAGCTCGTTGCGGCAGCCGGGGGCGCTCACCACCGGGAAGCGGGCGCCCTTCCGGTCGGTGAGGATATTGGTGTTCTGGCAGCCGCAGGAGCCGGTGCGGTTTCTGATGATGCAGTTCTCCATCAGCATCAGGGGCAGGCGGCCGTAGGTGATCAGCTCGGTGTCCAGGCATTTGGAGAGGTCGCGGATCTGGGCCAGCTTCAGCTCAAAGGAGAGGGTGGCCGACTGGAGACCCAGCCGCTTGTACTCCTTGAGGGCCTGGGCGTTGTAGATCTCCAGGCCGAAGTCCCCCCGCAGGGTGAAGCCCAGCTCCCGGGCGATGGGGAACATACCAAGGTTGCCCAGCAGGGCGTCTTTTACCCCCAAAGCGCGCACCTGCTCCAGCTTTTCCCGCAGGCCGGGGTACTCCCGGTCCCAGGCCACCCGGGGCAGGCTCACCCCGATGGAGGTGTGCTCCGTGCCGGCGGCCTTCTCCGGGTGGGCGGCCAGCTCGTCTAGGGGGACGTACACCAGGGCGGGCCTGAGGCGGAGCAGCTCGTCGGTGAGCTGTTCCGCCCTCCGCACGGAGATGGTCAGCACCGGCTCCTCCCGCCGGTTCCCATAGCGGGCGCCGGCGTGGTACTCCCCGGCGCGGCGGCGGGGCGGCTCCTGCCTCTGGACGGAGAGCTTCTCCAGGGCCTCCCGCCGCAGGGCGTTGAGGGCGGCCAGGGGGAGGGACAGGTTCTCCTCCACCAGGGCGCGCACCTGCCCGCAGCGGTAGGGGGTGCCGCCGGTGCGGGAGAGCTGGGTGGTGACCGCCTCCGCCGTCAGGGGGCGGGTGCGGGCGGCCTCGGGCACCGGGCCCTCCACCGTCGCCACCCGGCCGTCCGGATCCTCCACCCCCACGCGGGCGGGCTCGCCGGGGCGGAGCATGGCGTAGAAGGTGACGGGCACCCGCTGGGCCTCCCCGCTCTGGTAGGTATTACGGGCGGCGGCGAAGAGCTCCTTCGGCTCCCTGGTCTCCTCTCGCACGCCGAACATGTCCGGCCCCTGCTGATCCAGGTAGTAGCCCTGGGTGAAGCCCTGGCGGGAGAAGGCGGCCCGGAGCTGCTCCAGCTCCTCCTCCGTCGGCTCCCGATCCTCCCGGATGGCCCGGGCGTAGATGCCGGTGACCACGGCCACGTACTCCGGCCGCTTCATGCGGCCCTCCAGCTTGACGCAGGCCACCCCCATCCTGCGCAGCTCCCGCAGGTGTCCCGCCAGGGACAGATCCTTGAGGGAGAGGGGGTAGGCGTCGGCCTTGTCCATCCAGCCGTACTTGAGGCGGCAGGGCTGGGCGCACAGGCCCCGGTTGCCGCTGCGCCCGCCGATGACGGAGGAGAGAAAGCACTGCCCCGAGTAGCACATGCACAGGGCCCCGTGGGCGAAGACCTCGATTTCGATGGGGGCGCGCTGGCAGATGGATTCAATCTGATCCCGGCTCAGCTCCCGGGAGAGCACCGCCCGGGTGAGACCCAGATCGGCGGCCATCTTCACCCCGTCCAGATTGTGGAGGGTCATCTGGGTGGAGGCGTGGACGGGCAGATCGGGGGCGACCTGGCGGAGCATCCGCAGCACGCCCAGATCCTGAATGAGCACCGCGTCGGCGCCGATGGCGCTGGCCTGGGCGGCCACCTCCGCCGCCTTGGGCAGCTCCCGGTCGGTGAGCAGGGTGTTGAGGGTCAGGTAGACCTTTGCCCCCCGCAGGTGGCAATAAGAAACCGCCGCCGCAAACTCCTCCTCCGAGAAATTTTTCGCGTTGCGGCGGGCGTTAAAGTCCCCGTATCCCAGATAGACGGCGTCGGCGCCGTTCTGAACAGCCGCCGCCACGGCCTCCATGGACCCGGCGGGGGCGAGCAATTCCAGCATAGACGGAATCCTCCCTGGCGGGGGCGGCCAAAGCCGCCCGCTCCGCTCTCTTACTTCTTGTTCTGCAGCTTGAAGATCTCCCGCTTGGCCTCGGACAGCTCCAGCTTCATCTTGGTGGCCTCCTCCAGGTACTCCTTGAGCTGGCGGCGCAGGTTCTCGGCGGCCTCCACCTCCTTGAAGTACTCGTCGGCAATGTTGACCGCCGCCAGGATGGCCCCATCCACCAGGGACACATGGGCTCCGCTCAAAACCTCCTCCACCTTGGCGTCCACGTGGGCGGCCACCTTCTCGGTGTAGCTCGCCTCCTCGGTGCCCACCAGCGTATACTCCTGTCCGGCGATGGTGACGGTGACACGGTTTTTCATGGAAACCCCTCCTGACCATAGTGATTTAGGATTCGGACATTATACCAGGAAGCATCAGCGGAATGGTATAATGCGCTCTGTTTTTCGGTTGCCCCGCAAGGGGCGGGAAAAACGGCTGAAATGCAAGTGTAATAGCCGCTTTGCGGCTATTATACCATAGTTCCGCCCGGATGAGAAATGAAATCTTCATGAATTTTCATTTTCCCGCCCGGACGGCAACCTGTGCCGCTGCTCACGACGGCTCCGCGCTTTCTGTCACGCTCTGCCTGTTCGCGACGCGGTCACTATTCCCCGCTCCGCCGGAAATGCCGCCGGGCTTCGGCCGGCCTGTTTTCCGGCCTGCGCGGCTCACTGTGCCGCGGCTCACGACGGCTCCGCGCTTCTGTGTTGTCACGCTGCGCGCCCTCCGCGACGGGCAACTGCTCGTCCCTCCGCAAAAAACACCTTGCGCCTGCGGCGCAACTGCTTTTTCGCCTGCGGGTCTCGCTGTTTCCCTGCTCCCGGGCGCTCCGCGCTTCTGTGTAGGGGCGGCCCTTGTGGCCGCCCGCGGGCGGGTGTGGGCACCCAGCCTGCATTTTCTCCCTTCCCATATGGCCGCGGCCCCGCTTGCCCCTACGCCGCACGCCACGCAGGGGGCCGATATCCACAGTATACACCGCGCGTAGTTTTATGCTATAATAGGCGGGAAACCAGAGAGGAACGGGGGATTCACATGGCCGAGCTGCTGCTGCCCGGTGACATTCTATCCATGACGGCCCGGGCGGCCGACCGGCTGATGGGCGCGGGAAACGGGGACGCAGCGCTGCTGTACCTGTGGTTGCTGCGCCGGGGCGGACGGCTGGAGCCGGAGGCGGCCCGCCGGGCGCTGAAGTGGGACGTGCCCCGGCTGGAGGCGGCCCTGTCCGCCCTGGTCGGGCTGGGCCTGGCGGACGGCACGGCCGCGCCGGAGGCCCCCGCCCGGATGGAGCCGGAGGGCCCGCCGGAGTACACCGCCGCCGACATCACGCGGGAGCTGGAGGACGGCGCCTCCTCCTTCCCCGGCCTGGTGAACGAGGTGCAGCGGCGTCTGGGCAAGATCCTGTCCACGTCGGACTTGAAGAGCCTGTACACCCTCTACGACTACCTGGCCCTGCCGGCGGAGGTGATCTGCCTGCTGGTGAGCTGGTGCGTGGAGGAGTTTCAGCGGAAGTACGGCCCCGGCCGCAAGCCCCGCATGAGCCAGATTCAGAAGGAGGGCTTCGTGTGGCGGCGGCTGGGGGTGGACACGGCCCAGGCCGCCGAGGCCCACCTCAAGAAGCAGGCCCTCTACCGCAGCCGGGAGGGGGAGATTCTCCGCCTGCTGGATCAGCCGCCCCGCCCCCTGGTGGAGAAGGAGCGGAAGAAAGTGGCGGCCTGGACGGACATGGGCTTTGCCGACGAGGTGCTCCGCCTGGCCTACGAAAAGACGGTCTACAAGAAGCAGAAGATGGACTGGGACTACATGAACGGCATTCTGTGCGGCTGGCACCGGAAGAACCTGCACACCCTGGCGGAGGTGGAGGCGGGCGACCGGCAGCGCCGCCCGGTGGCCCAGCCCGCCATGCAGGGCCGCCCCGCCGCCCCCGGCGAGGCCGACCAGCGGGTGCGGGAGGATTTGGAGCGGATGCGGGAGTTCCTGCGCCGCCAGCAGGAGACGGAGGGAGAGTAAGCCATGGGATACGAGCAGAGCGTCCTGCGCCGGGCCACCGCCCGGCTGGAGGCCCAGCGGAAGGCCCGGGAGGAGGCGCAGGAGCGCCTGCGCTCCGAGATTTACGCCAAGCTGCCCCGGGTGGCGGCCATCGACCGGGAACTGCGGCGCACCATCACCCAGATCATCGCCGCCTCCCTGCGGGACGGCAGCGATCCGGTGCCCGCCATCGGGGTGATCCGGGATAAAAACCTGAGCCTCCAGGCGGAGAAGGCGGCGCTGCTGACCGAGCACGGCTATCCCGCCGACGCCCTGGACGACAAGCCCGCCTGCCCCAAGTGCAGCGACACCGGCTGGGTGGGGGCCAATATGTGCGCCTGCCTTAAGGCGCTGTGCACCGAGGAGCAGATCAGGGAGCTGTCCAAGCTGCTGGATCTGGGGGAGCAGTCCTTTGACTCCTTCTCCCTGGACTACTACTCCCCCCTGCCCTGGCCGGGGGAGTCCCTCTCCCCCCGGGAGAACATGGAGTTTATCTTTGACGTGTGCTCCAGCTATGCCCGGAAGTTCGGCCGGTTCTACTTCCGCAACCTGTTCCTCACCGGCGCGCCGGGGCTGGGCAAGACCTTCCTCTCGGCCTGCATCGCCCGCACCGTGTCGGAGAGCGGCTTCTCCGTGGTGTACGACACGGCGGTGAACATCTTTACCCGCTTTGAGGAACAGAAGTTTGCCCGGGACAAACTGGAGGCCGGGGAGGCCAGGGACGAGACCCGCCGCTACCTGGGCTGCGATCTGCTGATCCTGGACGACTTGGGCAGCGAGCTGTCCACCCCCTTCGTCCAGTCCGCCCTCTATACCCTCATCAATACCCGCCTGACGGCGGACAAGCGGACGGTGATCTCCTCCAACCTGACCATGGATCAGGTGCGCGCCCGTTATACCCCCCAGATCGCCTCCCGCCTGGAGGGAGAGTACCGCGTGCTCCCCTTCTATGGGGAGGATATCCGGCTGTTGAGAAAACAGACGCTATAAAATCAGGCAGAGGAGTGTCAACACTCCTCTGCCTGATTATTGCCTCCGAAGCAACTTATTTTGTTTTAAAAGATCTCGCAAAGATAATGGCACCTGTAATACCAAGCACAAGTGCGATTGCACGATACATCTGCAATCGCTCAAACAGCTCCGGTACGTAGCGGAATTCCGGGAGGTACAGCGTCGTAGCTATCAGATTGCCGCCGGTCAATAGGATGATTCCGACAATCCTCTGTGCCAGCTTCTTTGGATTTCTGTGTTTCATTGGCCAAATTCCTCAAGTCGGGATCCTAATTGTGATGCCGCTTGGATAGGTACCTAAACTGTATGTTGAGCTACGTCCATCTGGCAAAGTAACTAATATCTTTCTGCTTATTCCACTATTTGTAGGAATATAGCTTACTTGATATTTTAGTCCTAGTCTAGGTACCATATCAAGTTCATATTGGGTAGGACTTTCTGTAGAGGGCACTCCTCCATCTCCAATAAACGACCACCCAATATTAAGTGCAGTCCCAATCGTTTCAGCTCCTTTCAATAGGGCCCCTATTTCAATTGATACAAATTCTAATGTGGCAAATGTCACAGCCCAACTAATTGTCTTACCCGCATTATATTTATCAAGTTCCGCCTGAGTCCAAACAAATGGTTTCGAGGTAATTTGTTTTACCAACTTACTAGCTACTTTTTCCTCATCTTCATAGACCGTTTTAATTCTGGAATTACCTGTTGTATAGTTTGCTGTTATAACATAGTTAGGAGAGAAATGCTTTACATCCACAGTGATTGTCTTTGTAACTGTCCTATTAGAGCTATTGTAATAAGATGCATTTTTAGGTGTTTCAATAGCGCCTGCCCGTTTGCTAGGAATTAACTCTACCTTATAGTACAGTGTTTGGTTTGCTGGAATCTTAATAGTAAATGAGAGTTTCCCGTTACTAGGATTTTTGATATTTGTTATTAGGCTCGAATCTTTAACGTGATTAATTTGTACCCCCTTTTGCTCCAGATCAGTTAACATTTCCTGTGACGGGTCTTCATGCGCTGGATATTCCTGCTCGACAGGCGCCACTGCGGCAGCCACTACAGACGAACCGATGCTCAATAAAATGCTAAAGGTCAATAGATATGCAGTAATTCTTTTGATTAATTTCATATTTTCCCCTTCTTTCATTGAATGCCTCGGTTGACGTTTGCCGGCTAAATCCTCCCTCTACGCGCAGGCTGAGGCCTCTTTGTGTTTTGTGTTACAAGGAAAACCACGCATATTCTCTGCAAGTCCGATAAGAAGCCGTCTGAGGGGGAATCTCTGGAACCTCCTCTCCCGCATTGCCATCGTAGTATAACCGCACAAAAACTTCCTTACATTTCCCTTAAGTTTGGTTTAAGATTGCCAGTTCTCCCCTCATCCGCCCCTCCGGGGCACCTTCCCCCAGGGGAAGGCAGGGTGGGAACAGAAAAGCCGCCCGCCCCAAAGCGCGGGGCGGGCGGCGATGATGGCGTCCTCGTCCAGCACCTCGCCCCGGCCCAGGCTGCTCATGTGGGACTGGGTGGACTCCAGCCCCATGAGCACGTTGGCCTTGGACTGCTCCCGGGCCCGGTCCAACTCGGCCTGGGTGACGCCGTGCTCGGTCGGCTCCCGGATCACGGCCAAAATGGTGTCCAGCGCCTGTCCCTCGGTCTCCCGCCCCAGGGCGGTGTAGACGCCGAAGTAGCCGGTATCGTCATGGCAGGTGCCGTAGGAGTAGATGGAGTAGCAAAGCCCCTTCTGCTCCCGCACCTGCTGAAACTCAATCACAACCCGGACGAGACGGTGGACATCACCTGGTCGGCGCTCCAATACCGTCTGGATGAATCCGTAGGCTATCCAAAGATTGGATAAAACGATTGCAAACGGAGGAGGCGGGTGAACCGTCTCCTCCATTTTTGTGTTCCTGTTCCCATTGCTCCGCCAACGGCTCCAGCGCCGCCCGCAGGTCGGCGTTCAGCGGGCGGAAGCGCAGCTTTTCCGCATACAGCAGCCCGTCGGAACCCAGGAAGAAGCTGGCCGCAGGGAACCGCTCCTCCGTGTAAATCTCCAGCCGGAAGGGGTAGTCCTCCCTGTCCTTCATGGGGATTGAGTTGGAGACCCCCCACCAGAGCACCCAGGTATCGTCCAGAACGGCGCGCAACTCCTCTACCCCTTCCTCGGTGGGGCCATAGGCCCCGTCGACGGAAAAGAGTTTATACATGGCATAGCCCGTCACTGCCTCATCCGGCCCCGGAACCAGCCAGCCCAGCTTCTTGGGGCCGAACACCAGCACCAGGACCGCCAGAACCGCCACAACGATCAGCCGTGTTCTCCATCTCCTCTTCTCCATATCGCCATCCTCCTCCCGTGAACCCCCGTTGGTTTTCCCTCCTGTTTTCCACATCCTATCACGGTTTTGTGGAAACTTCAATTTAAATCCGCCCTTTCTCTTCCCAAGGCTCTTCCCAAGGCGTGCAAAAACGGAGGACGGCAAAAGGCCGTCCTCCGTTTTGAGCTTGATTTCAGTGCAGCAGCGCCCGGTAGGCGTCGGCGCTCCCCACCCGCCCCACGGCGGAGAGGGAGGCGTTTTCAAACCGGAACAGCTCTCCGGCCAGGGCCTGCACGTCCGCCCGCGTCACCGCGTCGTAGGCAGCGATGATGGCGTCCTCGTCCAGCACCTCGCCCTGGAGCAGCTCGCCCCGGCCCAAGCTGCTCATGTGGGACTGGGTGGACTCCAGCCCTATGAGCACGTTGGCCTTGGACTGCTCCCGGGCCCGGTCCAGCTCGGCCTGGGTGACACCGTGCTCGGTCAGCTCCCGGATCACGGCCAAAATGGTGTCCAGCGCCTGTCCCTCGGTCTCCCGCCCCAGGGCGGTGTAGACGCCGAAGTAGCCGGTATCGTCATGGCAGGTGCCGTAGGAGTAGATGGAGTAGCAAAGCCCCTTCTGCTCCCGCACCTGCTGGAACAGGCGGGAGGACATGCCGCCCCCCAGTATGGAGGACAGGAGCTGGAGCTGGAACCGCCGGGGGTCGGCGAAGGACAGGCCGGGGAAAGCCAGGGTCAGGTGGTTCTGCTCGATGGCCTTCTTCTTCACCACCACCCCGGGCACATAGGCGGCGGCCCTCGCAGCGGTGTGGGGCCGCGCCTCCAGGCCGGCAAAGCGCCCGGCCAGCTCCACGGCGTCGGCATCGGTAAAGCTGCCCGCCAGGGCCACCACGATGCGGTCGGGCCGGTAGTGGGCGCGCTGGTACGCCCGCAGCCACGCCCCGTCCATCTTGTCCAGGGTGGCCTTTCGTCCCAGGATGGGCCGGGCCAGGGGGGAGCCCTTGAATACCGCCCCGGCCAGCCGCTCGGCGCAGAGATCCTCCGGGTTGTCCTCGTACATGCCGATCTCCTCCAGGATCACCCCCCGCTCGGTCTCCACGTCGGCGTCGTCGAACCGGGAGTGGAAGAACATGTCGCACAGGATGTCCGCCGCCCGGGCCAGGTGGGTGTCCAGCACCCGGGCATAGAAGCAGGTGCACTCCTTGGTGGTGAAGGCGTTGATCTGGCCGCCCACGGCGTCCATCTCCTCCGCCAACTGGGCGGCGGTGCGGCTCCGGGTTCCCTTGAAGAGCATGTGCTCGATGAAATGGGCCGCCCCGTTCTCCCCCGCGCTCTCATGGCGGGAGCCAGTCCCCACCCAGATGCCCAGGGAAACCGATCGCACCCCCGGCACATGTTCCGTCAGGATACGCACCCCGTTGGGGAGCGTCTTTTTTTCATACATCAAACCATTGTAACCTCGCACTTCTCTATATTTTCGCGCTTAGTATGGACAAATACCGTGCCGTTTACGCCCCGCGCAGGGCAATCAGGAGCAGTACCACCGCCGTGATGGCCAGGATCAGCGCCAGGTAGCCCACCACCTTCTTTTTCATGGCCGCGCTCTCCTTTCCTGTTCTCGTTTGGGTTACAACACTATATCACATTCCGTCCCACTTGTCAGCCGGAAAATCCGCGGGAAAAACAGCAGGCCGGGCGGGGGCTCTCCTCCGTCCGGCCTGTATACAGAATGTCCTCCCGCCGGGCTGGACTGCCCGGCTTCAGCACCAGGCAGCCAGCAGCTCCTTCAGCTCCTCCTGCGTGCGGATACAGGCATCCCAAAGGCCCTCATCATCCGCTGGGTATGGAGAAACCCGCAGGGTGCGCGCTCCGGCCCGCAGGCCGGCGTACAGGTCGCCGTATCCCTGGTCCCCCACAAACAGCATCGCGTCAGATGGTATCCCCCAGCGGGCGCTCCACCCTTCCATACGTTTCGGAGTGGCGTGGGGCTTCTCCGCGTCAAAAATCTGCTCGTCAAAGCACCCCAGCAGCCCCAGCCGGGCCAGAAGCGCCTCTCCTCCCTCCCGCCTGGAATTTGAGCACAGCACAAGCCGGATGCCGCGGTCCCGCAGGCGGAGAAGCCGCCCGGCCAGCACCGGATCCGGTTGGGGGCCCACCCCGTCGGTCAGCAGATCCCGCCGGGCCAACTGGAACCGCTCCCAGAACGCCTCACCGTCCCAGCCGATACGCCGGGCCAGGTACATGGCCAGGCTCCAGCCGTCGGAGATATAGGACCAGCATCTCCGGTCCAGCCAGGGCGAGGGGTCCGGACGCAGGAGTGCAGCCTCGGTGGGCACAGCCAGCAGCGCGGCGGCCGGGCCAGGACACACCCCCCATTCCTTGGGGGCAAACCGGCCGCAGCGGAAGGCCGGATTGCCTCCCGCCAGCACCCGGCTCATCTCCGCCTTTACAGACCCGATCTCCTTCTCCCATGGAGTACCGGCAAAGTAGTAGTCGATCATTCGCAGGTAGATACGGTCGTCGTGGTAGAGCGTGCCGTCCAGATCAAAACAGACAAGCCCCGGGGCAGCCTGTAACCCTCTTCCCATCAGGGCCGCACCAGGGCATCCACCGGATGCCCGTCCATTCCTATGGGTTCCAGCCCCAACAGACGGAGGATGGTGGGCGCGTGGTCAATGAGCCTCCCGCCGTGGATTATCCTGCCGGATACAGCATTGGGCCCGGCAACGATGAAGGGGGGCTTGTCCCCCTTCCAGGGCAGGTGGCCGTGGGTGGAGACCGATGGCTTGTATTCCTTTATGTCGTTGACACTGGTGATAAGCTGCTCCCCATCCAGGGCCCTTCCAAAGCACACCCGGTCGCCGGCTTCGATAACAAAGTCAAAATCGCCGGTCAGGTGCATCTGCGCGGCCTCCTCTTTGGTAAAGATCCGCTCCAGGTATTTGGGGTACTTCTTCTGTTGCTCCAGCAGGACGCAATACACCATTTCCCGGTCCACCTCCGGCCGGAGATAGATGTGTGCGCTGAGAGAACAGTTGGCGGCATAGACCTGATAGTCTGCCAGGGAACCGTCCTCCGCGGTCTGGAGCCAGCCCAGCCGGTGGAATAGGGCGTTCAGATGGAACATCTCGTCGCAGTAGAGCTGACCGTGGTCGCCCAGCAGCACAATATTTGTGTTCTCCACGCCGCCGGTCTCCTCCAGCGCATCCAGCACAAGCCCCATCTGTCCGTCAATAAAGCGGAAGGCGTGCTCCAGATCTCCGTGCACGCCCAGGCGGTGGCGCTGGTGGTCAACGTAGGACAGGTGGAGCAGCATCAGGTCGGGGCGGTGGGCCCGGATGATGTCGGCGGCGCACTTGGCGGCGAACTCGTCCATCTGTGGCGTTTTCATCCAGCGGAGCATGTGCTTATTGGCCTCAAAAATCTCCGCCACCGCAGGGCTGTTGGCCCTGGTAAACCACGGTGTCGGGTCATCCTCCTCCCGCGGGGCCCAGATCTCGCCAATATTGTACTCCGCTCCTGAGGCGCACATGACGGGCCAGGTGACGGTAGAGGCAGTCAGCCCCGCCTGTCTTGCAAAATCCACCACGGTAGGCACCTGAATGGCCTCCCGCCACCAATACCAGTCCATCCGGCCCTTCGCAAAAAAATCTGGAATCTCATTATTGTTGATGCCAGTCCGGTCCGGCCAGCAGCCGGTGGCGATGGTGGCATGGCAGGGATAGGTTAAGGTGGGATAGATACATTCGATATCCGTAATCCAGGAGGCGTGCTCCATCACGCGCCCCAGGTTGGGAAGCTGCCTCAGCACGGGGATATCCGCTGTGATCAGCGCATCAATGGAGACCACTAGGGTGCGATTTGTCATGGGGTCCTTCCTTTCTTAAGTACGGTCCTGTTGGGCCTCTTCCTCTTTCATCAGCGCAACGAGCTCCCGCTCCCAGCGCTCGGTCTCCTCCAGCTCCTCCGCCGTAGCCCGGACCCCCGGCCGGACACAGGCGGCCTCGGCCAGGAAGTGGTCGATGTTCCGCCCCCGCTCCTGGCCGGTCAGCGTGTGCATGTCATACACATAATCAGGCAGGGGAAAGGGGTCTCCCCGCCGTATGCGCCGCTTAACCACACTGGCAAGCACGCTGGAGCCCCGCTCCTTCCGGCAGGCGCACAGATAGCGCACCGCGTGGACGAAGAGCAGTTGATAATCGGAGCTGTCCCGGGAGAGCTCCCGGCTGCTGCGGTGAAGGGCGTCCACCACCACTGGGGCCATGGGCTCCCCCAGGCCCACGTCCTCGGCACTGATCACCAGCAACCGTCTCCACAGGTAGGCGGTCAGCTCCTCCCCGGTCAGGTAGAGCTCATAGGCAGCCCGCACCGCCAGCTCCGTCTCCCCCCGGCGGATAAATTTCTGGAGGGCGGATATGACCTCGTCCCCCGGGTGTCCGCTGGGAGTTACGATGTCATGGTAAAAAATTGGTATCATGTCAGGTTTCCTTTCTGCGCGCCCGGGCCGGGACACGGGATCGCGGCAGGGCGGAGGCGGACGCTCCGCCTCCGCCCTGCCCAAGTCCGCTTCAGTTGGCGCCGACGGTCTGCTTCAGGTTGGCCAGGGCCAGCTCCGGCTCCATGCCGTTGTCGGCCACCTCCTGCATCATGGTCTTGACGGCGCTGTTGACGGCGCTGGAGGTGGTGGTAGCATTGGTAAACACGGGCTCATAGAAATAGCGGTCACTCTGCTCTACACCGGCCCGCATGTACTCGTGGCCGTCGGCCACATAGGCCTCATAGGCCGGGTCCTCCGCCACGGACTGGCGTATGGGCAGATAGCCGGTGTTTCCGGCAGCTACCGCCAGGTTGGCGTCATGGGAGGTCATAAACTTGATAAATTCATAGGCGGCGTACATTCTGTCCTGATTCCCGTCCTGATTCAAGGCGATAATGACATGGCCGGCGGACAGGTTGGCGGCGGTATCCTCGCTCACCTGAGGAACAGGGGCGGTTCCCCAGTCCAGCTCGGGATTTTTGTCTGGGATATAGCTGGCCTCCACGCTGTCGCCGATATACATGGGGATCATCTCATTGGCAAAGGGCCCGGAGAAGAACTGATCCTCCCCCGCAGTACGCCAGATACCCTCATTCACGTTATCCTGCCACATCTGAAGCACCTTCAGGGTAATGTCGCTGTCCTCGGTGGCAAAGTACAGATTGCCGTTCTGGTCGGTGTAGCGGCCGCCGTTTTGGAGCAGCAGGGTCATAAAGCTGCCTGCCAGGTTGTCCCAGCCAAAGGCGGGCGCGCCGGTAATGTCTCGGATGGCGCGGCAGGTTTCCACCAGCTCGTCCCAGGTGGTGGGAACACTGAGTCCGTGCTCGGCAAAAAACGTCTTGTTGTAATAGAGCACCTCGGAGTAGGAGTGGATCGGCAGGGAATAGATACCCTCCTTGGCATAGCTGGAGTTCGCCTCCCGCAGCCCTTCAAAGATGTCCTCGTAGTCGGTCATGCCCACATTGGGATCTGTAATATAGGGCTCCAGGTTAACCACATAGTCGGTCTGGAGGTAGTCAGCCACATAGGGGCGCAGGGCCAGGGTCACATCAGGGGCGCTGCCCGCCTTGATCGCGCCCACCACGCTGGAATAGAGCTCACTGCTGCTGCCGTTAAAGGTTGGGACCACGGTAATACCCTTCTCGGCACCTATCGTTTCATTGAACTCCTCCACCAGCCCCTCCAGAACCTTCAGGTGGTTCTGATTGGAGATGGAGTGCCAGAACTGGAGTTCCACAGGGCCGGAAAGGGTACCCAGTTCCCCGGCGGGGGTTTCGGCCCCGCTGGGGGCCGGTTTGCTGCCGCAGGCCGCCAGGGAAAGGCCCAGGGCCAGGGCAAGGCTTACGCTGATGAGCTTCCGTTTCATCGAAAATTCCTCCTTCTTTTCTTTCGTGCCATATGCTTTCATTGTGTTATTCAAAGCCCGGCAGGCCGGGCAGGATCTTAACCCTTGATGCCGCCCCGCGCCACGCCGGCGATGATCTGCTTTCGGAAGACCAGGAAGAAAATCAGCATGGGTACAATGACGATCGTAGCGCCGGCCATCTGCAGATTCACCTGGGAGCTCACCGCATCCCGGAAGTGGAGCAGACCGATGGGCATAACCCGGTGGGCATCGCTCTTGGTGACCATAAGGGGCCAGACAAAGGAATTCCATTGGCTGATAAAGGCCAGAATTCCAATGGTAGCAATGGCATTCTTGTTCATGGGGATCATGACTTTCCAGAGGTAGCGCCAGTCGCTGCAGCCGTCCACCTTGGCCGCTTTGTAGAGGATGGAGGGGATCTGCATAAAATACTCCCGCATCATATAGATATAGAAACCGCTGGCCACCGTTGGCAGAATAATGCCCTGAAAGGTGTCCATCCAGCCCAGCTTGGAGATCGTGATGAAGTTCTGGATGATGAGCAGCTCTGCGGGGATCATCATGGTGGACAGGCAAAGCAGAAACAGCAGCTTTTTGCCCCGAAATTCGTAAATGGTAAAGCCGTAGGCAGACAGCACGGTAAGCACCAGGGTAAGGAGGGTACCGCCGCCCGCCACAATAATGGAGTTGCGCAAATAAAGGCCAAAGGGGGCGACGGCAAGAGCCTCCGTGTAATTTTCAAACTGGGGCACCGCAGGGAACAGGGTTGGCGGGATGGAGATGGACTCCGGCAGTGTTTTCAGGGAGGTAAAGAGCATCCACAAAAATGGGAAGATCATGACAAAGGCTCCAACAGTCAGAACGGCGATCTTGACCGCCTTGCCCACGTTCTGTTTCATATCCGACCCTCCCTTATACATAGTATACAAACCGCTTGGAGACCCACTTCTGAATCACCGTCAGGGCCAGTACGATGGCCAGAAAGATGATGGCCGCCGCCGAGGCGTAGTGAACCTGTCCCCGGTTGAAAAACATGTCATAAATATAGTAGACCATAGTGATGGCGCTGTTTCCAGGCCCAGCGCTCTCCCGGCTGAACATAGCATAGACCTCGTTGTAGGTCTTAAAGGCATGAATGACCGAAACGATGGTGACCATCCAAAACGTGGGGGAGAGCAGGGGCATGGTGATGCGGAAGAATATCCGGTGCGCTGGAGTGCCGTCGATTCGGGCGGCCTTGTAGTACTGCTGGTCGATCTTTTGCAATCCGGCCAGGAACAGGACAATCTTAAACGCCATACCGCTCCAGATGGTAAAAATGGTCACCGCCACAATGGTCAGGTTGGGATCGGACAGCCACTTCTGTGGCTCCAGCCCCAAAAACTCCAGAAAAAAGTTGATGTAGCCGTATTCCGAGTGGAAGAGCCAGCGGAACACCAGGCCGATGGCCAGGGTGGAGGTGACATAAGGGAGAAAATAGAGTGTCTGAAACAGTCCCTTGGTCCGAAGCAGGGAATTGATGAGCAGGGCTGCCCCCAGGGAGAGCACAATCGTGATAGGTACGCCCACCAGAACAATAAACATGGTGTTGCGCACGGCCAGCCCGAAAGCGGGATCCT
>OGXL01001405.1_pt1 | contig 19948 bp, 8 predicted proteins | sample 1576311 | NCBI WGS metagenome assembly OGXL01 (sample SAMEA3541564, study PRJEB24748) | human gut metagenome | biome: human gut; feature: human-associated habitat; material: faeces | place: China | collected 2012 | reverse complement strand
CATCACCCATGAACTACGCACGCCGCTGACCGCAATAACATGCTATGCCGGACTGATGCTGAAAGAACGTGATGAGGATAAGACTGGGCAGTATCTCCAAAGCATACAGCAATCCTCCTACCGTATGCGGAATCTGCTCAGCACCCTGTTGGACTTCTTCCGCTTGGATAACGGTAAGGAACAGCCCAGACTTTACCCTTGCCGGAGTTCAGCAATCACGCATATCCTTGAAACGGAGTTCATGCCCGTTGCCATGAACAAAGGACTGTCACTGACCGTGAAGAACATAAGAGATGCTGTTGTTTTGACCGACAAGGAGCGAATAATTCAAATCGGGAACAATCTGCTGTCAAACGCTATCAAGTTCACGGAAAAAGGCGGTGTGTCATTGGCTACTGATTATACTGACGGAGTGCTGACAATTACGGTTGAGGATACGGGTACAGGAATGACTGAAGAGGAACAACAACGTGTATTTGGCGCATTTGAACGGCTTTCAAATGCCGCTGCAAAAGACGGTTTCGGGCTGGGACTTGCCATCGTACATAATATCGTCATGATGCTCCACGGAAAAATACGGTTGGAAAGCGAAAAAGGGAAAGGCAGCTGTTTCACGGTGGAAATACCTATGAAGAAAGCCGAAGAACTGCCGGAGCAAGTGATACAAACTTTTATTCGCCAAAATGGAAGAAACCTCAATATCGTAGCCATTGACAACGACGAGGTGTTGCTCTTGATGTTGAAAGAAATGTACGCCCAAGAGGGAATACGCTGCGACATTTGCACGGATGTGGCAGCACTGATGGAAATGATACGCCGGAAAGAATACAATCTACTTCTTACTGATTTGAATATGCCCGATATAAACGGCTTCGAGTTACTGGAACTTCTACGCTCGTCCAACGTGGGCAATTCCCCAAAAATCCCAGTAGTCGTGACAACAGCTTCGGGCAGTTGCGATGCGGAGGAACTTTTGGAACGTGGCTTTGCCGGATGCCTGTTCAAGCCGTTCTCCATATCGGAACTGATGGAGCTTTCCGACAAGTGCGCCACTAAGGGAACACCCAACGGAAAGCCGGACTTTTCCGCCTTGTTGTCATACGGCAGTGAAGCCGTCATGCTGGAGAAACTGATAACGGAAACTGAAAAGGAGATGCAGGCGGTAAGGGATGCGGTAACACGAAAAGACCTGCAAGAGTTGGATGCCCTGATACACCATCTGCGCAGTTCGTGGGAGATACTCCGTACCGACCAACCGCTGAAAGAACTTTATAGAGTGATTCATGGTGAGGAAAAGCCCAATGACAGCATCATTCAACAAGCGGTTAATTCTGTGCTGGATCAAGGTGTGGAGATTGTTCAACAGGCAAAAGAAGAAAGGAGAAGATGTAATAATGGATAAAACAAAAATAATCGTGGTGGAAGACAACATCGTATATTGCGAGTATGTCTGCAACCTACTGGCACGGGAGGGATACAGTACCGTTCAGGCTTACCACCTATCAACAGCAAAGAAACATCTGCAACAGGCAACGGGTGACGGTATAGTTGTTTCAGATCTGCGTTTGCCGGATGGCAACGGAATAGACTTGTTGCGCTGGATGCGCAAAGAGGGAAAGCTGCAACCGTTCATTATAATGACCGATTACGCCGAAGTACATACCGCCGTGGAAAGCATGAAGCTCGGTTCTTTGGATTACATCCCCAAACAACTTGTGGAAGATAAGCTCATCCCCCTTATTCGCTCCATACAGAAAGAGCGTCAGGCGGGATACAGCCGTATGCCAGTATTCGCCCGTGATGGTTCCACCTTTCAGAAAATTATGCACCGGATAAAGATTGTAGCCAATACCGACATGAGCGTGATAGTATTAGGCGAGAACGGCACGGGCAAGGAGCATATCGCCCACCAACTGCACAACAAGAGCAAACGGGCGGGCAAGCCCTTTGTGGCGGTGGACTGCGGTTCACTGACCAAAGAGCTTGCGCCATCGGCATTCTTCGGACACGTCAAGGGTGCATTCACTGGTGCGGACTGCACCAAGAAAGGCTATTTCCATGAAGCTGAAGGAGGTACGTTATTTTTAGACGAGGTGGGCAACCTCGCAATGGAAACGCAACAGATGCTACTCCGTGCCATACAGGAGAGGCGGTATCGTCCCATCGGTGACACGGCAGATTATAATTTCAACATCCGCATCATTGCTGCCACCAACGAGGATATGGAGGCGGCTGTGAGCGAGAAGCGTTTCCGTCAGGATTTGCTGTACCGCCTACATGACTTCGAGATAATAGTCCCGCCGTTGCGCGACTGTCAGGAGGATATCATGCCTCTGGCGGAGTTCTTCCGCGAGGTAGCCAACAAGGAGCTGGAATGTAACGTGAGCGGTTTCAGTACCGAAGCCCGGAAAGCGTTGCTGACCCACGCATGGCCGGGCAACGTGCGCGAGCTTCGGCAGAAAATCATGGGTGCCGTGTTGCAGGCTCAAGAAGGTGTGGTCACGAAAGAATATCTGGAACTTACCGTGACGAAACCGACTTCTCCTGTCAGCTTCGCCTTGCACAATGACACGGAGGAAAAAGAGCGGATATTGCGTGCTTTGAAACAGGCAAACGGTAACCGGAGTGTCGCAGCTGAACTGCTTGGGATAGGACGGACAACACTATACAGCAAACTTGAAGAATATGGATTGAAATATAAATTTCGACAACCATAGCCCGTAATTTGCTGAATTTGGATGAATTTGATAATCGAAATTTGGTTAATCCAAGAAATAGTGTTATTTTCGCATTGAGCTATTTGAAATGATTGAGAATCATGCAAAATGATGAAGATAGGTGGTTTCTAAACCATTACCTATACCTCTATTATTGGTTTGCAATTTATTGATAATCAGACATACATTAGTTAGTGCAACAAATGTGAAGCAAGAGATTCAATTGAATGAGGAAACAGTATCGGCAGGTTCTCCTTATAAAAATTATAATCCTGAGGCTAAAGGAGCGTTGGCGACCATCCGTCAGTTAATTTTTGCTGGTAGATATCCTGAAGCTCAAGCGTTGGCAGGTGAAAAAATCCTCTCCAAGAACGGTTTCGGGATGCCATATCAGACAGTGGGCAGCTTGCGTCTGGACTTTCCTAGTCATGAAAATTATACAAACTTCCGTCGTGAATTGGATTTGGAAAAAGCTGTAGCCACGACTGCTTATACTGTAAATGGAATAGATTATAAGCGTGAGGTCTTTACCTCTTTTGTCGACCAGCTGGTCATTGTCCGCCTTACTGCTTCTCAACCGGGAAAACTTACTTTTTCCGCTTCCCTGACTTGTCCTCAGAAGGTGGATGTTACCGTTTCTGGAAAGAATGCCTTGATTTTGGAAGGCACAACTAAAGGAGACGATTTCACAAAAGGTTCTATTTGTTTCCGTGCAGATTTGAAGTTAGATTTACAGGGTGGAAAGAGTGTGGCAGGAGATACATTATTATCCGTGACTAATGCTAATAGTGCTACTATTTATATCGCCATGGCCACTAATTTTGTGAATTATAAGGATATATCCGGAAATCCATCCGGGCGTAATAAGGTATCCATGAAGAATGCCGGAAAGAATTATGCCCGAGCTTTACAGGCTCATATCAGTGCATATCAAAAATACTATAACCGTGTATCTCTGAATTTGGGACGCACTTCGCAGGCTGATAAACCTACTGATGTCCGGATAAAAGAATTCGCTATTTCCGATGATCCCCATCTGGTTGCTCTTTATTTTCAGTTCGGTCGTTATTTGCTTATTTCCAGTTCTCAGCCGGGAGGACAACCTGCTAATTTACAAGGTATTTGGAATCAGAAACTAAATCCTGCTTGGAAATGCCGTTATACCACCAATATCAATGCGGAAATGAATTATTGGCCTGCCGAAGTTACCAATTTGCGTGAGATGCATGAGCCTTTCCTACAAATGGTGAAAGAATTGTATGAGAACGGTCAGGAGGCTGCCCGGGAGATGTATGGTTGCCGGGGATGGGTATTGCATCACAATACGGATTTGTGGCGTATGAATGGTGCTGTAGATAGGGCTTATTGTGGACCGTGGCCTACCTGTAATGCGTGGTTATGTCAACATTTGTGGGACCGTTACCTCTATTCGGGTGATAAGGAATACCTGGCTTCCGTGTATCCTATTCTGAAGAGTGCTTCAGAATTTTTTGTTGATTTTTTAGTAAGAGATCCCAATACCGGTTATCTGGTAGTCACTCCTAGTAACTCTCCAGAGAATTCGCCTAGTATTTGGAAAGGGAAAGCCAATCTGTTTGCAGGTATCACGATGGACAATCAGTTGGTATCCGATTTATTTTCAAATACTCGTTCAGCAGCACAGATTTTGAATCTGGACAAGCAATTCTGTGATACCATTCTGTCATTAAAAAGGCAACTTCCTCCCATGCAAGTAGGGCAATACGGACAGTTGCAAGAGTGGTTCGAAGACTGGGATAACCCTAATGACCATCATCGTCATATCTCTCATTTATGGGGACTTTTCCCCGGTTATCAAATTTCTCCTTATTCATCACCTATACTTTTTGAAGCTGCCCGTAATACATTGATACAGCGTGGTGATCCTTCTACTGGTTGGTCTATGGGATGGAAAGTCTGTTTTTGGGCAAGATGTTTGGATGGGAATCATGCATTTAAGTTGATTGCCAATCAGTTGAATTTTGTTTCTCCTGAAGTACAGAAAGGTCAGGGAGGAGGTACTTATCCAAATTTATTCGATGCTCATCCGCCTTTCCAGATTGATGGAAATTTTGGTTGTGCAGCCGGAATTGCTGAAATGTTGATGCAGAGCCATGATGGGGCTGTTCATTTACTTCCTGCTTTACCTGATACCTGGAAAAATGGAGAGATTAGGGGGCTTCGTGCACGTGGTGGTTTCGAAATCGTTTCTCTGAAATGGAAAGACGGCAAGGTAGAGTCGGCAATTATCAAATCTACTATCGGTGGTAATCTTCGCTTACGTGTGCACAATACTTTGGCGATGGATGGTATGACATTGGTTAAAGCGGAAGGAGATAATCCTAATCCCTTGTTTGAAAAGCAAGAAATCAGTCGTCCGCTGGTTAGTGAGAAAGCTCCATTGAAAGGAGTGGAATTGAAAGATTCTTATTTATATGATGTAGCTACTGAAGCAGGACAGACTTATACTTTTATTTCAAGTTGTCTTTGATTTTACAAGAATATTTTCTGATATAAATTCAAATATGAAAAAAATATCAATTTACTGTTTTATACTAATATCTTTAGGATTTATCGGTTGTACTTCTAAAACCCATGAAAAAACAATTGAGGATTTCGACATTCGGGAAATGAGCCTGCAAGTAGATACGCTTTATAGTAGGATGACACAAGCCGAAAGAGTTGCACAATTGTATGGTATTCGTCCGAAAGAAATAATGGAGGATGGAAAACTGTCATTAGAAAAGTGTAAAGAGAAGATATCTGACGGTATAGGGCATATTTGTCAATATGCTTGCGCTTTAGATATGGAACCAAATGAACTGCGTGATTTTGTGCGTGATCTTCAAAATTATCTGATACATGAGACTCCCTCAGGTATACCAGCCATATTTCACGAAGAGGCCATTACCGGACTGGCTGCCAAAGGAGCGACCGTTTATCCCCAACAATTGGGTATAGCCTGCACATGGAATCCGGAACTGGCTACAGTAAAAACGGAACAAACGGCGGAAGTCATGCGCTCTGTTGGCGCTACTCTTGCTTTGTCACCCATGGTCGATCTCATACGTACCGCTCATTGGCCACGTATAGAAGAATCCTATGGTGAAGATGGGTATCTTAGTGCAGCTATGGGAGTCGCTTTTGTGGAAGGTCTGCAGAAGAAAGGATTGAAAAATGGAGTTGCTGCGTGCACCAAGCATTTTTTGGGATATGGTGGAGGCTCTTCTTTGAGTTGGAAAGAAATTTATGAGGAAGTGCTTTTGCCACACGAAGCTATGATACGACAGGCGGGATGTAAGGTCTTGATGACATCCTATGGCCGGTTCCGTAGTGAACAAGCCGTATCCAGCGATACTCTTCTGAATAAAATATTACGTGGATATCTTGGATTTGACGGAGTAGTGGTCAGTGACTATGGGGCAGTAGGATATGCTAGTCAAAAAGGAAATCCTGATATCTTGAAACAACGGGCTGTTGAGGCTCTAACCGCAGGTAATGACATTGAATTACCATCAAATAACTGTTATAAATATCTGCCCGAATTAATAGGAGACAGTTTGGTTAATGAGAAATATTTTGAGATTGCGGTAAAACGTGCATTAATGTTGAAAGCACGTCTGGGCTTATTATCTACAGACCGGAAGCTTTATGCAACAGGAAATTTGGATTTGGATTGCCCCGAATATCGTAAAACTTCTTATGACTTGGCATGTCAATCCATTGTCTTGTTAAAAAATAACAATGTATTGCCCCTCTCTGGCAAATATAGGAAAATAGCTTTGGTAGGGCCGAACGCAAATACATATTGGTGTATGTTAGGAGATTATACATATCAGTCTATGCAGGCATTCTGGTGGGGAGGAAAAATAGACCCTGACAGTCCTAAAATTGTTTCTGTATATGATGCTTTTAAGCACAAGGCGAATGGTAGATTCACTGTGGACTATGAACGCGGATGTGATTGGAGTGCAAAAAATGAGACTTCCATTATCCGTGAAGGAGATCCTAGAACTGAACGCTTGAATATGATGTTAATGGAATCATCCGATTCTACTAACTGGCAGGCTGCCATAAATGTAGCTTCGGAAAGTGATGTGATTATTGCTGCATTAGGAGAGAATCCTACCTTATGCGGAGAGGCTCGGCAACGTAAAGGTATCTGTTTGCCGGGAGATCAGGAACAGTTTTTAAAAGAACTGATTGCTACAGGTAAACCGGTTGTTCTGGTTATGTTTGGTGGACGTCCACAAGTGATTGACGAAGTAGAAGCAGGTTGTTCAGCTATTCTGCAAGCGTGGTATCCGGGCGAAGAAGGAGGAAATGCTGTTGTTGATATTTTGTTAGGCAATGTCAATCCGTCCGGAAAATTATGCGTTAGCTATCCTAAGACTGAAGATAAAGAACTTTATTGTTATAACAATGGTGAATTCCAAGAAAGAATAGCTTATCCGTTTGGTTTTGGGCTTTCATATACTTCCTTTGAATATAGTGATATAAAAGTTCCGTCTACTGCACAAACAACTGATGATTTGATTGAGGTTAGCTGTAAGGTGAAAAATACAGGAAAATGTGCAGGTACTGAAGTTGTGCAACTTTATCTGTCTCCTACTTCCTCGGAATTTCTCAAACCTATACAGCTAAAAGGGTTTGCCCGTGTGAATTTGAACCCCGGCGAATCGAAAATAATAAGTTTTAAGGTTTCTCTTCAGCAAATGGCTTATTATGCAAATAATGGATGGACTATAGCCGGTGGTCAATATACATTTAAAATAGGTGCGTCATCTTCTGATATCCGTTTGGAATCATCATGTCAGCTAACTGGAGAAAATGTGCGGATGGAGCGTAGAAATACTCTTTTTTCTATAAGTGAAATAGAATAGGAAAAATAAGAAAGCTTCAAAAAGCTATATTGCATTACCCTTTTTACTTTGGTCTTTTGAATGTAATGAAGAATCTGTTAACGCAAAATAGTGTGTGTATTCGGATTCTTCATTATGTTTAGAATGGCAAAAAGACAGAATGCCGGGATTTTCAGATTCCCTCCTGTTAGCCTAAATCGATTTATATTCGGATAACTCTGTTTTTGTTATTCTCAAACCGGATTTTATAAATCTTAGACTGAATAATGCAATATCCGGTTTTTGTTTTTATTCATCTTTGCAGTGCTAAAAACTTTAAATGATACTATAAATGAAAACAATGAAGAACATGAAACAAAGTAGGTTTATTTTGTTTGTGCTTTCATTCCTGGTGATGAGTGTCGGGAATGTTTATGCACAAAATGTTACCGTAACAGGTACAGTTCTAGACAGTACCGGTGAGCCTGTCATCGGTGCTAATGTGAAAGTGGCGGGGAAGTCATCTATAGGAACCATTACCGATTTCGAGGGGAATTTCTCCTTGTCGGTCCCTGCGGACACGAAAAAATTGGAAATCAGTTATATCGGTATGCTTTCACAAGAGGCTGTCATTAAGCCGGGAACTCCGGTAAAGGTAATTTTGAAAGAAGATACGGAAGAATTGGATGAAGTGGTAGTCATTGGTTATGGTACTGTAAAGAAACGGGACTTGACCGGTTCTATGACCTCCATCAAGCAAGCGGACATTATTGCTGTTCCTACGACGAATGCTTTGGAAAGCCTGCAAGGGAAAGTGGCTGGACTGGATATGACTAAATCAAGTGGTCAGACAGGTTCGGGCTTGTCCTTTTCCATTCGCGGTAATCGGTCATTGAACGCTTCGAATGCTCCGCTGATTATTGTAGACGGAGTGCCCTATGGGACAGATATTGATATCAATCCCAATGTCATAGAATCCATGGAAATTCTGAAGGATGCTTCCTCCACCGCTATTTATGGTTCTCGCGGTGCTAACGGAGTTATCTTGATCACTACAAAGAAAGGGGCTGTAGGCAAGACCAAGGTTTCATATAACGGTTATTATTCCATCAATTCCGTAGCTGCTTATCCCGATAGAATGAATTTGTCCGAATGGGCCGACTTCAAGAGAGAGGCTTATCGTACGGACGGCCAGTGGGGAGGTCCTGAAGATGATGCCAAAATTTTTGGTTCTGCTTATGATGCGGTAAAATCCAATCAAAATGTAGACTGGGTGGATATGCTGATGCAAACGGGTAGCCAGATGTCCCATTCTGTCAATATTTCAAATGGTACGGAGAAAACAACATTCAATCTGGCTTTTGAATATATGTCCGAAGACGGTTTGGTGAAGATGGATGATATGGACCGTTATAATGCAACCTTATCCTTATCGCATAAGCTCACTGATAACTTGAAATTGAATGCCAATGTGGTATATACCTATTTGGATCAGAATATCCGACGTGATCCTTTCAACCGTTCTATTTATTACGCTCCCTATGGAGATGTATATAATGAAGATGGTTCTATCAATGTGCTTCCTTTTAATGATGGGCAGACCATTAGCCCCATAGCCGAAGAAGTTTCCGGAGCCTATAAAAATAACCGGCTGACCAGCCATTTGGTGGGGAATGTAGGGGCTACCTGGAACATTATCAAGGACTTGACACTGACTTCTACTTTTGGCTTTGACAAGAAAGATATCCGTACAGGACATTTTGCTGATACATATACGTTAGACGGAGCGGGAAATTATTCGTTGGCGGATGCTACCAATCATAGTGACGTCAATTGGTCGTGGGAAAATACATTGGCTTATTCGTTCACATTAGGAAAACATAATCTGAGTCTGATGGCTGGTAACGCATTATATAAAAATGTGGCCGAGGAATATAAGGGTGCGGGGCATAACCTTATTTCATCCACTATGTTGTTTTATAATTTGGGTGGTTTGCAGGATAGTCAGCAGATATCCAGCAGTTATGTACAAACCACTATGGCATCTTTCTTTGGGCGTATCAACTACAAATTCAATGAGAAATACCTGATGACTGTGACTTTGCGTCAGGATGGTTCATCTGTATTGGCAAAAGATCATCAGTGGGGGGTCTTCCCATCTGTGGCTTTGGCTTGGCGTATGAATGAAGAGAATTTTTTGAAGAACGTAGAACAACTTTCCAATTTGAAACTTCGGCTGAGTTATGGTATTTCGGGAAACAGTGCTGTTTCTGCCTATCAGACTCAGGGAGGATTGGGAAAGACCATGTATGCTTATCTCATAAATAATACGGAAAACGGAGCCTATGGCTACTATCCAGCTTTGACACCGAATTATAATCTGGGCTGGGAAAAAACAGCAACGGCTAATATCGGTATTGACTTCGGTTTCTTCAATAACCGTATCAGTGGTTCATTGGATATTTATCAACAAAAGACATCAGATTTGTTGATGCAGAAGAAAGTACCTAGTTCTACCGGATATTCTTTGGCATGGGATAATGTAGGAAAAACTGAGAATAAAGGTGTGGAATTAGTTATTAATACCCAAAATTTCAATCAAAAGGATTTCTCTTGGAATACCGATTATACATTTACTTTGAACAGAGAGAAAATTACTGAGCTGGCAGATGGAACTGACCGTGATATCAGTAACGGTTGGTTTGTAGGGCATTCCATCAAGACACATTATGGATTGGAGAAAATCGGTATTTGGCAGCTTGACGAGGCCGCGGAAGCAGCTAAGTATGGTGAGAAGCCGGGACGTATAAAAATAAAGGACCAGAATAAGGATGGTTCAATAGACAATGATAATGACCGTATCATCTTGGGCTCGGAAACTCCCGATTTCGTAATGGGGTTGAACAATACATTCAAATACAAGAACTTTGATTTGCGCGTTTTCATGTATTGGAGACAAGGGCAAATGTTACATTCGGAAGCCAACGGTTACGGCTCATACCGTATTCAGGGAGATCCGGGTATTAAAGTAAACTATTGGACTCCGGAGAATCCTACTAACGAATTTCCCCGTCCGGAAAAAAGTTATTCGGATTCTTCCAAATTAGATGCATTGGGATACGTGGATGGTTCGTATTTGAAGATTAAAGAAATCACTTTGGGATATCAGTTGCCTAAATCATGGATCGGGAAGATTCATGCTTCTAATATCCGTATCTATTGTTCATTAAAGAATTTCTTTACTTTCAGTCATTTAGACAATTATGATCCCGAACGAGGAGGCTCCTTGAGCTATCCGATGACAAAACAAGCAGTATTTGGTATTAATGTTGATTTCTAAACAAGCGAACAGGTATGAATAAATTATATAAATGGTGTTTGCTCAGCTGTATGGCGGCAACCTTGAGCTCATGTAATGATTTCCTGACAGAGGAAAATCCCAGCGGATTGACCGCTGATACTTTTTATAAAACCGAATCGGGTGCGGAAGCTCTGATTAACTCATGTTACACACCGTTGCGTTTTTGGTATGGACAGGAATATGCCACATCAATGACAGAGTTGGGAACGGATATATTTACCCGGGGAAATGGTTGTGCCGAAGCTGAGCTTTCCGATTATAACTCGTCATTACAAGGTTCCAGCAATGCGATAACTAAAGAGTGGGAACGTTTGTATTCGGCATTGAATACTTGTAACACTGCCTTGAACCGTTTGCCTAGCTCTGAACTTTCAGCTTCGGTTAAAGATATCCGTATGGGGGAAGCCTATTTCTTGCGGGCTCTTTATCTATGGCATATTGTAGAGACATGGGGAGGTGTTTATTTAACGACAGAAGAATGTACCGAGCCGTCAGGTTACGTTTACCGTTCGTCCGAAGAGGATTTTTATACTCAGATTATAGCCGATTTAAAAGAGGCGGTGGCTAAATTACCGGTTTCCACTTCCGATTACGGGCGTGCTACCAAAGGTGCGGCAGAAGCGTTTCTGGCACGCGTTTATCTGTATAATAAAAATTATGAGGAAGCGTTGAAATATGCTCGTAATGTCATTAACAATTATGGTTATAGCTTGGCAGAAGATTATTCGGACCTTTGTGATATTTATAAATGTAATGATGTAAAAGAGAATGTGTTTGTTTGTATGTACACAAAGAGTGAGATATTCGGAACTTCCATTGAAGAAGGTCCTGACGGGAACCCCATCATTTGGAGGACACCGGGTAATAACCCTTCACATCTGTTGTGGGTGATGTGTTATGATCAGGTACTCGATAAAGACGGTAAGAAACCTGTTACGCGCTCCATAGAATATGGTCGCAGTTTCAACAGATATATGCCTACGCTGTATTATCTGAACCTGTTCGATGAAAAGATGGATGCCCGTTATGATGATGTGTTCCAGCAGGCATGGATTTGTAACAATACGAACAGTACTTATATCTCACCGGGAGATACGGCTATTTTCTTTACTAAATATAGTGTGTCCGATGCAGAGGAAGCTAAACACGATTATATCACCATAGACAAGGATTTTGTTTACAATGCCGATGGCTCTGTCAAGAATAGGGTTCAGAATGTGACTTTCAAAAAATTTCTTGATCCGTCTCGTGAGTCAGTGAATTATACGGGAAGTGTGAGACATGGTGTGGTCATTCGTCTTGCTGAGTTGTATCTGATAGCTGCCGAGGCTGAATTATTCTTGAACGATAATGCCTCTGGAACATCTTATATCAATGAGGTAAGGAGAAGAGCAGCTATTCCCGGCAAGGAAGCCGCCATGGAGATAAAGCCGGAACAGTTGACATTGGATTTTATTTTGGATGAACGGGCCCGTGAGTTGGGAGGAGAGCAGCAACGTTGGTTCGATTTGAAGCGTACCGGTAAGCTGCTGGAAAGAGTAAAAGCATACAATCCGGATGCGAAAGTGAATATAAAAGAGCATCATTTGCTACGTCCTATTCCTCAGACTCAACTGGATGCCATTATCAATAAAGAAGAGTTCGGGCAAAATGCCGGTTACAATTAAGTGTGCCTGTCAGGCTGAAGTTTGATTTCCGGTGAAGGTGTATCTTGATGATTGGCAGAGAAGTTATTTAGCTTGCAAAAGTTGGTAAATAACATAAGTTCGTTTTTTAAAAAGGTCTTGTTCTTTTTTTAAAATGAACTTATGTTTTTAAAAAACATCCTTATCTTTTTTGCATAGGAACTTGTGTTTTTGTACATGAACAAAAAATTGATGATTCCCACATATATATGTGTAACCTCACGCGGACGTATATATAGTCCTACGTGAACGTTCATGAAGTGCCGCATGAACATTCGTATAAAACAGGTTGTCTTTCCTCGGAACATTTTCCCTTTCACGACGGGAGGTTTTTACAAACTGACAGCATAAGTTTAGGAAGTTTCTTCCATTGTTTCCGAAAGTTATGCCGTTAACTTTCGGGACTACTCCTATCAATGCAAAAAACACATTTTATCTCTCATGCTCTCATCTTTTATCACTTTCCCCCGATGAATAAAGCGTTTAAAGGGTGAGAGATGAGGTGAGAGATGCCCCAAAAGGTGAGAGCAACTGCTCTCACAAAGCCAAAAAATGTCTTGTTATGCAATCTGGGAACAGAACATCTCTTTCTTTTCGGCTCAGTCAAGATATATGCATGAAACTATTGAATTACAGATACCCTTATAGTCTTGAATTCAATCCCGGCTGTCATATCGTTGCTATTTTTCTCGAAAAGAAAAGGAGGAAAAGACATATTGAGGTTTCCGATAAAAGGTGATGATAGTGTTAACAGAGTTAATAATTCTGTTGTGGAACTTTCCGGCAAATACAGTCTGTCAAATGATCGTTGATAAAACCTGAAGCTTGCAAATGGGCGTAGCAAATCGTAGTTCCGAAGAACTTGAAACCTCGTTTTTTCATATCTTTACTCATGGCATCGGATTCGGGGGAGGATACCGGAATCTCGCTCAATGACCGGAATGTGTTGATAATCGGCTTTTTGTCGGGAAAGAATGACAGGGTATAATTATAAAAACTGCCGAATTCCTTTTGTACGGCAAGGAATAGTTTCGCATTCGTGATTGTCGATTTGATTTTCAGACGGTTTTTTACAATGCCCTCAAATTGCATTAGCCGCTCAACGTCTTCATCGGTCATTTGTGCCACCAACTCGGCATCAAAATTACAGAAGGCTTTACGATACCCCTCTCTTTTTCTAAGAATCGTTATCCAGCTTAGTCCTGCTTGGGCACTTTCCAATACAAGAAACTCAAACAGCGTCTTGTCATCGGTTACTAACTTTCCCCACTCCTGATCATGGTATTTCACATACAATTCGTCTGTTCCGCACCAACCGCAACGTCCGTTTGTTATATCTTGCATAATTCTATCATTTGTGATATGGAACAAATGTAATGGATTCATGGCATTATGCCAAATTTAAAAGGACTATTTTATACGCATATATAAATTATCTTACAGTGTCAGGAGCCGTTCTTGCAAAAATCTTTTGGCAGTACTCCAAATTGTTTCTGAAAACATTTGGCAAAATAGGAAGAAGAGTTGAAACCGACAATATAGCATACTTCATTGATTCTGTATTCTCCGGATTGAATCAGTTGGGCTGCCATTTTCAACCGTTCCAGTTGAATAAACTCATTGGGGGTAATTTGAGCGATTCCCTTTATTTTTCGATGCAGGCTGGAACGGCTCATATTCATTTTCTCGGCTAATATATCCACATTAAAATCGGGTTCCGAAATGTTCTTCTGAATTACTTCTATTAGTTTGTCTAAAAAGTTCTCATCTGCTTTGCTCAGTGCAATGGTTTTGGCGTTCACAAAAGGTGATGAAGTGAAAGCATGGCGCAATTTGTCCTGATTGCTTAATAAGTTCGCTATGCGTGCCAATAAATACTCCGTAGAAAAAGGTTTTTCTATATAGTCGTCGGCTCCTAGTTCTATTCCTTCTATCTTGGATTGCATGGTAACTTTTGCTGTGAGCAGAATGATAGGAATATGGCTATGTTCTATATCGGTCTTTAATGTATGGCATAATTCGAAACCATCCATTTCGGGCATCATCACATCACTGACAATCAGACTGATTGTCTTTTCTGATAGCACTTGCAGGGCTTCCTTGCCATTAGATGCACGTATAACGCAATATACAGTTTCCAGTTGTGCGCAAATAAAGTTCTGCATCTCGGGGTCATCCTCTACTACAAGAATACAGATGTTAGTGCTGTGTTGCCGGATGACTGTTTGCATATTGCCGGTCTGGCTGATAGTGGAATCTTTTTGCAACTGTATGGCTTTTTCTTGATCGACAGGAAGCTCGACACAGAAACAGATTTCTTCCCTATCCTTTAAATAAAGTTTTCCTTTATGTAATTCTGCCAGGGAACGTGCCAAAGGCAGGCCGATGCCGGTACCGGCTGTGCGTTGCCCACCGGAGGTTTGTTTGATTTGCACAAAAGGCTGGAAAATTTTTTCTTGCATATCGTGGGGGATGGGATGCCCGTCATTGCTGACCATAATGGAGAAGTATCCCGGTTCTTTCATTCCGCATGGTGGTATTAAAGATACATGGATAGATGATGTGGCATATTTTACTGCATTATTGAACAGATTGCTTAGAATTTTGGTCAGGGCTTCTTTATCTACGGGTGCATTGAAATCCTGTTCGGGCAGGTCTGTTTGAAATTTCAACCCATTCTGTTGGGCGGCGGGATTGAAACGGATATAAGTGTCTCTTATTAGTTGGGAGATATTACAATCCATAAAGTTAAGACGGAACCCCTTGGTTTCTGTTTTTCGGAAGTCGAGTAACTGATTGGTCAGGTCAAGTAATCGCAGGGTATTCCGTTCCATGACGTCCAGGTTCTCACGGATGGTGTTGCGATCTATGTTTTCCTTGTGCAGGATGTTCTCTAACGGGCCTTTTATCAGGGTTAGCGGTGTGCGGATTTCATGTGCTATATTAGTGAAGAAGTCTATTTTGGCATGATAAATTTCTTTTTCCTTTTCGGCTTCTAAGATTTCCAGTTGTCGTCGTTGTTTGTCCGTGATTTGTTTTCGGAAGCGATAGAAGATATATCCGATACCGGCTGCCGAAAGTATAAAATAAAGAAGATAGGCCCACGGGGATTTCCAGAAAGGAGGTGCGATATGTATGTGGATACTTTTGATGTCATTACTCCATTCTCCCTTGGCGTTAGCTGTTTTCACGCAGAAAGTATAGTCGCCTGGCTTTAGATTGGTATAGGAAGCGGTGGAACTTTTTGTGGTACTGTACCACTCTTTATCAAATCCTTTCAATGTATAACTCAGATAATTTTCTTCAGGGGCGGCGTAACAAAGAGCTGCAAAGCGGAAGGCAAAAGAGTTTTGATTATACTTCAGGTTTATTTCCCGGGTATAAGTCACGCTTTGGCTGAGGGGGGAATCTTTGGTGCCTATATCGGCGCTTTTGTTGAAAAGCAGGAAATCGGTGATGGCTACAGGTGGAAAATAAGTGTTTTCGGTGAAGGACTCGGGTTTGAAGGCAATGAAGCCATTGATACATCCGAAATAGATGGTACCGTCTTTGCTCTTAATTCCTGAACTATAATTGAACTGATTGGTGAGCAGTCCATTGTTGTCTGCATAAATGTTCGAGGTTTTGGTCTTCAGATCGAACCGTATCAATCCTTTGTTGGAGGTGAGCCAAAGGATGTCATTGTTGGCTTCTACAATCTTATAAATCACATCATTGGCAAGCCCTTGTGAAGAATCATAAGTAGTGAATTCCTCTGTGTCCTGGTTGAATGAGCAGAATCCTCTTCCCAGCATGGTGAACCACAAGCGTTGCTTGCTGTCTTCATAAATACTTATCACCTTGTTGTAAGGGAGTCCGTGGGGAACTCCGGGAGTGGAAACATAATTTTTCCAGCTGTTATTTCTAGGATTGTATTTGAATATACCGGAGTTATAGGTGGCAAACCAGATATTTCCTTTACTGTCTTCCAATATGTTGAAAACAAAGATACCATCCATTTTGTGGATACGGGTGAAATCATTTGTTTCATGGTTATAGAGATTGAGTCCGGTTGTGGTACCTATGTAGAGTTGACCTGCAGAGGTGCGGCACATGGAATAGATGTTGTTGTCGTTCAATGTATTTTCGGCATGTCCCATCAGGTAGTGACGGGAACGGCGGGTCTTCAGATCCAATGAGTATAATCCTTTGGAATATGTACCTATCCACAGAGTGTGATTGTCCATACTTAGAGCGTGGACATTATAGTGCAGTCCTGCCAGTGGACAAGGGCTGAATTCTTTGGTCTTTGGATTGAATTTGTTCAAGCCGCCGTCTTCTGTTCCTATCCATAGATTTCCGTCTTCATCTTCGCAAAATTCACGGACTACTTTTCCGCTGAGGCTGTTTTGTCCTATGATGGGATAGTATTTTTCGAAGGTGGCATATTGGGTGGGATAATAGTCTATGCCTCCGAAATAGCTGCCGATCCATATGCCACCTTCAGCATCCTTGTAGAGGGAATAAATGGCATTGTCCGACAAGGAATAGTCATCGTTGGGATTGTAGGTGAGGTGTTGGATTTCCCGGGTTTCCTTGTTGTAAGTGTATATTCCTCGTTCTGTGGCAACCCACAATGTTTTTTTGTCGATGGGATAGATGTTTCTTACAAAGATACTTTCGGTTTGGGAAGAGTCCGGTAGCAAGTCGGTGACTGTCCGGGTAAGGATATTGATACTTTTCAGACCACCTTTTGCGGAACCAGTGTACAAGGTATTATGCTGTTCGGGGAAAATTTTGAAAATCTGGTCATCGGTGAAGAGGTTTTTCCCCTCTTGTGTTTGGAATAACCGGAAGTTCTGGAAATGATCATCAGTATAATAAAGCCCTTTTCCGTTATAGCCTATCCATACTGCGTTTTGCTGGTCTATACAGATAGAACTGAGTAGATGGGCATCGGGGATAGCATAGTGTGTTAATGTTTGTCGGTCGTTATCGAACAGGAAAACGCCTTGGGATTCTACTGCTATCCAGATGTTTTTTTGTGTATCGGTGGTGATTTGTACAATGGGCTGGGTGATGCACAAGCTGTCCTGACTTTTGCAGGTGAGTTTTGAGAAAGTTTCCGTCAATGGATCATAGATATAAATTCCGTCGTCTGTTCCTATCCATAATTTCCCATCCTTATTTTCGTGCAATGAGTTGACGTTGTTATTACCCAAAGAATGAGGGTTGGAATGATTGTGTTTGAAAATACGGAAATTGGATCCGTCATAACGGTTTAGTCCGTCTTTGGTGCCGAACCACATGAATCCGTTCCTGTCTTGGGTGATACAAAGAACGGAACTTTGAGACAGTTTGTTTTTCAGACCCAAATGTTGGAAATAATATCTTTCAGCATGAACACAGGGGGATGACAGGCTGAAAAGGATTGATATGAGAAGGAATAAGTGCTTGTACATAGTTTGTTTTATCAAGTGGTTTACTATGTGCAAAAGTAGATATTTGGCTGAAAAACACAAGGGGAAGGCAAAATATTGTCCTGTTTTGGCAGAATATTGCTCTCTTTTCGTAAGGTGGAGGAGGTAAGGTGGTGTAAAAGGTGGGTGAAAATATTGTTTTGGCAGAAAATTCATATTATTTGGATGGATATTCTTGTGGCTTTTTATCTAATAAGTCTACTTTTGGGCTGTAATTAAATTAAAGATCAAATATGAAAAACATGTTTAGTAAAGGTGCACATCCGTCTGAATTTGGACATCGACAAACAACGATGTTGATGTTGGGCTTGTTTTTACTCGTTTCCCAATGCTTGTTTGCTCAGAGCAGAATAATAAAGGGAACGGTATATGATGAACATAAGGATGCACTGATCGGTGCGTCGGTTATTCTTAAAGGTACTTCTCAGGGAACCATTACCGATATAGATGGTAATTTCTCCCTTGACGTTCCCCAGAACTCGACAATCGCTATCTCTTACATCGGTTGTGAAACGCAAGAAATCAAGATTACAGGAGCAAAAACATTGAACATTGTTCTAAAAGACAATGCGATTGGTTTGGACGACGTTGTCGTTATCGGTTACGGTTCGCAACGCAAATCAGACTTGACAGGCGGTATCGTGGCTGTTGGCGAAGAAAAACTCCAGATGGTCACGACAAACAATTTGATGGATAAATTGGCCGGACAAATCCCTGGTATGAACGTGACAACCAGCAACGCCAAACCTGGTGAAGACCAGTCTTTGCGTGTCCGCGGTGAAAATTCGTTGAGTGCGGACAATTCTCCGCTGATCGTCATGGACGGTATCCCTTACAGCGGATCTTTAGGTGACATTGATCCGGATATCATCGAGAATATGTCTGTATTGAAAGATGCATCTTCAGCTGCCATTTACGGTTCACGCGGTGCAAACGGCGTAATCCTGATTCAGACCAAAAAAGGTAAAAAAGGAGCACCAACAGTCTCATATAAAGGACAAGTCGGCATGCAACAAGCACAACATCGTATCGATATGATGAAAGGAGCCGAATATGTAAAATACACACAAGACTACAACCGCATGAAATACGGTTATTCTGGAGATCAACTCGATCCGCTTGTACTTTTGAATCCGAGTGAACGTGCGAACTATCAGAACGGTTCTGAGTTGGACTGGCAAGACATCATGTTCCGTAATGCTTTAACCACCAGTCATCAGATCAGCATTTCCGGAGGGACGGAAGCTACAACCTATATGGCATCAATCTCTCACTTAAGAGAAGATGGCGTTATGGAAAACACAGGTTTAAAACGTACTAACATCGCATTGAACATTACACAGGTTTTAAATAAATGGTTAACTGTCGGAATGGGAACGCAAGCGATCCAAAAAGAATTCGGCGGAGAGCAACCTTATTTGGAGGCTGGGTTGAAAATGAGTCCTTATGGCATTTATAAAGATGAAAATGATCGTTACGTCGACTATCCAATGGACCAAACTTTGTTCTACAATCCAATGGCCAATATTGATGCGACGAACGACAAAACAAATCGTAATGTATTCATTTCAACTTTTGCAGAAATTCATGATTGGTATTAAAATTTTGCTTGAGGGCATTGGGGATTTCGTCATACGCCTTGAGACGGTCTGTCATTCCGTACAAACTTCGGTTACAACTACCGCAATAATTTTGTAGGATCTTATTACGGAAGAAATACTCTTTCGGGTAAAAAGGTGAATGGTTCCGCTTCTATAGAGAATATCCACTATTATGATTACACATGGGAAAATCTCTTGAAATATAATAAGACATTCGGTTTGCATAAAATTGATGCCACCGCCTTGTTCAGTATGCATGCAACCGA